>Ga0116229_10015855_pt1 | contig 10197 bp, 10 predicted proteins | sample S1TSphgellanicum_3_FD_87313 | JGI IMG/M metagenome (GOLD analysis project Ga0116229, IMG submission 87313) | Host-associated microbial communities from peat moss isolated from Minnesota, USA - S1T2_Fc - Sphagnum magellanicum MG | ecosystem: Host-associated > Plants > Peat moss > Unclassified...
CATTGTCTGTTGTATTATCATTATCTACTTCATTATTTAATGAGAGTTTACAATTATTATTTTCTTCATTATTTAATGAGGATTTATCATTGCTTTTAATTAATTCTCCATTAATATTATTCGATTTTTTTGCTAATTTTTTCTTTTTATATTTTGCTACTTGATTTCGTATTATTAAAATAATCCAAAATGGTTTTGTTGAAAAGAAAGCAACAACCATTGGTACAATAATTGCTTGTGTTGCATATGGTTGTGGAAATGAATACATTATAATCATAAATGCAATTCCTGTATTTTGTATTCCAGCTTCAATACCAATTGTTTTTATATGTTCCCAACTCATTCGACACGCCCAAGCTATTATAGCACCGAATATAAAACCTAAAAATGGTAATAATGGTGCTGTTAATAATGTATATAAATCAATCATTAGAAATAAATAATAATTAACAACTATTCCAAATGTAGTAAAAAATAATAGTAGAGCTATCATAATAGGTTTAATAAGTTTTTTTACAAATGGTCGTGATTTTGGACATTTATGACTTATAATAATACCAATACTATATGGTATAACAACGAATGCTAATGTACGTGCAAGTTCAAAAAATGGAACACTGATTGAAAGTTCATCCGTATAAACTTTACCTAATGTGTAAAAATAGAGAGGCATCATAAAAAATGATGCAGTAGTTGAAACAAATGACATTATAGCAGATAAATTAACATCACCATTAAATATAACTGTCCATTGATTTGAAGCACCACTACCTAAAGTTTCGATTTTTTGTTTTATTTTGATAATAAGAAGCATTTTTCTTACCTGGACAACAACCAATAACAAATAAAGCAAGACTATTCAATGTTGTATACTGAAAAAGTTTTGCAATAGCCATTGCTAAGAAAGGCATTAGACCATATTGCGCAAGAAAACCAACCAGAACTGGTGTGGGTTTTTTGGCAATACCAGCAATCACTGATGTATCAAGCAAAATACCCATTAATATTGAAATTCCAATAACCATAAACGGGATAATTATAAAAAATATTGTATCAACACGACGTTTTGGTTGTATTACAAGAATATTTAATGACCAGATATGTGAAACTGATGTATCATCATCATAAAATATATCCAAACGAATTATTAAATTAGTCATATCCATTGTAGCACCTTCTATTGACCATGTAGTATCAATTTTTGAACCATTTGTTGGTTTTGTATTAACATGAATTAGTGTTGGTGAAGGATATGCATTGAGTATTTGATTGAGAGCCTTTGTACGACGTACTAAAATTATAATATTCGTTTGAAAAATTTTAACAATAGAGAAATATATTTTTTTACTAAAAATTGTTCATCCATTCTTTAACAGTCTGAATTTCTATTAAGAAAAACGGTTGAAGTATCAAAAAAAAAGTTTACTTATCAAAAAACTATTTATCATTTTTCTTATCATTGAAATCTACTAACATAGAACGAGTATTTTTGATAACGTTCTCTATCGTACTATCTGAACATTCAAGCTTCTAGGTCATCTTGTATCTTTAATGACATTCTCCAACGTACCTAATCGAGTTTATATTCATTCAAAATCAAACATCATTAGAAGTTTAATAGGTTTTGACAAGTATTGATCTTTTTCTTTTCGTCAATTATCGAAAGTGTAGAGATACCTTAGAAATTCATTGTGCAAAAGATTTACTGATAATACTTTCATCAGAGATAACACTTATGTGTTAAATCTGAATTATGTAATAATAAAAAGAGGCTACTATTTTTTTTTCTTCTATTGTTATCAATACTCACAGATATATAAATCTTCTAGTAAGATAGTATTAATTGTTTCGTCTTTTGTTGGTATCATTAGTTCTTTTCGAATCTTGATGACTTCTGGACGAGTAGATCTTAATTGGAATTTATATCCAATTACATTCTTATTACGTTGAAAATCATTTAAATGTGCTCGTATTGTTATGTAATGTGTCTTAAATAATGGTATTTGGTAAGATTTATTATGAAAACGTTCCAAAGGTTCAATAGTTTGATCTTTATCATCTTTTGTCTTACTAAAGAATGCTTCAAAACTATAAACACATTTGATAATGGTTATAAATACAATTAAATATTTGACTGCTTGTCGTAGTAACATTTTGTTGACTAAGTGTGCTTAACTTTTTTATCGGGTTCTTATCACATGATACTTGTTGTGTTTTTATTTTATTTTTATAACAGAACATAACAAAAAAAAAGGTGATGTGAAAACAATCGAAGTGAAGAACGGCAAAAAGAAAATGAATGACAGCTTAAAATGTCCATATGAAGATATGACCGTTTTCATTGCAACTAACTAATGTACGACCATTATGTGTAAAAGCTAGATTACGTATCATTGATTTTGAATCGCGATGTGTTAATATAATTGGTCTGTATATGAAAATTTTATATTATTCGAAGAGAAAGAACTGGATGACTTACTGAATAGGAAGTGTAGTGACATTCCAAACAAGAATTGAACCATCGAGACGACCAATAGCCATTAACTAGAGAAGAGTTTTATTTATTTTTAAATTTTTGTTTGATTTACCTTTCGAGTAACTGACAAACCAAGTCGAACATCGAATATAATATCAGATTTTTCTGGTCGATGCCATCGAAATAAAATATTTGGTTCTTTTTGTCCTTCGATAAATTTCCAAACACAATAAATATGATCAGCAGACTTGAAAAATAATCAAAATTCTATCTTTTTCACATTTAAAAAACCGAACACTTACCTTGCTGATAATGATATTCTCACTAAACCATTTCACCGAATCGACATAATGTTCATGCAAAGTATCAGAATAAAATACCGGAAAATGAACACGATGTGGTGCTGATAATCTGTATAAGAAAACATATACAATCATTAAGATCCAAAATCTTATTTTACCTAAATTCTTTAAACAAAGGTCCTCTCTTTGCTATCGCCATATTCTCAATTATTTCTTTATCTCGTGTCGACCATACACATATAATATTATCTAAACCACCGGATACAATGTATGTACCATCATAATTGATATCCTGCATAAACCAGAATAGAAATCATATAGATATAGAAATGTAATACAAACCACAGCAAGAACTCCTTGTTTATGTTGATCAGGTCCAACATAATTCGCTAAACAAAGAGCTGCTTCAGCATCCCATAAAAGAACTGTATAATCTAGAATTAAACGATTAAAAAAAGAAAATTTTCATTAGTTAAAACTAACTAGAACATGAAGAAGCCATTAATGTTGGTTGTCCACCAGCAAATGAAATTTGATTAACACTACCCAAATGACGAAGCTAAAGAAAGAAGTTTGAATATTTATTATTTTCTTTTAAATTACAAACTGGTTTTAAATAAGATTGATGAGCAATATCAATAATTCTAACAACACCTCGTAATCCACCAGCTGCTAATATTGTCTTATTTCCAAACATTGTCCATTTACAATCATAAAAATATTCTGTATCCTATAATTTAAATTAAAAAAAAATTCTTTAAATATCAATATATTTTTTTCTTACATCTGAATCACAATAACTTTGAATAAGTTGAACAGATGATTTTTCATTAATAATTGTATATTTATAGACACAAATCTATTTTATTAAATAAATTTATTTGAAAAAATAAATTAAAATATTATTTCTACTTGATTTATACAACAAGTAGCAAATAAAAATGCTTCTTCACTTTCACCTGGAATGGCTTGTTGACAAATACTAATACCATAAATTGTTCGTTTATGATCCTCCTTTTTATTAAAAACTAGATCATAAAAAAAAAGAATCATAATTCTTTCTGGAAATATTACCGTTATTATATGTGCACATTGAAAATTTTCTACTTCATATTCTTCATCATCACTACTCATTTTCAGTATATATCTGTATTATCATATTCCATATATCAGAAATATATATATGCAAGAATATAATCGACCGCCGTAAGCGAAAAAAAAATTGTAATGACCGTCGATTTATCATATAGACGGTCAAGTTGTAAGAAGGAGAGAAAATATAACACCTGTGCATAAATGAATGATATTAATGGCAGTAAAATTATCGACTAGAGATCAGAAATTGCGTATTCATATTCATTGTATATCAATTTGGTAGATAAAATTGACTATGTAACTATTAATCAAGTCAAATGAACAAGTTAATTTCGATATTCTACGAAAAATATGTTATAGAATATTCATTGTCTCTTCCTGATTTTCCAATGAATAGAATTTCTATAAATATCTTGACATATCAATTATTAAAATGACACACATAGCATAATCTATTCATATTTCTACATTGTTCGAAGTTCTTTTTTTAGCAAATCTTCTTTTCTTGAAGAAGATGAACTATACTGAATTGTATGATAGATATTAAAGAAAAAAAAAGAGGATATAATTACATGTAATAAAAATAATCTGTTCTATGTGCATATTTTTTTTAAACCTGGATTAATATCCTTAGTGTTACCTTAGGAGATATTAATATTAAATGTGGTGGATTTGCATAAATAATATTACAGATTAAATAGCCTCGAGGAATCTTTCCTCACTGTTACTGATAGATGTAATATTCTGCCTTTTTCTCTTGATGGATGAAAATTATGTCCAGGAACCATATAATTATTAAAGAGTTATTCATTCTATCGGAATAAAGTATGACAAATGCGGAGTATAATATATTTATTTTTAACGCTGTTAATACTTCTGAGTTTATTTAAAGTTTTGAGAAAAATAAAGATTACATTAGATAGTCTTTTCATTTAATTTCAGGCAGAGGAATTATAGAGCCATGTTCAGCAGCGGTAAAAATATAATCACTAATTTTCGTTAACATTACATCTTCTATTTGTGTATTTAATGTATTAGTAAATTGAACGGTTTTTCGACCCACTGGACTTGAATAAAATTTGATAAGTTCAATAATTTCATTTAATGTATAATGTTTAGCATATACTTCAGTAAGATCAGAAATATAGGAATCTGATGAAAATAATTCTTCATATAATGCTTCCAATCTCATATTATCTTTTGGCGGATGGATTTTTAAATAAGATAAAAATCGAGCATATTCATTTTCATTGCCATTTATATTCAACAGATATTTAATATAATCTTTGATATCACTTGATGATGATGGATACACTGGTTTTCCTTGAATAAATGTAACATTAAAAAGTAAAGCAATAATGAAAGTGGTTGAACGAATGAAATACATAATGATACTAAAATAGAAAAAAAAATTCAAATACGTGTTTCAACAGTATAGGCGAGAATGTATTTGTATTTAATCCTATGAAAACAGACACACGATGAGGTGTTGTTAGATAGTGAATAGATGAAATTTTAATAAGAATTTAAAAGCATCTATTAGTGAAGTAACATGATCAAATGAAAGAAAAAATGTTCTCTTTTGTCTTTTTTTTTGCCCCGTCTCTTTTCATTTCTTTTTGCTAGTTTATGTCATGCATTTATCTTATGTATAGGATCTTTTCTATTTCTTTCTAATTAATATTTACATTTCTAAATACTTTTAATTGTAATATGATAAGAAGAACTCATATAAGACAAATAAAGAAACAATATTAAGAAAAAAGACAAAGAAGATATTCGATCATTGCATATAGATTTAAAAGTTAAATATAGTGATAAATAAATAATATAAAAAAGATACGCTTCTCTCACAATACTTTTTCTTTTGCTAATCTATAATAGATAGATTTAATACTTTATCAATTTAAATTTGATATTTCTGTGTAAATTGAAACTAATAAAACATTTTAATATGATGAATATCATGAACAAACTCTTTCAACTAGTGTAAAAACAATTTGATATATACCATGTACGATATATTATTTCTAGGTAATTGAATAATTAATTATTTGTTCTAAACTACGCAAATAAAATACCATTACAGAGTCGATTGACGTATACAGCTTTCATCAACACTTCATAATTGCATCTTTCCTTAACGTCTATGTAACTATATATATACATTATTAACAATAATAGACTTGGGGATTTATTTTATCTCATAGTATTTAAATTGAATAAACGAGCATTTTCTTCGTTCATCTATGTCTTCTAGTGATATCGAGAACTTTCTATAATTAAATAATATAACAGACTATCTAATAAGTTCTGAAATGATATCTAAGTCACAGTTTTTTATTATTTATAAATACCATTTTACAAAGACCTCCCTTTCTTGAATATAATTAGTAAAACCTTACCTATATTTATTTAATTTAAATGAATGTAGTAGAATAGTAGAATTTGCTGTTAGAATGGTAACATTTTTTCGAAAATTTATCCGACTAATGAAATCAAAAAAAACAAAGTTTTACCCTATAATACTCCAAAAATTTTCCCTGATATAAAATATTTCCCCAATGCACGTTCGTACACAAGGGTAGATTCTGTATCTCTGGAATGTGGTATCAATCTTTAAACTATGTTAGGATATCAAACCAAAGACATATATGTACTGCAGTAAAAATTTTTACGTTTCTACATCTTATCAGCATAATTACTCTAATAAGAGGTACATAAACAGGAGACTAAAAGAGGATTGTTACGAGCAGCAGATGGTGTTTATGACATGCTAGTTATATACAGTGAAAGTCATAAAGTATTTAAAAGTCATGCGAGTAATGTAAGACATTTTAAAGTCATGCGAGTAATGTAAGACATTTTAAAGTCATGGAACGCTCCATTAACGTGATAGAATTGCGAACATTCCTTTCAATAAATCAATTAGTTTTACTATATTACGCAGTAAGATTAAATTTCGTATGAAATATGTTTCTATGGGGAAATAAATCAGAATAACAAAAAAAATAAATGACAATCTGCATAAAATCAATGCAATAATGATGTCAGTCTTATATATATAATGAATAAGAGAAAAGCTTTGAATTGGCAAGTTGTGTATTATTAATAATTCTTTACACAATACTGATAAATCATTGCTGGTTTATTTAAATGTTTCAAAAATTTTAGCTAGAATATAAAAAAAATAAGATTTAGATATACAAATAAAAAAAATCTATGATCGACAGAAAGGAATATCGTATGGAGAAATGAGTAATTTGAGTAAAACAGCTTCACTAGATTGTAATGTTAATTTCTTTAAATCAATTTTATTTCCTTCTTTACCAATTGATGAATCATCAAGCACATTGCATGATCTTGCAACAACTTCTCCCAATAATTCTTTATCTTGACATTTGAGTAATTTAACAAAATCAGTAGTAACTGGTTTGTGATCTTTCTGGTTCATATTGATAATAATTAAATAAATATTTGTCTCAAGCCAACGAACAAAAGAATATAATTCTTTCGTAACAATTACTTTCTTTTGATAACCACCATAAAAAGGAGATTGTTGACGAAGTTTGACTAATTGTTGAAAGAGTTTAAGATGAGAACGTGATGCATTTTGTTGTTGTTCAACATTTAATTCATGCCATGTATCGGATAAAGGAAGAAACGGTTTAGCTGTGGCAGAAGTAAAACCAGCATAAGGTGCTTGACTTGTCCATTGCATAGGTGTACGTTGACAATCCCGTACTTTTTCTTCAACATATTTATCTCCATAATAAAATGCAGTTATATCAAGAATCTCACTACGATTTTCAAGTGTAAATGGACGATCACACATACCTAAAATATGAAAATGAGAAAGGCTTAAAGATTGACAAAAGAAGAACGTACCAATTTCATCTCCATAATAAATTAATGCTGTACCAGATTGCAGTAGAAGTAACATATAGAATCCATCAATAAGTTCTTTTGTTGGAAGACGTGAAGTAACTCGACGACTATCATGACTACCTAAACACCACTTTGACCAAGCATAATCTGGTAAATTTGATTGCCAATCAGATAATTGTTTATCTAATTCTAAACCATGTTTTTCATCTTTATCTTTATCAAGATAATAACTTATTAAAAAATTAAGAGCTACATCTGAACCACGTTCTTCACGATTAGTACCAAAATATTTCATTACTTTTTTCATATCTCGATTATATGCCTATAATTAAAAAGAATTTCGATTTGATTTGATTTGATTTTTAATTATATTTACCTCTGTAACAAGAAGAATATAATCACGATTATTTTCATATGCATATTTATCTAAGAATTTTCTCCATCGTCGTACAATTTCATAACTACCAGGTTGATCACCTGTTTCTGTATGTTTATATGCACTATACATTACATTTGGATCAGCATTAGCACCTTTTACATTTTTAGCAAGAGGTTCATTATGATATTGATCATTTTCTATTATATGACGTACAGCATCAGCACGAAATCCATCAACACCCAAATCAAGCCAAAATTGAAGAATTTTTTCCATTTCATTAAGAACTTTTTCATTACGAAAATTTAAATCAGGTTGACAATCAAGAAATTGATGTAAATAATACATATTTCGTTCGGGTGAAAATGTCCACATATGTTGACCAGATGCACCCATCCAATTTGTTGGTAATTCTTTTCCATTATTTTTACCTTCATGCCATATATAATAATCAACATAATTTGGGTCATTATGAAGTGCTGCTTGAAACCAAGGATGTACATTTGAAGTATGATTTGGAACAAAATCAATAATTATACGCATTTGACGAGAATGAATATCTTTTATTAATGCACGAAAATCATCTAATGTACCAAAACGTGGATCAATATCACAATAATTAGAAATATCATAACCATAATCTTTCCATGGCGATGGATAAATTGGTGTAAGCCAAATTGTTTTAACACCTAATGATTGAATATAATTAAGACGTTGTCTTAATCCATGAATATCACCAATACCATCATTATTTGAATCTTGATAAGAAGCAACTATAATTTCATAAATAACATCACACATCCACCAATCTTGTGAATCATCAAAATCTGTATGAAATTCAAATAGTTCAAGTATAAATGCTTGTCCTTGATTTATCAATACATTTGTTAAATTAATACTTTTATTATTTTGTTCAAATGAAGATGCAACAATTTTACCTTTGCCATAAGTATCTAATAATCTATAAAAATTATATCGTCGTAATTCAGGATTCGAATTAGATCGTTTATCAATAACAATAAGATATGCTTGTTTGTCCGTAAAACGAAAAAAGCTGAACAAATCATTGGTAATTATAGCTGGTTTGTATTCACCGATACAATATTGAACAAAATGATCGTCAATTTTAGCTTTCTTAAGATCTTCTATTGTTGTAACATCTTTGACATGTTCAGCACGAAGGGCTTCAATTGGAGCTAATAAAAAGAATAATTCCCGAGCAGTATTACAAGACATAGTAACATAATCTAATCTATTGAGTGTTCAGATAACATAGCAATGCCATTGCATGAAATACACTCAATGATAGTATTTCAAATATATAACTGAATGGATTATAGCGCCCTCTGTCGAAATGTAAATTAATTCGTAGTTTCTTTCTGTTCTATTTATTTATTTATAGCTACTCGTCTATAAAAATTTCATTTTAAATAGATATAAAAATGCGTGTATCATCAATTGGCAAAGGTTTTCGATTAACTTCATTGCCTAAATCTCGTTTCTGTGAACATTTGTCAAATGATGATGATCAATCATTTTCATGTCGTCAAAGAATTTATGTAACATGTCCACATTGTCAACGATCATTGTGTCTATATCATATAAATGAACATCAAATAATAATTCGAACATTATTTGATTCATTAGTTAATCGTTTAAATGAATATCGATATGAATTAACAGTAACACTTAGAATTCCACCAAATAGTCAAACACTTGTTAATAATTGTCTTGATGAATTTAAAAATGTTATTATTCCATATGTACAACGAACATGTTGTCAAAATGATGTTAAACAAGAAGATATTAATCGTATACAAATTTTTATTGATAAAATGTCAACTATTATTCAACATATTCAATTTTATTGGGATAATGTTAATAAAGAAGAAATAAAACGATCAAAAAATTCCGATGTAAGTGGGAGTTTTGCAAGAGGTGCCGAATCTACTCGTGTGCGCGACCGACCGGTCGGGGAAATTTTTTGAAAGATATTTTTCTCTTCTTTTTTTAAAGTTTATTAGCATTATGTCAAGTAGATGTAGTTGTTCTTTTTTGAA
>Ga0116229_10015859_pt1 | contig 10193 bp, 4 predicted proteins | sample S1TSphgellanicum_3_FD_87313 | JGI IMG/M metagenome (GOLD analysis project Ga0116229, IMG submission 87313) | Host-associated microbial communities from peat moss isolated from Minnesota, USA - S1T2_Fc - Sphagnum magellanicum MG | ecosystem: Host-associated > Plants > Peat moss > Unclassified...
ACCTCGGCCTGGGGCTGGTTTACGAGGATACCCGGCAATGGGACAAGGCCGAGGCCGAATTTCAGGCCGAGGCCAAGCTCGCCCCGGGCAGCGCGGAAGCTGCTTATCGACTTGGCAACACGCAGCTCGAAAACGGAAAAATGCGGACCGCCTTGGTCGAACTCAAGAGAGCGAACAGTCTCCAACCGGAGATGCCCGAGACCTTATACGCTCTGGGCAAAGCCGAGGCCGCCGAAGGAGACCTCCACGCTGCGGAGAGTGCCTGGACGCAATTGTTGTCGGTGGAGAAAGATAGCGACCTTGCCCGGCAAGCGCACTTCTCGCTCGCCGGCTTGTATCGCAAGCTTGGACGGGCCGCCGACGCGTCGCGCGAGATGAAGGCGTTCGAAGCGATGAAGGCCGCGGGCAAGTAGTTCGCCAATCGAGAGCCATTGTTCTTATCGGCTCTTCTGTTGCTATGAAAGGCAAACTGGATTGCCTCATCGTGCGGCAGGATAACATTTTTTCGACCAAGCGATGCGTCAATCGTCCACAGGAAACGGCCTGTGTAGGCGACAACATGTCAACAAATCCAACAATCCCCCTCCCCGAACCACCTCCAAGTCAAGCCCCCAAAGCACCAAGAACAGGGAAAATGCACGATTCCGAACATTTTGACCCCCTCGCCACCCGTAACCCCTTTAGAATGAAATTGCTATGTAAAAAGTACTCGATCAGTAAGTCGCTTCCAGCGGCCAAAAAGCGACTAAAAACGACAAAAGTACACGTTTTTTGACATATTAAGGCGCTTGATAGGAATGAAGTACTATCACTGCGAACTAGCGTCGTGAAGGGATCCGGTGCCTGCCCCATCAAGAGCTGACAGGCACCGGATTCCTGGTCTAACTTATGGATTTGGGGTCGTAGGCACCACAATTCGGTCGATATTCGGCGAGCCGTTTGCATCCGTGATTGGATCTCCGAGCACGATCGTATTGCTTCCCTGGTTGAGCGAAGCGTTGAAGGTAACGTACCCCGGCGTGCTGTAACTTCCGGTGTAAGGCATCGGAGGAGACACACCCTGAGCTCCACCATTGATCTGAATTCCAATAGTGTCTTGAGGTGGCGTGGTGCTGTCGCCGTTGCAGTCATAGATGCGAATCGCGTAAGTACCCGTGGTTGGTACTGTAACCGTAAATGTCATCGATGTCCCGGGGACGAGGTAGCCGACCAATTCGCCGCCTGAACAGAGGGGGCAGGCATAGATGTTCGCCCCGCTGATGACTGAATCCTCGGCCTCGTAGGTGGTTCCGTAAGCAACCGGAGTAACCGCTAACTCGGGTGAATTCACGCTTACCCCGGTCTCGCTGAGCGACGAGACCACATAGTAATAGGTCGTTCCGTTGGTCAGGCCGACATCCGGCACGCTGGTCTGATAAATTCCGGTGTCGACTGGTGTGTACGGGCCCCCTTTCACTGTGCTGCGGGAAACCGTGTATACCAGCGCTCCCGCGCCGCCCGTCCAGGACAAAGTGACCGTTTCATCCCCAGCTACGGCCTTGACCCCCGTTGGAGGAGCTGGCGCGGGAATTTTCGTGAGTGACGACGGTGGCTTCCACTTATACATCAGCTGCTTCGCCTGGTAGTCCTCTTCCTTCAGAAGGATGTATTCTCCGTCACCCACAATATGAGCGCGGGTCGATTGCCATTCATCGTCGTTGCCTATGCTTGGCAATCCTCCCACTTGATCGCTCGCCGCAAATTTGCCCACGTAAGAGCCGTCGACGGTGTTGTAGATAAGGGTGTAATGGGGCGTATTGAAATCGACGAAGATGAACCTGCCGGATTCCGAAAAGGAATTCGGCGTCCATGGGTTGTTTGGATCGGGATCGAACGGAACGTTGATCACCCATCTCGCTTTCCTGTTCCCCTTGTCCCAGTTGTCATAGCGCACGATCTGGCTAAAAGCGCCGGCGCTGGGCGACCCGCCAGCGACAAAGAGGGTGCCGCCGTCCGGATAGTCCGATCTGAAGGTGACTCGGCCGATGCTGGTCAAGTCTGGAATATCCGTCGGGGAGTTGTAGACGATGACGTGGTCGAAGTCGTAAATGGGAGCGCCGAACGAGTCGAAACCCTGGAAGAGGTACCGGCGCAGATGCACCGAATTTTCATAGGGAGGATTCTCTCCCTGATAGTTCACCTGCCACACATCGCCGTTGGTATCCATCCAGAAATCGTTGCCGTCGCGATGAAGATCATTGGGAGGTTCGATGAATTCATCTAACTGGATTCGGCCATCTCCGTTTAGATCTCTCCAGATAAATTCTCCGTTGTTCGGCTGAACATCAAAGTCCTGATAGTTGCCCTGGAACGAGCCGTAATCGAAAGCGGCACAAGGGATGGCGATCTCTTTGCCTGGCCCAGAGGCGCTCTCGTCGAAGCGATAGATAGCCATGTAACCGCCGCTCTGTGGCCCCACCAGCAGGAACTTCCTGCCCCCAATATATCGCACCTGGGTCGTGGAGGAGATGCCGGTGATTCGGACATCGTCAGGGTAGCGGAAGCGATCGAGGGTGTCGGCCACGAAAGTGGCCTCTTGCCCCACGGGCTTGCTGAAATCAACCTTGAAATGGTGATAGGGATCATAAGCGTCGGTTTCGGTGTTCGGGTCGAGGTCCAGTGTGTCCACAAACTCGAGCCCCTGAACCGTCCAATTGACCTCTCCCGACGGGCTATAGCTCTGCAGCACTGTTCCATGGCCATTGCCATGCGCATAGCCCCACCCGTTCTGGCTTACATAGAGATTGTTCTGGGCATCGGTCGCTATTCCGGTGATGCCCCTGAAGCGCCACGGGCCGGTCGTTCCACGTTCGTTCTGATCGCCGGCATAGACGCCTCCTTTGGCTCCAAGCGTTTTCGCCAGGACCGGCTTTGAAAGAATGTCGCGATAGACCTTGATGTTTTGATCTGGCCCTTCATCTCCAACCAGGAGGTCACCTTGGTTATCGATCCAGAGAGCCGACACTTCGGCTTCATCGGGCACGGTAATGGTGCCGATCAAGTTGCCAGAGGCATCGAAGTGTCTAACTGTATCGAGACCGTAGTCGTAGTTATAGTCGAATATGTTGCCATTCAACGCAGGATAGGGTGTGTCGTCGTTTTCACTTACCCAAATGCCGCCCTTCTTATCGACGGCAATGCGCGCAGGAGCAGGGATGGAAAGGCTTCGAATCAGCGCCAAGGTTTTCTGATCGAAGATATCGACGATATTCTCGTCCCCTTCGGTCACATATATATTGCCGCCGGCAACGACGATGCCGTTGACTTCGTAGCTCTTTGGTAAGGTTGTGCTTCCGGTCAGCGAAACCCCGGCCGCAGTTAAGTCGGAGGCGTTCAGCACCGAGACTCCCTGGCCACCATCCGTGCCATTCGCCGTGTTGCCCTTATAGATATATTTCCCGTCGGCTGCGATTGCGTCGCCTCCGCCATTTTGATAGTTCGGACTGTTATTGAGCGCGTTGAGCGGACTAATCAGCTTCCCGTCCTTGAAGATGCTGGCTGGGCGGCCACCTTCGTCCCAAGTAGTGTTGGAGTAGACCTTGCCGTCCGGGGTGGCATAGATTCCGTCCATGTCGATAGGAATGTGCTGCAACGCGCTGTTTGGTTCCGTGCCATTCCCTGGAAGGGTGTTACCGATCCAACTGACCGTGTAGTCCAAAGTGTTAGGGTCGCCAGAGGAATCGGCTGTCTGGGTCGCGGGCTGCACTTTCCTCTCCGGAACCGGGCTTTTCTGTTGCCCATTAGCTATGAAGTACGTCGAAAATAAAAGTGCCGCGCACATTGGTACGAAACGATATCGAGCTCTCAAAATTGAACCTCCTGAAGGTCCTGAGCAATTCGGGGTCTGCTCCAAGGACGCCTCAACCTTAGGTTGGAAACACAATTCGAGTCTGTAAGGATAGCAGTGAACTTTATGAGTAACCTACCGCCCAATATAGTCTCGGATGGTGCCGGTCAAGGTCTCCGAGTGAACGAGTCGACGCAAGATGCGAAGTTGATCAATGCTTCTGTATAGAGGTCGATAAACGAACCTAAGAGAAAGACGACGAAGACAAGCTTCACCGACTCTCAAGTTGGCGGATGAGATGGTCCTTGATCCTCATGAAAAGTGGGCATCAGGCAGGGAGGTGATCGCCTGATGCCCGGGAAAAATTTGGTTGTCTGCAACTCGCATTGACCTACTAGGGACCCTAACCTTTTGCTCGTCCTCGTCAAATCGCTTCGGAGACACGGCTGTCAAAGCTCTTTGACGATAACTTCGCCACTAAGAGCTTTTCTGTCGAAGGATGACCTGTTATTCAGATGGATGTTGCTTGATTGCAGGCCACGCGAATCAAGCACCTAAAACGATCCGCGAATCCTTAGAAGCCATTGCCATTCTCTTATAGAAAATCTTTCGATACCGCAGCTAAATTCCAGAAAATGACGTCATCGGAACGCCTCTTATTGAGCCGCCGGACAGTTCTGCGCATGGGCGCGGCAGCGGGAGTCGCGGCGTGTCTTCCTTCGGGTGCCCGCCCGGAATCTCCGGCAACCCTGCGTGTGCGCAGCGTAAACCCGACCTCTTCGGAGGAGATCGTCCTGGCCGCGGGCATGACGCGAGTTGAGTTTTCCCGGCGCGGTTTGCAACTCCGCTTGAGGCAATTGCAGAGAGAAGGTCATGCGCCGCTGCTCTACTCTGATACGCAGGGCCGACAACCGGGCGGCGACGAGTTGGGCAATCCGATGGCGGTGGTTGTGCTTCGGGGCCCCGCTCAGGGCACTTATGGAATGAGCAGTTTCGAAATCACATCGATGCAGTCTTCCGACTCGCGATTGCTCGCATATCTCAGGCACACCTCCTTGCCGATGCAGGCCGGCATCGAAGTCAGCGTGGAAGGCGATGTCGTCACCTGGCGCGGACAAGTTGCCTGGAATGGCCCCGACGATATCGACGTCGATTTCTACTTTCCGTTGCTGTCGAGGGTTCGCGTCGCCGCCCCGGACAAAGATCGTCTGATTGCCGGCGAACTATCGGGCACCATGCGCGGCACACTAGACCATATCAACTTCTCGCAGACTTATCTCGGCGGTCTCTCAACTCCAGCGTACCTGATCGATGGCGGCGACCGTGGCCTGACGTTTCTCGAAGACAGCCAGGCCGATTTCGCGGCTGATCCAGGAGGCTGCCGACAACGAAGCGCCGTCGTCGGCACGGTCTTTCCGGTGGTCGACAACCTCGATGCGGCGATCGAACTGCCTCCCGGTCAGCACGGGCCATTTGCAGGCTGGCGTCATCGCAGGCTGCTGCTTGGCGCCTCCCGGTTCGGTGGGCAGGCAGAGTACGACAAGGCCGAATCGCATGGCACGCTGCCTATCATCAAGTTAGGAGACAGCGTCGACCTTGGCCCGGTGTTGACCTATCTCTATGAAGGATCGTGGAAAGCTGGCGCACTCTGGCTGCGCGAGCGGCGGCAACATGTACCCATGCGAGTCTCACCAGCAAAGTGGTATGAGGAAACGACATTTCTCGCCGAAGAGTCTCCGGACGGATTGCTGCGCGCCGGACGCACTCTTTACGATCTGCCGCTGGTAATCGGCGAACGGCGCATGCTCGGCAGCGATATGGTCAGCGTGCCGGGGTTCGCCGAACCCGAAATCCTCGGCACGGAAGAAAACATGCTCAACCGCGGCGACTATTTCTACCCTGCAGAAAATCTCGGTGGCCTCGACGCCATGCGCCGCGGCGTCGAGGCCGCGCACCGCGCGGGCGGGCGCGTGCTGCTGTACGTCGAGGGGCTGATCGTCTGGAAGCGATCCCGCATCGGCCGATCGAAAGCGAAAGACTGGGCGCTGATGAACCTGGACGGAAGCTACACCGAAAACTACCAGGGCTTCTTCGATATGTGCCCCGCGGAGACGGGCTGGCAGGATTGGTTCGCGCGCACCTTGGCCGATGTCGTGCGCTCCACCGGCGTCGATGGTTTTTTTATGGATTCCATGCTGGCCACCGACAATCATCGCTGTTTCAACCCTAAGCACTCCCACGCGCCGCAGCCGGACATCTGGAATTGGGGTTTGCGGCAGGTGTTGCGGAGGGTCCGCGAAGAGGTCGACAAGGCTGACCCGAATACCATCCTACTTTGCGAAGGAGTCGGCGACCTCGCCCGCGAGTTTATCGACGGAACTCTCTCTCACGGCCACGCCTGGACGCGGATGAGCTTCACCGTGCCGTTGTTGCGCTTCCTGCATCCGCAGATGCGGGCCTTCGAGGCGTGGGGAGTGCAGCCGAGAGGCAAGGGCGCGCCGGTCTGGCCAGTGGCTCGCCCGGTGTTATTCAACGCGGTAAACGGTTATCGCATCTTTGCAGAACTGGAAAGTCAGAATCAGCTGGCTGAGCTTGGAAGGTTGATTCGCAGCTATTACGATCTTTATCCGGAAATCTGCGGTTCGCTGGTCTCCCCGTTTGATTTACAGAGTGACGAGTTGATGAGCCAGCTCTTCGATTCCCTGCCCCGAGTCGCGACATTTGGCAACGCCTCCGATTCGGAGCTTAAAGCGATAGTCACTTTTCCTTCAGAAATTCAGGCAGGATTACTGTTCGACCGCAAGGATGGAAGCAGTGTTCCGCTCCGTAACGGCAAAGCGGAGTTGGCGCTGAAACCCTGGCAATACCGGGCATTCGAGTTGCGAGCGTAGTCGCATATATTCCGTGGCTGGGACTGCTCTACCTGGCAACGGTGCTGGCTCCTGGCGGTCCAAACTTCCTGGTAGCGTCATCGAGCACGAGAACCCAGTCGTTCCCTCGCGAGGGCGTTGCGGGCGGCGTGAAAACCTGGTCGATCTTTCCGGTCAAGATGCCGATCGACTGCGCTGCTCCGGTGCGAGGGTCATACCACCAAGCATGAATCCGCCCCACCGCCACCTTCCCAGTGTTCACGGCAGCAGGATTTCCTTGAGGAAAATAGACAAACGCGTACCCATCACCACGGGTGGCCTGCATGTGATCGGCGCCATCCGGCTGCGGGCTCGGCAGCAGCGACTGATCCGGAATGCGTGAGAAATAAGGCCGCGACTCAACCAATCGACGAACATATTGCATCTGCCCCGCACCAGGTAAATTGAGGCTCGAGGTCCATTCACCCCGCGCAAGGCTGAGGGGCGCCCTTTCTGAAGTCTTGAATTGCCAGACATCGTTGCAACCGTAGGTGTGACCGGCCGCGCCAGCGAAGACGGCCCAATACGCCGCCTGCCGAACATCGTAATCATTGAACCAGCCGAATTCCTCCGGTTTCCACGCGACAGGGTGATTCTCGTAGGGTGGCTCGCCGTCAATCGCCGGCTTGATTGGAGTCAGGTTATAGTCCTTCGTGACCATCGAGTAGTTCGGGCCGTCTCGATGCCCATGGCCACTTTGTGCCAGATTGAAATCGAGCCAAGACTCGCTTTGAAACCACTCGGAGGAACTACGTTCGCCGTTCGGATGATAGGTGATGAGGTGGCGTCCCCGGTCACCCTCTTTCAAGCCTGCAGCCATTGCATCCCAGACTTGTTCGTGTCCGGAGCCGTCACGGTCGCCGCCGAGTGTCCAGATTATGTTTTGACGATCGCGATACCGCTTGCCGAGGAAAAGCCCGTAACTTCGCGCGTTTTGCGCGTTGAAGACCACCGGCCCAACGCCCCACGCCTTGACGACCTTATCGCCCCAGGTTGGCAGCATACCGATGAAAAGACCCTTGCCGCGAGCCATATCGACGACGGCATCGACATGTCGAAAGTACGCTTCGTTCGGCTTGAGCGGGTCATTGTCAATGAGCGGACGTTCGCCGTCGGCGTTTGGCGTATTCAATCCATCAGGCTCCGCGAGCACCACCGCCTGAATGACGTTGAAGTGCTTCAGTCGCCGGTCTTCCAAATAGGTCTCGGACTCCCGAAGGGTCAAGCGGTGAAACAACTCCCAGGCCGTGTCGCCGAGGTAGAAGAAAGGCCTTCCATCGGCATACATGAGATACCGGTGGTTCGGCGCTACTTTCAAATCTTCAGACGATGAAGGAGAGCCTTCGGCGGTCGCGGCAATTGGTGCGGCTAAGGTTGTTGCGAGCAGCACGGCAAACCTCCAATTAAGCATTTTCATTGGCAACGCTCGATGGGCTGCGTTTCTCAGGGAACCTGCGGCTGGACAGCTCCAGGAATGCGTAAGCCAGCGCGATGATATATACGCCAATAGCGATCATGAACGAGCGTTGCAGCCCGATCGAGTCCGCGAGCGCGCCTTGCGCCACCGGTAGAACAGCGCATCCGAGAAAACCGAGCGTGAGTAGACCGGAGGCCTGGGGCGCGAGTTCTCCGGCCCCGGACATCGCCGTTGCGTACAACGTGGGAAAGAAAATGGAGACGGTGAAACCAAGAACGAGAAACGAGGCTACCGCAGTCGTACCCTTAGCAAAGATCATGACCGTAGCGCAGGCCAGGCCCGCTAGCAAGTGAATCCGAAGATGGATTGCGGGCTCGATGTGCTTTTGGATCCACGAGGCGAGTAGCCGGCCAAGTGCGAAAAGAGCGAAGTAAATCGTAAACAAGCGTTGCGAGGCCGTAGCCGTTAGGCCGGCGATCTCTGGCGACTCGAGATAATTGCGAAAGAAGGAGAAGAGGCAGGCTTCAACTCCGAGCACCAGGAAAAGCGTTGCGAAACCGAGCAAAACTCTTCGGTTGCTCCACAGGGTCTTCCGATCCTCGCCAATAGGACCCGCAGTTGTTGAGATTTGCCGCGACATGCCCGCGTCGGAACACAGGAACGTCGCGGCCGCCACTGCGACCAGCGAAACTCCCAGAGAAAGAAACAGGATGACGATAAACCCGACCTTATCGCGAACGGAAACAACCGTGGATGGAATGAGAATTGTCAGGGTCGCTGGCGCGATGATTTGGGCGACCGCGCCGAGCGCATTGCCAAAGTTAAGCCGGCTCGATGCTTTGTCTTCCGGCCCCAGTGCGCCCATAAGCGGATTGGCAGCGACCATCTGGATCGTGAACCCAGTTCCGATCGCCAGAAAGCCGACAAGCACCATTGCGTAGTTTTCCGAGCGTAGGCCGGGAACTAACAGCAGTGTGCCCGCCGCGTAGAAGAGCATGCCGATCGCGAGGGTGTTTTTGTAACCTGATCGGCGCACCAACAATGCCGCTGCGAACGACAAGAGAAACGGAAAATTCTTCGCGAAAACCACATACATCTGCTGCTGATAGGTCAGATGGAACAGCTCCTTGAACTCAGGAAGAAAGACGCCTTCAAAGCATTGCGTGAGCCCACAGAAGAAGGAGATGAAGTAGACCAGGTAGAGCAACGACGCACGCCCACTCCGCCGGCTGGTTGCGTTTCGGCTCAATGTATCCGTGGTTAAGATGATCGACTCTCCCATCGCGTGCTTCGACTTACCGCTTCCAGAATTCTAGAAGCTTCTCCCGAAGGTAGTCACAGGGCAAACGAAGTTCTGTAACGCCCTCGTTGGCAACTCTCATGGAACGATCGTTTCACCAGAAGAAGGGGCGCACTCCAACCACAGCCGTGCTAGCGTGCTTGTGCGGGCTGCCGGCTAACCGCAGCCAACATCTGATGGGCGGCCTGGTTGCCGGGTTCGGCCTTGAGTAAACGGTTTAATTCCAGCGAAGCGGCATTGCGCTGATCGTCCTTGTATAACGCCTCCGCGAGCATCAAGCTCACTGGTGGCGCGTTCGGTGCGACGCGTTCCGTTTCCTTAAGAATTCGAATCGCTGGCTCATACTCTTTTTCAAGGATATATGTTGCTGCGAGTCCTAGCCTGGCGTCGATATTCAAGGGCTCAATCTGGCGCGCGGCAGTAAACTCGTCCCGCGCACTGGCGGTTCGGTTTTTCTTAAGCAGCAGTTCAGCGAGGGCGACGTGGGCAACGACCGAGGAGCGATCGAGCGAAATCACTTTGCGGAACGCCGGTTCTGCGTCGTCCAGCTTGCCAAGTTGCATGTAGCAACGACCTAGCTGCAGCCAGGCACGGGTAGCCTCTGGATGACTCAACACCAGCAGCCCATACACTTTGCTGGCCTCTTCGACTTTTTGCTGCTCCAGCAGTGCGGTCGCGGCCTGCATTTGGCCAGCGATCTCATTACCTGATACTCGCTCGCGGTCACGTTCCTGCGACGCC
>Ga0116229_10015860_pt1 | contig 10193 bp, 6 predicted proteins | sample S1TSphgellanicum_3_FD_87313 | JGI IMG/M metagenome (GOLD analysis project Ga0116229, IMG submission 87313) | Host-associated microbial communities from peat moss isolated from Minnesota, USA - S1T2_Fc - Sphagnum magellanicum MG | ecosystem: Host-associated > Plants > Peat moss > Unclassified...
CTATGCGCTAACGGTGCACACGCAGCCTTCCTTTGCCACCTGCACGGTAGCCAATGGCTCGAACGCGATGGGCGCGAAGCCCGTCACCAATATTGCCGTCACCTGTGCGCCGGTGACCTTCACGGTCGGCGGCACGATCAGCGGGCTGGGGAACACGCGCGGCCTGGTGCTGGCGAATGGCAGCGACAGGCTCACCGTGCCGGCTAACGCCACGACCTTCACCATGCCGACGGGCGTGCCCATCGGATCGAATTACAACATCACCGTGCAAGTGCATCCCCCGCTCGAGTCGTGCTCGGTCACCAGCGGCGCGGGTCCGATGGCGGCGGCCGCCGTCACCAACGTGGCGGTGACGTGCATACCCGGTACGGAATCTGTGCTGTATTCCTTCGGCAGCACTGGAGCCGACGCCGAAGAACCGTATTACGGAGGCTTGGTAGTGGCAAGCGACGGCAATTTCTATGGCATGACCGAGTCCGGTGGGATTGGTAATTACGGGGCGGTGTTCAAGATCACGTCGGCCGGTGCTGAAACTGTTCTGTGGTCTTTCGCCGGCGGCGTTGACGGTGAGGACCCCTATGGCAGCCTGGTCGAGGGCACCGATGGCAACTTTTATGGCTTGACTGAATATGGCGGCGCGCATAGCGATGGCACGGTCATCAAGGTCACGCCCGCCGGTGTCGAAACGGTTCTCTGGTCCTTTGGCAGCGGCAGCGACGGCTACTATCCGTACGGCAGCCTGCTCCTGGGCGGCGATGGTAATTTCTATGGTATGACTGAGGAGGGTGGTGGGACCAACGATGAAGGCATAGTGTTCAAGATCACGCCCGCCGGTGTCGAAACAGTTCTCTGGTCCTTCGGCAGCGGCAGCGACGGCTCCGACCCGCACGGCAGCCTGGTCCTGGGCAGCGACGGCAATTTCTATGGCCTGACCTATGGCGGTGGGACCGCCGGCGGCTACGGCACGGTATTCAAGATCACGCCGGCCGGTGTCGAAACGGTTCTCTGGTCCTTCGGCACCGGCACTGACGGTCAGGAGCCCTTCGGCGGCCTGGTCCTGGGCAGCGACGGCAATTTCTATGGCATGACCTATGGGGGTGGGACCAGCGGTGCCGGCACCGTGTTCAAGATCACGCCGACCGGCACCGAAACGGTCCTCTGGTCCTTGGGCAGCGGTAGCGACGGATCCTATCCGTACGGCAGCCTGGTCCAGGGCAGCGACGGCAATTTCTATGGCATGACTGACTATGGCGGCGCGAACGGAGCCGGCACCATTATTCAGATCACCCCGAGTGGTACGGAGACTGTGCTCTGGTCATTCGGTGCAGGTTCGGATGCAAGCCACCCGGTAGGCAATCTCATCTTCGGGCCCGACGGCACAATGTACGGCTATAGTTCCGATGGTGGCGCGAACAGCTTAGGGGCAGTGATCGTGTTCAATTGATCCGGCGCGGTCCGTTTCCGTACCAAGAGCTTCGCCTCTGACTCCTACATGTCCCGATCAAGAGCGCCGTCACCATCGGCGGCACCATCAACGATGGGGCCGTCATCGAATTCAATTGAAGCGGGGACGCGCTGCGACCGTGTTCGTCCCCCCAACATGACGACTACGCGTCCCGGATGTCTTAACGTGCTCTTGCTCACGCTGGCGCTATCCGGTTGCGGCGGCGGTACGAGCACGGTCAGCAACGCTGCAGCTCCCGGCGCGGCCAGCATCGGCGGGACACTGTCGGGGTTGGCGAGCGGTGAATCGGTGGTGATGGAACTCAACGGCGGCGACCCTCGAACCATATCGGCAAACGGAACATTCACGCTCTCATCGTCCATTGCCATCAATGGCAGCTATTCAGTCACCGTGGCCGCCGCGCCCGCGGGCCAGACCTGTACGGTGGCGGGCGGCGAGGGCATGGTCACCTCTGTCGCTGTCGACAACATCGTGGTCACTTGCTCGGACCAGGCCTTCTCGCTGGGCGGCACGGTCAGCGGACTGGGAGCAAGGACCGGCCTGATCCTCAGGAACGGCGCCGATTCCCGTTCGGTGTCCGCGAATACGACCAGCTTTGTGATGTCCACGCCGGTGCGCTTCGACAGCACGTATGCAGTGAGCCTGCAGAGCACGCCGCCGGGCCTTGAGTGCACGATCAGCCGCGGCGCTGGCACCATGCCGGCGCACAGCGTGTCGAGCGTCGCCGTGAACTGCGCCGCACAGGACTACACCGTAGGCGGCAGCGTGAGTGGTCTCACGAGCTCGGGGCTGGTGCTCGCCAACGGCAGCGACAGGCTGACTGTAGCGCCGAACGCCGTCAGCTTCACGATGCCCACGGGCGTACCCGGCGGATCGACTTATCACGTCACGGCAGCGGTGCACCCTCCGGCCACGGCCTGCTCGGTCAGCAACGGCGCGGGCCCGGTGGCAGCGGCCGACATCGCCAACGTGGCGGTCGCGTGCACGGCGGGTACCGAGTCGGTGCTTTATTCTTTCGTCGCCAACGGGACAGATGCCGCGGGCCCGAATCACTCGAGCCTGCTGCTGGGCAGCGACGGGAATTTCTACGGCATGACCTACGCGGGTGGCAGCAGCAGTGACGGCACGGTGTTCATGATCACGCCGTCCGGGGCCGAAACCGTTCTCTGGTCCTTCGGCAGCGGCAGCGACGGTTCTTATCCGGACGCGAGCCTGGTGCAGGCTGGCGACGGCAACTTCTATGGCACCACCTCCCAGGGTGGAACCCATGGACGCGGCACCGTGTTCAGGATCACACCGGCCGGCGCCGAAACCGTTCTCTGGTCCTTCGGCAGCGTCAGCGACGGCTACTATCCGTACGGCAGCCTGTTCCAGCACAGCGATGGCAACTTCTACGGCACGACCTTCCAGGGCGGGGCCAACAATTTCGGCACGGTGTTCAGGATCACGCCGGCCGGCGTCGAAACAGTCCTCTGGTCTTTCGGCAGCGGCAGCGACGGCAGTTATCCGTTCACCGACCTGGCGCTGGGCAGCGATGGCAACTTCTATGGCACGACGTCCGAGGGTGGGACCCTCAATGAAGGCACGATATTCGTGATCACACCGGCCGGGGCCGAAACCGTGCTCTGGTCCTTCGGCAGCGGCAGCGACGGGTTCGAACCCTACGGCAGCCTGGTGCTGGGCAGCGATGGCAATTTCTATGGGATGACCTATGAGGGTGGAGCCCATAACGAAGGCACGGTGTTCGACATTTCGCCCGCCGGAGTCGAAGCACTGCTGTGGTCCTTCGGCGGCGGCACTGACGGCTCTTATCCCGAAGATGGCCTGGTCCAGGGCGTCGACGGCAATTTTTATGCAGTCACCCACTATGGCGGCGCGAACGGTGATGGCGCGATCGTACAGATCACCCCCAGCGGCACGGAGACGGTGTTGTGGTCGTTCGCCGGCGCGGACGGACAGTATCCGGGGGGCGAACTCAGCGTCGGGCCCGATGGCACACTGTATGGGTTAACTGGCAGTGGGGGCGCGAACGGTGTCGGGGCAGTGTTCGCATTCAACTGAGGCGGGTGCGTAACGCCGCCAGCAGCTCCTGTCCATTCGGCGAGCCCAACCCGGTGCATGCATCCCAGCCGGTTTTCGCTGCGAAGGCGCCGTTGTTGCCGCTGGTGATGTCGAAGAACACCGTCTCCCGCAGAGGGTAGAGCTGCGGATTCAGAAATCCCACTTTTTTCCCCAACTGCTGGTTGAGCAGCGCGATGAGCCCGGCCCAGAGCGGAGCGACCGCACTGGTGCCGCCGACCACCTCCGACTGCCCGTCGACCAGGATCCGGTAGCCGGTGTCCGGAGACGCATCGCCAGCAACATCGGGTACGCCGCGACCGCCTTTGCTGGTGCTGGCAGCGGGCACACCGGCAGTCGCCTGCCAGGTCGGCAACGGAAACACCGCGCTGACGCCGCCCCCGGTAGCCCCGCCACCGGACGCCTGATCGTTCCAGACCACCTCGGAGGTACGCTGGCCGTTCCTGGCCACGAGTGCCGTGCCGCCGCAGCCCAGCACGTGGGGGCTGGATGCGGGAAAGTCCACGCTGTTGCCCTTGGTGCCGTCGGAAGAGCCATTGTCGCCGGCGGCGACCGTGATCGTGATGCCGAGCGCCGCCGCCGATTGGCAGGTGCTGTCCATGCTGTTGATCGCGGTCTGCGACCAGGTCGATTCCGGTCCGCCCCAGGAGATCGAGATCACACCCGGGTTGTGTCTGGCATCGTGGATCGCGGTGGAGATCGCGTCCTGGAAGCCCTGGTCGGTGTTGCTGGTGAAATAGACCACGATGTTTGCGCCGGGTGCGACCGCGCCGGCGACTTCGATGTCGAGTAGCACTTCGGCATCCGCGCTGCTGGCATTGGTCGGAGCGTTACTGCCGCCGTCGAGAATGACGTCGGTCACGGCAGGGGCGGCGATCCCAAGGGTGTTCTTGAAATAGTTCGCGATATCGGCGGGATGGTAACCACCCCCGAGCTCGATGATGCCGATGGTCTGGCCTGCGCCGCTGGAGGTACCCGTGGGAGCGGAGGGAAACTGGTAGAGCTGTGCCACCTGCGGCGGGGTGAAGGTGCCGGCATCCGCTTTGCTCGCCTTAGCGCCGCGACGCAGCCGGAACTTGGGCGTCGCGATCGGGCGGTTGTCGAGACCGAGCACCGCTTCGACCGAGCCGACCAGCTCCTCCGGCAACATCACCGGACCCACGATCGCGTGGAAGCGGGCGTGCCCTGGCTCCGCACCCCCTGGCTCATAATCGTCGAGCTCAACGCCAAACGCCTGGTTGAACGCGCTGATGGGTCCAAGCAGTTCGACGCGCCGGCGCAGCAGGCTGGATTTCCCCGCATCCACTGCCAGGCCGCTGGCGCGTACGAATGCGCACACCGCATCGAAGTCCTGCTGGGAGGCGCCGTAACTGCCGGCATACTCCGCCCGCGACATCTGGCGACCGCCAAGAGACGCGATGTCCAGCGGCGTCCTGCGGTTCAGGATCACGGACACGCGTATCGTCCGATCGCCGGCCGCCTTGCCTACCCGCGTCGCATTCGGAACCGGGGCATGGGTACTGTGCGGGATCGCTACGCGTTTCGACGTGGTCGGCGACATGCCGGCTCTCTAATACGGCTGACCGTTGCCATGCACCTTCGCGTCCTGGGTCCAGTTGCCGGACAGCACGCCGTTCGGGTTGGCGTTTGGGTCGTTGGTCTGGAACCACTGGGTCTGACCGCCGACGGTGCTCGACCAGGTCTGGGAGTACGAACTCGAGACCTTCGCTACTCCACCGGCACCCACGACGGTCTGCTGGTCGAGCGCGTAATCGACCCAGTCGGAGGCCGCCGTGGTGCGCGCATTCATGGCAGCGTTGGCATTGTTCATGGCGCTGTGGAACGAAGACTCCTGCTGCGCCATGAAGGCCTCGTGGTTACGCTGCGAGGTGGCCATGAAGTCATCGAACTGCTTCTTCAGCATCGCCTGGCCGGCCTGCTCCTGGCGGGTCAGGCGCGCCTGGTCCTCGCGGGCGCGCTGCGCCAGCGTCTGCTGGACGCGCTGCGCCCAGGCATCGTCGTGCGGTGTCTTGACGAGATCCTGGGCGTCGACCAGCGCGCACAGCGCATCGAGCTTGCCCTTGGGCGCGCGTTCGACATCCACGTGCGCCGAGCAGCCGCCGCCTCCGGGATCCGGGCCGCTGTCGGCAGTCCGGCACTCGACGTAGGCCCGCAGACGCTGCTCGATGATGAACGTGCCATTGACGGTCTCAACGCGCGCGGCGGCGGCGTCGGCCGAGCCGCGGATATTGGGGGCGATGTGGTTCATGTTCTGGGCGACGGCGGCGACGCGTGTCTCGTAGGCTTTGCCCACGGCCATCGGCCCGACGACGTGCAGACCGTTGCCGGCGATCATCTCCTCGTAGTGCCTGAGGAATTCCTCGGCGGTCATCCTGCCGGAATAATTCAGGCAGCCGCTCACCGGGCGAAAGCCCTTCATTGCCGGATGAAACGTCCAGTTGAAGGCCGGCAGCAGCCGCATCTCGGTCAACCCGTCCGGTGAGTAGGCGCGAAACACCGGCATCGGCACGCGGCTGCACTCCGGCCCCGGCACCACCGTGCCCTGGAATTTCCAGCCGGCAGGGATGTCGATGCTGAATGCCGTGATGCCGTAGGCCGGATCGACGATAGCCACACGGCTGGTGGCCTGCGCACCCGAAGTGCCGGCGGCGCCCAGGCAGAGACAGGCGAGCACCCATGCAACCACACCTGCATGCTGTCGATGGCGGCGGGAGGGCAGGTGTGCAGCATCTGTCGGCATACCCATGGTCGGCATATCCACGGCTCAACGCTGCGTCTGCGCCGTCTGCCCGAACAGGATCCCGCGGCTCTCCTCGGTGACCACCGGGGTGCTGCGGTAGTCGTCGCCGCGCGCGTAGGCGCGCACGGTCGCAGGCCGGGTGGCGATGTCATCGAACCAGCGCTTCAGCGACGGAAACTGCGCCAGGTCCTGGGACTGGCGCTGCCACGGCACGATCCACGGATAGCTGGCGATGTCGGCGATCGAGTACTCGTCGCCGGCAAGGTACGGATGGGATGCGAGCCGCCGGTCCATGACCCCGTACAGCCGGTTGGTCTCCTTGACGTAGCGCTCTATCGCGTACGGGATCTTCTCCGGCGCGTAAGTCCCAAAGTGATGATTCTGCCCGGCCATCGGACCGAGGCCGCCGACCTGCCAGAACAGCCATTCGAGCACCGTTTTCCTGCCGCGAACGTCCGGCGGCAGCAGGCGGCGCGACTTCTCCGCCAGATACACCAGGATCGCGCCTGATTCGAACACGGTGATCGGCTCGCCTTGATCCGCCGGAGCGCTGTCGATGATCGCCGGCATGCGGTTGTTGGGACTGAAGGCGAGGAATTCCGGCTTGAACTGCGCACCCTTGGAGATATCCACCGGCACGATGCGGTAAGGCATGTCCGCCTCTTCCAGGAACATCGTGATCTTGTGACCGTTGGGGGTGGGCCAGTAGTACAGGTCGATCATATTCGCCACGGGATTCGCCCAGGGATTTGCCCCAGGGATTTGCTAAGGGACGACGTCGAACTTCAGGTCATCGAAATTATAGCGCGGCACCTGGATGTAATTGCCGTCCTGCTGCTTCTCGGGCACCTTGTGCACCTTGACGTCATCCACCGTCAGCCTGCCGGCGTGCTCGTTGACCCAGAAATCGATGTCGTAGTACTGATCGGTGGTACCGGCCTTGCGAAAATCGGTACACATGAAATACCGCCCATCCTGCTGCAGCCGCCGCACCGGCTGGTGGGTGCCGATGAAATCCAGGTCCACCTGCTCGCCGGTCTTGGCATCGGTGAGCCGGATGGTGCCGTGGTTGTCGCCGCGGCGCCGGACGATGTCCTCTTCGACCGCCGACATGACCTCCCAGCTGCGCGTCTGCTCGGTCTTGCCCGGGTGCTCGGACGCCGGGATCCACCACCAGGGGATCGGCTGGCGCGTCTGCAGCATCCAGCCGGTGCCGTCGCGCCGCGGCGCCTTGTAGATACGGGTGTCGAACACCTCGAGCGCATCCTGCGTCGGCTTGATCCAGAAATCGACCAGGTACTTCTTCGCCGGATCCTCCTGGGAAGCGAACGCGACGTCGGGGAAGAAACCGTAGCCGGCCAGCGTGCGCACGAAATCCACGTGATCGAACACCAGCTTCAGGTGCTGGCCGCTCACCGGATCGAACAGCGGGTAGGCGCCGCCGTTCTTCCCCGCCGCCTCGCTGATGACGGAGGTGACGTACGCCTGCACATCCCCACTCTCATAGTGCGCCATGCGCTCGGTGTTGATGTCCACTTCGCCCGCGGCAAGATAAGTCTTCGCGCGCTCGATATTGCCCTGCGGGTCCTCCAGGAACTGCTTCCTGGCCTTGTCGCTGCCAAAGCAGTAGCGCTTGCCGTCCGGTGCGGTCCAGGCAATGGAGCAGTCGGTCGGCACGTTCGACCCCTGTGCCAGTGCCATGGTGCACTGGCCGCCGAACTCGGGCGCGGTGCTGGCGGGCAGGGGCGAGGTGGTCGCAGGCGGCGGGGCGGCAGGCGGTGGCGTGGCCTCAAGGCCGACAGCGGCCGGCGACAGCAGCGCCGCGGCGAGCAGACAGGCAGCAGCATTGGTACGGACATTCACCCGGCACCTGCCTTAGCCGCGACTCAGGGCTCGGTCACGCGACCGCAGCGCGCCAGCACCCCGCGCAGGTCGCGTATCGCCGGGAATACTTCGTTGTTCCAGTCCGCGCCCTGCGCATCGTGCGCGAGCTGCTCGTACTCGACGATTTCCTTGTCCTCGCGGAAGATATTCTCGGTGAACCAGGCGACGAACGGCCACACCACATGGATCAGTCCCGGTACCGGCGGCTTCTTGACCGACAGGAACCCGTAGGTGCGGTTGGTGCGCTGCGCGGCGTCGAGCGGCGTATACCCGAGCCACACTTCCAGCACCGGATCATCGGTGTGCCTGATGTCGCGCCCGACCCAGACCCGCAGGCTCTGCGTCGGGTAATCGGTGCGGATGCGCATGTGATCGGAGAAATCCTTCTTCGCCTCGCCGCGCTTGCGCACCAGGTCCACGATCACCTTCTCCCCGACTGAGGACTTGCCGGCGGTGCGGCTGAAACTGTACTCGACCTGCGCCCAGTCCTCCCCGTGCTGGCGGCCGATGCACTTGGCGCGGATCGAGCCCATGTAGCGGCGGTGCATGAACTGGTGGTTCATGTCGAACAGGTTCTCGTGCATGAAGGTGTAGTGGCAGGCGACCTCGCGGTTCAAGCGCCGGGTCTTGTAGTCCTTGCGGTGCGCCAGTCCCAGCGTCGTCGGCAGGCGGCTCTCCGCCAGCGAGGGATCGCCGGGAAACACGAAGATCAGTCCCTGTACCTCGCGCGCCGGGTAGCCCTTGACCCCGTTCGGCAGCCGGTCCTTGCCCAGGTACGGCACATCGATGCATTTACCGCTGCAGTCATAGGTCCAGCCGTGGTAGTGGCACTTGAGCTCATCGCCGCTGACCACGCCCAGGTGCAGCGGCACCTGCCGGTGGGCGCAGCGGTCCTCGAGCGCAAACACCCGCCCGCTGTTGCCGCGGTACAGCACGATCGGCTCCCCGGCAAAGCGCCGCCCGAGCGTGCACCCGGCCTTCAGTTCATGCGACCAGGCGACCGGATACCAGTAGTCCGGATGCGCGCCCACCCGACGCAGATCCACTGCGTTGGGCGAATTCGCCGGATGCATGCTGACCAGGTTCGAAATGTCTTCTGCCATGACGCGCTCCAAACTTCAGTCAAGCGGCGCCGGAAAACGGCGCGGGGTCGTCCGGTCGTCCTGTCCGGGGCGACCAGTAGAGCGATCGCGGTCCAGCCCGGGATAATCCGCGCGCGAATGCAAGTGCCGGTCGAAGTTCATTGAGTATTGTATCGCACAGCGCCTGTTGGCCGGTGCTCATTGGGCATCCGCCCCCCCCTTGATTAAGGGAATGAGCCTTTCTCGTGGGGGATATCTTCCGCGCACTCGCCGCGACAATCATTAGTGCTCCTCACTTAATGATCCGCATGACACCTGCTGCGCAGCGATGGCCGGGAAGCGTCGACCGGCTACAGAAAGTTGCACCGTGGTTTGCAGCCCTGAGCGCCGATCAATGAGCTCCGCGCCAGACATCCCAGAACGGCTAGCCTAGGCGGACAGGCGCTTGAAGGCGCGTGGGCGCCTTCAGCCGTCGATCCCAGCATTGCGACCGAACCGTTTCAGATTGCTCGCCTTGGTCGCCCGGCATCGGCGGCTGACGGACTTCCGCACGGCCTCCGCAGAAGGGCGGCGTCCGGTGGCTAGGACATCGAGTAATAATCTTTGAGGCCTCAGTAGGATGCGCTGACGCTTAGTTGCCGATTCGTAACGTATGCCGGAGATCTGTCGCGCGTAAACATTATTAACGCGATAACGTGGAAATCGCATGGGATAATACCCACGATAAGGGTAATTATCCGACAGATATAGAACTGGCTATACTCGCGCGAATGACTGAATCACCGGGAAAATCGCTCGCGGCGTGGGTGCCGGAGCTTGCGGTCCTGGCGCCGGCGGCGGCCGAGCCCCTCGCCACCTGGTGGCAGCGCGCCCGGCGCGTCTACCCCGCGGCCACGATCAAGGCCTGGCGCTGCGACTGGGC
>Ga0116229_10015862_pt1 | contig 10192 bp, 6 predicted proteins | sample S1TSphgellanicum_3_FD_87313 | JGI IMG/M metagenome (GOLD analysis project Ga0116229, IMG submission 87313) | Host-associated microbial communities from peat moss isolated from Minnesota, USA - S1T2_Fc - Sphagnum magellanicum MG | ecosystem: Host-associated > Plants > Peat moss > Unclassified...
AAGTTCAATTGATCAAATTAAATGAAAATGCAATGTGGTACCACCCAATCTTGAAAAACAAGTCAAAGGCATAGCAGGAATAAAAAAGAATGAATTATTCAACCAAAAAAAATTGGAATAAGTGAGAATCAAAGGAAGCCATACGCCACCATCTGAGCAATATACGTTCACATTTTATGGAGTTGATATTCGTCAAATGGTGAAAATGCTGTTTAAATCTCAAAACATGTCCAAATTGATTGATCTTGATTTTAATAGAAAATATCTAGATGAGAGATACAATAAACTAGGCTAGCATGTTAAGAACATGAAGAGTAAAAGCAAAATTTATCAAATAGTCCTCACCAATTAACACATAATTCAAAAGGTCTGATCATGTTCAAATCAAATTGTTGATATTTCATTAGGTAGACTTGATGAAGGATTTTAAAATGTTGTTCACATGGCCCAATTGCTAAAAATTTCAAGACTTATGGAACTCCAACACTTCCAAAATTTTGGGAATAATTTACCATTTCAATGAAAGGCCCATGAGAGCAACAAAATCTATAATGCAAGGGAATGTGCCTTTTATTAGGGTTTGGTGGGTGATGAGGTTTCAATGAATCCATGTCAATGGACAATAAATCATCATGCCAGTTTAGGCTCAAATCACAAAAAGTATCTTTTTTTCAAAAACTAAATTACCTTCCCTAACCCATCACAATAGGTATAAATGGGCAAGAGTTTTGCTAATGTCAAAATGAGGTAGGAATTCATTTCATTACTGAAGAAGACCTTGGAGCAGCACCAAAAAAAAAGTGAACAAAAACAGGAATAATTTATTGTGGTGTAAGTCCAAACCAAAATTTAGCACTCATCCCATATCCAAAATTTCAAAACATTCAATCCTTGTAATAAGAAGCATTGCACCCATTATTTTTAAATTTTCCATGGAACTATGACAAAATAACAAAATGTTAATCTTAACTTAATCATGTGGATGGCTAACCACAGATTACATCTGCAAGTTAACCATCCACATGAATCTACCTAAAGAGTAGCCACCGAGTTACTTAACTACCTACATTGTACTAACCAACCACTTGCATTTCCTATTACCTTCTCACCTATTGTAATTACCCCATTTACATAGGAAGTTAATGCGGGACAACGGAAGTTCCAAAGTGGAACCTTGGTAACTGAGTTGTGGTTCATCCACAATTGAGTCACAATGCTGAGGGTTTGGCTATTTGGGTTGAGAGGCCCAAAGAGGACACCAATGCACCATACATTGGCAACCTATTGTGATGGTGCCATCAACCCATGGACCACACTTGAATTAAGAAGATGGAACCATGGTAACTTATCCGGTAAACCCTCCACCTTCTACCTCACATTTCTTAGCTAACTAGTAATTAGTAATTACCTAGTATTATGTAAGTGGGTAGGGTATCATAGGTACGTAGGTAGTGAATGCAAGTGGTTCCTATGTAGCTAGGTCAGAATGTAAGGCATTTGGTGATTGCTGGGTAGGTAGATACATGTGCATGGTTAATACCTAGCCATTATCATAAATGTTAACTACGTAACGTGCGGGAGGACACTACTTACTGGAAATGGTGGAAGCATGGTAACCAACGGCCTCTAGCTGGTTACCAAACCTAGTCCATTGTATGGGAGTGTCAAGCATACATGGTATGGGATGTAATAGAGGGTAAGTTATGAGGTTCAACCAACCAACCAACAATCAAGATCATGTAAATAGGTGTTAGGAAGGTACAAAAATGTTAGAAAGCAACAAAATATGCAATAAAACTAGGGAGCTCTAGTCTTGTCCACTGGTGTGCTACCACATGTTGAGAGACATTCCCTACAATAGACTATGGGATGGTGATCCAAAGAAAAGGTGTTTCCCAGCCAAGTTAGGAAGACATAATGATTCTCCATGGTGCAAGAAAAACCTTGTACTGTTGTTTATGGTGGCAAAGGAGGTGCTTGAATTGAAGATCGAATCTCTCTCAGATTGGAATGGTTACTGGGTGTGCTCCTAACTCTTGCTGGTCTTTGTATTTTTGCATTATTTGGAAAACTCTGAACTGACTGAGTGTCCAGAGCTTCCAGGCAAAATACACCCATCAACACACGCAGAGATTCTCAACTTCTATGAGAAAGGAAAAAATGCGAATTCTCATGAATTCCATGTTGACAACCATTGAGTTTCGGTTTCATGAAATGCATCCATCTGTGAGTAAGAGATTTAAAAGAGTTGCATTGAGCTCTAATGTATTTGTGTTGTTGTGCAATCTGGACTCACAGAAAATATAGATAGCAAATTTGTCCTTGAAGTACTAGACCCATTCACCTCTTTGTAGGCCAAAAAAGAGTTGAGCTAGGTCTGGGTTGAACCATCAACTGGGATTCAAATTTGTTGCAGATTGAGAGGACGCTAAATTCCACCCTTATGGAGAGTTTTCAATATTCCCAAAGGATCTTGTCTCTTTCATATAGGAATAGAACCCACTACAATTTAGCTGTTATTGCCATTGTGTATCATCATGTGACACTTGTGATTCAACTGGTAAATTGCCACTTAATAGTCTTCTCATTTCAAGTTCTTCCAGCTTTTTCATTCCATTAGGCTTGAACACCTCTCCTTTCTACTCTAACACATTAAGAAACCTACTAAACCAAAAACCCATTTGAACATTGGAACTGATTCAACAAAGGATGACATTATGATTCCGTGACCAACTCAAGTCACAAAAAGATCGATAAAGCATGGTTTCAGTTACGATCTCAAGAAGCCTTGAGGTTCCACTTCCAATATGATCACATCCCTAATTGGTAGGTACTGACTTCTCATTCTTCAATTGATTAAAGGCTCCATAAGCAATCCAGAAATCAGTTGGGAGCTACTAAGTCTTTGTTGAGCATGTAAGCTGCAAAATTGTTCTTACTGTGGTACCAAATTGGAGGGTTGCTCATGTGCCAGTATTGCATAACAAGTGATTTTGATGATGTACTAATCAAAGTCCCAAGCAATCAGCCAAATGGTAAAATTTTCCCTAGTATATGCCACCCAGATTTCATGTATTTGACCAGTAAATTCTGTACATAAATTGGTGTCGATGCTTGCAACTCAATGCTTGACATTGAGCTGCATTACAGTGACAGTTGATGATAGCAGATATATGGGCCCTAACTCTGTGGCAATGTTGAGAAGCAAGACCATATTTGAACCTCAATAGATTTGTTTCTTTGAGTTGAATCAGATGTGTGCAGCAAATTCTACCCTTGAAAAAGGAGATCAATGTGAGCTACTTTCAGGATGAGGATGCTAAAACTTGTATGCCAGGCAGGCTAAGTTCATTTCATTGATGAAAGGAGATCACAGCATGTTAGATTAGACTTCTGTTACCATGAACAAAAGTTCCCTGTCGTTGTGGCTTTCTCCCAGCTCATCTCCGAAGTGGAAGCTGGGTGCATGAAGCTGGAAAACATATTAGATTGTTTTGCAATTATCTGCACTCCTGGAAACAGTGACAATTTGTTAAGCATTGCAACACACCCAAATGTGGTACGACTTACCCCCAACATAATGGGCAACTTGGGCAAGGCCATTCCATGACATTAAGAAATGGGTGTGGCAGATTCAATGATTTTTTCAAAATTAATGTTCAACAAACACATTTTGATCATAATTACAAGTGTATGATCATCACTGGAAGATTATGTCATATTACAATGTGGTCAAGAAAATGACATAATATGCCACCCCAGAGCTTAATGTATTGCTATTTGCTTCAGCTATTCTAAAGCTAACAAGTTTTAATATTCTTCTTGTCTTCAAGACTACAGATTTTGCTCCTTATTTGTGACTCTGGGTTTGACCATTGCAACCCATCTAAGTTTGGTGTGATGGATCATAGCCATCATCCCAATCACTATTGCACTTTGACTCATGTATTGGCTCACTAGTTTGCTCTATTACCCTACCTGCTGCTATTGAGTTCTATTGAGTAGGGTTTAGGGTTTAAGGTTTATTATCTCATATGTGGTTATTTTATGTGAACCTTTGTGATGTTATTGTTGTTAGGATTAATTCATCCCATTCCCAAATGAACCCCAACTCATGTACTCAACTAGGATGATAATTCTAGAAGCTCAATACTGCAGTACCATAGCAGCTTCCACACTAAGTATATTACATACGGAAATGTTGAAATTTCGAACAAAAGTTTTTTAAATAAAAAAAAATTGTGAAGGAAAATATTGAATCTTCAATAATATGTTTTTTTTTGAAAATTTCAGAATTAATTACTTCTCCAATAGAAATATGTTTAAATTTATGGGCATAAATGGTTGAATTATACAATGGAATTAATGAAAGACATTTTGGAATAAGAGATTGGTGACAACCTAAAAATTTGGAGGATGGACAATTTTTTTAAAATCACCAAATCAAAATGTTCAAATTTACCCCAAATTAGGTAAATACAATTGGAACCTGGGGATAAATTGACAAATAAGAATTATTTTTTACCATGGAAGAAGAAAGATTAAGCTTCAAAATGTGAAGCTTGTAAAAGCATCAACTAAAATACATGAGCTTGACAATAAGTTCCATGTATCCTTATTCCTATCATGGAAACTCCACATACATTGCATTTAACGAATGTCAATGTAAAAACTGAAATAAAAGTAGAAAGAATTTCAAGAAATATACCTATAATGAATTTAAAATTGTAAACTTAACAAAAATCAAGAAAAACAATATCAAGGGTGTTATGAAGTAGGTGCCATTAAACATATGATAATAAACAAAGATCTATTAACATAATTGAATTTAGTTTTTTAAATACCTCCATAAATATTATTAGATGTAAAAATCGTGAGATAGACTGAAATTCAAAACCAAGAAACAAAATATATCACAAATCTTTTGTACATGTTTATTATCAAAAATATTTTTTTGCTATAGTTTATATTTTGAACTAGCAATCAAGGCTTGTGTAACAAAAGAAAATGAAACTTTATTTTGGTTCATTTCCTTTTATCTTGCCTTCAACATATTTTCGACTTTCAACCAAACAAATTGGGAATTGAATGAGAGTGGAAGAGAGGCACTCCCAAGACCTTGCCAATTCCACTTTGAGGGTTGATACTCTAAGAAATGTTTAAAGTGATGTTTGAAAGGTCGAAATTTTTTTGGATTGAATAATTTCAATTTCATTGCATTGAAAACTATAAGATGGTAGGTTGAGATTTCCGATAGGTAAATAGGTCAATCACCAAACACTTAAAGGCTTAGAAAGGGGGGGTGTGTTGGTTGTCATTTTTTTGGACATGGTGTTTGAAAAGAAGTTGTGGCCCATCTCTAAGCGCACCCACATCTACTTAGATCATGGCATTTGGATGAGAGATGAAGAAGATATGCCTCCCCACAAAAAGGGAGGTCCATTTGTTGAAAAAAATATGAAAGAAACATTTTGTTACCTCATGAGCAACACATTGCACCCTATGAATGTATTGTATGCAATTAACAAATGTCACAAATTTGACCCTTGCTTTGAATTGGATGAAAATGCAATCCAAATTATGTCAAAAAGTTTGTCATACACCATTGGCCCAAATCTTCACCAAAAAATTTACAAAATCTACAACCATGGGTAATATATTGTTTGTTTAGCCTTAGAGTTGTAAGCAACACCCCCATGCTAATTTTTCGGTTTGGGTCTCACATCTTTGCAATGTAACAACAATCTTCCAATAGCCTCTTTAACCTTTGTGTTCCAATTTTGTTGTTCAAGTGCTTGTTCATTGGTTGCAACTACAAGTGATGTTTTTTTATCATCCATGAGTTCTTGTCACCACATTTTCTTTTCATGTTTTTTTTTGCAACATCCTTTTCCTTTTGTATTATTCAACAAAATTCCCTAACTTGATATTTGAACTTTGTAATGCAAATGATGGCATGCGTGGAAGGTTGGAGCTTAAGTTCATTAGTTGCAAAGAAATGAAATCATTGCCAATCTCTTTTAGTGATCTGAAACCTAGCCTTCTTGATGATTGTCATCATTTTATATTTTTATTCTATTTCATCTTTTTCCAATAACAAATTAGTTGTGAGCCTAGACTTTTTGATCTTCATCATTTTGTTCTAATAGATTATGAACATGGCCTTTTAAATCTTCATCATCTTTCTTTTGATGTTGTGATACCAACCCTCCTTGATCATTGTCAACTTTTAATTTGAAGAACCCAGCTCTTATTCTTCTAATTTGCTTCATCTTTTATACAATCCAACCCACCTTGCCCCCTACCCCCCCTTCGACCTTGGATGTTGATTAAGCTTTTGCCCTTATCCTTACCCTTATCTATTTTTGTTGTAAACCCAAGGTTAACACCCTTGTAGAGTGAAGGATGGGCCCTTAAACCTATTGGGTGCAAACAAGATGTTTTGTACATACTTGTTACCTTGTTTTGTACTTGAAAACAAGAAAAAAATAATTTTTAAAAATTATAACCTTCCTCTAACATTTCAAAACAAATGAAACCTTTGGTTTTTTTCATGGGCATCTTTAACCTCCTTCTAGCTTCTCAAAACAATTTGTGTCATATCATTTTGACTTCAAAAAATACCCCAAAAGTATCCCCAACAATAATGTCACTTTTCATAAAGTTGGGGACGATTTTAATCATGAAAACAAAAGTTCTATTAACCAAAAAAATAATATTACAATGTTCACCACATCAGTATTTTGCTTTTAGAAAATACCAAATACTTGCAAAAACACTTCACCCACTTTCAAATACTTGAATTTTATTTTTCAAATTGCCACAAATTTATGTCTAATTCAAGTACTTGCAAGTACTTAAAAAAACATGATTTTAATAATTTAGCTTTTGAAGTTCATGAAAATAAGAATTAAAAAATAATGTACCCAAAATAATATTATTATCCCCATAAAATCATTTACTTGTTAGTCCTTTTATTCAAAGACCCCTATATTTTGTTGCTTACACTATTTTTTATGTATATTTTACCATTTTTTCATCCTACTACAAAGTTGTTGTGAAATATGTCCTAGCTTCCTTTATTGCAACTATAAATGAAATCTACCCTATGTCACTTGTTCACCAACCTTTGAGATGTTCTTTCAACTATAGTAAGGGAATCAACAATTTGTTGGGCCATGTTGTCTTCCCTTTCCTTTCATATTTTTTGATTTTTTTTTATTAATTTTTGTTTTAACATTTTTTTCCATAGACATTCAAAAATATTTTGTGGATGTTATTACATGTGATTGGTTGTAGTCCACTAATAGTTTTTTACCCCTTGTTCCCCTTGCAAGCAAATAGGATAGGGGTGACAAATTTACAAAAGACAAAAAGGTACTTGGGTTGCCACTTCCAAATTTTCAATTTTCGCACCTCAATTGTAGGTCTATGTAAATGGGCGGTTGCAAGGTAAGTGGCTCACTTTTTGCATCGTATTCATTTTTTTTAGAATGGCATGCATTTACGTGTTATTAACATGACATAAAAACAATAATTTTCCAAATTTGTGGTTAAATTTAGATTTTCAACTTGAAGAATAAGACATCTATAAAAAAACATTGTAACATATATACACCAAATATATAATAATGGACTTTTGAAGTTGAAAAATATGGATTGATTTGTTGTTTTTGCTTCTATATACATGCATTTTGGTGTATAAATTCTATTTGGCATATATTATAAGGACTCAAAATAAAAAGAACACACGTGCAAGAAAATTGTTACAAAAAAATTAACCAAAAATGTTATGGACTTTTAAATGGCTTAAAATGAAGCATATTTTCATAAGTCCATATCATAAACATTTTTGGGTGGATTTCAATTTTATTTTTTTAACATGTACATTAAAAATAATAATTAAATGACTTGTTTTCATATGGAATTTTTAGTTCATTAACCACCATGTAATTCCCCACTAAATTAATGATATCAAAATAGACCGTCATTTTAACATTATTGTATGGACTTCTAAGGAGTGGAGCATTTGCCGAAAATGAGCCACCTTACAATGCATATACCCAAATCAATAATTAATTAAGTCATAAACAACTTGTATTTGCCCAATTTCATGTGTGGTAACAAGAATCCTAAGCTCTTGCATATAATATTTTACATTTGGATATCCTTACTCATCATCATTCTTCATTCCGACTTCTTATATTTTTGTTGTTATGTTTAACAATTGTGTGGTAGTTTTGTAGCCTAGGGGGGGGTCCAAAACTATGAGGGTTAATTTTTTATTAATCCCTTCTAGCACATAGGTAGACTATCAAACATACTTTAATACAACACTTGTAATATTCGTCATTCACATGACTCCCAATATGAGACCTTACACTCTTTTGGGATAGGATCACCCACACACCTAAAGTCGAATCTTTATGTGAGAACTACACTGCAAGGGAGTTCATCACACATGCCTAAAGATTCTCCTTTATGAAGACCACTCACCAAAGACTATAAAGTTTCCACAATAGTGTTCAAAATAATCTGCACATCTTATTTCTTCAAGGCTTCCTATTCACATATGATTATTTTACAACTCTTGATAACAACTAGCAACACAAAATTATTGAATGCAAAATTGTGAACCTAAATCTCCAATCACTACCCCTTATATACTTGAAGGAAAGAAATGGATGAATAATTAATCATATTCATATACACATATTCCCAATGTATCAAGCCAATTGTCATGTGCCACTTATAACTTTTCATCATTCTATGAATATGTTTTACATTATTTGGAGTCTAAGATTTGGTCAAGTCTACATACTTGACCTCCCATTATTACTAACAAGAAATAGTTATCTAAATTATTCATAATCAACCTTTATGCCCCTAGTCAAAAGTTCTTCTTGTAAGGCCCATGAAGTTCATTATTTTATTCCCCATTTTTATCCATATTATTACCCCAAGTCGTAATATTATTATTTGCAATTATAACTCCTAGTAATTATTTCGTTGTTATAGTTCCATGTTCCTTTAATTGTTGTTGTTCACTAATTGCTCCATCAAAATTGGTGTTGTTTTCATTTAAGTTGTTTATGGCTATTGTTATGTGTGCTTTAAATGGTTTAGATTTGTCATCCATGGCTTTGAAAATGAGATGTTACATTTTAACCTTGAACCCATTCTTGGATAATGATTAATCCAAACTTTTGTTTATTCAACCAACCAATGTGCATTTGTTTAATTCATAATGATTTTTTCATTGCACCAAAACATTGGAAATATGACTACATATGCAACTAGCGTTATAGTCCTAAACCACATATATGATTGGCCATGACTGCATGACTCTTAGTCCATATGGCCCCATGATATTTACCACCAATCACAAAAATAGCATGGTCATAAATGCCATTTGTGATTATGTCCTTTGCGATTGCAAAACATTTTCAATGGCCAAAATTTAATTTTAAAATATAATTATAATTCATTTTAATTAATGTTTTCCTACCACATGATAGCCCAGGATGAATTCGAGATTTCATTAACCACTTATGAGTTGACATGTGACAATTTAAAATAATGAAATTATTTTTCCTACCCAATTATATGATGCCACATGGTAGTTAACTTTTTATCAAATAAAGACACTTGGGACTTAGCTTAAGCCACCTACTAGGCTAGGAGCCCTATGTTAGGCACCTTAGACTAAACGACCTAGCCTACATGTTAAACTAGGTTAAGCAACCTATCTAGGTTAAAAAATAATCTCAGCTAACTAACCACCTAACCTCCTTTTAGGAAGGCTACCCCATTTAAATATTCCCGTAGGAACCTAGGAGGCACGTAGGATGAAGATAAGAAGACTTGAACCCTTCACCTCCACTTTGAAGGGCAAAGTTTTTAACCATTACACTACCACAATTGTTTTTGTAAAAAATGTAGTTATCACAAACATATAAAGAATAAGCTATTTTAACTTAAATTAACCTCTGCCTCCCTATGCTAACCTAGGCCACCCAGCAATATAACTTAAGCCTTCAAAGGTTAAACTATGTTATTTAGATTTAAGCCAGGTTAAACTTAACTATATTAAATTTGGCTAAAGCAATATATACTTGGCTCTATTAGACTAAACTTGGTTAAAGTATGTTATTTAAAATAAACTTGGCTATATTATGTTAAATTTGGCAAA
>Ga0116229_10015863_pt1 | contig 10191 bp, 9 predicted proteins | sample S1TSphgellanicum_3_FD_87313 | JGI IMG/M metagenome (GOLD analysis project Ga0116229, IMG submission 87313) | Host-associated microbial communities from peat moss isolated from Minnesota, USA - S1T2_Fc - Sphagnum magellanicum MG | ecosystem: Host-associated > Plants > Peat moss > Unclassified...
GGAATAGGCGTCGTAAGCGGTGCGCAGCGCCTTGGCGGCGGGCTGGGAGAATTCCAGGCAGAGGAACCGGCCGCCCGGCTTCAGCACCCGCCGGGCTTCCCTGAGCGCCGCCGAAATGTCCGTCACGTTGCGGATGCCGAAGCCGATGACGTAGGCGTCCGCCGAGCGGTCGGGCAGGGGCAGGCGCTGGGCGTCGCCGACGCACCAGGCGATCTCGGGGTCATAGCCTCGCCCGCGCCCGGCGGCGATCATCTCGGCGTTGTAGTCGATGATGAGGATGCGGGCGTCGTCTCCGCCCCGCCGCGCCTTCGCCTGGCGGGCCAGCTTGGCGAGGCGCCGCGCGATGTCGCCGGTGCCGCCGGCGCAGTCGACGATGGTCTCGCCGGGCTGAGGGTTCAGCCGCGCGGCGGTCATGTCCTTCCACACCCGATGCACGCCCGCGCTCATCAGGTCGTTCATCAGGTCGTAGCGCCCGGCCACGCGGTCGAACACGCCGCGGACGAGGGAGGGCTTCTCGTCCGGATCGACGTCCTTGAAGCCGAAGCTGGCGCGGGGGGCGGTCATGCCCCGTGCTTAGAACAAAAGCGGCGGCGGGGTAAGCGGCCCCGCGCCGCCGCGATCGTGCTCGGCCAGGGGCGTCTTATCGACGCTCGGCGTCTCCGGCGGGCGCGCCGAGGGGCACCTGATAGTCCTGCGACGCGGGGGTGATCGGCGTGGGCGCGGGCGCTGCGGCCGCGGTCATCACCGGCGCTGGGGAGACGCCCGAGGCTTTGATCACGCACTGGGCGGTGTCCATCATGGCGTGCTGGCCGAGGCAGAAGATGTCTTCGTAGTGCGGCCCGGCGACGGCGAGGCACTGGAAGAGGTTGAGCTTGGCCATCTTCAGGCACTCCCCGCCCCGCTCTTCGGCGAGGAGAGTGGAGACGCGCTCCATCTTGTCCTCGCCCGCCTGGCCCATCACGGCGAGGGCGGCCAGCGCCAGCCCCCGCGCCACCACCGGCGAGGGTTGCGCGCCGAGGCCGCCTGCTGGCGCGCCCTGTTCGGCGAGGACGATCTTCAGGAGCTTGTCGGTCTCCTCCCGCGCCGGGGCGAGCCGCGTGGCGGAAAGGGTTTTGGCGCCGGCGAGGCGGACCTCCGGCTCGGCCACGTCGCCTTTCGACCAGTCGGAATGCTGCACGTCGTAGGCCGCCTGCTTCACCTTGGCGCCCGCGTTGAGCAGGCGATCGCCCTGCCGGCGGAGGGCGGCGGCGGCGCGGGCGGCGGCGGCGTCCGCGCCCGGGAAGCCGGCGGCGGAGGCGGGGTTCTGCAACAGCCCCGCGGCGATCGCCTCAGGTTGGCCTGTGGCGGCGACGGAGCGGACGCCCTGAACGAAGGCCGGCTCCTGCAGGGCGACGATGGCGGCGTAGGCGATGGCCCCCTCTTCGAACTGCTTGGGCTCGTAGGCGGCGCCGGTCTTGACCTCCTTGGCGACGCCCGCGCCGTCGGCGAAGGCCGGGCTGATGGCCGAGGCCTTGGCGATGTAGCCGAGATAGGCGCTGGCCGACTCCACGATCCGGTTCGCCAGCGCCACGGACGTCGGCGCGGGCGGCGGTGTCACGGGGACGGGGGCTTGGGCCGCGGCGGATGGCGCGGCCTCTGGGCGCTCGCTCGCCGCGGGACCTGACGGCGGCGGAGGCGGCGGGGCATAGGCCGACGCGTTCGGGGCGGGCGCGTTCGCCTGGTCATAGGCGCCCTCGGCCTGCCGCCGGCTCCGTCGCCAGGCGCGCTCGGCGGCGTAGGGGTCCTGGTAGGGCGCATAGCCGTAGTAGGGCTGCGGCGCGTAACCCTGCGGCGCATAACCGTAGGGCGGCTGATAAGGCGGTTGATAGGGCGCGTAGCCGCTTGGGGCGGAGGACGGCGGCGGGGGGTCATCGCCCCACGCTTGCGGCTGGGCCTGCGCCGCAGCGGCGAGCGAACCGCCGGCGGCGGCGAGAAGGACGAGGCGCAGGGCGCGGGCGGCGATGGTCGCTGGCATCTGAAACTCCCCCGAAGGACGCGATCATGGCGCGCCCCCAATCGAGACCGAGGGCTTAAGAAGAGGGGTTAATCGCCAGCGTTTCCATGCGACGCTCCGCCGCGAACACTGATCATGAAGCTGTCATAACGCCGAACGGGACAGAATAATTAGATTTGGCGGCGTTCCGGGCGCCCGGATACAGAGAAAACGGCGGCGCTATGACGTTTCGCCGCAGCCTCAATGGACTGAAGTCTGAGACGAGGCGGCCGACGATTTATGTCGGACTGTCGACAATAGAATAAGGTCGCGCAGGTTGGTTCGCGATTTAGAACTCGCCGGACGACATCGCCGCCGTCGCGCGCTGCGCCGTTCACCGCATTCAACCCATGTCGCAAATGGCTCTGCTTCTTCCGGCTGCCGAGGTCTGCGCGGCGTGCATTCCGCCAGGCATTTCCGCGCTTGATCTCCGAAAGCCTCTGACATAGGTTCCGCCGCCTCGCGGTCCGGCCCCTTTCGGGGCGCCGCAGAACCCGGTTTCGGGGCTATAGCTCAGCTGGTAGAGCGCTTGAATGGCATTCAAGAGGTCAGCGGTTCGACTCCGCTTAGCTCCACCAACCTTTCCGCTTTGAAGTCCAAGAAGGTTGGCCGCGCGCCCGGCCGGCTCGCGAGGGTTTGATGCCGAAGCGTTGCGGCAAGCTTGCCGTAGCCGCTGTGCGCCCTATGATCTTATCGGTGTTCAGCGGCGAGGCAGGCATGGCGATCACTCTCGACATCAACGGCAAGACCTATCAGGCGGCGTCCGACCCCGACACGCCCTTGCTCTGGGTCCTGCGGGACGAGCTGCATCTGACCGGAACCAAGTACGGCTGCGGCATCGCCCAGTGCGGCGCCTGCACCGTGCACATGGACGGCCAGGCGATCCGCTCTTGCCAGACGCCGATCTCCAGCATCGGCGCGGGCAAGATCACCACCATCGAAGGGCTGGGCGGCGCGCACCCGGTGCAGGCGGCATGGGTGAAGCACGACGTGCCCCAATGCGGCTACTGCCAGTCCGGCCAGATCATGTCGGCTGTCGCGCTCCTGAAGGACAAGCCCAAGCCCACGGACGCGGACATCGACGGGGCCATGAACGGCAACATCTGCCGCTGCGGCGCCTATCAGCGCATCCGCGCCGCCATCAAGGACGCCGCCGGCCTCGCGCCCGCGCCCGCTCTGGCCTGAGGAGAATCACGCCATGCGCTCAAGCCTGATGATCCGCCGTCCCGAACCCAAAGGCGCCACCCGGCGCGAGCTGATGATCGGCGCGGCGGTCGCCAGCGGGTCGATCCTCGTCGGCGCCTGCTCGCAGACGGAGATCATGTCCCTCGGCGCCCCGAAGACCGATTTCGGCGCCTTCGGACCGTTCCTGAAGATCGACCCGGACGGCATCGTCACGATCATCTCCAAGCACATCGAGTTCGGCCAGGGCACGGCCTCCGGCCTCGCCGCCATCGTCGCCGAGGAGATGGACGCGGACTGGGATTCGGTGAAGATCGCCCTCGCCCCCGGCGACACCAAGGCCTACGCCAACACCCTGATGGGCGTGCAGGGCACGGGCGGATCGACCGCCGTCAACGAGGCGTGGACGCAGCTCCGTCAGGCGGGGGCCGGCGCGCGGGCCATGTTCGTGCAGGCGGCCTCGCAGGTCTGGAAGGTTCCGGCGGGCGAGGTGGCGGTGAAGGACGGGGTCGTCAGCCACCCCGCCTCGGGCAAGTCCGCCGGTTTCGCCGAGCTCCTGCCCGCCGCCGCCAAGGTGACCCCGCCGCCGAAACCGACCCTGAAGGACCCCAAGAGCTTCACCCTGATCGGCACAGAGCGTGTGCGGCGCAAGGACAGCCTCGCCAAGTCCACGGGCCAGACGCGCTTCACCCAGGACGTCTACATGCCCGACATGTTGACGGCGGTGGTCGCCCACTCGCCCCGCTTCGGCGGCAAGGTGAAAAGCTTCGATGCTTCGGCCGCCAAGCAGGTGAAGGGCGTGGTGGGCGTGGTGCAGATCCCCTCGGGCGTCGCCGTGATCGCCGACGGCGTCTATGCGGCGCGCAAGGGCCGGGACGCCCTGAAGATCGAGTGGGACGACTCCAAAGCGGAGATGCGCTCCTCCGACGCCATCCTCGCCCACTATCACGATATCGCGGCCGGCAAGGCCGAGGCGAAGTGGATTCCGTTCCAGACGACGGGCGACGCGACGCACGCCTTCGACGGCGAGACGATCGATTTCGCCTACGACTTCCCCTACCTCGCCCACGCCACCATGGAGCCGATGAACTGCGTCGCCCAGGTGGACGGCAATCGGTGCAAGCTCACTTTCGCGTCCCAGATTCCGACGCTGGATCAGCTCAATACGGCCCTGTCGATCGGAACCCTGCCGGGCGCGGTGGAGATCGAGACGCTGTACGCCGGCGGCTCGTTCGGGCGGCGCGGCAATCCCACCTCCGACTACGCCATGGACGCGGTGCATGTGGCCAAACACATCGGCAAGATGCGGCCAGTCAAGCTGGTCTGGACCCGCGAGGACGACATGACCGGCGGGCGCTACCGCCCCATGGTCCATCACGCGGTGCAGGTGAAGCTCGGCGCCGACGGCTATCCCGCCGCGTGGCGGCATCGGGTGGTGGTGCAGTCCTTCATCATGGGCACGCCTCTGATGCAGGGGAAGTTCGACGACACTACGGTGGAGGGCGCGAAGGGCTCGCCCTACCTCAAGGCCATTCCGGTGGTGGACGCCCAGGTGGCGATCCCGACCTCGCCGGTGACGACCCTCTGGTGGCGTTCGGTCGGGGCGACCCACACGGCGCTGGTGATGGAACACACCATCGACCAGCTCGCCGCCCGGGCGAAGATCGATCCCGTCGAGTACCGCCGCGCCCTCTATAAGAAGGCCGGGGAGGCGCGGCATGTCGCGGTCATGGACCTCGCCGCCGAAAAGGCCGGCTGGGGACAGCCGCTGGAGGACGGCTGGTCGCGCGGGATCGCCGTGCACGAAAGCTTCGGCTCGGTGGTCGCCAATGTGGCCGAAGTGAAGATGATCAATGGCGAGCCGAAGGTGCGCCGGGTTGTCGCCGTCATCGACTGCGGCACGGTCGTCGCGCCCGACCAGGTGCGGGCGCAGGTGGAGGGCGGGACCTGCTACGGCCTCTCCTCCGCGCTCTACGGCCAGGTCACCCTGAAGGACGGCGTGGTCCAGGAGACCAATTTCGACGGCTACCGCGTGCTTCGCATCAGCGAGGCGCCGCAGGTCGAGACCTACATCGTCCCGTCCGGCGCGCATCCGACGGGCGTGGGCGAGCCCGGCACGCCGGTGATCATCCCCGCCGTCGCCAACGCCCTCCTCGCCGCCGGCGGACCGCCGACCGCCAGCCTGCCCTTCGTCAAGGCGTGATCTCCGTCCCGGCGCATTGAAACGCGGTCGGCCGGCGCCCATCTCCTGAGTGTTCCGGGATCGCCGCGCCGCAATCGGGCGGGGGTCTTGGTCGCTAAGTCGCTTGACGAGGACTTCAGCCGATGACGACGCGGACGATCGTGTTCGACAGCCCCTTCCTGCTCGGTTTCGAGCACACGCGGGCGCTGATCGAGCGCGCCGCCAAGGCCGCCGCCGAAACCTACCCGCCCTACAACGTCGAACAGCTTGGCGAGGATAAGCTCCGCATCACCCTGGCGGTCGCGGGCTTCTCGCCGGACCAGCTGCAGGTGACGGTGGAGGGCAATCAGCTGATCGTCGCCGGCCGCCGCGAGGCGGAGGGCGAGCGAACGGACGGCGCCGGCTATCTGCATCGCGGCATCGCGGCCCGAAGCTTCATGCGCAGCTTCGTCCTCGCCGACGGCATGGTGGTGGACGCGGCGGTGCTGGAGCATGGCCTTCTGCACGTGGACGTGTCCCGCCCAGAGCCGGAAAAACGCGTCAAGCGCATCCCGATCCGGATGGCGGGCTGATCCCGTCCGGGCCTGTCCTAAGCGCCGGCTGAACCGGCGGCGCGGCTGGACGTTGTAAACTTGAAAGGAGGCGGTCGTCATGACGCCCACATTCACCACTGAAGCTTTCGCCGCCCTCGGCGCCCCCGCCCTCGTCTACGTGCGCCCGATCAAGGCCAGCGAAGTCCTCGACGGCGCCCCTGAGGAGGCGTTTGAAGGCTTTCATCTCGATCCCGAGCAAACCCTCTACGCCGTCCATCGCGCCGACGGCGCGCGCCTTGCGGTGATGACCGACCGCGCGTCCGCCTACGCGGCCGCCGTCGCCAACGAGCTGGCGCCGGTCTCTGTGCACTGAAGCGCGGGCGGAGCGTTCCTCCGCCTAGGCCGCGCTGGCCTCCGATTCGCGGCTGAGGATCGCATCGAGCGCGTCGGGCGAGCGGGCCCGACGGATATGCTCGCGGATATCGCGTTGGCGCATCAGTCGAGCCACGCGGTCGAGGGCGCGTAGGTGTTCCGTGTGCGCCTCTTCCGGGGCCAGCAGCACGAACAGGATGTCCACGGGCTGATCGTCCACCGCCTCGAACGCCACCGGCTTCTCGAGCCGGACGACGATCGCGCGCATCCGCTCAAGGCCGGCAAGGCGCGCATGGGGCACGGCGACGCCGCGGCCGACGCCGGTCGATCCCTGCGCCTCCCGCTCCATCAAAGCGTCCAGGATGTCAGACGCCTTCATCTTCAGGAGCTTGGCCGCCGCGTCCGCCGCGACCGAGAGCGCTTGGCGTTTGCTGTCCGCGCTTGAGCGATAGACGATCCCCGAACGATCCAGCCAGTCGCCTATGTCCATGGTGGTGGTCTTCCGATTCCGACGATGGAGCGTTCCATCCAAATCACGCTGCGCTTCAACGCGCCAGCAGCCGGATAGGCTCACATGATCACAGTTGGTTGACGTTTCATCAGTTGCGAGCGCTGGGCGCCGCGCCGTTGACCGTCTTTGCGCCCGAGCCGCCGGTGGAGAGCGGCATGCGCGCCGGATCGATCCAGCCGATGTTGCCGTCCTTGCGGCGATAGACCACCGACAGGCCGCCGTGGCCCGCGTTCCTGAACAGAATCAGCGGGGCGTCGGACAGGTCGAGCTCCATCACCGCCATGGCGACCGACTGGGTCTTCACCTGGGCCTCGGTCTCGGCGATGACCATGGCCGCGGGCGGCCCCGCCGCGTCCGTCTCATCCTCCCAGGCGTCGTCGAACGCGCCATCCTCGTCGCCCCTCAGCACGACGACCGAGGCCAGCTCCGCCGTCACCGCCTTGCCGCCGGGGTGCAGGTGATGGTTCTTCAAGCGCCGCTTATAGCGCCGGACGCGGGTTTCCAGCTTGATGAGGGCCGCGCTGAAGGCCGCGTGGGCGTCCCCGCCTTGGCCGCGCGCCTCCATCCGCTGCCCCGAGGCGAGGCGCACCACGATGTCCACGCAGAAACTGAAGCCGTCCTTGCCGACCGCGACATCCGCATCGCCGCCGCGCTCGAAGTATTTGCCTATGCCGGCGACCACCTCGTCGGAAATGCGCTGTCGCAGCGCCTCGCCCACGTTCAAATGTTTGCCCGATACCTGGACATTCATAGGAGCCGCCATCGACGCATCCTCTGAAGACGTTCGGATCGATCGATCCTCCGACATTGCGCGTCCGCTCCGTGGAAGTGTCAAGGGCGGTCGCCCATTCGGCGACCGATGGGGATGAAACGCGGGGTTCGGACGGAAGTTCAGGCCGCGCGGTGGCGGAAAAGCCTCAGCAAGCCTCCTTCAGGATGCGCTTGCGCTCGACGGAGGAGGGGATGCGCATCGCCTCCCGGTATTTGGCGACCGTGCGGCGGGCGATGTCGACGCCCGTCTCTTTCAGGATGTCGACGATGCGGTCGTCGGAGAGGACGTCCTCGCCGCCCTTCTCGCCCTCGATCAGCACCTTGATCTTGTGGCGCACGGCTTCGGCGGAGTGGGCGGCGCCGCCGTCTGAAGCGGCGATCGAGGAGGTGAAGAAGAACTTCAGCTCGAACACGCCCCTCGGCGTCGCCACGTATTTGTTGGAGGTGACGCGGCTGACGGTGCTTTCGTGCATGCCGATGGCGTCGGCGACGGTCTTCAGGTTCAAGGGCCGCAGGTGCTCCACGCCGAAGGCCAGGAAGGCGTCCTGCTGGCGCACGATCTCGGAGGAGACCTTCAGGATGGTCTTGGCCCGCTGGTCGAGGCTCTTGACCAGCCAGGAGGCGGAGGCCGCGCAGTCGGCGACGAAGGTCTTCTCCTGATCCGTCCGCGCGCCCTTGGAGACGGTGGCGTGATAGCGCTGATCCACCAGCACCTTGGGCAGGGTCTCCGAATTCAGCTCCACCCGCCAGCCGACCAGGGCGTCCTCCCGCACGAACACGTCCGGGATCACCGGGGCGGCGGGCTCCGAGCCGAAGGCGGCGCCGGGGCGGGGCGTCAGCGCGCGCAGCTCCTGGATCATCTCGCGCAGGTCTTCGTCGTCCACCCCGCAGGCGCGCTTCAGCCCCGCCATGTCGCGCCGCGCGAGGAGCTCCAGGTTCTGCAGCAGCGCCTCCATCGCCGGGTCGCAGCGGTCGCGGTCCTTGAGCTGCAGGCGGAGGCATTCGGGGACGTCGCGGGCGAACACGCCGACGGGTTCGAAGCCCTGCAGCCGCGCCAGCACCGCCTCGACCTTGGCCTCCTCGCACCCCAGGCGGTCGGCGACCTCGGGGAGGGCCGCGCGCAGATAGCCGCCCTCGTCCACGCCGCCGATCAGGGCGTCGGCGATCAGGCGTTCGGCGGGGGTGAAGCCGGCCATGGCCGCCTGGTCGTCGAGGTGCTCGGCCAGGGTCTTTTCGCGGGCGATGCGGCCGTCGAGACCGTCGCCGTCGGTGTCGAACGAGCCGCCGCGGTTGGCCTTGGACCAGTCCACCGCCCCGCCGCCGTCGCCCGCGACCGCGCGCTGCGCCGCCTCGCCGGCGTCGCCGGTCGCCCGGTCGCCCGGCGCGGCGTCGGCGTAAAGGTCGTCGTGGCGCGCGTCGAGATCGGCCTCCGCCCGGCCGCCGGGGATGTCGCCGGAGAGGTCGTCGCTGAGGGAGGTCTCCGCCGAGGGCGCCTCGCGCTCCGCGTCGGCTTCGCGCTCTTCGCGGGTCAGGAGCGGGTTGCGCTCGATCTCGGCCTCGACGTAGGCCTCGAGTTCGAGGTTCGACAGCTGCAGCAGCTTGATCGCCTGCTGCAGTTGCGGCGTTATGACCAGCGACTGGCCCTGACGCAGTTCTAAGCGAGCACCGAGCGCCAACGCGCCCTCCTGGCCTGTTTCTTGCGTGCCAGACTAGAGGGCGATCACCACCGATCGGTTAACGGCGCTTGGGAAACCGGATCACCAGGCGATCGGCTGACCCGCGTAGTCGACAAAGGCGAGGTCGCCTGCGCCCGCTCGCCTCGAGACCTGCTTTACCATGCCGCCGACGCTGGTCTGCACGGCGATGGGCGCGTTCGACCCGCCCATGTCCGTCTTCACCCAGCCGGGATGCATCAGGGTGACGGTCAGCCCGGGGTGGCGGATGGCGAAGCTCTTCGCCAGCATGTTCAAGGCCGCCTTGGAGGCGCGGTAGGCGTCGACGCCGCCCGAGCCGTTTTCGCCGATGGAGCCCATGCGCGAGGTCATGAACACGATCTGGCCGCCCGCCGCCAGCCGGTCGATGAAGGCTTCGGCGAAGAGGATCGGGCTGACCGCATTGGTGCGATAAACCCGCAGCGCATCCTCGGGATCGGTCTCGTGGATCGGCCCCCAGGTGGTGGCGACGCCGGCGACGATGAAGATCACGTCGAAGACCTGGCCGGCAGTCGCCTCGTGCAGGGCGCTCACCGTCTGCGGCTGGTCGATGTCCAGGATGGCGAACGCTGCGCCTTCAACCTCGCCTGAGCCCTTGCGCACGGTGGCGAGCACGCGCCATCCGTCCCGTACGTACTGCTCGGCCAGGCCCTTGCCGAGCCCGCGGGAGGCGCCGACGATGAGGGCCGTTTTCATATCCGCTCCTAGCGCGTGAACTTCTGGAACTTGAGCCGCTTGGGGATCAGGCTGTCGGCGCCCAGGCGGCGCTTCTTGTCTTCCTCGTAGGCCTCGAAGTTGCCCTCGAACCATTCGACATGGCTGTCGCCCTCGAAGGCCAGGATGTGGGTGCACAGCCGGTCCAGGAACCAGCGGTCGTGGCTGATCACCACGGCGCA
>Ga0116229_10015865_pt1 | contig 10190 bp, 6 predicted proteins | sample S1TSphgellanicum_3_FD_87313 | JGI IMG/M metagenome (GOLD analysis project Ga0116229, IMG submission 87313) | Host-associated microbial communities from peat moss isolated from Minnesota, USA - S1T2_Fc - Sphagnum magellanicum MG | ecosystem: Host-associated > Plants > Peat moss > Unclassified...
CAAGCGGCTCTCCGGTCCGCGGATTGTTCGTCGGCAGCAGAGGCGCCGGTTCGTAGTTGACTTGTGTTATCAGTCGCAACCAGCTCTTGATGTAGAGCGCGCGAGCTTGTTGCGGAATATCGGCGGCCGGATAGTGCAGGTTCAAGAATGGGTGCAGCCTAGGTTCCCGGCTCTCCGCGATGACCCATCCGGATTCGTCTTGCATGAACCGATAGATGAGCACACGGTCGTAACGGGCGACTTCGCGAACCCGCTCCGCAGCCAGTTGACACAGAGCCTGAAGCGAGGCCGCCTCGCCGAAGCCGGCAATCATTTCCTGAACCCCTGCAAGCGGGTCGGCCGCAAACCGGTCGGCCGTGTCGGCAGCTTCGAATTCCAGCACGAGCGTACTGCCGCTGCGGTGCAGGCTGACATCGAGCGGAAAATCCGCTCTGATGCGAAGCAGAGGATCGAGCAAATGGCGCGGTTTCTTGAGATCCAGGGTGCTGGTGAGCGCCCGGACGCAGGCGAGCTGATCGGCTCGAAAAAGCGCATCGGCGCGGCGACCTAACAGGTCCTGCACGGTTTCCCCGAGCAAGCCCTTGCAGTCACCGGCGGCTTGCAATACTTCGAGGCTGTCCGGGTCAAGAACCAGCATCGCGCCGTGCGGCAGGATTGCGCCGGGTATATGGATCGGTTCCCGATCGCAATCGGTCAGATTGATCCCCGACGGCGATGGCTCGACCGCATTCATTCCGTGAAATCCCTCCACCCGTTCATCCCGCCTTAGATTAGCACTGATGCCTTCCACGACGTAGCTGCGTCGCCATGGTCCGGCGGGCGCGGCGTACCCGGTGGCGATCCCATTCCTTATGTGCGCTAGCGTACAGAGAGCGATCCGAAGAGTTGCTAGGGTCGAGGGCTGACGCAAATGCGCGAAGAAGTCCCTTCGGCGTTTCACAAAGGTCCGGTGATGGTCGAAAAAGCGGAGCGATTTCGACATGCTTGAGCATGCAGCCGGCGGCGGCGGCACGGAGGTGCTGCGAAAGAGCGCCTGGCGCGATTCCGATGCGTTTCAGCATTCCATTCTGACGAGCGCCCAGCTCTCGGTCATGGTCACCGACGTGAACGGGATCATTCAATTGTTCAGCGTCGGCGCAGAACGCATGCTCGGTTACTCCGCCGTCGAAGTCGTCAACAGAATCGCCCTCGTCGACATCCATGATCCGCAGGACCTCATGGTGCGCGCCCAGGCAGTCAGTTCGGAATTCTCGGCCAAGATAGCACCGGCTTTCGAGGCCATCACTTGCAAGGCTGCGCGCGGGGTCGAAGACCGTTACGAATCGATCTTGATCCGCAAGAATCGCGAGCGTGTGGCGGCTGCCCTGTCAATCACGGCCCTGCGCGATGACAATGGCCGCGTCGTTGGATACACATTGATTGTGAACGACACTTCCGCGCGCAAGGCGATTTTTCCAAAGTCGGATTTGCTCACGCGCATGAGTCATGAAATGCGCACACCGCTCAGCGCGATCCTGGGTTTTGCCCAACTCATGAATTCCGGCAAGCCCTCTCCCACGATTTCGCAAAGGCGAAGCATTGATCGAATTCTCCAGGCCGGCTGGTATCTGGAGAAGCTCATGAATATGACGCGCGATCTCGCGCTCATCGACCTGGGTGCACTGTCGATGTCGCAGGAACCCGTACCGCTCGCGGTCGTCATGCTGGACTGTCAGGCGCTGATCGAGCCGCAGTCGAAGGCGCGCGGTGTTCGCGTGACCTTTCCCGTTTTTGAAACCCACTGCTCCGTCGCGGCGGACCGCGTCCGGTTGCAGGAAGCGTTGGGCAACTTGCTGTCCGCCGCGATCGAGTACATCGAAGTGGACGGGGCACTCGCCGTGAACTGCGAGACCCACGGCTCGGAATGGGTTCACATTGGTATCAGGGACGTCGGCGACGCATCATCCGCGGAGCGCGGGACTCGTCGTGTTCAGCCGTTTGACGGTCTTGAACAAACAGCGACCGCAGCGACGGGAACGGGCTTGAGTTTACTGCTCGCCAAGCGCCTCATCGAGTTGATGGGGGGCGCAATCGGCGGAGAGAGGATCGGCGGGAGCAGGGAAATATTCTCGTTCGATCTGAAACGCGCGCTCGTTCCGCCGGCTGCCGGCCATGCTGCACGCCACTCAGCCCTCGCAGAGTCTGCCATCTCCGGTGGCGGCCTGCCGCAAAGCACGGTTCATTTGCCAGATATTCATCCCCAGTGACGTTGATGACGTGCTGGAACCGAAACGCCGGCGGCCAACGCCATCAAGAGGTAGGAAACATGACGTTAGATCCGTCCGATATTCTCAGCGCGAGGATTCTCATGGTCGACGATCAGCTGTCGAATGTTCAATTGATGGAGCAGCTGCTCGTCGAGGCCGGCTACGTCAACGTTTCAGCCACGGTGGACCCACGCGAAGCCTGCGAACTGCATCGGAAGAACGACTATGACCTGATTTTGCTGGATTTGCAGATGCCTGACATCGACGGATTCCAGGTCATGGAAATCCTGAGAACCAACGAGTCGGAAAGCTATCTTCCGGTCATCGTACTTACCGCGCAGCCGGCCCACAAGGTGCGCGCGCTGCAATGCGGTGCCAAAGATTTCATCAGCAAGCCGTTTGATCTGCTCGAGGTCAAGACCCGGATCCATAACATGTTGGAAGTGCGGCTGTTGTACAAGAAGCTGAAGAACTACAACGATCTGCTCGAACAGACGGTGCAGGAGCGGACCGCTGAATTGCGTGAAAGCGAGGCACGATATCGCTGCCTGACCGAACTGGCCTGCGATTGGTACTGGGAACAGGATGAGACCGGAAAAATCACCAAGGCGGGCGGCCCGGTGTTGGAGATGCTGGCCAATTCAGTTAATGACCTCGTGAGCCAAGAAGGCGCGGCGAAAGGCGGCTGGGATGAGGTTGCGCGCGGGGAGCTCAAGTCAAGGATTGCGGCACGACAGCCCTTCTTGGATTTTGTGTTGGGCCGCGTCAACAGCGATGGCTCGCGGCAGCGCTACCAGATAAGCGGCCAGCCGATGTTCAATTGCTACTGCGGCTACGTGGGTTACCGGGGTATCGGCGTCGAGCTCGCTGCGGTTCCATCACGCGAGCGCCATGTACTTTCCTGATAGACCGGATAACAACTATCTGCTCGCGGCGCTGCCCGATGCGGTGTTCCGGCAACTGGGTCCGCACCTGGAGATGTTCCCGATGCGGCTCGGTGAAACCCTTTACCGTCCCGGTGAGCTATTCCAGCATGCCTATTTCCCCACCACCGCCATCGTGTCGCTGCTCTATGTTATGGAATCGGGCGAGTCCGCTGAAATAGCGAGTGTCGGCAATGAAGGCGTGCTGGGAATCTCGCTGTTCATGGGCGGCAATACGACGCCAAGCTCGGCGGTCGTGCAGACCGGGGGCTCGAGCTACCGGCTCAACGCGAGTGTGCTGCAGGGAGAATTCAATCGAGGCGGCAGCATTCAGAATTTGTTGCTGCGCTATACGCAGGCGCTGGCCTTCCAGATCGGCCAAACAGCAAGCTGCTATCGGCATCATTCCATCGAACAGCAGCTATGCCGGTGGCTGTTGTCGACCCTCGATCGCCTGCCTTCGAGTGAGATCGTCATGACGCACGAATTGGTCGCGGGCATCTTGGGCGTGCGCCGGGAAAGCATTACGGCTGCGGCTGGAAAGCTCCAGCGCGCCGGGGTATTGAGCTACCGCCGTGGCCAGATCACGGGCGTCGAGCGGGCCGGCTTAGAGTCGGTGGTTTGCGAGTGCTATGCCGTGGTGAGGCACGAATTCGGCCGACTGCGCTCCGACGCGCCACGCCGCGACGGTTGGCCGACAGCGGACGGTTACCGAGAAATAAATCGCCCTGCATCTCCGGAGTCGCGGCGCGACGTCGTCGGGTCTTAATTTTTCAATCTCAATGCGCGCGTGACCGCGTCCGGAAGCTTCGCCTTCACCCTGATCGCTTGACGGTGAACGCCATCGTCCGATCTCAAGCCTATGAGTATATCGGGTTGGATGCCCATCACTTCGTTGGAACCGTCGGCGCGGAACCGGGCGCAATCCGGAACTTCGAAAACCGCTCGGCTGTTGTTCAACGTGGTTGGTGTGCCTCCGTTGGTGTGACCGCAACCGGCACCGCCGGTCGGTGCGCCGATGACGACGGCGGCGTGATTATCCTGCAGGACCGCGGTGAATTCCTCGGCGGCCGACCCGGTAGATCCGTTGACCAGCACGATGAGCGGCCCTCGCCAAACCCCTTCGGGGTAGTTGAATTTCGCCGGTGTGAACACATCGCTGGCCCATGATTTTCCGTGCACCTGTGCAGAATCAGCCGACAACAGGCCGGTGGCGAACACGCCGCTGCCCAACCACCGGCAGTTCGGTCGTTCGCCACGCCAAAAGGCTGTCGAATCACAGGGAGTCTCCGCTTGGTGCCTGTACGTGGCGACTCGATCGGCCAAGGCGCTCAAGAATGACCGGTCCTCGGCTGAAGCCGTGTCGGCGGCCTTGCGGAGGGCTGCTTCCTTTTCTTTGAACGCCTGAATCCAGTGGGCTCCGCGGACGAATCCGACGGACTCGGATCTGAGTTGAACCGCAGTGACCATTCGAACGGCGGCTTCCGCCCACTCAGTGCCTCCGCCGTTATCAGCCACATCGACGAGGAGGAGCGTGGCGCCGGTTGCCTTGAGTGCGCGCAGCTGAGCTGCGAAATCGTTCGTCATTCGATCTGATGCCCATGCTGCGATCCGCTCCGCACACGCCTCGTCACAGGGCGAGTCGGGAGAAATCCGCAAGGCCTCGAGCGCTGCTTTGCAGAGTGCCGGGATGCCTTGGGGGGTAAATATGCCGATCTTGATGATCGCCACCTTGTAAGCCCCGACTTGGAGGGTTCCCGCGGGGAACTCGCTGCTCGTGGAGTTGACGAGCGGTGCAAAGCCTGGCGCGAACGCCGCCACAGGCGCGCCGAACATGCGCGCGTCATATCCAAGCGACGCGCAATCCGCAGTCGGCGATTGGGTTGGCTCCTGTTGAGATTGCCATTGAAACCGCACGTGCCCGTCGCCGAGCTTTCGCGCCAGCCGATCGAACGCGGCACGGGCTTCCGCGGGATTGGTCGCGGATTCAATGCGCTGCCGGGTCTCGCTGAAGAGCGCCGTCAGATCCGTCTCGTGCTCGAACACCGCCCATTCCAGATTGGCATATTTTGTGGCGAGCGCCTGCTGTGACTGATCGAGATCCTGCAACCAGGGTGCGGGATCGTAAGCCGTGGCGGAGACGGTCGGCGAGGGTACGGCCGGTTGCGCTGATGCGATTGCGCACAGGAGGGTGGCCATTGCCGCAATTCGCCGGCTTGGCAACAGGCTCACAGTGTTGAGACGCGGGGATGAAATAGTAATCGCCAAAATCATATGACAATCGCGCGGACGCCGCCATCCGCCGGGCGGGCAGCAGCTGAGAACCGGCAACGGCGCTTATGTGGAGGCGATTGAGCTCCATCAGGCGTGGAGCAATGTGCGTGGGATCGGCGCAACACCCGTCATTCAAGTGTGAACCGCGTACCACGAGGGTTATTCCTTTATGGGAGTATCTCGTGACGCTCACCCAGCGCCCATTTTCCAAGTAGATCATGCACATCGGAACTCCTCGAACGCCTGTCGGCAACCTGGTCCCGGCCCATCCCGCCGGGGGCGATTTTGTTCTCGGACAGATCGCCGACAGCACTGAACGCCGGCGCGCCGGTGCGCGAGGCGAGCGGCAGTTTCAAATGCTGGCGGATTCGATGCCCGTGCTGGTGTGGATGGCAAGGTCGGATGGGCATATCTTTTGGTACAACCAGCGGTGGTATGACTATACCGGCACGACGTTCGAAGCCATGCAGGGATGGGGCTGGAAGTCGGTCCACGACACGCGAGAGTTGCCGGCGGTGCTCGAGCGTTGGCAACGCTGCATCGTCACCGGCGCAGCCTTTGAAATGGTGCTGCCACTCAAGGGCAGCGACGGTGTGTTTCGTCCGTTTCTGACGCGCGTCGTTCCCATCAAGGATGACGAAGGCAACGTGGAGCGCTGGTTTGGCACCCATACCGACATCACCGAAATCAAGCGCGCCGCGGAGGTGGAACAGCTGATGATCGCGGTCGTCGAGTCGGCGGAAGACGCGATCATGACCAAGACCTTGGACGGCGTCGTTCGCAGCGCGAACCCCGCCGCTGAACTCATGCTCGGCTATCGAGCCGAGGAGATCATTGGCGAATCCGTGCTTCGATTGATTCCGGAAGCGTGCCGGGACGAGGAAGCGATGATTCTCGACAACATCACGAAGGGACGGCGGGTTGCACATCTCGAGACGCTCCGGCGCAGGAAGGACGGCTCCCTGATCGATGTATCACTGACCGTTTCTCCGATTCGTGACGATAAAGGCACGATCGTGGGCGCATCAAAGGTCATGCGTGACATCAGTGAGCGCATACTGGCGGAGTCGGAGTTGAGAAAGAGCCACGACCAGCTGCACGCACTCAATATGCGGCTGGAAGAACGGGTTGCCGAGCGCACGGCGGCGCTCGCAGCAGCCAACGTGATCCTCGCGCAGAAAAATGAGGAAGTTGAGGCCTTCGTCTATATCGTGTCTCACGACCTGCGTGCGCCGCTCGTCAACCTGCAGGGGTTCTCGAGCGAACTCACTCGAAGTTGCAGCGCGCTGGAGGAGACGCTGCGTACTGCGGATCTGCCACCGCATATCGAAAAGACCGTCCTTGCCATCGTGCGACAGGACATCGCCGGCGCTCTGCGCTACATAAGCGCGAGCACGATGAAATTTCAAGGCTTGATCGATACCTTGCTTCTGTTGTCCAGGACCGGGAAGCAGGAGTTGCGGTTCGAGAACGCAGATGTGCAGGGCATTGTCGAGGGCACCGTCATGTCGCTCCGTCAGACGATCGACAGCAGCGGGGCCGAGGTGACTGTCGACGCATTGCCGGTCATCACGGGAGACGTCACTGCGATAGGCCAGGTGTTCTCGAACCTCATCTCCAATGCGGTCAAGTATTTGCAGCCCGGCCGGCCGGGGCGGATTGTCGTCGGCGGGGAAAATCTGGGCGCTGTTGCCCATTATTGGGTGCGGGATAACGGCGCGGGTATCGCCGCGAGCGCGCAGCCGCGACTCTTTCAGGTTTTTCAGCGCTTCCATCCGACCCTGGCGTCGGGCGAAGGCATGGGACTCGCGATCGTCAAACGGCTCATCGAACGCCATGGCGGCAGGGTGTGGGCTGAGACCAAAGAGGGCGTTGGGAGCACGTTTCATATTGAGTTGCCGACGACCGGCGGCACGAGGGGGGAATGATCATGTCACGGTCACAGGCCAGTATTCTCGTGGTGGATGACGATGAGGGGCATTGCGAACTGGTACGGCGAAACCTGCAGCGCGGCGGGGTCAGCAATCCGATCGTTTCCTTGACCGACGGCAGCATGGCGCTGGACTACATCTTTCGCCGTGGTTCCTTCGCGGATCGGTCGGCGGGCGGTGAGGTCCTCGTATTGCTGGATATCAATATGCGCGGAATTGACGGCATCGAGGTACTGCGGCAAATCAAGTCGCACCCCGACACCCGATCAATCCCGGTGCTGATGTTGACCACGACCGAGAGCCCTCGCGAGATAGACCGGTGTTACGAGTACGGATGCAACCTGTACCTGACCAAGTCGGTGGAGTCCGCGCGGTTCATTGAGGCCGTGCGGCGTTTCTCTGCGGGAGAATGGCCTCTGAGCAACGCCGTGCTGATCATAGAAGATGACTATGCGACCGCCGAACTGGAGCGGCGTGCACTTGCAGGAGCGGGTACGGATACGGTCATCGTCTCCAAGGTGGGCCATGCCCTTGATCTGCTTGCGCAGCGTAGTTTTGACGCGATCCTCCTGGACTACCATCTGCCCGATGGCGACCCGTGGGCAGTCGTTGCGGCGGCGGAAATGAAGTGCCCCCAAATCCCGGTCGTCGTCATAACCGGGCAGGGAAATGAGATGGTCGCCTCCGAGGCCATCACTCTGGGGGTGGCAGCGTATCTAAAGAAGTCTGGAACGTGTTGGGATCAGATTCCAGGGATTGTGGATCGTGTGACCGCACTGGCAACGAAAAAGGAGTTGCTGCGGCTGAACGAGGAGCAGCTGCGGCTCAAGGCGGAGCAAGCGGAAAAGGCCAGCAAGGCGAAGAGCGAATTCCTGGCCAGCATGAGCCATGAGCTTCGGACGCCGCTGAGTGCCGTCATCGGCTTTGGTTATCTGCTCGACAAATCCGACTTGAGCGAAGACCAGCGCCAGATGGTCACGAACATCCAGGTTGCGGGACGCGCGCTGCTGGGCGTCGTCAATGATGTGCTCGACCTGTCGAAGATTGAAGCGGGGGAGATGTCGCTCGAGAATGAACCCCTCGACCTTCCCGCACTGTTGTTGAGCGTGGTTCAGATGCTGGGTCAGCAAGCGAAGGACAAGGGCATCGAGTTGATCGTTGCGCCGCTTGCCGAACTACCTTGCAAGGTCATGGGGGATGCGTCGCGCCTGCGCCAGGTGATCGTCAACCTCGTCAACAACGCCATCAAATTTACCGAAGCCGGTCACGTGCTGGTTTCGGTGATTTGCACTCAACAGGGCTCTGAACACTTGTTGGTGCGCTGCGAAGTGAAAGATTCCGGCATCGGCATCGAGGCGGATGCACTTCAGCGTCTGTTTCAGGCCTTCTCCCAGGCCGACGCGACGATAACCAAGCGCTTCGGGGGGACAGGGCTCGGTTTATCCATCGCGCGCCATCTGGTGAAGTTGATGGGCGGTGACATTGGAGTCACCAGCACCGTCGCGGTGGGCAGCACTTTTTGGTTCGAGATCAGGCTCGAACAGGCGCCATGCGGTCCTGTGGCGCCGCGCGCCCTGCGGACCGATGAGCATGAACGATTGGATGGCTTGCGGGCATTGGTTGTCGATGACAGTGAACTCAACCAGGAGATTGTGCGGCGCATTCTGGAACGCCAGGGTGCCAACGTCACCTGCTGTTCGGACGGCGCATCCGCCGTGGAGCACTTGGGGGCCCACCACCAGCAGTTCGACATTGTGCTCATGGACGTGCAGATGCCCAATCTCGATGGTAACGAGGCGACACGAAGAATCCGGCATCAACTGGGTCTCACGGCGCTGCCGATCATTGGCTTGACGGCCGGCGCGTTGCGGAGCGATCGAGACCGCTCGCTCGAGGCGGGAATGAACGATCTCGTCGGTAAGCCCTTTGACACAGAGACACTCTTTCGGAAAGTGCGGCTGCTCGTGCCCCCGCCAGGCTAAGCGGCGAACCGCCGTACTACACGTCCAAATTCGACACCTGCAGCGCATTCTTCTCGATGAATTCGCGGCGCGGTTCGACTGCATCTCCCATCAGCGTCGTGAAAATATCGTCCGCGGCGACGACGTCCTCGATTCTCACTTGCATCAGCCGCCGCGTTTCAGGGTTGATGGTCGTGTCCCAAAGCTGACTGGCATTCATCTCGCCCAAGCCCTTGTAGCGCTGGATGCTTTGGCCCTTCTTGGCCTGCTCGAACAACCAGGTCATTGCCACCTTGAAGCTGGCAACGTCTTGACGGTCGTCACCGCGCTGAATAAAAGCGCCCGGACCCATCAAGTCACTCAAGGTCCGTGCGAGCTCCGCGATCCGCAGGTATTCTGCCGAACCGAAAAACTCCCTCGGTATGTGCTTTTCCGAGGTGAGGCCGTGCTCGAGCCGCTGCAGATTGACGCGGTGCCCGCCGGCCGCCATCGTCTCCACTTTGAGGCGATAGCGCCGCGACACGTCGTCGAGGGCATTGAGGGACTGCTCCAACTGGCGGCACCAATCGCGCAGGTTGTCGATGCGGTCAAAGGCTTCAACGGACAGCGTGGGCACATACAGCAGCTGCTCGAGGAAGCGCTCGTCATACCGGCGCGCCCAGCGTTTCACGATGGCTTGGACTTCGACGTAGTTTCTCGCCAGTGACTCGAGGCCCAATCCGGACAGCGACGGGGCATCGGCGTTGACGTGCAGTGCCGCTCCATCGACGGCGGTGCTGAGCAACAGGGCATTGAGTTCGATATCGTCCTTGACGTAGGTTTCTTGTTTGCCCTTTTTGACTTTGTAGAGCGGCG
>Ga0116229_10015868_pt1 | contig 10188 bp, 9 predicted proteins | sample S1TSphgellanicum_3_FD_87313 | JGI IMG/M metagenome (GOLD analysis project Ga0116229, IMG submission 87313) | Host-associated microbial communities from peat moss isolated from Minnesota, USA - S1T2_Fc - Sphagnum magellanicum MG | ecosystem: Host-associated > Plants > Peat moss > Unclassified...
AGGCTCTTTGGTACCATTGGGAAGCCCTTGATGAGTAGCTTAGGAGTGCTGAGTAAGGGTGCAATCATGGTGGTTTTTGTAATGTTTATATTTACAGAACAAGAGTTATTGAATAATTTATCACTGAATATTTAATAAACTATTATTAGGGAAATTGGGGCATGCTCTTGGTACTTTTGGAAAGTCCTTGATGAGTGGGGGAGTCTATGGAGATGATTTTGTAATTTTAAACCCTAAGGTGTAGGATATATTGAATTTTGATTAATATTTGTGGTTGAAAGTTCAACTAAATTACCCAAAAAATGATTTTGGATGGAAATTTTAGTTAGGTGATGAGTTTGCACTTCATACTTGAATGAAAAGCACAGATCACATGTCTCCCATGTCAGTTTAGTCCTCTCACAATTTGTCTAAAACTGAAATCTAATGCATCAAATTATAATTGTTCCAAACATAAAATTCACCTCTTATATTGAGCTTGTTAGTTTTCAGTGTAAATGGGATCTTTGAGAATGTAGAAGGTAGCTAAAAATATAAAAGACTTCCTAATTTTTTTCTACTTTTACGTCTGTTCTATAGCCCAATTTTACTAAATCTTCTTGTTGATAATCACCATTTTGGCTACATCAGAAAATTGAAATAAAAAACCCCTGGTTGTAATTGTAGTTACACTAGTACCTGGGTCAGTTCGGCACTAATTATATTATTTTCAGAAATGTTGAATTCATTTTTAAAAAGAAGAAATATTTCTTCTGAAAGAAAATAAAGAATCTGATGAAATATTTAGGAATTTGTCAGAATGGAATCTCAAAATTAATTGCTTATTTGACAAACATGCATTGAGGTGGCCAAGGTACTGGTATTCATTCATTCGCAAAATTGGTACCTATTATTATTCATGGCTATGTTTACGAATCATATGTTACACTTTTCCCCTAATTTTGTAATACCATAGGGTAAAACCGCCCATCACCAAACAAATACCTATCACTGAATAATTTCCAATACTTTATTAGTTCCTCAGCCAAATTGAGCAATTTTTATGTCATTGGATGTGCAAACTGGGGGGCTACAAATGTTCTTTGAGCGGCAGAAGTAAAGGAGCAACACAGAACACCCATGAAGAGGATGAGTGATAGGTTGTTTCAATTTTTTTGAGAAAATAGCTCTAAACCCCTCTCTAGTTCCAGCTCAATATCTTCTTCACTTTTAGTCTGTTTTGAATGGTTTAAAACTTGATGGGTGCATCAACTAAAGCTTTACAAAACTTCTTTGCATTCCAGAGGCAAAAATGCAATGATCCCAAGATTGTAAGCTCAAAATCTTAATTTGTTTTAAATCACCCATCACCAAACACTGAACCCGCTTACACAAAACATCTCATGTCTTGCCCATTCCTTTACCAAATTGAAAGATTTCTGTGATGTTGAAAGTGCTAGGTGAAGAGCTAAAAATTTCTTTGAGCTTTAGAATCAGAAAAACAATGTTTGAGGATTTGATCTTGTTTGAATTCTTACTTGTTTGCTCACTGGCCTATCCACCCTGGTGTAATAAATATATCATCATCTTCTCTATTCTTCTTAGTAAAAAATGTTTCAATCACGATGAATCATTGCCAAACTTAATTAAAGAAAAAACATCAATTGGGAGGTGGAAAGTGAGGAACAACAAGAGAGGACCAAAGTCCATAAAGGAGATAGCATCCAAAAGCAAAAGCAAACTAACAAAGACTCCAAAATAAAACAAGAGGGACCTGCCAAAGAAAAGACAAAAGAGCAAACTATGGTCTAAACCCCTCAAAGGTTGATTTATTTGGATTTTCTCTTTGTACTAGATTTTCTTGAATATTTTTTGCATGATGAATTCTGGCCTTTTATTTGTATCTATAGCTGCCCTCACAAATCTTCAGAGTGGTTACAAATCTTCCTCTTTGCTGAATGCTTGTTGTTCTTTCTACCCAGTGTGAGAAGAAGAAAGACAATAATAATTAGAGTTTTTTTCTTTAAAAACAGAAGAAAGGAAGGGGAAAAACAGAAAGAAAAGAAAATCACTATGACAGCCGCTAATAAAAATAATATGAAGCATCATGTAATTACAAGTGGCCAACGTGAACCAGCATCTGCCCACCACCTACACTGGTACCTTTCACCTTCTTCAGGGTTGTATATTAGAGCATCTCTGCATAATTGCAGAGTTTGCTGAGGGTGGTACAATGTGCAACAACGCCTGTGCACCTGTACGAGAGAGTGTAACAAATTTGACCTGACTGCGGCTCAGTGTTTCTGATTGGACCATCATAATGATTGTTCCAGGTGGTTTGGTATTGGTGGTCCCTCACCTACTTGCTATTCCGCTTTCAGTTTTATGGGTGGGGTTGCAAAAGAGTAAATAATTAAACTTGGATGCGAAAATTATTTTTTTGCAAGGTCACATACAGAGCACACAGCTGGAGATTTTCTAAGGGCATTACCGGGGCACTAGCACAGCATGGGTGGAGATAATCAAGAGCTGCCTTGATTATCAAGGCAACAATCCCTGGAAATCCACAACTTTAGGCTTTCCTCTCTTTTGTCCTCACTTCACTTTTGTCACGAGTCGGAAACGTTTGTGATGAGGCACTGCAAAAGAATCTCTTATTTGATGTTTATAATACTTTCTAAAAAAATGTGAACCCACCACTTTATCAGTTTTCTTACTTCAAGTGAAGGCCAATGAGAAGGCTTAGCACATACACTAACGGGGCTTAGATTTGTTTTCCTTTTGGGTTTTTTGGGAGGGGGCGAGGTGGAATTTTTTTCTTCTTCTTGGGGTCTGTTCCCATTGTGTTTCCATCATGTTCCAAAGGGGGTTCTCAGTAGGTTCATCAAGTGTTCCGTAAGACACACTCAATTTTTTCCCACATTGTTTGGCCCCAGTTCCACTTCCATGGATGTAAAGTGTAAAGGAGATTTTAAGTGGGACATATATCTATGCTTCTATGTTGAGGTTGTCCCATGAACTAGAAAATGTGTTGAAGGGCCAATCAATGTGGCTCCATATTATTTTGATTTTTTTTTGGGTGCACCCCTATTTCTTAGATGAATACCACCAATTCATAAAAAAAGTCTATTAAACACTAGGCTAAGATTGCCAAGTATCCTTAGCCTTTATTTTGTTGTGAAATTTCACAAAGTATTTCACCACTTTGCGACAAATAAATTAATAAATAAAATTGAAATCACCATATTTAGACCATAAATTCTTGCATGCCACCAATATATAGTGGGGGACCTTCCCAAAATCTACTTTTCTCATTGACTTGTAACCAAATTCAATTATCCCTCTAGTGACAATTGGCAATCCACCACCTACTTCACAAAATTGAAAGAAAAAACCCTGATGCTCATCTGAAAAAACAACTTTTGGAATTTCCATGGGATGACCTTTGGATGCACCCAAAAGGGCCATGAGGCCTCTCAGAATTTGTTAATGATATCTTGTCCACTCTAATTTGGTGCAAAAAGACCCTTTCAAAAGTTTGCCAAGTTAGCATCAAATGAATGGATAGAGAATCAGGGATTTTTGGACAATTTTATGATATTTAAAGAATTGAATAAAAATTCCAAAAAACTTTATCAAAATTAGTTGAATTACACTTTTAAGAAAATTATCTCAAAAACATTCTCAACATTTTTGGTGAAAAAAAACCACAACTTTTTTCCCAAAACATCAATGGGTAGAGTAACCTCCATAATCTCTCTCCCACCTCCCCAAAATAATCATAATTTCATTTTATTATTATTGTTACTGAGTTGAGATTTTAATGAGTAATTTCAAATAACTGAACAAATTGCTAACAAATTACTAACAAATCGCTTAACAAATAAGTAACCATTTGGTTAACAAATTACTGACAAATGGGTTAACAAATAACTAACGAATTCGTAACAAGTTACTAACAGAAATCGTCAACTTCAGCCACGTTAAGGAACAGTAAAGCTCCTGCGTGCGAGAGAGAGAGAGGGAGCGCGAGAGCTGGTGGAGTTGGTGCGTCGGTAAAGGAGGAGCTCGGGAAGCAGCCTTGTGGCGGCGTCATGGATTCGGCGACGACGACTGGAAGGCTTCCACTGCATCATGATGGAGGAGAGAGTGGGCAGGAGGAAGAAGAGCAGCAGCAGCAACAACAATATAGTTTAGCAGCGACTTCATTACTTGGAACTGATCCCGTAATCAACGGGTCCAGCAGATTGGAAGGTAACGTGTCCAAATTGGACACTCTGAAGCAGCTCCTCCTGGTGTCCTTTGGTTGTCTGGGATTTGATGGAATGGTTTTAAGATTTTTTCCAACAGCTTGAAATTTCTACTCAGAGGCCAATATCGAGATCAGTTTCACGTCTTGGAAATTAGAGAAGGCGGGACGTTTGGGCGCCGGTCTGATGGATTGGGTCTTCTTCTTCACAAGAAAGAAATAACAATTGGGGTTGGTGGTTTTTGCTTCCTTCTTTTTTAAAGGATGGGTTGCAGATGAGCACCAGCACAACAGGCGAGTAGAACAAGGTGGTGGTGGTGGTGGTACAATGGGCAGCTGGACTATAAGTAGTGCTCATGGAGTATGGGGTAGGATATGGTTGGAGGTGAGGAAGCAGTGTGTGATAGCAGGACCCATGGTGTGTACTAACTTGCTGCAATACAGTATCACCATTGTGTCCATCATCTATGTGGGTCATCTGGGAGAACTGGAGCTCTCCAGTGCTTCCATAGCTACGTCTTTTGCAAGTGTCACAGGCTACACTCTACTGGTAAAACTTTCGCTCGCCCCCCCCACCCTGCCTCCCCGCCTCCCCACTTTGTGATCCAGACTCCAAAACCTACTACTGTTGCAGGCTGGCTTATGAATCTCTCTCCAATATTATTGTTTCCTGAGGGTTCAATTTTCTTCCTGAAGGGAGGAGGATTTTGTGAGATACCTATGCTTGATTGTTTGCTTGAACTCTACCAGATTCTTTTGTGGTGCTTGAAAAATTGTATACTTGTATTATAAACTCTATCAAGACTTTGCGATGGATGGTGTTTCTAGGGTTGAAGAAACCTTGATCAACAATTGTTTGTGTTGATGATGTTGTTGCACAGTTGGGCATGGGAAGTGGGTTGGAGACGCTATGTGGGCAAGCATATGGAGCACGTCAGTATGAATCAGTGGGAATTTATTTGCAAGCGGCTATATTTTGCACGCTCCTGGTGTGCATACCAGTTGCGGTATTGTGGTTCAATATGGAGTCTTTACTCCTGCTTATGGGTCAAGACCAGGAGATTTCTGCAATGGCAGGGATGTATTTTGGGTGGCTCGTGCCTTCTTTATTTGGAGTGGCGATGCTTCATCCTCTTCTCAAGTTTCTCCAGTCACAGAGCGTGGTTTTGCCCATGATGTTGTGCTCCTTGTTTGCAGTTTTGTTTCATATTGTGCTCTGTTACATTCTCATCTACACATTGGACATGGGTTTCATTGGTGCTGCCCTGGCAACTACCATTTCCTACTGGCTAAATGCAATATCCCTGATGCTTTATGTCAAGTTTTCTGTCATCTGCAAGAAGACATGGAGGGGCTTGTCCACCGAGACTTTTTCAGCTGTGAAGCCCTTTATGAAGCTTGCTATCCCTTCAGCATTCATGATTTGGTATAAGCAAATCTTCCAGATTATTATCATGTGAACACATCATTCCAGGGATGTTCAAGGGTGTCAGATACAGGGAATTCATATTGTGATCAATTGCATCGATAATGGTTTCCACATGATGATATCTACAAACAGAAAATGTCACTCTTGCTTGTAAAAGTGGGCTGAGGGTAATGCTCATGTTGCTGGTGGGCAGCCTGGAGTACTGGTCATTTGAGTTATTGGTGCTGCTGTCAGGCCTACTTCCTGACCCAAAGATTGAGCTCTCAGTGCTCTCCATTTGGTATGACATTTGCCTCTCATGATCTGCATTCTCAAGGATGCCATTGCAAGCACAAAAGAGCTGAGTAATTATGAAGCTACTGTCTCCTCAGGATAGCTGCTTCATAAGTTCTCTTTTCTGCTTGTACTATCTGGACACACCCATTGTGGCTAATGTTGATCTCCTTTCTTGTTCTGTTTCACACAGTCTGAATACAGCAGCGTTAACCTTCATGATACCCTTTGGGGTCAGTGCAGCAGTAAGGTAGGTCACTTAATACTTTTGTTTCTTGCAGAGAACTGTACTATTCTGAACTCACAACTTATGAAGTTGTTGTATCTTACATTTTGGGTGGGTTGTCTTTGTTGAGATCCTCACAACTGATTTATTTCCTTTGGCATTGGTGTGCAGTACACGTGTATCAAATGAGCTCGGAGCAGGTCAGCCAGATGTTGCCAAGTTTTCAGTGAAAATTGGTTTAGGACTTTCGTCCATCCAGGCTTTGATCATTGCCAGCACTCTGCTCATCCTACGGAACTTGTGGGGCAACATTTTCAGCAGCTCAGATGAGGTGGTGGACTATGTTGCCAAGATGATGCCCTTGCTTGCAATCACATCATTCATGGATGGTATTCAAGGTGTTCTTTCAGGTATGACAAATAGCCTTTTTTGACCAAAGTAGTAGTATCTGTCAAGAAAACTGACGTGCTTTGTATGTGCACTGCCAGTCAAGAAATTCTGAGATTTTTTTTGGGATGACTGCAGGTGTAGCTAGGGGATGTGGATGGCAAGAGTATGCAGCGTATGCAAACTTGGGAGCATTTTACTGCATTGGCATGCCAACTGCTATCATTCTTGCATTTGTGTTTCATCTCAATGGCTGGGTTTGTTCCTTCTTGACGAAATCCAATCACCACATATTGAATTGCTGAAGTTGCTTCAAGAATCCAACCTTTTTTCTGATAATGTAGAACAAGTGTAGCTTTAAAGAACTTGAGGAATAATTGTTTTCCCAACACGTAGCCACAGTACAGTTTACATTTAAAGAAGGGATGGACAGTTATGGGCATCTTGTCTAAGTTGTGCTGCAGGAAACTTTTGATGGGTAATTCGACATCTGGGGCATCTTGCAGGGTCTCTGGTTAGGTCTGGCTTGTGGTCTGTTCGTACAGATGAGCTCCCTTTTCATCATGACTATTCGCACAGATTGGGCAAAGCAAGTAAGGCTAGGTTATTTTAGGATCTCTTACTTCTGTATTTTACAGCAACATTTTGTTGGAGGAATTGTTTCCAGCCAACAACAATCCTCAGAATTGATGTAACTTTCATAGAATGGTTTTTTACCCCTTTTGCATATTTTGTTCGTGATTCATCTCCTGGATGCAGTTTGTTCTTATCAAGAATGATGCAAGTTTTTGTTGTGTTTTTTTGCTTTAATCTTGTTTCATTGACATGGCAGGCTGATTACGCAAAGGGTCGTCTTGACAACTCATCACTCAAACATTTGCTGATAACATCAGCAGAACCAGCTGAGGTTTGATAGTGTAAAAAAATTGTCCCCCACAAAAGAATGAAAAAGGCTTTCATTGTATCATTCAGGCTATAAAATAATTCTTGAATCCAAGAATTTAAAATAGCGAGTCTTTCTTTACCTACGAGAAATGAAGCACTCAAAGTAGCAAAGCAGATAGTATCTGTTAACAGTTGTAGAACAGTCTGAATACTATGCTCGTTGTATGTTTCTACCAATTGAATTGTTTTTTCGTGAATTTCTATATCAAGATCTTGTGATTGTATCTCCGAGGAATTCGCCATTACTTTATCCAACCAAACGAGTTCCTCTACTTCCTAAAGACAGTTCAATGCTATTTCTTCTTGGAAAGAATTAATAAAAATATGAAATTGACCGGTATTCCATGATAATTTAACCCAAGGTTCTAGGAACCACTCTTTTATAAGAATGGAAAGTCCCCAAGGAAGAAATAGTAAACATCCCATGTATTGTAGAGAAGCTAATGCTTGGTATTTAGCTACCCGAAATTCTTGGAGTACTAATGAACTCGATTGACCCGTTAGCTCTGTCCATTTTCTCATCTCATCAGTCCAGCATGTGCAAATTCAGGGTGAATTTTTGCATTATGCAACAGGGTGCAAACTTGTACTGCTCTTATATTGCAAACTTGTGGAATTGTGGGGAAAGAGTTCCACTTTGGGTGTGTTAGTAGTGTAGCACCCTGCTCTCAAGGACCTTGCTTTGTACTTTGTATCACAATCTTCAGTTTTCTACTGCACACACTTGTGAGCTAATTTTACACTAGTCTAGGATTTTAGCTCCATGCTAGCACACTATTCCTGGCCTGGTTGTCTTATCAGCATTTCATAATTTCAGCTCATTATTTCGTAGATGGTTGTAAACTAACCTAAGGAGGTCTCTCTATGTGTAGCCATAGAGTGGCAGATTCTCTTCCAATTGATATCTCATTTTCAAACATGAATCAAGTGTGTGTGTGTGGACCTGAAGCTCCCTGTCGATTTCCTTCAGTTTGTATGGAAAAATTCTGCAATGAGAAAAGTTTACTTGGATTTGGACAGTCTGCAACTCCTTCATAACAGATGATGGAATTGTCAATTAGATTAGTGTTGGTCTTCTCATGGAGCTAGGTACAGCACTAAGGTTTCTCATCTTGACTTCCCATCTTGTGAGGTTACCTTTTTCGATTCTTGTCTGCAAGAAAGAAGCTTGATTCTGCAGAATCCAGTAAAGCCACAAGCTGATTGCAGGTTTGCTTTCACTTAAAACACTCCCAATCCAGGGTATCTAGCTCCAGTTGTCAAGGTTTCTACTTGGTGCATGGTAAGTCTGGACAAGTACACTAGGTAGTTGCCACACATTGGAGGCTTGGCTGTAAATGGTATGTACATGATAGTGGTGTGCACCTTCTATCTCTATAAGACTGAAACAATAGACTGTGAAACCCATTCTTGTGTTGACCTAATCTCTTCAAGACAATCTGAGAATCTTGGGAAAAGAGAATTCTTCTTGCAACTTTGAAAGGTACAAGACCTAAAGATGTGGTTGAAGAGGCATGATCTTATGGTATCCACTCTTACTTCTGACTGTCATAGAACTGAACACACACTTTCATGCTGTATTGACCAATTTTGATTGCATGTTCTGCTTTGTATGGACCTTAGATTTAGATGGTGCAGCTGAGAGTGTTATTTCTGCCAGTTATTGCCATGTGTAGATGGCTCATATGACACTGTGGGTTAAAATCTCTCACCATAATTCAACTGGCAATTTATTTGGAAGGTGCAGTTGAATTTGTAGGTTTTCTTTGAAGTACTGAGCATTGTTCCTCTTGCTGTGTACAATGTCAGTCTGTCAATTCTGCAACTATCTGTTAGACTTGGAGTTTGTGGCAGTGAATGGTGGTCAAAGTACTGGAAGGGTACCAGTGAGGAATGGCCAACAATACAAAGATGTGGTGTGCCTACCACTCCCTTACTGCCTACCACTGGCAAGGTATGCACCATAAGCTATGCCTCATCTTTTTGTAGATGCTGCAAAACATTCTTCAAATTGATGTCAGCACTGTTGAGAAAATTCTTCTGTGCACATTCACAGCAGCATTGGCCCTCATGCAACCTGATGGAATGGGGCTTACATGAGGGAGCAGCATACTATCATTTCCCATGTGGAAGATCTTGCCTGGAGAAAGGTACCTTGTTAGGAAGACATTTGTTGTAAGGCAGAAACAAATTGACAGTGGCATTTGGGAGAGTGCCAATCCTTTCGGGCTCAGTTGTTGGGTCTTTGATCAGGTATTTCCTTGAGTGGTAAGCCACCCCCTTCTTCTCCTTCTAATTTTAGGAGTTAGTGTTGCTAGAGTTCTTTGGCTAATCTTATAACATCTCTCTTTGGGCTTGAAAAGTGAGATAGCTGGTTAGTCTGAAGAAGGAAGGACCTTGAGTAACTCTGAACTGCAAAGAGGATATCAGATCAAGAGTGGTATTGCCCTGTGAGGATGAAGTTGGGCAATGACTTGCACTTCTTGAAAATCCTGCTACTGAAGGTGAGGAATTTGAATCCAAAAGTGCAAAAGCTGTGCACTTTGATAGTTGCATGTCTGAGTCTTCCCATTGCTCCCAGAAAGGCAACAGAAACTCAGGATGCAGATTGTGTATAATGGTTTGCCCAAGTTTTTGGGAAGATTATTATATGCTTATCTACACCCACTGTTGGGAGCTGATGAACTCAGTGGGTAGTCA
>Ga0116229_10015869_pt1 | contig 10188 bp, 7 predicted proteins | sample S1TSphgellanicum_3_FD_87313 | JGI IMG/M metagenome (GOLD analysis project Ga0116229, IMG submission 87313) | Host-associated microbial communities from peat moss isolated from Minnesota, USA - S1T2_Fc - Sphagnum magellanicum MG | ecosystem: Host-associated > Plants > Peat moss > Unclassified...
CAGATTTTCCGTCTCTGACAAGGTGCAGCACATGTCAAGTGAGAGAACATCTTTGTTTGCAAGTCAAAACCAGAGAGGGGAACATTTTTTGGCAGTAGTTCTGTGATTCCTCTCACTATTCCTTAACCCTGCTACATACTCCACTATATTTGGATCATGTTGACAGGATTGAAAAGGTGAATGATGGTACCATAACATAATGTTGAAATGCACCACAGGTATTGGAAGCCTGAAGGTATTGAAAGTTTTGGCTGCACATGGGAATCAATTGCAATGGCTACCTGATGCTCTGACTCAACTTTCATCCTTACAAGACCTTTGGATTCAGGCAAGCATCCCTTCACCTCTTGATCCTGCAACACCTCTCAGCATTTTTTGGATGATGTGGTCTTTCTTTGAGATATCCCCTTTACTAGAACCCATGCTGTGAGTTTTATTAGTGGTATACAGACTCAAATTCACTGGCTGAACTGCAGGGCAATAAACTAAAGGCTCTGCCAGAGAATTTGGGTGGATTATGCTCATTACAGCAGCTGTCACTAGCAGACAATCTTCTTGAAGCTCTGCCTGAATCCATTGGACAGCTCCTTGCTCTCAAGACACTTTGGTTGTGAGTGATTTCTTCACGCTCTTTGAGTGCTTGTGGTTGGGATATCCCTCTGATTAGGTGACATTAAGGATATTGAACTGGGATGCCTCAGGTATGGCAACAAGCTCAAGAGAGGTCCAAGGAGCCTTGCAACAATGAAAAAGCTTTTGCATGTGTGGCTCGAGGTGGGATACTTGCTTGTAGAAGGTGTCCTTCATTCTATTGTTCCTCCTCTCCACCTCAGATTGAACTGATGACCTCAACTTAGGATTTTATCCCATCTTTGCAGATTTTCCTTACTTTTGCATCTAATGAGGAAAGTTTGATGGACATGCCAATGGAGATGTTTAGTATCTGCAAAATATCTTAGTTGGGGTATTAGCAGAGTGGATGTTAGTACCATGTTACAACTCCCTATCCTTGTGGGGACTCCTGCATTCACTTTATCCAAATGTAGCGTTGACTTGTATTGTTATTTGAACAGAGCAACACAGTTTTCAAGTTCCTGAAGACACCAAGCATGTATGTGTTTAATGTTTGGTCTTGGGTCTTGAATAGAGCAATCCACTGGAAGGCCAGTATTTGAGGGAGATTTTACCAACAATTCCTCACTTAAATGCTTTTGGTGTCACTTCTGATGTGGTACATTGTTTCATCATCCCTGATTGTTTCAAATGACCTTTTGCTAGGGCACATTATACTCCTTGTGATGATACAAAGGTGCTGTAACAGTGACAGCATACTCATTATGGATTTTATTGTTTGTATTGAGTAAATGCTAGTAGCTAGTAAACAAAAGGGCTATTATGAGCTTTGAGTATTCCATGCAGATGGAATGTATTGTGTAAGGACAATGCTGGTAGATATCTCATTTGGAATAAGGCAATTCTTTTCTTCTTGTTGCATCATCATTTGGTGTATTCACCTTGCAGGAATTTCTTGAAGATATTCCTGAAGTAATGAAGAATGTTGTTACTGTGACCAAGATTGCTGGATCAGGTGCTGCACAGAGCTGTGGGGGCTACTTCAAGGTACTGTAACATCCCCCTTAAGATCTTCCAAAAACCATGAATGGGCAAGGATACTTGCTGAATATCAGGCCACACAGTCTTAGTGTCCAGCTGGTATCCTCATATCTGCTATATTCTTCAAAACCACTGGTCCATGGTTATTATATCCTCTGCATCACAACCTTGGAAGTCCTGTATCTGTTCTGTGCCACAGCTTCAGCAGTGGAACCCACAGGAAAAATCAGATATCATTGTTGTGGCTTTTGGGAGTGCCCCTGGTGTGCCCAATTGGTGAGTGCTTTCATCACCTTTAAACATTATGCCCCTTCTGTTAGTTGATTAAATACTGGAAATGTGCAGCTTGAATCCAACCTCTTGTTTGTGGTGTGAGTGCAAGTCAAGGTCTAAGATGACTAGCAGAGGGCTATTGCAACAACCTGTTGTTTGTTGCCACCATCATAGAATACTTTGTTAGAGTGTCACACTGTGGCTGAGTCATTGAAACATCAACCAAATACTTGGCACAATACTGAACTTGGCAAACCTGTTCATTTGGTGAATTGTCCATCTCTTGATTGTGGACTTGCTTACAGTGATGTACATCAATGACCAGGGGAGGAGTTTTACGAAAAGCCAAGATGGAGATTAGAACACAAGGGTCAATCTCTGTGTTTGATACCCTTTATGTTGTGGACAGCCAGCGCTCATGGTACACACATGAGGATTGCTGGGAACTGGACAGAAGCAATGCAGAAGAGAAGTGTCAGCAAGCAGGGCCCCGACAACCAAGATTAGGGGAATACTACCAAATGGAGTTGGAAATCTCTTTGAAATCATACAAGCATGTAATCATGCTTGGTGATTCAATGGGTGCGAGTGCTGCTCTCTTGTTCTCTCGACTGGCCACTTCAGTCCTTGCCTTCTGCCCACAGGTATTTTCTGTTGCTGTATTTGATGTCTATGTTTGTGCTTATTTGAGCATCAAACCAAAACTCCAAGTGATTGGGACTCATGTCCACCTTCCAAGTGGTTGTTAGTTTCAATTCACCACTAGGTCATGCTAGTTGTTACCTGCAATAGCCAACCCAAATATAGTAGGGTCACTGGTCATCAGTAACAAGTGCAGGTGTCTAGACATTGAAGCTTGGAGGAAGATCATGGGCCCTGTTACAGTATTTTGAAAGTGTTCATCTGCAAAAGGAAGTAGTTGCCCCACGGGTGAATAGTCACTTGTAGAGTTGGCAAATTTCAAATCATTCTTTTTCTTCTTTCATTCACTTATCACTCTTTTGGGAGATGAAGGGTGCTGTTGAAGGTGAGGAGAGTTGTAAAAGCTGTGTCATGCCCAAATATAGTTGCCATTCCACACTGCACCATTTTTTCCATCCAGGATCTGTATTGTGGTAGGTAGCATATTTGGATGCAATAGAACTTGTGTTCTGTGATTTCTTGCAGCAGCCCTTGGATGCTCTCCTGAAAACTAGTTCTCACAAATCTTCATGGGAATGGGAATGACATGACTTCTTTGGCACTACATTTGTAAGGTGGTCTTATTTGAAGTTTTGGCATGTACTAGGTGGATCTCAGCACATCTTCGATCAGGCCTGGCCAAGATGAAGCATGGCTGCAAGCATTTCAGCAGGAGATTCTGCAGGCTGTGTCAGCCTCATCTGCTAAGATATGTGTGCACTGTGGTACATGGTCACATGATATTGATCAGGCGAAACTTCTACCAGCCTCAAAGGTTGTCACTTGTGCAGACTAAGAATTTCTCAATTAGATTCGCAACTTTTCAATAGTGTCAAATTTTCAGAGTTTCTGAACCAAATGCAGTTTAATGACTAGTTTTATAACAGAATGGGTTAAGGTTCACAGTGATATGCAATGGACCATGTCTGGGAAAATACTCATGCTGCAAGCACCCTTTCTTCTGGTATGCTCTTTTCATATTTACTTACATATTATAGCATATGCATCTATGGCAGGTGAAACTGGAGGTGCATAATGTGGATGATCACCGTCTTGCAAAGGAGCTTGACACACAAAAGAAGCTTGTCGGCCTTGTACTTCAGGAGATAAATGAGGCAAACCTTGCATGCACAACTTAAGCTGTCATGTTGATGGTAGATGATCAGACACATGTTGCTCAATTGATTCCATAGATTATTTGCTGTTCTCTGAGATGCATGCATACATTTTTTCAGGAAAGTTTGTTTCCAGCCTAAATATGAACAATACCTGAGATATTCCCAAAGCAACTCTCCAGATAACCCAGATGTGGTGAACATTGGTTGTACAATCCTCAATATTTGACTGAGTAAATATTTTTAGGTAGTACAGACATCAATCTTGCGTTCCTGTTGGAAGATTGACTGGTCAAGTACAATTCACACATTAGATCAGTAGAACCTAACAATAGAATACTTCAGCCAGTAGAGCACCAACTTCTGTACCACTCTAGCAATAAATAGCTGGTCAATACAACTGTAAATCTGCTGGATGGAACCATTGTGCATGTAAATGATTAGTGATAAAAAAGCAAGTAGGGCTTTGTATATTCACCAACTTGCCATAATCCAATGAGATGAAAGCAATTCTAAGATTATCAATGCACTTCCTTTCTTTGTCAGTCAACCTCATTGTGTAATAAGGTACCTCATCAGCTAATGCTATTATTCCTCAGGTTTGCCAGCCAGGGCATTCTTCTTCTCAGCTGTCACTAGAAACCAAAATTGTTGATGAGATTGCTGTTCAATTGCAATTACACCAGTTGCATGCAAACCAAAAATGCCCAACCTGTTCTTGGGAATCTGTATCCAAGGACAAAAACAACAGAAAATCCCAACAGAGATGTGTGAAATGACAACTGCATGTCCAGATTTGCAATGTAAGATGGCATCTGCTTACTAGAATCCTCAAATGTGATCACTGAACAGAGAAACTCCAATATTTTCCAGGGGCAGCAGTAGACTAAACAATGAAGTCATAAACACAGCTGTGGTGCACAAAACAAATGGCTGGATTCCACAAACCAGTCAACAGTCATCGAAATCCTCCAAAAGTTACTTTACATCCGTGGTGCTGCAGCAGAACCCACCAGCAAATTCAGCACATCAAACATGACACATAGCACTCACAGATCCTTTGTGCAAATTGCTTAAGTCAAGTTGGTTAAATTTCCTAGAATATTAGATAGCTTCAAGAGGATCCAAGAGCAAGGCAACAACTTTGCATTGAAAGTGTCTTTTACCTCCACCAAGGGTAGCTTCAGGTAGTCGCTCTATGGAGTACCGGTGTTGTGTAATGTACATGATAGGAACACCAGGAATCTGCAAGAGAGCAACCCATCACATCAATCCCTGGCAGCTAGTCTAGAAAACTTGTTGCAGTATGCCCCATGCCAAAAACCAGTCCTGTAACTCTAGAACAAGTGTGCCATTACAACACAATTTACTAAAGAAAGCCAAAACAAAGCCTAACAAATCCCATGTAGAAAAGTCTGCTGCAGGTGAACATTGGTCACCTTGCGAATACGACGCTTCAAATCTCGATCACAAGTGGCCACAATGTAACACTTATGCTGCAAGCCAACCATATCTCACTGGTTCAGTCAAACTAGATGTCACTAGTAGGAAAATTGGTAGACACACTGGAAACTACAAGGCAGTTAGCAATCTACAATCCAAAATTGTAGTTAGTTAGAGAAAGGATACAGGAAATATGGGGTGGGCCTACTTGGGTAACACGTTCAACAAGACAGTCATCAGCATATGTGCCCTTGTGAGTGCATGGCAACCTGTCGAATCGTGGGTCCTTCGCAATCCTGTTATATGTGCTCAAACTTCAGAACTGTTCCAAGCACCACAAATCAACACTAACAAACAATACAACATATACACAGACAAAGACTTCAATATGGCAAACAAAACTTCACCCACCACACTGACATATACAAAGAGAATTTTTCAAACAGGTACTATAGTCTGTAAGACAACAATTGGTGTTCAACCAGGCCACTACTGTGTGACCAAAAAACAGCTTCCAAAGAAGCTATCACTTTGCAGAGCACCTTTGAAGCATTGTTGTTCAAAGAATCTATTTTAAAAGCAACAACACATGAACTAAAGGAAATACCAGATTGAGGGAGGCAATGTGATCAGAGGACTTTCCTACCTCAAAGCAACACGATACTTTTGACCCAGCTTTTCAAGCTCAGCCATGACACAGTCTGTGATGCATGGAGTACCTGCTTTCCATGCCATGCAGCCCCTTTGTATGCATTGCAAAGGCCATAGTAATAAGACAAAAAGGTGAATATCGCTTGAAACTCTTTGTGTGATCCACTTACAACAAAATCATCCTAGGCCCAAACTCAACAGTGGGATCCAATCATGACGCTGAAGGGACAGATGTGATACTTACACTTGGCATACAGACAATCCATCATTGCCTTCTCCAAGTCCAACTGCAAAACCGTGTAGATAGAAAGCTTTCATAGTTAAAATACATTCAACATGACCATTATCGTTAGAGACATAGACAACAGTGGATTTCATAGGTTGAAAAAAAGGCCGTATGGTTTTCTTGCCCATGTGCCAAATTCAATCTGTGAATTGGTTGCAATGAATAGAAAAAAGGAGTCCTGGGGAAAGGAGAAGGTTCAGAACAGGAATTCACGAACAACTACAAGATTTGCTGAAATTCAATTAAGTGAAAGAGAGAACTAAATGTGTATGGGAAAATAAATAGCTAGCTAGCAAACAAACCTTGTTTTGAATGGAGAAGTTGATGAAGTTTGTATCCACCAGCACTTGATATGGTGGACCTAGTGCGGTGTTGTACTTGAAAAAAAGTGCTGAAGATGTGTTGGGTCTGCAAAACATTCAAGCACACTTGCTAGTCCCACTTAACATATCTAGCTTCAAAGCCTGTGGCCACAAGACATTTGCACTAGCTTTGGACTCAGGAAGAACAGTATCTTCCAGGGAACGTGTTCCATTCTCTCTCCACAAATGCACATATCACTGGACAACACCTTCTCAAAAAAGCTTGTCTGTTCTCTATACATTATACAATTATGAACTGCCCGTGTATTCAGAGACAAGGATCAAAATTTCAGTTGATTGAGATTGCCTCCCCTCTTACATACTTCAAAAATTTCAACTAAAAATGCGGTATTTCTTTTGACCTTGAACCAATAGGCTTTCCCTCCTGCCCAAAGTCCATAAGTAACGAAGGATGTGAAGGCAGATGTCCACAAATACTGAGCTCTTGCTTCTCACTCCAGTAAACTTTGCAAGTATCAAGCTTCATACCTCAGAAACTCAACGATCGGCCAAAAATTGAGTATGACCTACAGGAAAGCTAGGATTCAACAAACGAAATTGGCGCAAAGAATTTCAAGGTCTGGGCACGTACACATTTCTTGGGAGTTTCTCTTTCTCAGTATTTTTCTTTGAAGGATTCAGCACATCCTCTTTATACCTGCAAAGCACATACGCGGATCCAACTATACCTCATTACCAAACTGACAGATGTTTTCTTCCAAAACCCCCTAAGAGAAAGAAAAACAGAAACTCGCACACAAATTATAGTCAGATGCCCAAAACAAAAGACGGAAGTGCATTGGCGAAAATTTCTACAGATTTTGGATTCCTCACAGAGAACAACGCAGACACACACACAAAGCATAATGGTGAGTGGTAGCGGAAAACTCACTGCTTCACAGCACGAGGCGTTAGCATGCGCTTCATCTGCGCAAATTTTCTAGTCTTCTTCGCCTTACCCATTTCGCTAATTTCTGTAGCCTCAAAGTGCAGACCGACGCTCGAATTGCAAACCAACGATCAAGCGCACGACGCACCAGAGATTCACACTCCCTCGTACTCTCGAGAGGACGGGATGCGGGCTCAAGCAATTAGGGTTTAGGGATTAGGGTTTGAGGGACTAGGGTTGTGGGTAATTCGCAACTACGGGCAGGGCCTGTCAAAACATTCAGGCCTTGCCCGCATGTGCCTTGCCCCAAACTTCTTCTTTGTGTTTAATCTGTACAAAGCCCTTAGGGCAAACTATACAATCCACTCAGAGTACTATGGGCTAACATGGTGAAGATTTATTAATTTTGAAAAGACTCAAATTTAGCCATGTCTTGGGCAGTGTATAGATATTTTGAAATAGATGACAAATTTTTTTATAGGAAAGGATACTTTCAGAATTGCATGAATACGCTTTAATTTATGTCATAAAAATAGTTTTGTCTATTGATCTATCCAAGTTGTTCATAGTTCATATCTACTTGCAAAGTTTCCAATGCCTTCTCAAAGTTACTTATATAGACTTACACCTCCCCTTTATAGACAAAGACAATCAAGGTTTTTTTTGTTTTCCTTTTCTTCACCCAATTTTTTGATATTAATAATTTGGCAATTTTTTCCAAATTTTAATGAGGAAAAGTTGTCAAATTTAGAGTACAAAAACAAAAGTTCCCATTTTTTTTTTGTTGAAAAATAAATTATTGAGGAACGAAAACACTAAACATAATGAGATCAATGCTTTTGATGTTAGGGAGTTGAATGAAATTTTAGTTGATTAAAAAAATTGTAAAAATAAAAAAATTTAAATGTGGTTTCAATCTATCTTTTCACTTCTTGTCATACAAACTTGTGCCTCAATAAATCAACCTTGACTTAATGTTGATACCATATGGTTAATGTTACAAGATGATACAATGCAAAAATCAATACAAATTGTTGTAAACATGAACCTATAGTCTACAATCCAACATTGTTTCAATGATAGAACAATAAGGTCATTTACAACATATATATTCAATGCATTGTTTTTGTTCATTGAAACCCAAACTTGAATCATTGTGGATCAAGTTCAACTCAACCAAAAAAAATTGTATCTATGTTTTTAATTCAATATTACATCATTATCCAATTCTTGTAATTGCAACACATACACCATGTCAGTAAAAATAGTATTCTAAGCATATTAGTTGTTAGTTTTTGGCATTGCAATGAACCCTCACCTAGATCATGTTCATCAAGGTAATGTCACACCCACACTAGTTTAATGGTCTTTTGATTTTGCATTAAACATTCACATAAACCATGTCCATAAGGATAAAAATGCATTTGTAATGCATCAATGATTTTTTAATTTTGATTTAAGTGAACTTTTATCTAAATCTTGTGCATTCATTGCAAATTTTCAATATCAAAAAATTTCAATAGAATTAGTGTGGAAATCATAAAACAATATGTTTGTGCAAAATTTGTGAACTTAAAAATGTAAAAATGACACAAATATATATATAAATGGTGTGTCTTTTCTACTTATGATGTTGTGATGTGAAATACATTTAATTTACATTTTAATTAAATCCATGCAATTATCATGATGTGATTTTTGTGTATTAAACTTGAACATTTAAATATGTCATTCAAAAAAAAAACTTCATATGTTTGAATATTAAAAATATTGAATACATACAAATATCATTCATATTAATCATAGGATGGAATTCATGCAATTTTTGTACAAACTTATGAAGTTTGGCTTGTTTGTGATGTTGACTTTACATTGAATAATTATTTAAACCTTGTATATAAAAAACAACATTATATCTATAATGTTCTAATGATTTTTGATTTTACATTACACATTACATAAATCTTGTCCACATATACAACACCAAATCAACATCAATTTGAATTAAATTTCATTAATGTTAAAGTTATCTATAAAATCATGTGAATTAGGTCTCATAGGCACAAAAAATTACAAGAACATGAATTAAACCAAGGACGCAACAAGGAAAACAAATCATAAGAAATGCAAACCTAAGTCTAATCTAAGACTGAAACACAAATATGTAAAGTAAAAACACAATATATGATAAAAGATGATTCTCATAAAACTTTATTTTGATAACGTATGAAAACAATTAATGTTATGATTAAAAAAAATACCCAAAATTAATGTTGAATAGACTTAAGGTAATGGGAGGTTATACTTGTATTTATACCCCATTGGGGACCTAGCTCAAGGAAGTTTCTATGAAGGTTTCCATGTGTGCATCAACCAATGAAGCTTCTTAAGAAATTTTCTAATTCAAGGAAATTTCTTTTAAGGCTTCCATGTGTGCACTGAACAAAGAATTTTTTTGAAAAGTTTCTTAATTAATAATGAATTAAGAGTTAACTAAAAGTTAATGATGATGCAAACAATGATATAGGTGACTATGTTGGTGTAAGCGATGATGCAAGCAATGATACAAATGACTATGTTGGTGTAAGCAATGATGCAAGCAATGATACAAATAACTATGTTGGTGTAAGCAATGATGCAAACGATGGGTAATGGTGGTGTTTGTGACATTAGGTATGGGACACACCAATTTTGTGAAAATGGACATGTAACCTAAAATGAGCATAGAAAATGAAGAAGGGTTTTAAACGGGGTATGAAATTTGGTTTTGGATTTGAAGTGGAAATCAAATTAATTTCATGTCATGTTTGTGCCCATTGAAAAAAAAATCACAAAACAACCACTATTACAAAAATAGGTTTATTCAATTAAAAA
>Ga0116229_10015870_pt1 | contig 10187 bp, 9 predicted proteins | sample S1TSphgellanicum_3_FD_87313 | JGI IMG/M metagenome (GOLD analysis project Ga0116229, IMG submission 87313) | Host-associated microbial communities from peat moss isolated from Minnesota, USA - S1T2_Fc - Sphagnum magellanicum MG | ecosystem: Host-associated > Plants > Peat moss > Unclassified...
ACGCCCGCCGAGGAGTTCGAGACGGCCACGCGCGCAAGCGCAGGCGATTTCGCCGCGCGCCAGAAGATGATCGAGCACAATTTGCGGCTTGTCGTTAGCATCGCCAAGAATTACCTCAACCGCGGCGTCGCCCTCCTGGATCTGATCGAGGAAGGCAATCTTGGCCTGATCCACGCGCTGGAGAAGTTCGAGCCGCAGCGCGGCTTTCGTTTTTCCACCTATGCCACCTGGTGGATCAGACAGGCCATCGAGCGCGCCATCATCAACCAGTCACGCACCGTCAGGCTGCCCGTGCATGTGGTGCGCGACCTGAATCAGGTGCTGCGCGCAAAACGCCATCTCGAAGATGGCGCGCGCGCGCTGGGCTCGCACCGCAGTGAAGTCACGCATGAACAGATCGCACACCTGCTTGGACGAACGCGCGATGAGGTGACCGACGTCCTGGCGCTGTCAGAACATACCGCCTCGCTTGACGCGCCCCTTGACTTTGATCCGAGCCTGTCGCTTGGGGACACCCTTGCCGACACCGGCTCGGCGACGCCCGAGTCGTCGGCCTTGCGCACCGAAGTCGAGATCCTCGTGCAGGCCTGGCTCGAGCGCCTAAGCGAGAAGCAGCGCTTTGTCATCGAGCGTCGCTTCGGCCTGAACAATTTCGACACCGCGACGCTTGAAGATCTGGCTGACGAACTCGGCCTAACGCGCGAGCGCGTGCGCCAGATCCAGCAGGAAGCGTTGATCAAGCTCAAGCGCACCTTGTCGACTCGGGGCGTTGGCAAAGACGCGCTCTTCTAGGGCGCTTGTGACTCCTGTTCTGGTTTTTGATCTTGAGACCGTGCCTGACATCGAGGGACTTAGGCGTCTTGGCGCTGCCGATCCTGCGGCAAGCGATGCCGAAGTCGCCGACGCGGCTTTCGCTGCGCGCGAGGCCAAGACCGGGCGCGACTTCCTGCCGCTGCATGTGCAGCGCATCGTCGCCATCGGCTGCGTCTTTCGCAGCGAGGGCGAACTCAAGGTGCGCTGTCTTGGCAGTGGCGAAGACAGCGAAGAGCGGCTGATTTCCGATTTCTTCCGGATCATCGAGAAATACACGCCGCAGCTGGTGTCATGGAACGGCACAGGATTCGACCTGCCGGTGTTGCATTACCGCGCGCTAAGACACGGCATCAGTGCACAGCGCTACTGGGATACGGGTGAGGACGACCGCGAGTTTCGCTGGAATAACTACCTGGGCCGCTACCACGCCCGGCATCTCGACCTGATGGACGTGCTCGCCGCCTATCAGGCGCGCGCTTCGGCACCGCTTGATGAGCTTGCCAGGCTGTGCGGCTTTCCAGGCAAGCTTGGCATGGACGGATCCGAAGTCTGGGGTGCTTTCAAGGCGGGAGAGATTGACGCGATTCGAGCCTACTGCGAGACCGACGCCATGAACACCTGGCTTTTGTACTGTCGCTTCCAGATGATGCGCGGTGTCATTTCGGCGGCCGCCTACGCTGGCGAGCTGCTTCTGGCCCGCGAGACCCTGTTGGCGCATGACGCTTTGCACTGGCAGCAGTTCCTGCGTGCGTGGCCCGAGAAATAGGCACTTCACGTCGGCGGCTGCCGCCTGCCATGGACTCGATTGAACTCGATATCGACGGCTTCGATCACGAGGCGCGCGGCGTTGGCCGCAACGAGGGCAAGGTGGTATTTGTCGAAGGCGCCCTGATTGGCGAGCGCGTGCTTGCAAGGCCGACCCGATCGCGCCCTTCCTACGAGATCGCCGAGATGCAACGGGTGATCAGGCCCTCGGTGCAGCGCGCGGTGCCGCGCTGCGCCTATTTCGGCGTGTGTGGCGGCTGCTCGATGCAGCATCTTGAGGCGCGGGCCCAGGTGGCCGCCAAGCAGCGCATGCTCGAAGACAATCTCTGGCATATCGCAAAGCTCAAGGCCGAACTGATCTTGCGCCCGATTCACGGCCCGAACTGGCGCTATCGCTACCGCGCTCGCCTGTCAGTGCGCCACGTCGCCAAGAAGGGGGGCGTTCTGATCGGCTTTCATGAGCGCCGCAGCAGTTTTGTCGCCGACATGCAAAGCTGCGAGGTCCTGCCGTTGCACGTCTCGGCACTTCTGCCTGCCTTGCGCGCCCTGGTTGCATCGCTTTCGATTCGCGATCGCCTGCCGCAGTTCGAACTTGCCATTGGCGAATCGGTGACCGTGCTGGTCGCGCGCGTGCTCGAGGCGCCAAGTCCCCACGATTGCGAACTTCTCGGCGATTTTGCAAGGCGCCATGAGGTGTCGTTCTGGCTGCAGCCGAAAGGGCCTGATTCGGCGTTTCCGCTTGATCCGGCAGAGGCCGATCTGAAATACGAGTTACCCGAATTTGGCCTGAGCATGCCGTTTCGGCCGACCGATTTCACCCAGGTCAACCATGTCATCAATCGTGCCCTGGTGCGTCAGGCAGTGAGGCTCTTGCAGCCGCAAAAGGACGAGCGCATTGCCGATCTGTTTTGCGGCCTTGGCAATTTCACCCTGCCGCTGGCAACGCGGGCGCTTGCGGTCGTCGGTTTTGAGGGAAGTGCATCGCTTAGCGAGCGCGCGCGCCAAAACGCCGCCTGCAACGCCCTGGCTGAGCGCACCCGCTTTGTCACGGTCAACCTGTTCGAGATGACCGAAGCCCTGCGCGAGTCGCTCTCCGGTTTTTCGAAGATGCTGATCGATCCGCCAAGGGAAGGTGCGCTGGCGGTGGTGCGCACGCTCTCTGACGCGCAATTCGACGCGCCACGGCGCATCGTCTACGTCTCCTGCAATCCGTCTTCGCTCGCCCGCGATGCCGCGATTCTCGTGCGCGAAGGCAACTACGTCTTGCGCAAGGCCGGAATCATCAACATGTTCCCGCATACCTCACACGTGGAGTCGGTCGCGCTTTTCGAGCGCCAAGACTAGCAAGACCCAAAGACATCGGCCTTGTACAGATTCTGTACAAGGCCGAATGTCAAATGCGCGTGAAACTGCCGCGCGGCGTCCTGTCAGTCGCGATTTCCACCAAAAATCCCCAGCAACATCAACAAGTTGGAGAAAATATTGATGAGGTCGAGGTAGATTGAGAGGGTGGCTGAAACGTAGTTGGTCTCGCCGCCATTGACAACGCGCTGGACGTCAAAGACCAAAAACGCCGAGAAGATCATGATCGCCAGTACCGAGATCGTCAGCATCAGCGCCGGGATATGCAAAAACAGGTTGGCGATGCTTGCCAGCACGATCACGATCAGTCCGACGAAAAGAAACCGTCCCATGCCAGACAGGTCGCGCTTGACGACGGTTCCGATCGTTGCCATGGCTGCAAAGGTGATCGCCGTGCCGCCAAAGGCGAGGCTGATCAACGCCACGCCGTTTGAAAAGGCCAGCACGAAGCCCAAGAGAATCGACAGCCACATGCCTTCAAGGAAGGTGAAGCCAAGCAGAAGGCCGACGCCCAAGGCGCTGTTGCGAAAGCGCTGGATGGCGAAAATCAGGCCCATCATGAAGATGAACATCAGCATCAGCGGTGCGGCCGAGGCGTGCGTCTGGCCCGGGGCGGGGGTGCCCAAGCCCAGCTGCAGCCCGATCCAGGCGCCTGCGACCGTCGGAATCATCGACAGTGCCAGCAGCCAGTAGGTATTTCTCAGGACACGGTTGCGCGTGTCAAGGGTGGTGATGGCAGGCGTCGCCCGTGCGTACGCATTGCCCTGAAAGTTGTCGTTCATGCCAATCTCCTGTTGCAATTAAGCAAGTTACACCTCATCAGACTACCGGAACTGCCGCCAAGTTGCACGCTCATCGCCCAAAGGGCGCAAAGACGGTCAGAGCCGGTCCAGCCACCGGGATGCGCAGGCTGCCCGATTGCTTCGGGAAGATGGGGGCCTCTGTTATAATTTAAAGTTGATTTTCTCACTAATCCCTTCATTTTTTGGAGTTTTTATGGCGATTGAGCGCACGCTCTCGATCATCAAGCCAGATGCCGTGGCGAAGAACGTGATCGGCGAGATTTATACACGCTTTGAAAAAGCCGGGCTGAAAGTGATTGCGGCCCGCATGGCGTGGCTATCGCGTGCCGAAGTGGAAGGCTTCTATGCAGTCCATCGGGGCCGGCCGTTTTTCAACGACCTGGTCGAATTCATGGCGTCGGGCCCGGTCATGATCCAGGTGCTCGCGGGCGAAAACGCGATTCTCGCCAACCGCGACCTGATGGGGGCGACCGATCCGAAAAAGGCCGCCCAGGGCACGATTCGCGCCGACTTCGCAGCGAGCATCGACGCCAATGCCGTGCACGGCTCGGACGCAGCGGATACGGCTGCGACCGAAGTCGCCTATTTTTTCCCCGCGCTTAACGTTTATCCGCGCTAGGCGAAGCAGCGCTTGACCGTGAACCACGTCAACCTCCTCGATTTCGACGCCCGCGAGCTCCTGGCGTGGTGCCAGGAGCACGGCGAGAAAGCGTTTCGCGCGCGCCAGCTATTGCGCTGGATCCACCAGCAGGGTGCGAGCGATTTTGCCGTCATGACCGATCTCGCGAAATCGTTCAGGGCGACGCTAGGCGCAACTGCCGTGGTCGCGGCGCCTTCCGTCATTGCAGACCAGGTATCTTCTGACGGCACGCGCAAGTGGCTGCTTGATGTCGGCGGCAACGACGCCATCGAGTCGGTCTTCATTCCCGAGACCACACGCGGCACGCTTTGCATCTCGACCCAGGCCGGCTGCGCGGTCAATTGCCGATTCTGCTCGACCGGCAAGCAGGGCTTTAGCCGCAATCTTTCTCTTTTTGAAATCATCGGCCAGCTGTGGTGGGCAAATCGGCTGCTAGGCGATGTCAGCGAAGGTGAAGACAAGGGCGCGCGCCGCATCAGCAACGTGGTATTGATGGGCATGGGAGAACCCCTGCTCAACTACGAGGCAAGCGTCAAGGCCATGCAGCTGATGCTCGACGATAACGCCTACGGCCTGTCGCGGCGGCGGGTGACGCTGTCGACATCGGGCGTGGTGCCGATGATGGATCGGCTCGGCCACGATTGTGCCGTGGCGCTTGCCGTCTCGCTGCATGCCCCGAACGATGCGCTGCGCGATGAACTGGTGCCCCTGAATCGCAAATATCCACTGCGCGAGCTGCTTGCTGCCTGCATGCGCTATCTTGAGCATGCCCCACGCGATTTCATCACCTTCGAATACGTCATGCTCGATGGCATCAACGACAGCGACGTGCATGCCAAAGAGCTCGTCGAGCTGGTCAAGGACGTGCCTTGCAAGATCAACCTGATTCCTTTCAATCCGTTTCCCAATGCAGGCCTGAAGCGCTCGCCTGCGGAGCGGATTCGGGCCTTTGGCCGTCGTTTGCAAGACGCCGGGATTGTCACCACCACGCGCAAGACGCGTGGCGATGACATCGACGCGGCCTGTGGCCAGCTGGCAGGCGAAGTGCAGGACCGAACCCGCCTTGTCGAGCGGGGCATGAAAAAGATGGTTCCGATCCAGGAGATCCGGGCATGAGACGCACAGAAACGGTTTGGTCAGGGTTTGCCTGGGTGGCCTGGATGGCGTGGGTACTGGCCGCGATGCTTGCAGGCTGCGGCGCCTTCAAATCCGCCCCCGACCCGCAGGTGATCAAAAGCCCTGCGCCTGAAATGCAGCTGTCAACCAGCAACGCCAATGACATGAGCCATAGCGGCAGCGTCGACATCAAGGACCGCAACCCCGACACGGCCGAGCGCAAGCGCGCCCGGCTGCACATGGAACTTGGCACCAGCTACTATCAGGATGGGCGCTTTCCGGTCGCGCTTGACGAACTGAAGCAGGCGATCGCAGCCGATGGCACGTTTGCCGAGCCCTACGACATGCTGGCGCTGGTCTACATGGCCCTGGGCGAGAAGGCACTGGCGCAGCAAAGCTTCCAGAGGGCGTTGCAACTCGACCCGAATTCGTCGGACATCAACAACAACTACGGCTGGTATCTGTGCCAGAACGGCTCACCCAAGGAGGCGATCCCCTACTTTGTCAAGGCGCTGCAAAACCCGCTCTACGTGCAGCCTGCCAAACCGCTGCAAAATGCGGGCGTGTGCTCGTTAAAGGCCAATGATCTGGCGGCGGCAGAAGATTATTTCCAGCGCTCGTTTGCAATCGATCCTTCGGGCCCGGTGTCGGCGTATAACCTCGCCCTGATTTTCTACAATCGCAAGGAATACGCACGCGCCGAGTTCTATGTGACGCTGGTCAACAAGGCCAACCCGGCACCCGAATCGCTCTGGCTTGGAATCCGCATCGAACACAAGCTCGGCAAGAAGCCGGAAGAGGCGAGCCTGTCGACCATGCTCGAGCACAATGCGCCGGCATCGCGCGAGGCTGAACTGCTATCCCGTCATGCTTACGATGAATGACGATCGCGAGCTTCAGGCTGGCGCGGCAGAAGAGGCCGCTACAAGCGGCAGCGAAGCCCGTCGCCAGGACGAAGCATCCAATGAGGCCGCAGGCTATGCCCTGGCTTTGGGCCCGGGCGCACAATTGCGCAGCGCCCGGGAAACGCTCAACCTCACGCTTGAAGACGTCGCCGCTCAGCTCAAGGTCGCGTCACGCAAAATCGCCGCGCTCGAGGAAGAGCAGTGGAGCGAGATGCCCGAGCGCCCCTACCTGCGCGGTCTGGTCAGAAACTACGCGCGCGTGTTGCATATTGACGCGGACAGGATCCTCGCTGCCATCGACCGCGAACGCGGCGGCGCCGTCGCACCCGGATCCTTCAGCCTGACACCGGGACTGCGCGCACCTTTTCCGCAAAGGCCGCCAGGCGTTCACGACGCCAACGCCACGCGCCTGATGATGGCCGGCGTCGTGATCTGCGTAGCCCTCATCTGTGCCATCGTGTTCTCGAAGACGCCCTGGCTGAATTCGCTCGAGAGCCTGGTTTCGGCACGCCTGCATCCTGCCGACACGGCACTTGCCAAAGCCGACGGCATCGCGCCCCACGCCGAAGGTGCGCGCCTGAACTTGAGCGGGCAGCTGGCCCGTTCTGACGAGGGCCAGGGCGCCGAGGGTGCTGTGCCGGTGTTGCCAGGCAGCGCGAGGCAAGCCGCGCCAACCCCCTTGGCACCGGGGCTGGCGGCGCCGTCTTTGGCGCTTGCGCCAGCCGGCGCCGCGCCGGGTGTACCTGCAAGCGTCCCCGCCAGCGTGCCTGCCAGCGTGGCTGCTGCCAAGGCGCCTGCACCTGCCCGCATCGTCGCTGCTGAAGGCAGCACGGCCGCGCTTGTCATGCAGTTCACCGGTGATTCCTGGGTCGAGGTGCGCGACGCGGACGGCAAGGTCAGCTCGCAACTCTATCGGGCCGGCACCGAACAGGCGATCGACGTCAAACGCCCGGTTGAGCTTGTCATCGGCAACGCCGCTGGCGTCACCGTCTCCTATGGCGGCAAGCCGCTCGATCTCGACCCCTATACACGCGCGCGCGTTGCGCACCTTAACCTGCCCTGACCATCATGACCGAGCCGATATCCTCTTCGCCTGCACCTGGCGTATCAAGTTCGACGCGGCGCGCGACGCGCCAGGTGATCATCCGGCACGGCGGCCGCAAGGTGGTCGTTGGCGGTGGCGCCCCGGTGATGGTGCAGTCGATGACCAACACCGACACCGCCGATGCCATTGCGACGGCGATCCAGGTCAAGGAACTGGCCATGGCCGGCTCCGAAGTCGTGCGCATCACGGTCAATTCGCCGGAGGCGGCAAAAGAAGTCCCGGCCATTCGCGAACAGCTCGACCGCATGGGCGTCGATGTCCCGCTGGTCGGCGATTTCCACTATAACGGCCATAAGCTTCTGACCCAGTTTCCAGGCTGCGCCGAGGCACTGTCGAAATACCGCATCAATCCGGGAAACATCGGCAAGGGCGAGCGCCGCGAGGACAATTTCGCGCAGATGATCGAAGTCGCCTGCCGCTTCGACAAGCCGGTACGCATCGGGGTCAACTGGGGCAGCCTCGATCAGGAACTGCTGGCGCGCGTGATGGATGAAAATGCCAGGCGCGCCGAGCCGCTTGATGCCCAACTCGTCATGCACGAAGCGCTTGTGACTTCGGCCATCGAGAATGCCGAGCGCGCCGAGGTCCTGGGCCTTGGGCGCGATCGCATCATCCTGTCTTGCAAGGTCTCTGGCGTGCAGGACCTGATTGCCGTTTATCGCCAGCTTGCCAGTCGCTGCGATTATCCCTTGCATCTTGGCCTGACCGAAGCCGGCATGGGCAGCAAGGGCATCGTCGCTTCCACCGCAGCGCTTGCCGTGCTGCTGCAAGAAGGCATCGGCGATACCATCCGCATCTCGCTCACGCCAGAGCCAGGCGGTGACCGTACGCGCGAGGTGGTCGTGGCACAGGAGCTCCTGCAGACCATGGGCCTGCGCGCGTTCGCACCGATGGTGATTGCCTGCCCCGGCTGCGGCCGCACCACGAGCACCGTGTTCCAGGAGCTTGCAGCAAGCATCCAGGGCTGGTTGCGCGGCCAGATGCCGATCTGGAAGAGCCGCTATCCGGGCGTCGAGAACCTGCACGTGGCGGTGATGGGCTGTGTCGTCAATGGTCCGGGGGAATCAAAGCACGCCGACATCGGCATCAGCCTGCCGGGATCGGGCGAATCGCCGGTTGCGCCGGTGTTCGTTGACGGCGCGCGTTCGGTGACGCTCAAGGGTGAGCACATCGCCGAGGAGTTCCAGGCGATTGTTGCCAACTATGTCGAGCGCCGTTTTGGCGCCGAGGAAAAAAAGCCGGCGCAAATTGGCGAGCCAGCGTGAATTCGATCGGGTTGAACGCATGACGCAGGGTGCGCAGAAGATTACCGCCGTCAAGGGCATGAACGATGTCTTGCCGGAAGAGGGCGCGGCCTGGGACGATTTCGAGCGCGCCGCGCGGGACGTTACCGCGGCCTACGGCTATCAGCAGATTCGAACGCCGATTGTCGAGCAGACGCGGCTGTTCCAACGCGGCATCGGCGAGGTCACCGACATCGTCGAGAAGGAAATGTATTCGTTTGTCGATCGCCTCAATGGCGACGAATTGACGCTGCGTCCCGAGAGCACGGCCGGCGTGGTGCGCGCAGTGATCGAACATAACCTGCTCTACGATGGCCCGAAGCGTCTTTGGTATCTGGGTCCGATGTTTCGCCACGAGCGGCCCCAGCGCGGCCGCTCGCGCCAGTTCTACCAGTTAGGCGTTGAGGCCCTGGGATTTGCCGGACCCGATGTCGATGCCGAAGTCATCCTGATGTGCCGGCGACTGTGGGATCAGCTCGGACTTTCCGGCATCAGGCTTGAGATCAATTCGATCGGATCGGCAAACGAGCGCGCGGCACACCGCACCGCCCTGATTGCCTACCTGGAGAAATTCGAAGACCAGCTCGATGCCGATGCCAGGCGCAGGCTGCACACCAATCCGCTGCGCATCCTTGACACCAAGAATCCCGCATTGCAGGAGATCGTCGAGGCGGCGCCGCGCATTTCGGCTTTTCTTGGCGCGCAATCGGAGGCGCATTTCGAGGGACTGAAAAGGCTCCTGCTTGACGCCGGGCTCGAATTCCGCGTCAATCCGCGCCTCGTGCGTGGACTTGACTATTACAATCTGACCGTCTTCGAATGGGTCTGCGATGAGCTTGGCGCGCAGGGCACGGTATGCGGCGGCGGTCGCTACGATCCGCTCATCGAGCTCTTGGGAGGCAAGCCGGCTCCCGCTTGCGGTTTCGGCATGGGCCTTGAACGCGTCATCGACCTGATGGGGCAGCAGGGCCGGGTGAGCAAGAGTTCGATCGCCGATGTCTACGTTGTCCACCAGGGTGACCTGGCCCTGCGCGTGGCCATGACCGTGTCGGAAGAATTGCGTGGCGCGGGGTTCCAGGTCCTGATGCACGGCAACGGCGCATCGGGCCCGGCCAGCTTCAAGTCGCAGATGCGGCGCGCGGATGCCAGCGGTGCGGCATTTGCCGTGATCTTGGGCGATGACGAAGTCAAAGCCCAGGAGGCGTCGGTGAAGCCGCTGCGCGATGCCAAGGCCGCGCAACAACGTGTCGCGCTTTCGCGCCTGTGCGAGCACATCATCGATGCCACGCTCAATAGCGGTGAAGTTTTCGTGGCCGAGACTTGAATTCAACAGCTGACAGTTATTGTCGATAGGACTGATACGTGGCATTCGATCTGGAAGAACAGGAAAAGCTC
>Ga0116229_10015871_pt1 | contig 10187 bp, 8 predicted proteins | sample S1TSphgellanicum_3_FD_87313 | JGI IMG/M metagenome (GOLD analysis project Ga0116229, IMG submission 87313) | Host-associated microbial communities from peat moss isolated from Minnesota, USA - S1T2_Fc - Sphagnum magellanicum MG | ecosystem: Host-associated > Plants > Peat moss > Unclassified...
GCTATTAAGACTGTTTCTATACTGCTTAATCTACCCCGTGCTTCACCCCGTGCTTCACCTCGTGCTTCACCCCGTGCTTCACCCCGTGCTTCACCCCGTGCTTCACCTTCAGATAATATTTCCTGATACCAAGGCGATTCATGTAAAACAGCCATATCCCACCTCATGATTTCTCTCACTACTGAACTTTTTAACACAAATGTCGCAAAAAAAGCTAGAACTGTTTCCAATTCGTTGAGATCTTCCTGTCTTCGTATTATATTCAATGCTTCTCGAATTGTAGACTCATCTTCTCCTCCTTTAAGTATGGGGACAAATGGTAATAACGTTAACAATTCTTGCTCAAAAGCCACATTCACATCTACTTCCCACAAATTAATCACCCGATAATCTTGAATGGCTCTTAATCCTCCCAGATTTGAGCTAAAAGTCGTGGGAATTACTTGGTCTTTGCTATTAGGTAGAATGTTAATCAGTACAGGATAAGTCGGTAATTGATACTTTTCTTCAGCTAGGGAAGTATAGCAACGTACTCGTCTAGGCACTTTATTGGTGTAACGCAGTTGCACCTCATTGACTATCAGAAAATCACCAAATTCAGGGGTATATGCTCGAATTAATACATCTCCTTGGCGACTTATCCATTGAAAGTCGCTAGAAAAGACTTCACTAATAGTAATATCGGATTTCTCTGTTACCCACTTCGCCCAGTTCTGCGGTGCTAGACTAATTAATCTTTTAGCACTTACATCTGCTTTCTTTGCCATTATCTTAAGTTGAACTAATTTCAGTTTGGTTCAATAAACTGAATTTTTCATTTTTCATCATAACCAGATTTTTGCTAGAGACTTAACCGGAATAATCAATATTTGCCAGCAATTTTAGTAATACAGCAGATTTCATACAAGTGAGGTACAATAATAATAACATTAATAAACCGGTAAAATGAAAGCTTACTCAATTGACTTAAGAGAAAAAATAGTCAACGCTTATGAACGAGGTGGAATCTCAATTAGAAACCTTGCTAAACTGTTTGGTGTGACTAAAAGCTTTATACAAAAACTGCTCTCGCAGAAAAAGACTCAAGGGGATTTAAAACCGAAAAAACAAGGTGGAGGTAGGAAAGCCAGTTTGGATGGATACGAAGACGAATTAGCAGCAATGGTAGAAAAACATCCAGATGCTACATTATCAGAATATTGTGAGTACTGGGGTGAAACTTATGATATTTGGGTAAGCGTAAGTACGATGTGTCGAGCATTACAAAAGCAGCAACTTACACTAAAAAAAAAGACTGTACGTAGTAGTCAAGCCGGTACAGAAAGAGTCCAAAATCTCAGAGTTGAGTACTGGGAAGAAGTGAAAAATGTCGATGTAAAAGATCTAGTGTTCATTGATGAAACAGGGATTTTACTTGGCGCAACTAGAACCCATGCTCGTAGCCCTTATGGTACGAGAGTATACGACTTTCAGCCATTCTATCACGGAGAGAAAGTGACAGTCATTGGTGCAATCAGCTGTGAAAAGATTCTAGCTATAATGACGATAAATGGCTCGATGAATGGTGATGTGTTTAAAGTTTATATCGAAAAATGTTTACTACCTCAGTTATGGGCGGGTGCTGTAGTAGTAATGGATAATCTCACAGCACATAAAATCAAGGAAATTATACCTTTAATTGAGTCTGTAGGTGCGAAAGTTCTTTATCAATCACCCTATTCTCCAGATTTTAATCCCATTGAATCTTGGTGGTCACAACTAAAATCTTTTGTACGTACTTTTTCTCCAACTACTACTGAAATGGTTGATACTCTCATTGCTACTGCAATTGATTTGATTAACCCTAAGCATCTTAAAAACTGGTTTATCAATTGCTGTTATTGTACCTCATAAATATGAAATATGCTGTATCTACCTACAGAGAGAGAACATGTAAGTAGGTTAGCAAAATAAAACTCTTAGTCCGTAGTTGCGCTTCAGCGCAATCAAATCTTTAATGCAAATAAGTTCCATCAATTTTACATAACTTTACATAGTTATAATTATTTTGGTCTATCTACTTACCTGATGTGAATGGCAAAACGACAGACCACAGAGTTGTTCATCTACAAAATACTCCGCAGCATTCGGTATTGATTATCACTCTAATTTATTCATATGCTTGTATCTGTAAGCGCACATTCGTATCTTTTATGGCACATATCTTGACACCACCCATATAAATTCCAATGCATATCATAATAATCTAAAATTATTAGCCGCTAGATGGAAGTCAAAAATAGACATTATTACTGATTTTTTTTGATTTGCTTGCTTTCAGCCTTGGCGTAGCCCATCACAGATATCCCTATATTTGACTTTGTAACCGTAACACTGCTATTCTTACGGTGAACCCTCTTCACTATCTCTTGGTCCTTGACCACTATAGTATTTTTCTCGCAGAATTTTAAGTTCTGGGAAGTCGAATATATCATAAGGATCATCTTGTAACGCAATATTTTTCGCATCTACAAGCATAGAATCATTTAGGTTAACAGAAAAATCTTGCAAAGCATTTTGCTCAAATAGCCCCAAAAGTAAAAGATAGTTTTTCTTTAATCTACTTGGAGGCTCAGATTGTAGAGCTTTTTTAAGGGCATCAATATGATGTGTCTGCTTAAAGTCGTTATACTTATCTCCCAAATACAGCCAAGTTTCACTTGCCATTAACTTCTCAGCGATACTAACTGAGTCTCCTAAAATAGTGGCAAATTCAACAATTAGCTCCCATTCTTCAGCATCAAGTTTAAGTAGAAACCGCATTGACCTGATTGTGATAGCTCTAAGATATTCAACAGGTTGATATAAGCCTTGATAAAATTCTAACAGGCTTCTAATCTCACTATGATAGCCTTGTTGTGCTAGATTGTCTAGTATATTTAGAGGATTACGAATGATCCAAAAAGATTCGTTTAAGATTTCCATTAAAGTTTGAATTATACCGTTAAAGCCTAGTAAAGATAGTTTGGTTAAGGTAAAGCGTATGTACCTTTCAAGCTTTCGCAATTCACTTGGATTCCCATTGCCTAAATTACATATCTTTTGCCAACTATCAAGGAATAGTATAACTAGTTCATCTCGTAATTTATTTCTACTTTCATGCCATTGATTATTATAACTTAGAAAGTCAGATCCCCATTGTCTAATCATAGTAGGTTCATCACTACTTGGCGGTTGTGTCCAGTTTAGCTCTCTTGCATATTCAAAAAATTCTTGACATTTTTCTAATTCCCTTTTTCGCTTTTTTTCATTGAACAAGTATTTATATATTTTTCTACTTAGTTCAGTCGTAGTTACATGAATATTTATGCCTCTCAAGCATCTTTGATAGCGTTCGATATTGCACCACCATCTATTATCATTATAATAGGAACTTTCAAGTAGACTACGATGATCTGAATTCAGAATCCAAAGTGGATTTATTATACCTTCAAAAAGGTCATGTAACTGATTTAAATAAGTATCTTGCTCAACCTGCTCTAAAAAAACAGAAACCTTATCTCTCTGTGTTTTTTTCTCATTTAAGTTTAGACCTAGCTTCTCTAGTTCAATTTTCAAAATTTTCTCAACTTCATCTATATCATCTGGATGAGGTATTACAAAAATCATATCATCCACATACCGATAGAATTTAACTCCCCATTCATTAGTATGGCTAAATTTCATATCTATTGATTGTAAATAAATGTTGGCAAAGAAACCTGATCCGATACTTCCTTGATTTATACCTTTTCCAACATCATGCTCATCTAATTTTTTATAAAGTAATAGCCTAATTAGCCAATGTACACGATCACTGATTGTTAATTGTGTAGAAACCAATTTGAATAGTTCTTCTTGAATTATTTTAGTATAGAATGACTCAATATCTACTCTCAGGACTACACCGCTAGAGTGATTTCTTGCACCATCTTGCGCTTCTGTTATATAAGCAGAATAAGCTTTAAAGTAATAGTCATATAGGTATTCTGAGCCTTTATCTCCATCATACTTAGAAATCCTATATCCATAACTTTTACTCGTTGATTGAGATTTCTCATCTCCCAGTTTTTGAATAAGTGCTACTGATAAAATTTCTTCCTCAATTCGTGAAAGTCCTCTCGGTCGAGTAGCATCAATATTCTTAGGGAATTTGTAGGGAATCCTCTCGTCTACTAAAGCAACTTCATTATAATAAGCACATAATTGTTGTCTTAGTTCAAGAAGTCTTGTTTCAAGATTGATCTCAAATAAACGTAACTCTATCTCATCATGGAATGATTCTCTTAGTAGATTATTGCGTGCGCGTGCCCATGCTAACGTTAGATTATCTACATCTATAATATCATTCCAATCATTATCCTCAATTGTATCAGCGTTCCATATTGTTTGAAAGTGAGCATAAAATAATATAGGTAGAGACACATCTTTATTTCTTTTCTGTTTCCAATAACCATTCTGAGGATTTTTTAAATAAATTGTATAATTATCAAATCCAATCTGTTGAATAGTATGACGTTTACTTATAACTTCACTCAGAGTAGATGTCATTTCCTCCACTCTTTGTTTTAAAGTCACTTCACTTGTAGTGTCAGCAACAACTTCCTTTTCTGTATTATTGGTTGCAATGCTTAACAGATGCATCACATCAATTGGAACATCTTCAATCATCCGTTTATAGGCTTGAGCTTCAGCATCGCCAAATTTCTCAGGACTTTCCGTAAGAAAATTACTTATTCCAGGATCAATTTTTAGCATTTCATCATACTCATTTCTTTTATTTTTAAAATCTTCACTGAATGGAGAAATAACATTTAGTTGGATTGCTAAAATATTTGAAAAGCAAGGAATTTGAGATAATTTAAGTTCATCCTGAAGTTGGTTAATAATGATTGGGACACCCTCTGGAAAACCAGCTTTTACAATCTTGAAATCTAAATTTATTGAATTAATAATGGCAGATTGTAATTTTCCCAGAAGTTGTTTATAAAGAACCAGTGAAAACATATTTGGATCTACTCCAACAGCAAAGATATTAATATCGTTGGAGATTTTCCCCTTTTGCTTCAAAATAATAGCTGCTTCTATAAAAGCAGCAGTGCCTGCTCCAGCACCACATCCGATGTCTAAAATGCAAATTCTTTGTTTGTGTTTAAGCCAACTTAAAATTCTATCTTCACCAACAACATTTTCTAAAATATGTGCAGCTTTGGCATAATGTCCTGGAAAAAGATGATAGTACTGAAAAGCAGAATGCTTCAAGCTTTTAGTGTGGAGTGTTTTTTTGGATTTATTATCTTTCATTGATGTATATCCCTTAGCCTCATCCTGGGTATCGAGCCACCGATGTACAGCATCATAGGCTTCCTCGGTAAGAGGATGTAAAGATCGATATTCTGGTGTAATGTTACTCACTAATATACTCCTTAGCAATTTGATTAATAAATTTACTAGACATTTTTGAAAATCCTCTAGAATCTTTTAAATAGGCTGATATAAATAATTTTTTCTTTGCTCTCGTCATTGCAACATAAAATAACCGCCTTTCTTCCTCTAACTTATTGTCACGAACACTGAAATAACTGGGAAATTCACCCTCAGTAGCACCTGCAATGAAAACGCTGTCAAACTCCAAACCTTTCGACTGATGAATAGTGATAATAGGAACCTGATTATCATCTTGAGAAACTTGATCCAAATTTTTGGCAAGGGCGATAAATTCAAGGATACTACGTAAAGAAGTATCAGGATGCAAATTTGACTCATCCCAGTCCTGAAAAACTTGTACAAGATAAAGAAGGTTCTTAAGGCGGTTTTCTTCTGCTTGATAATAACTGTATAGTCCAGATTCCATAAGTAATTTATCTACTAAATACGCGGGACGTAGTGTTTGGCTAGTATCTCGCCAGTTATCCATCTGTTTGGCAAATTCTTCAAACATCCCTCCATAGCGATACACTAAAGCTTGGCGATAATGGGCTTTATGCTCAATAAGTGGAATTAGCACTGCTAATAAATCAATTGTTGTTCGCACATCATCCATTGCTTTATGGCTAGGTAAATGTGACAGATTTAGATACTTTGCCAATGCTTCAAGGTTATAACGGTCAGATTCAACAAAGCGATTTGCTATATCTAGCGTAGAAGTACAGAGACCATGAAAAGTCTTGATTGTTAAATTATGTAATTGATTTGGACAATATTGAGATAGCCGCTCATTCATTTCCTTAGCTGCTCGGTTGGTAAATGTCAGACAGAGAATCCTTTGAGGAAGGACACCTCTATTTATTGCACATAACACGCGCTCTGTTAAAACACGAGTTTTACCTGTACCAACAGGAGCAAGTACTAAAATTGAGCCTTCAGTATGTTTGATGATTGCATCTTGTGCAGAATTAAGTTCATTATTATACATTTACATACTTGAATTTACATTGAATGACATAAATTTTTCTAAAGGTTAATTATTAAGTAAGTAAGATCCAAATACACTACAAACTTCCTTTGTGTAAATCCATTGAGCAGTCATAGACAGTAATATAGTTCACAGTCATTTTCTTCGTGGGTGTAAATCCATTCATGGGTAGATGATTGTATTCACAGATCATCGATCTCAGTGAGAAAACCGTAATCCTGCCCACCATAAAAAATACCGTGTATTATCACCCTGTCAGACTTGACTGAAAAAGCAATTGTAACACGCTTGGCGTAGCTAATAAGCCGCAAACCTGGACGCACTATCGCATCTGGTTCCCCGTTCCGGAAATGTAGAAAGGCTTTGGCAAAATTCTACAATCCTTCTGGTGTAACGCTCTGCTTGTTCTTCTCCATCCTGCTCGGCAATATACGCATAAATACTACCTAGTTGTTTCTCAGCCCGTGGTGAGAATATGATGAGATATTGTTTCATTGTGTTATTTTGCGTTGAATATACTGTGTACGCACCCGCTCCATAACTTCAGAAGCAGAAACACCCAAACTAGCATCTACCTCACATTCATCATAGCTCTTAGCCACTTCTTCCCGCAGCCATCTTTCCATTACAACTTCACGCGCCAGGAGAACACGTAAACCATCACGAATGACTTCGCTTTCAGTTGCATATTCACCACAAGCAACCTTAGCTCTGACCATTTCCAGCATGTCATGAGGTAATGTAATAGTAAGGGTTGTCATAGGAATTCTTCCTGTTTGGTGTACTATATTATGGCTATGATTTAATCATACACAATACTTTCATGCTATGTAACGGGTTAGCATCACAAAATTTTTCACCAGTGGAAAGGCGATTAAGTAGAAAGACAGAAATAATTCTTTTGATTATTTTATTTAACTTTTTCCCATTGCTCCCATTGCTGTTCCAGCCAAATAGCCTGTTGTCCAAGCGCTCTGAAAATTAAACCCACCTGTCACCCCATCAATATCCAGGATTTCACCAGCAAAGTATAAACCCGAAACTAACTTGCTTTCCATTGTATTGAAATTAATCTCTTTCAGATTAACGCCTCCACAGGTAACAAACTCTTCTTTAAAAGCTCCTTTACCGCTAATTAAATATTCTCCTTGGACAACTTCTGCGACTAGTTGATTCAGAACTTTATTGGATATTTCTGCCCATCGGACTTCTGGAGCTATGTTAACCCGATGTATTAGATATTGCCAAAGACGATGGGGCAAATCAACTCCTCTATGTAGGGCGATCGCTTTCTTCCCGTGATCTAGCTTTACCGCTAACATTTGCTGTCTGACTTCCTCCTGCTTAAATTCAGGTAGCCAATTAATCAATAATTTAGCCTGATAATGACTTTCATGCAAAACTCTAGCTCCCCAAGCAGACAGTTTGAGTACAGACGGACCGCTCAAACCCCAATGGGTAATTAATAAGGAGCCAATTTGTTGTAATGGTGTTTTACTATCTAGCCCTAAACGTAACTGTACGGGATTAACACTAATTCCGGCTAGTTTCTGTAACAGAGGATCACGAATATTAAAGGTAAATAATGAAGGGACTGGCGGTTCGATCTGATGACCAAGGGATTGAGCTATTTTATAACCGAGAAGATTGTTACCCGTAGCTAATAAGATGCGATCGCCATAGATTTTTTCTCCAGATTTTAAGACCACTTCCCATTTTGCTGTTGATGATGATTTTTGCACGGATACCACAGGTGATCCCAATCGCAATTTTACTCCATTAGACGCTGCGGCTTTAATCAAACACTCCACGATAGTTTCCGAATTATCTGTAATGGGAAACATCCTCCCATCAGCTTCCGTTTTTAGTTTGACTCCGCGGCGTGCAAACCAATCTACTGTATCCTGCGCTTGAAATCTGGTAAACGCTCCTGTTAAAGCTTTAGCTCCTCTGGGGTAATTTTGCACTAATTCACCAGGGGAAAAGCACCCATGAGTAACGTTACAGCGCCCTCCACCAGATATCAAAACCTTTGCGAGCGGTTTGTGACTAGCTTCAATTATCGTCACTTGGTTATTTTCCTGATTCTCGGCGCTCGCGATCGCACCAAAAAATCCGGCTGCGCCACCGCCAATCACCATAAGTTGTAATGGCTGCAAAGTTCACAATACCCCAAAATAGCTATTTTACTACATTATGCCATGATTTTTATCCTATATCCGCCACCAAATTTTTTGGATAAAGCTGATGATGCATATAGCGATCGCTCCTAAAAAAAACAATAAAATTACGCCACCGGGGATGAAACTGAAGATTTCCAGACCTCTCAAGATCCAAAGAGCTATTCCCGTCCCTAGAAATATGCCCAACCACTGAGTTAGCTGGCGATTTAGTGAAGATTGACGCATCCTCTAATTTCCCTTTCCACAACGCTGTGCTACTTTTTTCAGAAATATCCCCTAAAACTAGAAACTAAATGTTACAATAATTCTAGTCATGATAGAATTTCGTCTGGCATTTTACTTACAGTTAGGGATTACAACTAAATTATATTCAGATATATTCAAATATATTCAGATATCTAGCGATGAGAATTGTAACTAAATTGTAGCTAGTTATGGCTCAATTGATTATTTTGCCCCTCAATGACAACAGATCTGGCTGAAGGAGCCACGAATAGTCACTATGAGTACCTCTTTTATCCCTAATCCTACAATCAAAGGCTTGTATACGTCCTGGAATCAAAACCAACAAAAACTGCTGTTACAGGGTGAGATTTTAGTACAGACGCGATCGCATAATATTTGGGGTGGTTGTGTTACTGCTTTGATGTATTTACCCTTGTCACGACTTAATGTATGGCAGCAGATAACGAATTACTCTCGTTGGGTAGAATATTTTCCTGACATTACCAAAAGTCAAATAATTTCCCCAGGAGAGATTAAACGTCTTTACCAAAAAGCAGAAAAAGCTTTTTTATTTTTTACCGCCCAAGTAGAAATTCACTTGAACGTCATAGAGGTACTCGAAAAGCAAGTGCATTTTCGGATGGAAAAAGGGACTTTTGAGGATTTTAGTGCTTATCTGGAATTACAAGATTTGGGTGATGGGACTTTGCTCATGTATACTGTTAAGGCTACACCCAATATTCACATTCCTTCGATTTTCATTCAGCAGGCGATGAATTTTGAACTACCTAACAATATGCGTAATATGAGACATGTTCTCTGTAATGGTAAGTTCAATCTCAAATAGAAATTTTAGAGTTTGTCAATATCTGTCTCTAGATAGATACAAATGTAGGCGAACCTGAATTAGAATTTATGCAAGTTCAGGTAGTTCTCTCTCCAATTGGAAGCTTCAAGGAGAGGAGATTGCTGAATGCGAACACTCTCCCGTCCGGGCCGTGCGGCTCTGGCGGGAGAGTGTTTGGGCATTAGCGCCCCTACAGGGGTGAGGGCGATTAACCGTTGATAGCAGGAGCAGTTAAAGCAACAGGAGCAACTTGACCAGCAGCTAAGTCTAAGGGGAAGTTGTGAGCATTACGTTCGTGCATTACTTCCATACCCAAATTAGCGCGGTTGATTACGTCAGCCCAAGTTCCAATTACACGACCTTGTGAATCGATGATGGATTGGTTGAAGTTGAACCCATTTAGATTGAACGCCATTGTGCTTACACCCAATGCGGTAAACCAAATACCAACTACAGGCCAAGCAGCTAAGAAGAAGTGCAAGGAACGGCTGTTGTTGAA
>Ga0116229_10015876_pt1 | contig 10184 bp, 7 predicted proteins | sample S1TSphgellanicum_3_FD_87313 | JGI IMG/M metagenome (GOLD analysis project Ga0116229, IMG submission 87313) | Host-associated microbial communities from peat moss isolated from Minnesota, USA - S1T2_Fc - Sphagnum magellanicum MG | ecosystem: Host-associated > Plants > Peat moss > Unclassified...
AATATTAAAAAAAAAAATATAATTGAAATTGTAAAAAATTTTTAAAAAAAAAAAAAACTGAAAAAATTTTCCCCAAAAAAAAAAAATTGTTTAAATTTTGGGAAAACCCCCCCCCCCCCCCCCAAACCAAATTCTTCTTATAAGTTTGGCAATTTTTTTATAGAGCAAGAAATTTGCAATAAAATGTTCTCTTTTACTTGTAACGGTCAAAATATGGCAAAATTTTGCCCATTTTATTTTTTTGAAAAAACACCAACCTAAGCAATTTGATGTTAGACAATTTAATATTCATTTTGAGTTGTGCTCATGGGTGTTGTTAATATTTATTGATAGAAAATGTTTTTGGGCTGCTTCTTTAGAACATCACCAACCTATGTGCATCATCCATGTCATTGTACCTTAAATGCAAAAGCCAATTTCAAGTGTCATCATCTTGCCCTACTATTCAAGTCACAAAACCCTAGTACCTCATGCACACCCATTACATTTGGGCTACCATCTTCATCTTTCTCATTTAGCATTTAGTTTCACTTTTTCATTGTCTAGATTGCTTGTTTATTGTTTGTGCTACTCGGTCATTGTTTATGTATGTAGTGGAATGATGACAACATGATTTGTGCATGAGAACTTGGTTTTTCATGTTTGAGTTTCAAAATTTATGCTAATGTTGCAAGTTGTAATGTGTTTACATGACAATGTTTATAATATATTACTAAAACATGTGGAACAATTTCAAATAGATATAATTAATATGGATTCAAAAACATTTTTAAAACATTGTAACTAGTGTTTTTCCTATTTGATTTCTTTTTTAAAATAACTTGAAATGCCTCGAAAATGATATTGGCATGAACAATCATTATCCACACCTTCACACAATTTAACTTTTTGTTGTGAATATTTATGGACATTGTAAAAATCATCAATTTTTAGTTCATCACCTCCTATAACCAATTATGGTCTTGACCACATCATCTTGGTAAGCAAAACCACTATTTTTTAAACAATCAATTTAAGCAATAGGTGTGGTTTTTGTTAGGGTGTTTGCACCTTGATGATCTTTAGACATTGATATATGATGAGGCATATTTTGTATCTTGGCTTGATGGATTTTTGTTCAATGGGTTATCACTTTCTTAAAAATGTCCAACAACAATTTACATGTTGCTTATGATATGTGTGATCTAAATTATGTACTTGGATAAGCAAGACCATGCTTTCACTAAAACAATTTGTTTAGTAGTTTGTAAATTCTTTAACAACAAATGCCTTACACAATTGATCCCAAATGGTCAGTTATTGTTTCTATCATTTATGAACCCCAAAAATATTAAAATTGCCACTTTGTCAAACAAAACATTTTTTGAAATGATGTCAAACTTTGCTTTAAAGTGATGCAAGTGCACTTTCCAATAGTATCTTCCCTTACCTTGCAAACACACTCATATCATTGGATCAACCTATATCGTTCATCTTGCCATTGACCATTTGTTTATCAATTGGCTTTGTGGGGCTTCTAGTCCAGCCCCACAAGTGTTGGGCTTGGTTGCCTTCTAGTCTACCTCTTAGTTTTTTTCCTCTTATCGATTTTTGTTGTTAATCAAATGGCATCAAGGTTTTGGGCGTCCCATTTGGGTCTGCTTCCTTTTTTTTGTTTTCTTGTAGGATGAATTAGACAAAAATGTTTGCCCTACAAAGGCACTTTTGAGGTTTAAAGGATGTCCAAGTTGCTTTTGGGATCCTCTATTAGTGTTTTGCCCAAAGACCCTCCTACCTACTCCATTGTTTCCCTCTTTCATCTATTTTTTGGCATTAGTTCACCTTTTTTGACTCAAACATCTTGAAGGTCTTTGGGAGACTCTTGGGCCTAGGCTCTTTGGATTGCCTACAAGCCCATTTAATATGCCAACAAGTTACTATTCGCATCTCTCATGGGGGGATCAACCTCATTTTCACAAAATTCATTGCACTAGCGGCCTATTTAAGGAGTTATGCATTTATTGCACCTATCATCATTATTAGTTCTTATCATATCATTGCATGTTCTCATTTGAAGTGATAAATATCAATAATTCCAATCCACTCCCCTTTTAACCCATTTGAAGTTGGTGCATGAGCTTTTTCCCCTAAACATGGTGGCATGCGTTCCTCCTTTCATGCAATTTGTTGAAAGGGGATTAAATTGGTTTCAACAAAGCATTTTAAACAAATTGCATGACCATTATTTCTCCAACATCATCTTTGACATGGCTTTTGATTCACACCGTGCACATTTAAAGTCTTGCATGGGCCCAGGGGCAAGTGCTTGACTTTTTGTTTGTTTAATCATTCCACCTTTCCACCAACCCTTTGATGTTTTCTCCTCTGCTTTGTGCACTAGGTTGGGCATCCCCCATCCATTGGCTTTCAAGGTGACCCATTGCATTTGTGGCCAACTTTTAGATCTAGTAAATACCCACCTTTTTCATTACTTCCATAGTGGGGAATGGACTGCATCCCATGATGTGATTTGAAATGGCTTCACCTCCATTACAAGAAACGCAAGGTTTCATGTTTCATGTGAGCACACCCATGTCCTTCCACCCCCTTTCCCTTTAGTCTTCTCATTGGTGAATTAACATCTTGTAAACGCAAATTCTAACCAAATTTTTTTTTGCCTATTAATAAAATAATACAAATTATACTTTCAAAAATACTTATAACATTCACAATTTATGGCTTTATTCATTTTAATTATTTTATAGATTGTATTCACATTTTTTTTATTATAGTTATTGTTTCCTTATTTCCCATATTTTTTATTATTCTCAATAATCAAAATATGTGATTAAGACTTATAATTCAATTAGAAAAACACAACAATTTCAAAGTATTTTCATTGTTTCCTCATCAATATTTTTCTATTTTCTCCTCAGAATTGAATATATCAAACATCTATAATATAAAGTGTAAAAATCCAAAATGAAAAATAAGATATTATGTGCTTCGAAACCTAATAGAACTTTAAACTACTCATTCTCTTTATTTTATTCTCCAACAACTCTCGAAGTTTTTTCTATGTAAAAAAGAAATCTCTCAATCTCTTCAACTTCTAGAACTACATACTAAATCTTTTCCATCCAAAATTAATTTGAATCATGAAACTAATGAAATGTTTTCATCCTATCTAACTAACTTGCCATTTTGCATTCTACCTTTTGAATTTCTACCATTCTCTTGGTCACATTCTACCTTGTTTAATCTCTACCATTCACCAAGTAACAACATCATGTTATCAACCGATGGCATTCACACCCTGATCATTGACCCCACTTGAATATACTTGGTCTCTTGAGCTGTTTCATCTTGCGAGGTGGTTGTGATGGTGGTGGCTTAGGCAAGGAAGGACTTTACCATGATTAACATTTGACATACACATTTCTTCCCCTTGCCATAGAGGTTTTTGACTACTTACACCAACACATGGATGATTTTCTCCATCGATACACTAACAAAGTATGGTTAGCTAAAGGCACCAATGGTCCTCCTTTGGTGGTTTTACGTGCTTTTTATAGGCAAAAAATGTCCACAACTTTTCAAAAAGTGCAAGTCCCCTCTATTTTGAAATGTGTTGTCGTTGCAAGTGAAGGTTCTTCTAGGCTTATTATGTTTTTAAGAATCTTTTCCCTTTCTTTTTCCAATATGTTTTTTGCGATTGGTGGGGGTCTTGGAACATAATTTGTTCCTTTGCCCCCTTGTGACCCCCTTTGGGTTTATGTGTTATTGCCTCAGACATGGGTCCTCGTTCTTTGTCCTTCCTTTCCCCCTTACTAGGTGTTTTGTTTAATAAAGTTTACCAAGGTTTCATCATTTTTTCCCCTTTATTCCCTTACAATGGCATTGAACTAGTATATGTATGTGAAGTTGCTAATGATGCCATCAAAGGCATTTGCAAAATGTCCATGAAAATGTGTGATATCAATGAGAGGAAAAACAAGGTACGGTTCAAGTCAAGCTATAATGCAAAGATTTGCAAAGCAAGAAGGTGATCGTGGCCAAGGCCCGCTTCCTTTCTACAATGCAAAGTTTAAGGTAGGGTGGTGGGAGCAACACCAAAGCTATGGGTTATTGTTGTAGGCTTCTTTAAGGGAGGGGTTAACAGGCGTAGACAAAATAGGTTACCACTTCAATGAGTTTAATCTTCTTCATGGAGGTTGGGTAAGGTATGGTAGATAGGCTGATGGACAAACACTTAAGAACTCAAATGAAGTTAAATCCTCACACATTGTTCTTCCAATTTTAAAGCTCAAAGAATATTTTTAACCTTATGCCTAGCTATTCCAACGCCACAAAAATCTCTCAATTCGATGAAGGAATGGGAAAAACATGGGGTGTTTGATGTAAAGGGGTTCAATGTTTGGTGATGACTAAATCAAAACAAATTAGGATTTCAAGCTTAAGATCTTTTATCATTGCATCTTTGTAGCTTTGCCTTTGAAATACAAAGAAGTTTTATAAAGCCCTAGTTGGTGCACCCATCACATTTTAAATCACTCAAATCAGACTAAAAATGAGAAAGATAGGAGGCTAGAACTAGAGAGAGGTCTAGAGCTATTTTTCAAAAAAATTGAAGCAAACTATCACTCATTCTTGTCCTGTGTTGCTCCTTTATTTCTGACGTTTAAAGAATATTTATAACCCGTAATTTGCATTTCTAATCACACAAAAATTGCTCAATTTGGTTAAGGAATAAGGAACATATTGGAAAGTGTTCGTTGATAAGCAAGGGTTCAGTGATGGGTGGATCTACCCTAGAGGTGGGACAGTCTACTTGTCATACTTGTCAATGATGAAAGAATAGCCTTATTGACCAGTTAGCCAACTCTCAGAACCTAGAGTTTATAAGATACTACTAGGGTTAGCCTACCCAAAGGCATTTTATGAGAAATGGTCAATGGGTTATTTTTGGATTATGGTTGGGTCTGATTGCAATAGTTAGATATTTGTACCTATCAGCCTCAAATGTTAAATCTTAATGCTTCATATTTGAAAATGAATGAATCTTTTATTTGCCAATTAACCCATAAACATCAGGGGCAGACCAATTTGGTCAGCTTGTCAGTGTATTTCTGTCTTTCTTTGAAGTTTAGGGGGTTAACCCTAGCATTCATACTTTCATATTTGGGAGGTCCACGTTGAATGTGGACCACCGTGGACTTGTATCCCATTCATAATATAGTTTTTTTCTGCTCCTACTACCCCAATGTGCCATCCACTTTGTTGTAATTGTAACTTGTAACTAAACTAATAAGTTAGCTCACGCTGCTAATTCATAGATGCGCCAACTAGGAGTTGTCATTTGCAATTGTCAATGACTTTAAGTCACAATTTTCAAGACCCCCATTTTTCATAGTCAAATTGGCTGTGCTAGGCTTCTTGCAAGAATTGGCCTTTGAAGGTCAACCTACCCTTAGAAGTTGGACTTCCCCCTACCCTTAGACCAAAAGGGCCTTCAACCTTTTTTCAAGCACCTAGAGAAGGACCATACCTCTAACACCAGCCTATTAATAGTCCCCACTAATTGACTATTAACAGATTTCAAGCCCGTACAATTGATCTGAACCCTAATCATTTTTGCTCACATTTATGTTCTAGAGGTCACAGTTTATGAACCCAATTTCCACCCAAGAACCTTGAAACAAGATGGAGTGGAAGATTTCTGTCAACTTTGTGTAAAGAAACAATAGACTTTTTCTAGTGTGTGTGGAGGAGGTGACCTTACACTCCAGTAAAATTTCTGTCTCAAGAGAGGAGGTGCCTTGTGTGTAAGTTTCCTCAGTTACATGTAAGTTGTACCCTCTCCTCTTTAATGAATTACAGCTGACCATTTCTGAAAGCAAAATTCTACTAGTTCTTTGCCATATAGGTTAGGGTTTACTAAGGAGGGGGCTGTTCTGGGAATCCAGGATCCAGTGCTCAACTCCCACCTAAAACCCTAAACCCTAATAGCTAGAACAGCCCTATTCTGATCCTTACCCTACCAAAAAAAACTGTGTTTTTTCCCCCAAAACTTTCTGAGATCCCAGAATTGCCGCGTTTCACAAATTCTTACAAGCCAAATTCTAAGTGAATGGGTTTCTCTTTCATGGCATGATGCATTTGAAAGTGCCAATGGACGGACATCAAGAAGGTTAGTTTGAACTTTGAAGCCTTGAAGGGTGGAGGAAGGGTGAAGGATGAAAGGTCGGTCCTTCATGAGTGACAACTGTTGCTACTTAACACCTTTGGGTGTCAAAAAAGATGATTGAATTCTAAACAACATCACGTTTGCCAGCATTTGACTTCTTGGCAGCAAATTAAGGCTGAGGTTCGGTGGTCTTTCATGTTCGGTATACCTATTTGGGTATCAACCAGTGTTGGGCGGGTATTTGCTTTGTTAATAACTCTCAGTTCAGGTTTTTTTGAGAATTTTAGAATTACAGAACCTTTGGCTTTAGTTTTGTAAAAAGGTATTTGATTTTTTATCCTTTTTTAAGGGCTGTGGGTATATATCAGATCCAACCAATCTTTGATTACATTCAAAAGATCATGAGATCAAATTAAGATGAGCTAAGTCAGATAAAATCTTACCATCCAATTTCTTAATTGAAATAGGAATATTTGTTTAAATTGAAACGTAATATGGTCCTGACATCCAAACAGGGCCATCTTGAACATTTGATTGGTGGGCAGACCCCAATATGTATAAGTTGACCATTTCTCAAAGTAAACCTAGTGGAATGTGATAAGAGATCTTTTCCAACCTCAGTAGTGTTCAAGATTGTTGGGCACCAAGACTATGAAAAACAAGTAAAGGACTAACAACATAGAATCAACTTCCACAGCAGCTTCCATGTTCGGTGCTTGGACTCTGGACAACCCACCTGGCAAAAGAGACAACCCTCAGTATTAACCAAGCAGCTGGCTAACATAACGACAAAACACATCCAGCTCACTTTTCTTTTCTCTCTACCCAAAGTTGAAATCTCTCCTTTGCTTATCCTCCTTCTTATCCAGGTTAGAATGTGCAAAAAAAATAAAGAATTGGAGCTGGGTGAGGGCATTCTTGATTGGGTGGCAAAGTAAAAACACAAAACCAAGCATTTTGTGCAAAATTTCACTTACACCATGATTGTTTATTAAACTTTTCAAAAAACGTACACAACATTAGAGTTATCCGTAAAGTTCCACGATTATGGGGCAAGAACTGTCAGTTTCACCATAATAGGGCACAAACATGTAACTGGGAATGAAAATTTTACAAAGCGAAATAATTGGGACCTAGACTAGTTTTTTCCAGCAATTTTCATCATGTCTTTCCTTTTTCCTGAGCGCCTCCACTGCTGCTACATATTTTCACTGCTCCTACATGTACGACTACTATAATTACTGTCGAACCTTGTGCATGAAATGCTGAGTTTCAGCATTTCATATTGAAATTTAATAAAATTTCCTTACTTTGTGGATACCACTGAAATAGGGGATGGGGGTAAAGCAGGTCCAAAGACAGGGTGAAAACAGGGTGACTTTACGGTTAACTCTATTGTGTGATACATTTTACGACCATGTGCTTCGCAATGTAGATGGTTCCCCCATTTCACATAAGGTCTCTTTTGTCCTCGCCACTTGGGCACCTACTTGTCACCCCTTCATGCCACAGAGTTCTTGAGTTTTTACCATTTGTTCTCATTGCTTGATATGGTTTCTTTCTTTTCATTTGTTTTGTTGTTTATGCCTTGCCTTTTTATGTCTATGTTTTTTACACATGGTCTTTGATTTTTTGGCCACTAGCTCTTGCCATTTGATGTCACCCACTTGTTCATGGAGCACCCATTCAATTGTTTGCCATTGGAGCATCACACCACTCATCATTCTCATCACCATTCTTGTGACTAGGGTGGCCTTTGGAGGTTGCCTCTTTCTCACTTGTGTAATGCATGTTTTTCATCTATTGGGCACCACACCACCTGTCACTGCATCATCATTCTTGTTCCTTGGGTGCCCTTTGGAGCTTGCCTCCTTCTTGTGCAATGTATATTTTGCATTCTATTGTGTTTCCAATTTTTGCACTTGCATGATTTTTACAGTTGTCCGAAGCATTACACAATGCATGAATGCAATGGATATCCAACAATTTTATGACCATGTGCAACTACACAAATGCACTTATGCATATACTTGTATAGTTTGTGGTTGAAATGAACGCTAATACTTGCACACATTTCATTTAAAAAGTTTTAGACTTTGATAAAATGTAAATGACTTTCCAAATTTGCATTACACAAACACCCAACATTGATGCAAACCAATGTTGGGGAAGGTATACCATTTATCATACACCAACAGGGAAATGGTATATTAAAATTCTCAAAATACCAAATTATTATAGTTACTAGACAAAATTTCAAGTTCACATATTGCAAGGGCACTTGGTTTTTTTTGTGCAAAATTTTTCACTATTGTGAAAATTTGGAAATTTCTGTCACAAATTCAATGATTTTTTTTACATCACCAAAAATTTTCAATTTAAAAAAATTAAGTAGCCAGATTTTTGTACATGGGTTCAAGTAGGTAGCTGAAAATATACGATGATGTTAAAGTATTTTCTTTCATTTTTTTTTAATGGCCAAATTTGCCAAAAATTAGCATATGGATGACTGCCACCTCAGCTACATCACAAAATTGAAAAAATAAATAAATAAATTTAAACACTGCTAAGGTATGAGGATAATCAAATTTATAACTTTTAGACAATGGCATGAATTTAAGTAATGAAGACAGGAATATTAGCAAGTATGCAACATGAATATTGATATTATGTGAAAAATACAATACCATAGTAACCTAGCAAGTTGCGCACAAAATAATTATGAGAACAAAAAAATCTGCATTTTCTAGAGAAATTATTAAGGTATACTTTAAAGGATAAAAATACACCTTAATAATTTTTAATGATTATGTTGGAATCTTAGGAAATATATATATTAAAGATTTGACATCAAAGTGCGGAACCTGCTAGGCTACTATGGTATATGGAGGTGCTTTACACCCCCCAAAACCCCTAGGAATAAGGGCGGTATTATGGTATAGCCTCCCCCAAACCCGCCAACCCCCCTCCCCCCCCAAATTTTTTAATTGAAAAAAAATAGTCATACAAGGGAGAATCGTGCCCAATAGGTAACGTTGACGAATATTTCGTTTTGTTCCCCATCTGTGTGAACGCAGGGTGAAAACTCCGATAAGGAGCGGATCCAACGGCCATCCGGAAGCCACCGCCATCCGTTTCTGCCGAGTTTTGAGTGGCCTAAACCGCGTCCCTTTGTTGTGGGAGCCTTTGTCATGGTGTGAAAGCGGAGAAGAACGCTGTTCCGCCTATAATTAGTAGTCCCGTTCACACGGGAAGTTAGTCAGTCAGTCAGTCGGTGATGTTCATAAATGATGACCATGCCAAGTAAGTAGCCAAAACCAATCCAATGTTTTGGAAGTTAACCATATATAGCCTAAATTCCTGGGGGATGTGTTTTTTTCTTTTTTTTTATGGCCACCTTTTCCGCCCCTTAACCCTAGTTGAAATTTTCTTTGGCTACAAACAAAACTTGCACATTTTTTGACACCTGGGACAACCTCCCAATTATTATGTATTGGCCATTATTAGGTGGCATGCCTATGTGGAGTCCATGTGGACTTGTTCTCTCGCCCATAGGGACACACACACACAATGTACGAGTTGGCCCATGGTTATCTCTTTTGCCAAAAAACCCACTCGAGGTTTTGTACAATTGTATGACTTAGAGTTGAAATCAACTTGTGATTTTTGACACCCGCTATCTTGTTTCTTGTAATAGTCAGAATCTCTTACAAGTTCGTCGTTTGTTTGTAGTTGATTCATTCTGTTATTCGTCTTTGGTCATAGAACACTAGGACTTTGAGTGCCCAAGGAGAGCACAATGTTCATAACACAGACAATAGTCAAGTTCATTGACAATTTGTTATTGACGATTGTTTGGATGGGGTACTAGAAACGACACTAAAATCCCCCCCCCCCCCTTAGCTCCGTTCTCTAAAAGTCTTCTCTTAATTTGATTTTCTTTGCCTTGGGGGTTTTTGAAATAAAAAAACTTGGAGGTTTTTTTTTTTTTTCAATAATTGAAAAACAAAGGGTTTTA
>Ga0116229_10015877_pt1 | contig 10184 bp, 10 predicted proteins | sample S1TSphgellanicum_3_FD_87313 | JGI IMG/M metagenome (GOLD analysis project Ga0116229, IMG submission 87313) | Host-associated microbial communities from peat moss isolated from Minnesota, USA - S1T2_Fc - Sphagnum magellanicum MG | ecosystem: Host-associated > Plants > Peat moss > Unclassified...
ACATCTTCATATGCATGTCACATCTATGGTTTGAATGGACATAAAATGATAGATTGTCCAAAGTTTGTTGAAATGAAAAAAATGTTTCATGGGGAATCTGTCACAATAGCAAAGGTTTAACCTATTGTTGAGACATAAACAATCATTACGGATGTGAATGTGATGGATGTTAATCACAAGAAGTCAAGTAATTGAAGAACATGTGTTCAAGGATAGAGATCCAAGAAAAGTATAGTGCGTTACAAATTGGGAGAAAGAAGAATGGTTGAAACAATCAATGGTGGAGACAATTCAACATATTTAGAAAACAAAAACCTAGACAAAAGGCCCATCCACATCCATGGTGGGATGGAACACAACGTGGCCAAATATGCCAAATACTACTCTTGTGGACACACATAAATCTCAGGAAGTAGTGAATTCACAAGGGAAACTGATCATAGTAGAATTTTTTTTTAATGGGTATTCGTAAGTAGATGCTAGAAACAAGTTATACTTTGAACTTAGGACAATTATTTAAAATAACTCTTGAGCTAAAGAGATATCTTTGGCAAAAGCTGAAACTGTTGAAAACTCAGAATGTAAGTAAAACAACCATAGAGAAACAAGTTGGTTCTTTAATGCCATAATGCAGTAGGGACAACTGCTATAACATTAGATAATCATATGGTAGTTATCCAAGTACAGATTGGGACGAATATAATAGAGGATGTGTTGCTAGATGGAGGTTCTAGAATTAATATTATCACATAACATTCGAGATTGAGGTTGGGGCTTCCAAAGCCTAAACCTACACCATATAATTTGAGGATGACAAATCAAGCAACCACAAAATTGATGGGGTTGATAAGAGATATAAAGATATGTGTTCATGGCATTCTTTACATAACTATGTTTACTGTACTTCATAATAGTGTGGTAGATTCTAGTTATTCCATGTTGTTGGGGAGACCATGGTTGAGGGACGTTAAAGTGGCACATGATCAAGGAAGTAACATTGTTAGCATACAAGGGAATGGGATAGTTAGAACAATTAAAGTTACCAAACATTGGGAGGTGAAGTTAGAAAACCAGAAATGTTACTATGCTATGATTATCATAATGGCATCACAAATGAAGAAAAAGATATAATTTTTGCTACAGAGCCAAAATTATTTTCCATAGGAACAATAAGTTTACCTGAGATAATTAAATCTATGAAAACCCTAGATGTGGGGATCATGGATATAAATGTGAAGATTAGTATTTTAGAATAAGGATATGAAATATAAAGCACAAAGAAGAAGATACCTAACAACATATTTGAGCCAGAAGTAGCTCTAGAGGATAAGGTGTATTTAGAAACGTACTACATACATCAACTAGGGAATGTTGTAGTGGATGAAACTCTAGCAAAAATCTAAACACAAGGATTGTAGATAATTGGATGGACATTAATCAACAATCAACAATTGATGAAGCTCAATTTAGGAATTGATGAAGAACCACAAATGGTGAAGATTAATGCACAGCTAGAAATAAGTAAGGTGCTAGAAGTGGAACATCTATTGAAGGAATTCAAAGATGTTTTTGCATGGACATACAAAGATCTGAAAGGGATTCCACTAGAGCCAGCACAACACAAATTTGAATTGGACACTACAATACCAGTGGCACATCAAGCCAAATACATATTAAATCCAAACTATGTTGCAACTGTTAAACAAGATATAAATAAATTGTTAGCAGCTGAATTCCTTGAATATGTAGAAGAAGCTACATGGTTATCACCCATAGTAGTAGTACCCAAGAAACATGGCAAGCTGAAAATTTGTATAAATTTTAGAAAACTAAATGTAGCCACAAAGAAGGATCCATACACCATTACCTTTCACATATGAAATGTTGAACACAATAACAGGGTATGAGGCATATTCTTTCTTATATGGATATTTAGGATATCATCAAATATTTATAGCTCCAAAGGATAGATACAAAACTGCATTTGTTACATATTGGAGGGCTTTTATATGGAAGGTGATGCCGTTTGGAATTAAAAATGGACCTCCAACATATCAGAGAGCCATGACCAAAACATTCAAAGAATATTTGGACAATTTTATGAAAATATTTCTGGATGACTTTACAATGTATAGTGACATGGAAAGTCATTTGCAAAAGCTCAAACTATGTTTTCAAAAGTGCAAAGAATATGGCATTAGTCTGAACCTAGACAAATGTGCTTGTATGGTATTTTGAAGGACAATATTGGGTTTTATTATTTTTAAATAAGGGAAACTACCAAATCCAAAGAAAATACAAGCATTAATAAACATGCCACCACTTAAAAAATCCCAGTAGATTCAAGTATTCAATGGGATGGCATAATTTTACAGATGTTTTATAAAAACATTTGATGCTTTTATGGCATTTATCATTAAATTGACCAAAAAGACAAAGACTTTTTTTTCGACAAAGGAATGTCAAAAGGCCTGGGAATTAATTAAATAAAAGTATATTGAAACATTGATATTGATATCACCAAACTGGCAGGTGGAATTTCATGTTCATACAAATGTGTCCTTGTTAATTGTGGTGGTTATGTTGTTTTAGAATGTAACAAGGAAGAGTGATCAACCAATAATGTATGTTTTTAGGCTTTTAAACAGAGCAAAACAAAATTATAGCAAAATAGAGAGAGAGAGAGGCTTTAGATTTGGTTTTTTTTTTGCATAAGCTCAAACATTATTTGTTGGGCAATAAGTTTGTCTTTTATGTAGATCATATGGCATTGGTTTATCTGGTCAACAAACTAGAGATTTCAGGGGGAATAACTAAATGGTTGTTATTGTTCTTCGATAAGTTAGGCAAAACTCATGTAGTTGTAGATGCATTGTCAAGATTATTGAATATTATAAAACCCACATGTGTGCCTAATCAAACCATAGATGCAAGTTTGTTTTAGGCTTGAATGGTTGAATGATGTAATTTTTTTTGAAAGAAGGCACGTTATCGGTGCAACAGAAGCAAAGATTGGTAAGGAGACTAGAGCCTTTTACACTAAAGAATAGTGAATTGTACAAAATGGGCCAAATCAACAGATTGCGACAATGTTTGACAACAACAAAAACACAAATGGTGATGAAAGAACTACATGAAAGACCTTCAAGAGGGGATTTTGCAATTGAAATAATGAAGAGGAAAATATTGGATGCTAGGTATTGGTGGCCAACTATCTACAGGGACATGCATGATTATTGCAAATCTTGTGATGCATGTCAACAAATAGGAGGATTGGCAACTCAAAGTCGTGCAAAGCTGGTCACAAGTCTTCTAGAGGAACCATTTATGAAATGGGGACTTGATTTTAGCTAGTAGGAAGATATACAAGGAACAAATATATTATTGTTGCCATAGATTATGCTACTAAGTGGGTGGAAGCAAGAGCATTGAGAACTATATACAATAGTAGTCATAACAAAATTTCTGTATGAGTGCATATTAACTAGGTTTAGATGTCGTTTGACTATAGTCATAGATCGGGGAATTCATTTCATTAATGATGCCATCAAGTATTTGACAAATCATTTTCTAATGAAACATGTGAGTTCTACAACTTATATCCTTAGGGGAATGGGTAGGTTAAGTCTATTAATAAGGTACTTGAGACATTGTTGACCAAGTTAGTTAGTGAAAATAGAACTGATTGGGATGAACATTTGTCTAGTGTTATTTTTATATAAAACTACATACAAAGTAACAAGGTATAACACCATATCAATTAGTGTATGGACTACATCCATTAATACCCACAAAATACATCGTTTTAATTGTTGGTGAAGATGAGAGAGATAGTACTTTAGTGAAAGTTTTAACTAGTAAAATTACAGAAATAAAAAAATTGTAGGAAGCTAAAATGCAAGATAGAAGTTGCAAGAATTCGATAGTTGAATAAAACATTATGGAATCAACAAAAGAATCTAGAAAAACAGTTTAGTTTTGGTGATTATGTTTTGTGGTTTCCAAAGGGCAATAAATCACACTTAGGGCAGTTTACTAGGAAATGGTTTGGAATGTACAGAATATAGTATGTGTTGCCAAATAACACTATGTTATTCGTGACCATTGAGAAGTTTGAAACTAACCCTGTGTTCGTCAACGTGAATGAGCTCAAACTTTATAAATACATGGAATCTAAAATTCATAAAAGGAACAACAGATGCTAATATATTAGGAACATAATGCAAGTGGAGTTCAGGAGGCGAATTTTGACATAGAGGAAGATGATGAAAGATGTGAAATATAAAAACCACATATAAAAAATGCTAAAGATAAAGAACAAATCATAGATCCAATAATGAACACAATCTTACAAGGTACATATAAATTTGTAGTGATGGGTCGTATTAATTTCGAGGATCATGCGTTAATTAAAAGATGACGGGCATATGAAAAATGAATGTGATAGGCGGGATGTTCAAGGATGAAAAAAAATGGGGTAATCGTCGAAAGTAATTTATGTTTGTTGTTGGAAGTTGTGTGTGTTTTTGAAGTTTTGGAGTTCATAACAGTATGAATGCAAAGAGTGCAATTGAAAAACTACAACGAATAGTAAGGGAAAAGGAATCGTAAAAGAGTGAGCACATATGAAGGTAGGAGGAGGAAGCATAATTGTTGAAAAGAACAAAAGTAGAAGAGGAGTTGAGAAAAGCATAAAAATGAGTGTTGAATATTTAATTGTTGGTTGTAAAGTCGTCATTGCATTCATCATCATCTTTGGAATGTGTAAAAGGGAAGGCGTATAATGAGAATATACAGTTTGTGTAGATGATAATTCAAGACATAGATATAGTTGAAACATTTGCAGTTGAAATTTTGTGCAAAAGCAGACAATGTTGGCATATAAGAGAATAGACAAGACTAGGAGCTACATCAATAGATCCAATGTGCATTGAAGAATTAGAGGAAGATGAAATTAATGAACATCATTTTGTGGAGGCATAGATAGTGCAGAAGGATACAAGGGAGGATAATGTTGTTGCAAAGGAAGAACAAATATCCACAAAAGTGCAGTTGAAAGTACAACAAACCACAAAAGGTGTAAACAATGGTAGAAGCACAATGAAGGGCAATGGAGATGGAGTAGTGTGAAGTGGAAGTCGTAGCAAAGAGAAGACATGTAATCCTGTATATAGCTACACTTCTGGAGAAAGGTATTAAAATTCTAGACCTTAAGCGATTCATGTGGACATAGACAAAACAAAACTATGACAAACATGTAAAACAGATGGAAAACTGGAAGGATATTGTTATGGAAGAAGATTGGGCTTCTATAGTAGGGCTTGTTCCTTTGTTTTTGATGGGGTGGGAAACATCAATGCATGATGTAATGTTGGAATTTTTGAACACATTCTTGATCAAGGGCGTAGATATTTTTTTTGGGCATAACGATAAGGTGTATGTAATCAACAAACACTTGATTATAAATTTTTTGGAGTGCGTGTAAAAGGGTATGTAGAAGAACCAAAAGGACAGGTCAATAAATCATTAGTAGTTCAAATATTACAAAATTGTAGGCTTGCACCTGTAAATTCTTCTATAGGTTAATGGAATGCAAAGAGTTTGGGTCTGCCATACTTTGTCAGATATCCTGCCATTATATCTATCATTTATCAAAGGGAGAAAGTACAATATTTTAGTAATAAAAATGCTATTACATTGGTGAGAACAGAGAAGGGGTAGAAGGTAGATTGGGCACATAATATATTAAATAGTTTGTGTAGTGAATTCGATAGGTGGTATAAGTATGTTAAGGATAATAATGGGCATTTATAATAACAATAACAATAGACACAAGAAGGTCTACAAGGTATTGAACTATAAACAAAAAGAGTGGTGACACAACCTGTTTTTGAAGAGTTCAAACTAGCGGAATTACAAGTACCACCTAGTAGGCCAGAATATGTAGAAGGATTCCCATTTGAATTTGAATTAAGGAGAAGATGGTACAGGAGTTGGGATCATCTGTAGAAGGATATGGAGATCCTACGACACATATAGGTACACCAAAGTCTATGGAAGAGGTAGTTGCAGAAGTAATGAAAGTAGATAAGGCAGTTGAGTTATTTCAGACCATGGCAATTGTGAGTCTGAATATGGGGAATTTGAATCTAGAGGTAAACACTCTGATAAATAGACTAGCTATGGGGGAGAAGGAGAAGGTAGTGTTATAGGAGGAATTGGATAAGGAGAGAGATATTTAGAAGGGGTATAAGCATAATGTGGAAATCTGTAAGAAGAACAAGGTAGAGGTTGAGCAAAAAAATAAAGCGCTCATTAAAAAATTGCAGGATGACAATGAAGATCTCAAAGGTAGCACAACATGGATGAAGTCGCAGGATGAAAAAATTGTTAAATTTAAGGTTGAACGTTGAAATTTGGGAAACCACTGAAAGGAAGAGGACAGAGGCATTGTTTATTCATGATAAACAATAGGAGGCTTTGGATAGTCAAGTGAAAGCACTAACTAAAGAAAAGAAGGAGAAGAAAAATGTTCTAATTGATTTGGAATTGATAAATCTGACGAATGTATCTTTGTTGTAATTTGAAGAGTTTAGAATAAATATAGTAGCGGTATTAAGAGAATAGGTAATGGAACACAAAAGGAATATTATAAAATTTTACAACACCTGCAAGCACAGTTGGAGAGGCACATGAATAGAGGAAGAATTTGGATCTAGCTGGTATTAAAAAAAATTAAAATGATTATGAACAAATGTTGTAGTACTATACCTTGATGAGGACGAAGAACAAGATGAAGGACTCCGAGGCAAAATCAAAGCAATGGTGGAAGGTTGTAAAGGAATATTTTACAAAGGAATTGGAGAAGAATTTGGTTTAGCATGGAGCTGATGAAAGAATTATGAGGTACAAGTTGGAAGCTTATCAAAAGAATTTTCTAGATTTTATCTATGGTAGTCTAATAAGTATAGAGGTATCAAGCCAGGATGAAGAAACAAAAACAAGGCCTAATGGAACAACTTAGGAGGAGGAAGTACAAATTGAAGAATCAAAGGACCTTAGAGGTGGAGTAGCTTAGGAGGATGAGGTACAACTAGAAATACCACAAGATCTTAAAGGAGGGGGTCAGGAAAAAAAAAAAAGGAATTCGAGAAGAGGAAAAGGTGAAGGCTATTCTAGCACCATAAGAAGAGATATCTAAGATACAACATTGGGAAATAGAACCACAAATTGAATTAGTGGGGGAGGAGATCAAAACTACAGAATAAAACGTAGACATAAAATGAATAGTTTTTATGTAAATTGGGATTACATAACTATAATAGAAGAAACAAATGTTTAAAATTATATAGAATACTCTCATTTCATTTCTGTCATTTTACAAGGATTTTGGGGATGGAATCCAAAGTACAGAGGGGGTAATGTTAAGGGGGTAGGATGAGTATATGATTTTGGATGAACAAGGCAATTAGGATAGGGACTGATCAGAGAATTTTGTTAATTTGAATTTTGATTTTTTGTTGTTTTTATCATGATGATGGGACTTGGGATAGTTTAAAATATTAGAGTTATGGAAAACACGCAAGAAAGAAAAGGAAATGAAACATGGAGTTTTTGGAAAAGAGTAGGAGGAGTTGTAGGTACTTGTAGTAGAAAACCACAGACTCTGTTTTGATATAACACAGATTTTAAGTGTTGTTTTGGAATTTTTTTCAACAAAACATGGGATTATGTTGTAATTTGGATTCATGTTTTCAATAATATAGAGGAGCACATACTTCTACAATGAATTCTATGTTCATCTTTTGTGTGAATTTTTTGTAATATCAGATTATGATGAAATGAATTATATTTTTGTTTCCGGAGTTTGTTACAATGTATTCTAAAGTATAGATTCTAGTTATATGCAATAACCATGAATCTGATGTTGAAATGAATGGTAGTGTTAAGTTTGTTAAGACTTAGACAGAAATAGTAAACATATGCATGTGAAATGCAAATATGTTGTTATAGTAGTGTGAAATATTTTGCAGGAATTTCAATTTCACTTCTACCAGTACTAATTAGGTAGTGAGTATCTACTTCACTATGTAACTAACTACCAATAAATATTTGGGTGAATATGTATTTGGTACATATTTAACTACCTTAATTAACAGGTAGTAGGTATATTGAACCTACCCTAGTTAGATATGTATATATTATTTACCCACCTTGGTGCATATTACCTATTTAGTAAGTACCTAGTAAATACTTATTAATATTAGTACTAAGTACCTACGAGTACCTATTTTAAATACAAATTAATTAGGCAGGTACCTATTAATATGTACCTATCCCACAGCTAGGTAGTAGGTACATACCTACCCCCACTAGGTACCTAGGTAATTACTAGTAACTACTTAGGTAAATATGTACCTTTGTACTTACCTTGGTTATTAGGTAGTATGTACATACCTACTTAAGGTACATATTAGTTATTTACCCACCTTGGTACATACTACCTATTAGGTAAGTACCTACTTTAGCTAGATGGTTAAATTTACCAAGGTACCTATTAGGTTATTGAGTAGGTTAATATATGTTATTAGGTAGATACCCTAGCAAGGTAGTTAGGCTATTTAATTAAATTAGAAAACAATTGTTTGTGATAATATGATGACAACTTTTATCATGTAAAAAAATGTGGTCCAATGGTTAAGGACTTCATCCTTTAATGTGGAGGCAAGGGGTTCAAGTCCTCACAATTGCAACCTAGTTTTATAAGGTTAACTAAGCTAAGTTAACATGTTAGCTTAACCTAAGTACTTAGCCTAGCCTAGGTTGAGCTAGCTAGATAAGTTAGCCTACATTCTTAGATAGGTCATGGCCTACATTTTTAGCATGTATGCTAGCTTTTTAGCTTAACGGACCCTAGGCTTATCTAGATTAGGCTAATAGGCTAGGAAAATAACATATTAGCCATGTTTTCATTGCCATAGTTACAAATGTCATGATCATAAAAGACATGTCCTTCATGACTATCATTGTAAAAGACATGTCCTTCATGACTATAGTTGTAAAAAACATTTAAGAATATGATGTGTCCTATTCAAATACATAGTCATGTAGTCATGCATGTTCTAAAGACTAGCAACCCAATCATAGATGGAGTCATGAAGGACACGTTTTAGCCTTGTGATTTTTGAATTACATCATATTAATTTTTTTGTAGTTTTTTGGGTGGAGAATATTGCATCAAATTTAATGATGTAACTTGATTGGAACTTTAAGTCTACCAACCTCAGACAATGTAAGAGAAAGAGATCATTTACATGATACCATTAAATTTGGATCAACAGAAATCTAATTGTTGTTAACATCACAATTCGAGAAAAAAACCTTCATTATTAAGTTCGATTGTAATTTCAATGATGCCATCAACACAACAAATCACCCTTGCATTATTGTGTAAATAATATTGTGTGCCAACATGAAATTATAATGCCCTACACTTGCACCCAACTAAACCTTCACACCCCATAACCTTGACAACCATGTCCCATGACAAAACATCTATAGTTTGGACTCTAGACTCTACATTTGGAGTTTGGATGTTGGACTTTGCTCGATGCAAAATGCAATAATTGCAAAGTGCACATTACATTACAACAATGCCCTAGCCTTACTTGCACATTCAAAATTCAACATGCAAAGCAAGGTCTTAGTTGACAAATTATAACATGCAAATTGCAAATTGCACATTGATGATTGCACAACATCCTAAAACAACATAAACACATAAAATTGACAATAAAACCTCAATAAATAATGAACTAAGGTTCAAACTTAAAAGTTCAAACTTTGGTGTTCCAAAGTTGAAATTACATTTGTTCATTGATTCTACAAGTGCAGACTTGCAACTTTGATGTTGCTACTTGTTGGACAATGTTTTTAACTACATGCTCTTGAACCATTATTGCAAGCTCATTGATACATAAAAACAATCAACAACCACCACATGATTCTTGAACATTCAACAAAGATGTTGAACTATGACTTTGAATTTTGGTTGACATTTGAACCTCACTATTTAGACCTAAAATTTTGAACTTTGAAACAATGTAAATTCACAAGGTTTTTAATGTCATGGATGATGAACATTGAAATTTTGAACATGAGAAAATAATCAAGATTCAAAATAA
>Ga0116229_10015880_pt1 | contig 10183 bp, 7 predicted proteins | sample S1TSphgellanicum_3_FD_87313 | JGI IMG/M metagenome (GOLD analysis project Ga0116229, IMG submission 87313) | Host-associated microbial communities from peat moss isolated from Minnesota, USA - S1T2_Fc - Sphagnum magellanicum MG | ecosystem: Host-associated > Plants > Peat moss > Unclassified...
AGAAACCGATGGTCTTGAGCACCGCCAGCTCCGGAATGCGCTCGCGCACCGCCTGCGCCATCGTGTTGCCGGTCAGCAGGATCAGCGTAAAGAACACCGCCGCCATGATCGCGCCGACGATCAGGCCGATATCCCCGTACTGGCTGACGAACGCCTCGTTGAACGCCTGCTCGGTCTGGGTCTTGGTCTCATGGTCGGAGTTGGTGGACAGCGCATCGACCGCGTTCGCGACCTGCTGCGCCTGCGAGCGATCGCTGACGCGCTCGATGTACCAGCCGACATTGCCGTTGCCGAAGGCGCGCGCCTCATCGAAATAATCCCAGTTGAACACCAGCAGGCTCTCCTGCGACTTCTGCTTCGGATCGGTGACGTGGAACGTGCCCACCAGGTCGAAGGTCCAGTCATTGCCGCCGCTCTTTTGCGGGAAGATGGTCGCCTGCAGCGGTATCTTGTCGCCGACTTTCCAATGATAGGTGCGCGCCAGGCTCTCCCCGACGATCGCGCCGGTACGGGTGTCGTGGAACGCCTGGCGCTGTTCGGGCGAGATCTGCCACTCGGGAAACACGTCGAAGAAGTTATCCGCCACCGCCTCGTTGGCGAAGAAATTCTTCGGATCCTGGTAGATGCCGCCGAACCAGTTCGCATAGGTGACGGTCGCGACACCGGGCAGCGCCTCGATGCGTGGCAGCAGGCTCTTCGGCAGCGACAGCGTAAAGCTGATCTTCGACACCGTCACCAGCCGATCGACTCCGGCGACGCTCGACGCCGCGCCGTTGAACGCGCTGCGCACCGAGTCGAGCAGCCCGAACAGCAGGAACGCGGCCAGCACCGACAGCAGCGTGAAGATGGTGCGCGTCTTGCGGCGGAACATCGCGCTCCAGATCAGCTGCAGGTACTTCACGCCGGCGACCCGGACAGGCTCATCCCATGCACCGCGCCCGCCAGGCTGCTCTCCACCAGCGTGCCCTTGTCGAGGTGCAGCGTGTGGCGCGCGAATTCCGCGGCCTTCGGGTCGTGGGTCACCATCACGATGGTCTTGCCGTGGTCGCGATTGAGCTGCTGTAGCAGCGTCAGCACTTCCTCGGCCGCCTGGCGATCGAGGTCGCCGGTAGGCTCGTCGCACACCAGCAGCGTCGGATCGGACACGATGGCGCGCGCGATCGCGACCCGCTGCTGCTGTCCGCCCGACAGCTCGCTCGGCTTGTGGGTGGAGCGCTCGGCCAGGCCCACCAGCTCCAGCGCCACCTCGGCATTGCGCTTGCGCTGCGCGCCCGACAGCCGTGTCAGCAGCAGCGGCAGCTCGACATTGCGGCGCGCGGACAGCATCGGCAGCAGGTTGTAGAACTGGAACACGAAGCCGACGTTGGCCGCGCGCCACCTGGCGAGCGCGCCCTCCGACAGCTCATCGATGCGCCGGCCACCGATGGTGATGCTGCCGTCGGTCGGAGAATCCAGCCCGCCGATCAGGTTCAGCAGCGTGGTCTTGCCGGAGCCCGACGGACCCATCAGCGCCATGAAATCGCCCTGCTCGATATCCAGCTGCACGTGATGCAACACTTCGATCTTTTGCCGCCCGCGCAGGTACTGCTTGCTCAGGTTCTTGATTTCCACCAGGACACTCATGCGATGCCTCACTGTTTGCTGATGGTGATCGCCGCGCCGTCGCCCATCGGCGGCGGCGGCGAGCGCACCAGGTGGGTACCGGGCGCTACGCCCTCGACCAGCCGCAGGTCGCCGACCGACTGCCCCGGCGTCACGGCATGCAGGCGCGCATGCGCACCGTCGATGACGAACACCACGCTGTGCCCGTCGCGCTCGACGATCGAGGACGCCGGCACCAGCACGCCGCGCGGCGCGGCACTCGGCGCGCGGCTGCCCGCGGCGGCGCTGGCGGCCTGCTCCAGGAATGATACCTTGACCCCCATGTCAGGCAGGATACGCGGATCCTTCTGCTCGATTGCGATGCGCACCTTGACCGTCGCCTTGCTGCGATCCGCGGTCGGGATGATCGCGATCACGTGCGCCGGAATGGTCCAGTCCGGATAGGCATCCAGCACCGCCTGCGCGCTCTGGCCCGGCTGCACGCGGTTGATGTAGGCCTCGTTGACGTCGACCTCGATCTCGAGCGAGTCCATGTCGACGATGGTGCCGACGCCGGTGCGGGTGAAGCCGCCGCCGGCCGAGATCGGCGAGATGATCTCCCCGGCCTGCGCCGCCTTGGCTATGATCACGCCGGTGAACGGCGCGCGCACGGTGGTGTAGTCGAGCTGCACCTGGGCGCCGCGCAGCGTGGCTTCGGACAGCTCCACCTGTTTGCGCTGCGCGGCGACCTCGGCCTCGAGCGTCGCCACCTGGGTCTGTGTGGTCTCCAGCGCCTGCTGCGACACCAGCTTCTGGCCGATCAGGTCCTGGTTGCGCTGGTTGTCGCGCCGCGCCTGCTCGAGCTGCGCCTGGTACTGCAGCAGCAGGGCACGCGAGGCCTCGAGCTGCGCCTGCGCCTGCGCCAGGCTGGCCTTCTGCGAGGAATCGTCCAGCTGCGCCAGCACCTGGCCGGCCTTGACGTGCTCGCCCTCCTCGATCAGCACCGCGGTCAGCGCACCGGTGATCTGCGCCGACACCGTGGCCTCGCGGCGCGCGGTCACGTAGCCGGTGGCCTGCAGGATCGCGGTCGAGCCGCCGGCGCCGGTGCTGGGCGCGAGCGCCACCGTCGCCTCGACCTCGAACTGCGGTGCCTGCAGCCACCACCAGGCCCCCAGCGCCGCCAGCGCCAGGCACGCCAGCGCGATCAGCAAGCCCAGCCGCCAGCCGCGCCAGCCGCCGACGCCGTGGTCCTCGGGTGGGCGCTCGATGCGCAGCTGCTGCAGCAGCGTCGACTTGGCGGAATCGCCGGGCAAAGCCTTCTCCCTGGTACCCGCGCATGATAGCCGACTGCCCTAACGCAGGCGTGCGCGCGGCGCAAGCTTGTAATCGCGGCGTGGCGGTTTAAGCTCGCGCGCTGCATTGCGCTTGCCGCGCCAGATATCCTGGCCATTCATCCCGTTGCGCCCAAGGCCGCCATTGAAGCTGCACCCTCCGCTCCCGACGCTGGCTCACGCCCCTTGGCGCTGGCGCGGCCTGCACGGTAGTGCTCGCGCACTGGCGCTGGCCGAGGCGGTCGGCAGCGACACCCGGCCCTGGGTCTATGTCGCCGCCGATACGCGTGAGCTGGAACGGCTGGCCGCGGAACTGCGCTTCTTCGGCGGCGCCGCGCTCGAGATCCTGACGCTGCCCGACTGGGAGGTGCTGCCGTACGACGTGTTCTCGCCGCACCCGGACATCGTATCCGAACGGCTGCGCACGCTGTCACGGCTGCCGCAGCTGGCGCGCGGCATCCTGCTGCTGAGCGCCGACAGCCTGCTGACCCGCCTGCCGCCGGTCAGCTACGTGCAGGCGCGCAGCTTCGAGCTCAAGACCGGCAGCGCACTGGCGATCGAACCGCTGCGGCTGCAGCTCGCCTCGGCCGGCTACGCCAGCGTCAGCCAGGTCACGACGCCCGGTGAATTCGCGCTGCGCGGCTCGCTGTTCGACGTGTTCCCGATGGGCAGCGAGCAGCCGGTGCGGGTGGACCTGCTGGATGAGCGCATCGATTCGATCCGCCGCTTCGATCCCGACACGCAGCGCTCGCTCGAGAGCATCGATGAGCTGCGGCTGCTGCCGGCGCGCGAGCTGCCGCTGGATGCGGAAGCCGTGCGCGGCTTCCGGCGCCGCTACCGGGCGCGCTTCGAGGGCGACGTGACGCGCATGCCGATCTATCGCGGCGTCAGCGAGGGCATCGCCCCACCGGGGATCGAGTTTTATCTGCCGCTGTTTTTCGAAGCCACGGCGCAGGTGACCGACTACCTGCCGCAGCAGCTGGTGGTGGCGAGCGACGCCGACATCGACGCGGCGCTGGAGCGCGCCTGGCAGGGCATCAGCGCGCGCTACGAGGACCGGCGGCACGACATCGAGCGACCGCTGCTGGCGCCAGCCGAGGCCTTCTACCTGCCGCAGTCGGTGGCTGGCGCGCTCGCGGCCCACGCCCGGGTGAGCATCGAGCGCTTTGCCGGCGCCGAGCCGGAACCGGCGCCGGGGGTGCATGACTTTCAAAGCACCGCACCGCCCGAGCTGCGGCTGGATGCGCGCGCCGCGCATCCGCTGGCGCCGCTGACCAGCTTCCTGGAGACCTACCCGGGGCGGGTACTGATCGCCGCCGACTCACCCGGCCGGCGCGAGGTGATCGTCGAGATGCTCAGCGCCCATGGCCGTCGGCCGCGGGCGCTGCAGTCCTGGGGCCAGTTCGCCGACGGCGATGCGACGCTTGCGATCTGCGTCGCCGAGGACGTCACCGGGCTGGCACTGGCACAACCGCCGCTGCTGCTGTTGGGCGAATCGCAGCTGTTCGGCACGCGTGCGCGCCAGGAGCGGCGGCGCCGGCGCAGCGCGCCGTCCGATCCGGCCGCGATCCTGCGCGATCTGCAGAGCCTGGAGCCGGGCGCGCCGGTGGTGCACGAGACCTACGGCGTCGGGCGCTATGTCGGCCTGCAGCTGATGGAGATCGGCGATCAGAGCGGCGAGTTCCTGGCGCTCGAGTATCGCGACGGTGACCGGGTGTACGTGCCGGTGCACGCGCTGCACCTGGTGAACCGCTACACCGGCGGCGCCCCGGAGAGCGCGCCGCTGCACAAGCTCGGGACCGACCAGTGGGCGCGGGCGCGCCGGCGCGCGGCCGAGGCGGTGCGCGACGTGGCGGCCGAACTGCTCGACCTGCACGCGCGCCGTGCCGCGCACCAGGCGGCGCCGCTGCACGCCGCGGAACTGGAATACCAGACCTTCGCCAACGGCTTTCCGTTCGAGGAGACCGCCGACCAGGCCGAGGCGGTGCGCCAGGTGTTGAAGGACATGCAGGACAGCAAGCCGATGGACCGCGTGGTCTGCGGCGACGTCGGCTTCGGCAAGACCGAGGTGGCGATGCGCGCCGCGTTCGTCGCGGTGCAGTCCGGGCGCCAGGTGGCGGTGCTGGTGCCGACCACGCTGCTGGCGCAGCAGCACACGCAGAGCTTTCGCGACCGCTTCGCCGACTGGCCGGTGCGCATCGAGACGCTGTCGCGCTTTCGCTCCAGCGGCGAGAGCGCGGCGGTGCTCGACGGCCTGCAGCGCGGCAGCATCGACATCGTGATCGCCACCCACCGGTTGCTGCACGCCGACGCGCGCTTTCACAACCTCGGCCTGATCGTGGTGGACGAGGAACATCGCTTCGGCGTGCGCGACAAGGAGCGGCTCAAGACGCTGCGCGCCGAGGTGCACGTGCTGACCCTGACCGCCACGCCGATCCCGCGCACCCTCAACATGGCGCTCGGCGGGTTGCGCGAGCTGTCGCTGATCACCACGCCGCCGGCCGGCCGGCTGACCATCAAGACCTTCGTCATCGAGTGGCATGCGGCGACGCTGCGCGAAGCGGTGCTGCGTGAGCTGCGCCGCGGCGGCCAGGTGTACTTCGTGCACAACGAGGTACAGAACATCGAGCAGGTGGCGGCCGAGATCGCAACCCTGGTGCCGGAGGCGAGCGTGCGCATCGGCCATGGCCAGATGCGCGAGCGCGAGCTCGAGCAGCTGATGGTCGACTTCTATCACCGGCGATTCGACCTGTTGGTCTGCACCACCATCATCGAGAGCGGCATCGACGTGCCGAGTGCCAATACCATTCTGATCAATCGCGCCGACCGGCTCGGGCTGGCGCAGCTGCATCAGCTGCGCGGCCGGGTCGGCCGCTCGCACCATCGCGCCTATGCCTACCTGATCGTGCCGTCGCGCAAGGCGCTCACCGGCGATGCCGCCAAGCGGCTGGAGGCGATCGAGTCGCTGGAGGACCTGGGCGCCGGCTTCGTGCTGGCAACGCATGACCTGGAGATCCGCGGTGCCGGCGAGTTCCTCGGCGAGGCGCAGAGCGGCGAGCTCAGCGAGGTCGGACTGAGCATGTACCTGGAGATGCTCGAACATGCGGTCAAGGCGATGCGCGCCGGCCGCGCACCGGCGCTCGACCGGCCGCTGGCCTCGAGCAGCGACATCGAGCTGCACGCGCCGGCGCTGCTGCCGCAGGACTACGTGCCGGACGTGCACCTGCGGCTGGCGCTTTATCAGCGCATCGCCGCTGCCGACGCCGCGGCGCTGCAGGACATGACCGCCGAGCTGATCGACCGCTTCGGCGCACTGCCGGAAGCGGCGCACAACCTGCTGCGACTGGCCGCGCTGCGACTGGACGCGCGCAAACTCGGACTGCGACGCCTGGACCTGGGCGCCAGCGGCGGCAGCGTGCAGTTCGAGGAGGACAACCGGGTCGACACCACGCGCGTGATCGCGATGGTGCAGCGACCGGGCAGCGAGTACCGGCTGGAAGGCCCGTTGAAAGTGCGCATCACGCGTGCGCTGCCCAGGATCGAGCAGCGCTTCCAGTACGCGCAGCAGCTGCTGCAATGGCTCGGCGGCACCGCGCCATGAGCGCGCCGCGCCCTGCTAGGATAGGCGACAGCATGAGTTCGATCCCCGGCGCCCCGACACCCCAGCCCGTCCCTGTGGCTCGTTCAGCAGACGCGCGCGACGGCCGCGGCCGCGAGCGCGGGAAGAGCGCCGGCGCGTGCGTCAGAAGCGCCGGCGCGCTGCTGGCGCTGCTCGCCCTGGCGTTGGGAGCGGTGGCGCCGGTGCAGGCGCAGCAGACGGGCGTGACCGCCTATGGCGTCGAGATCATCGTGTTCCGGGTCAACGGCGTTCCGCAGGGCGAGGACTGGAATGCGGAACCGGTGGGGCGCGGCTTCGGCAACAGCGCGACGCGCGGCGGTGGCGTGCCGCAGGTACTGCGGATCCTGACCCCGGCCGACTACCGCCTGAACGCGCTGGAGACGACGCTCAAGGGCAGTGGCGCCTGGCGCCTGGTCGCGCACGCCGCCTGGGTACAGAGCGCGGCCAGCTGGGGCACGCATGCCGGCATCGCGCTCTCCGACCTTGGCATCAACGCGCCGGGCTTGAGCGGCATGGTGTACCTGGAGCGCGCGCCGATCTACATGCACCTGGGCTTCGATGTGCACCTGACCGCCGGCGCGACCTACACCATCAAGGAAATGCGCAGCATCCGCTACAACGACAAGCAGTACTTCGATCACCCGGGCTTTGGCATCATCGCGGTCGTGACGCCGATCAAGCACCTCGACCAGGCACCGTCGCCTTAAGTCACCGCCTCAGGCCGCGACCACGAACAGCCCGACCACGCAGCCGACGCCCAGCACCCACACGACGCTGCGCAGCGTTGCCAGATCCGCCAGGTAACACACCAGGTGCGCGATGCGCAGCGCGATGAAGCCGAGCGCCAGCGCGTCGGCATGCGGCTGCGGCCCGCGCAGCAGCTGCGCGATCAGCACCGCGGCGGCGAACAGTGGAAACGCCTCGAACGCGTTCATCGCGGCGGCATTGGCGCGACGGCGGTAGCCGTGCTGCTGGGCCAGCCAGGCGCGCGGGTCGTGGTTGTCGAAGCGCGTGCCGCCCTTGGCGATGCCGGTCGCAACGTACGGCAGCAACCCGGCGACCAGCACGCACCACAGCGCGAGGGTCATGACAGCTCGATCCCCATCGCGGCATTCTACGCCGCGACTAGGCGGCGCCGCTGATCTCCTGCTCCTCGGCGATCGCGATGCAGCGTTCGCTGTCGAGCTTGGCGCGCTGCAGCGCGCGCTCGGCGGCCAGGATCAGCTGCTCGGTGGAGCGATCGGCACTCGGGCGCATTGTGACGGCGCCGATGCTGACGGTGACGAACTTGTAGCGCTGCGCATGCGGGTGATGGATGTGCTGGCCGAGCACCTTGCGCGCCACGGTATCGGCGAACTCCGGCACCGCGTTGACGTCGCCGTTACGCACCAGGGCGACGATGCGGCCGCCCTCCCAGCGCGCCACCGCGTCCGCGCCGCGCTTGAACGAGCCGCCGATGATCGCAGCCACGCGCCGGATGCAGGCATCGCCCGCGGGTCGGCCAAAGGTGTCGTTGTAGCTGCCGAGCTCGTTGATGTCGAACATCATCAGCGTCAACGGCAGCGCATCGCGCACCCCGACCTGCCAGTCGTGGTGCAACATTTCCTCGAAGTAGGCGCGCGAGTACAAGCCCGACAGCCGGTCGTCGCGCAGCCAGCTCGGCAGGCCGCTGGCCGGACGGGCAGCATCGGCGCGGACATCGCTGCGCACCGAGCGCTCGCTGACGTCGCGATGGAACCCGACGATGTGCGTGACCCGGCCCGTGTCATCGCGCATCGGCTGGATCACCACCTCGTTCCAGAACTGGCTGCCGTCCTTGCGGTAGTTGCGCAGCAGCGCGCGGCACGAGACGCCGCGGATGATCGCCTCGCGCAGCTGCTTGCGGCCGTCCTGTTCGCGATCGGTGCCCTGCAGCCGGCGCAGGTCCTGGCCGATGAGGTCGTGCAGGTCGTAGCCGGTGAGGCGCAGGAACGCGTCATTGGCGTAGGCGATCGGCGAATCGTCCCCGTCGCATTCGCACACGACGATGCCTTCGGGGGCCGCATCCAGTACCCCGCGCAGGAAATCGACCGACCAGCCACCCATGGCGTTATGTGTCTCCGGCGTCAGCTCCCGCGGAATCGAAGCTCAGTTCCGGCGGCGCCGACGCACTGCGTGCCAGCCATTCTCGCGCGCTTTGCCATTCGGCGGAAGCGTGCAGCGTCTCAAAACTGTAGGGTCTGCGGCCACGCATGCGCACCAGGCGCAGCTGCGAGGCCGGATCGATGGGCAATTTCAGCCGCTGCAGCAGCCATTCCACGCCCGGCCGGTCGTTGCACACCGGCAACACGTCGCAACCTGCCGACAGTGCGCGCCGCGCGCGCTGCTCCAGATCCCCGACCGCCGCCGCACCCCCCATCGTGAGATCATCGGCGAACACCAGGCCGCCAAACTGCAGATCGCCGCGCAGCACGCCATCGATCCAGCGCTTTGAAAAACTTGCCGGCACGCTGTCCACGGCCGGATACAGCACGTGCGCGACCATCAGCGCCGGCAGGCCATTGGCGATCAGCCGCCGGTACGGCAGCAGGTCGGTCTCCATGTCGGCCAGTTCGCGCCGGTCCACCGGCAGCGCCAGGTGCGAGTCGGCCACCACGGCGCCATGGCCGGGATAGTGCTTGGCGGTGGCGGCCATGCCGGCGTCGCGCATGCCGTGGATGTAGGCGATCGCCAGCTGCGCCACGGCCGGCGCCTGCGCATGGAACGCGCGATCGCCGATGATCTCCGACAGTCCGTAGTCGAGGTCCACGCACGGGGCGAACGAGAAATCCAGCCCGCAGGCGAGCAGTTCCGCCGCCATCAGCCAGCCGAGCGCGCGCGCCATCGCCAGCCCCTGCTGCGGGTCGGCGTCGAAGGCATGTCCGATGCGCCGCAGCGGCGGCAGCGCCGAGAACCCCGGGCGGAAGCGCTGCACCCGGCCGCCCTCGTGGTCCACCGCGATCAGCAGCGCCGGCGTGCGCAGCGACTGGATGTCGGCCACCAGCGCCTGCAGCTGCGCCGGGTCGACGTAGTTGCGCGTGAACAGGATCACGCTGCCGACCAGCGGGTGCACCAGCAGCTCGCGGTCCGCGGCGCTGAGCGCGGTGCCGGCAATGTCGACCATCAGCGGCCCGAGGCTCATCGCGCGGCCACCAGGTTTTCCGGCCAGTGCCGGTACGGCTTCTGCGACCGCCGGAAATTGTAGTAGCGCTCATCGTGCGTGACTTCCGCGCCCAGCCAGGGCGGCCGGGCAAACGGCTGGTCCTCGGCATCCAGCTCGAGCTCTGCGATCACCAGCCCGGCGTTCTCGCCCAGGAACTCATCGATCTCCCACTCGCTGCCCTGGTGGGGCACGATGTGGCGCCATTTCTCGATCAGTGGCCCCTCGCACAACCGGTCGAGCATCTCGTGCGCATCCGCCGCCGGGATCTCGACCTCGTACTCGGCGCGTGCCAGCGAGCGCGTCATCGCCTTCACCGACAGCCAGCCGGTCTCCCCGGCCAGCCGCACCCGCACCGAGGCGCGCTGGGTGTTGGCCAGATACCCCTGGCGCAGCAGCGTGCGGCTGACGGCCTCGGCGCGCCAGCCATCGCCGGCGAGCCGGAACTTGCGCTCGATCTCAAGCGCCATGGTC
>Ga0116229_10015882_pt1 | contig 10182 bp, 6 predicted proteins | sample S1TSphgellanicum_3_FD_87313 | JGI IMG/M metagenome (GOLD analysis project Ga0116229, IMG submission 87313) | Host-associated microbial communities from peat moss isolated from Minnesota, USA - S1T2_Fc - Sphagnum magellanicum MG | ecosystem: Host-associated > Plants > Peat moss > Unclassified...
GGGGGGGTGTTTTTGGAATTGGAAGTGGGCCCTTGGCCCCCCGGCCCTGGGGGATTTGAATTCTCAAAAAAGCCCCCCCCCCCCCCCCCCTTCAAGGTACATATGGCCAGAGTGAACCAGCCCCCATGACTGCACCAGTTGGCCGTTCCGTCCACAGGATGGGCCACAGTTCTTCATCTGGTTCTTGACACCGTCTTAACCAACATTGGACCATAGTCAAACCTTTTCAGCTGCTGACCTTTGACTTCTGTTTTTAGTCGGTATTCTCCCAATCTCATCTTGCCCTCCCACCTAGTTTCCTACCTGCCTATCTACCAACCTACCTTCCTTATGACTTGCATACTTGCGTACCTACATACCTGCCTACTTACCCATCTACCTACATGCCTACTTACATGCTTGCCTACCTACCCACCCACCTTCCTACTTACCACTTACACAATGCCAACATCTATCCATGAATATAACAATATGAAGGTATTACATAGAACTTTATGACCTTGATTTTATAAGGCTGATCCTCTTTCCAGTATTTAATGCACGATTCACCTAATTTAGTTTACTTATTTACTTAAATAATGGGGACTATATTTCAAATTTTGATGTATTTGTAAATATGATGTACTTAATAAATATAATCCACATTTAGGAATTATATGTCCTTATTTAAAGTTATATTTGATATAAATAAATAATATTTAGGGTGTGAAAATTCACAAATATTTATGATTTTTGCAACTTTTCATGTTAATTAAAACCAAATCAAAAACATATTTTGGAAGGAAATCTTCTTTTGAGGATATATGGAGCGAACCTCACCACTAAAAAACATGTGGTTGGACTATTATGTAAACCACTCATTTTCTAGTGGTACCATTGTACGGGGTTTCTAATAGGCTTAATGGTTTAGGGTAGTGGTTGGTCCCTGTGGGTTGAAAAAACCATTGAATAAGCAATTGGGTGGTTTAATTCAATTTTTATTTGTTTTTTGTTTTTTAAAGATGCATGGGTAGCATGTGTATTCATTAGTGTTTCAATGGGTGGTTTCGTGTAGTGGTAATTAAAGTGACTAGTCAAACTTTGTTTGATTGGTCAAACATAGTTTTGATTGGTCAAATGACATGTGGCACTTAAACATTGGCCACTAAAGCTAGGTGTCATAATCATGTATTTAGTTAATTATGGACTTTTGAAATGTCCACAATTAACAAAATGGCCATTTAAAGATTGGAAATTTGGATAGAAATTTTGATTTATGGACCACCCTATGATGTAACAATAGATATTAATAATGTTTTGTCTCACTAAATGATCCAACAAATAGATATTTCCAATGTTTTGTTTAAACACCAAATTTGAAAAGTTTAGAATTAACAATTTAGTCCAAAATTAATTAAATAAATCATTGACATTGCATTTAAACATTAGCTGCTTAGGCTATGCCACATGGCTAAAACCTAAATGACTTAAATTATATGTAAGCTAGGCCTAAAACTAAGTACTTAGGTTTAGGAACCTAACTATTTAAGCATAGGCACCTACATTTAGGGCTAGGAATTTAAAACCTAAAGCCTAAGCAATTAGGCCTAGGTTGAGGAGCTTAAAGTAGGCTTAAACAATCTAGGCCTACCCTAGGAACCTACACTATGTCCTTTCTTAGGTTGCACCTAAAACTAGGCCACTGGACTAGGTTTAAATGTGGGCTACTTAAATTAAGTTTACACCTAGGCCAACTAGGTAGGAAGATTTTATTTTATTTAAAATTTTCCCTTTAAGGTTGAACCATTTCAATATATTGGTTCATCCCTAGTGGCCTTCCTTCTTTGAATACTTTACATGCTTGAGGTGCTTCCATTTATATTTTTCATCATTTGGAAAGGATGACAAACAATATGGGACAAGCTTTTGGGGAAGAGAAACATTTTCACATGGACATACAACACTAGAGCCTTTTAGTTCATACAACATTATCCCTAAGTAATTATATAATACATATTAATGAAGTAAATAAATAAATAAAGAAGTAAGTAAATATAAATGTTAATTGCTAATATCTAATTATATAGTTGCAATGTCTAATAATTGCAACCATATTGTAAATCATAATTATAATTAACTATATTGTTGATTAATAATTACAAGCATATTGTTACTAATTCTTTACAAATTTGACTATATAAATTAAGGTAGGGTAGGATATTTACAATATTCATGTAACCTACATATGTAAATTAGGGTATTTACATATTGTATAGTTTATATGCATGGCTAGGGTATATGTAAGGTATAAGCAAGGTAAGGTAGGATATTTAGGTACTATATATTATATGTAAAGTTAGGTATATATGGAGTAAATATGTAAAGGCTATGCACATATAAATTAGGTACATATACCCCTGCATGTGTAAACCATGTACATATAAACAAAGATATACCCATGTTAACTACATGTAATTAAGTAGGCCTAGCCTACCTTGACATAAGTATAGATCTTTTATTGGATTTTTGTGGAGATTTGATTATTTTCAACCATGGGCTTCATGTAACACCCTTGGTGTCAAGGCTTCAAATTAAAGAATACCCTCCACTCAGGGCATTCCTTTATACATAATCAATTATAAGGTAGACAACAAGGTGTCATCAATTGATTATGCCATGCAAGCCTTCCTTTGGAAAAACCCAAAAAGAAAAGTTGGTGAAAGCATATGACTTGGTAGAATCAGCCATTGATGCCCAGTTCATGGGCACTAAAAGCTAGGGAAATATTAGGAAACCTAGGTAGAATTGATAACAAGTGATAATTTTGCATCCCAATCAAATCATAGGATCCAATATGTTTCATGTTACAACATTATATCTTTATTTTGTGTGCATTTCGTTGCAGGATTTTACTTTTATCTTTGAACAGATACCAAAATGGTTCCACTATTCTCACCTCCCATGGAGCTATTAACTAGACAATGTGGATATATGTCAACTTCTCCTCCCCCCCCACAAGGAATTAAGAAATTTGATTCGTCTTTTTTAAAACTTTGACCTTGTTTGTTGATGTGTTGTTTTCATATTGCCTTTTGAAAAATAATTAATGCACACATGATGTGAAATTTCATAATAATTAATATCAAGTTAGATAGGTTTCCATTGCCCTATGGATGTAGAATTATAATTTCAAAGGCAATTAATTACTATTCCAACTGAACAATTATGTCCATCATTTTTTGTTTTATATGACCTCCATGGCCTTGACTTAAGGTTAGACCTTGTCCTGCGTCCTTGCCTTCCTTTGCCTTTGGACATTATAACTTCACAACCTCAACTTCCATTGTTGCCCTAGGGTTGATTTGTGTGCAATTTGAGATGTGGGTCATAATAATGATCCATGTTGTGACCCTATTTCCCACAATAATCCCATTGCAATTGAACAAGTGGGATTTGATTTTTCCCCTTGTTCTTTTGGGATTAATCATTTTTGGCATGGGTCCTTCAACAAGACCAACATTGAGCCTTTATTTTTAGTCGGCTCATAAATGAAACCACATGTGGTGATGTTTGAAAGCCTTTCAATGGTCCTTTGGGCGTTTGCATAACATTCTTGTTTTCTTGCCCATGTTGTTGGGATGTTTGTTAGTGAATTTGAGTTCGTAGGCCCCTTGGATTATCCTTGAGAAACCCAAAAGTCACCACTTGCTCTTTCAACATGTTTCATTTGATTCATTTCACCAAAATGAACACATTTGCCAATGTTAAATGAGCTAGTTGCAACAAAGTGATTCTGCACCATTTTTTTGACTACTTATGGTTTTGTGACCCTTTGAGTTGTGTTAATCAATTTCTTCATTCAAATATAAGCCTTTTGTAAACTTTCATGGGGTTTATGCTCAAACACCTATAAACTCCACTATTTCTTCATGCATACCCCTTGGTAATTTCTTCACAAAACACAAAAAAACTCCATAATAAGATTGAAAATAGGTGGTGGTCCTTATGTATGTTATTGAAGGACATGTTTGTGTACTAGTTTTGGGGCTTGCTTGTGTAAACATTTGGGAATTACACATTTGTTGTATATCACACTATGTATCAAACTTTTGGATGAAGTGTTTGTTGAATTCAATGGTGCCCACTGCATTGGAAAACTAATGCAACCCCTTGGTGGCTCCATGCATTTCATCCATAGTAGTGGGGCAACAAATGTTAGATGTAATGTAACTTGTTTTTCAAAATTTGGCCCAAATTCCCTTGAAGATGTTGATGATGTCAATGGTTGGAATTACATCCCTTGTTTTCTAAACCCATTAACATTGCTTATGCTCAAAATAACAACCTCATTTGAAGTTCATAGCACCTCCATGATGCTTGCTGAATTGATAGCCCTAGGTACCCCAAACCAACCCTAAATTTTGTTGTCCAAACCTTAATTTTTAAAGGATATTGAATCTATAAGGTTTTTAACTAAATAAGGCACTTGCATCCACTAAGAACACTTCATACGGAGAAACAATTGAACATGACAATTGTGGTTTATTGGCAATCAACCCAATTTCACAACCACAATAATCAATAGAAAACTTTGATGATCAAATTTTTAAATGTATACAACACCAAAACTAAATCCAACCTAACCTTTCCTACTAATTCCCAACCTTCTTTGTGCACTTTTAGGGATTTGTGATTTAATGGAAAAAATGTACAAATTGGGCTTGTTTGGTAAACCCCAAATTTGTCATATTATTTGTGTCTCACAAAACGTCATGGCATCCAGCAAGGTACACAAATTGTGTTTGAAACTTGTGTTTTGCAAACTTGTTATGGAACAACAAGCCCTACACATCCCACACTCATAACCTTGTAAACAAGTCAAGAAACAAGTGCCCCCAAATACAACACAAAAAGAGAATGAACTTTTTCATACAAAATAAATTCCCACTTTTAAATTTTCAGCCCAAAAATTACAACAAAACATTTAAGCAAAACAATCAAAAGTTGGTAACACAACATTCTAGCAGTGTTGATGGCATGACATTCTTGCTACTTGTGAGCTACATGGACTGGTGCTTATCAGCACAAGTGTTAAGCTGCCCAAAATATAATGAAAACTCAATAGACCTCCTCTCCAAGAACCCAAGGTGCAAAAATCATGGAATTCTGGTTCTATATGCCATCAACATGAATTTCCAAAAACATTCCAATTATTTTCAATTTGGAAAATGAAATTGCAGAATTAAAATGAAAGTTTTAATCATTGTATGGCATTGTTCTAGAAATTAGTTGTGAGATCGTGATTCTGCAATGTTGCAAACTCATGACTTGGCAAAATTGTTGAGATAAATATCTATCTACAATGTGATCTATTGAAAATGAATTCACTTTTTTCAAATAATTGTGATAGCAATCTACTTAAAACCACAAACAAGATCCAAACTAGACTCCAAACTGATTTTTTAATAAAAGTCTTATTTGAAAACTCGAAGCTTAAGGATTTGAAGAACAAGAAGGCTCAGCAGGGTCATAACCTCACTGAGGGTTCCATCACAGTTTCTCTTGGAATGTGAGACGTCTGAACAAGAAAACAATTGGGTTTTCCTTTAAGAGACACTTTTGGATTTAACTTGTACAAGTGCAAGGGCAACAACTTTTAATGCAAAGATTTGCTGACTAAAGAAAAATAAAATTTAAAAGTTATAATTATTAATAAAATGAAATGGGAGATCGTCCTCCTAATCAAGTGGCCCCTAATCAAGTTGCAACTAAACCTTCATGCATGTAAGTTTTAGGTGAATATGGGTCCTAAATTTGAGCAATATTTCACAAAAAAATTCCTATATATATAGTGAAAACATGCTTTTGAGGTTTAAATCAGCGGTTTTTTTTTTGGAAAAATCTGTTTTTTAGTCTAAATTCAGCTAATTTTACTGAAAGTTTGGAAATTTTCTCCAAAGTTCTGAAACTACAAAATTGAAAAAAAGAATACTGGCTGAAATTGGGCAAAAATTGACCCACAAAAACAAGCCGATTACAACTGGAACTTATCCGGAAACCTTATTTATGTATGTAAAAACCTCAGCCTAGATTTGTAGTATATGTGGATGCACACTTCTAGAGTGGAACAACTTCAGGGGAAATTTTGAAAAATGAGACACTCATATGCAGTTTTTTTTTGGGGGCAAAATTTTGCCAAATTTTGACCTATGCAAAGGAAAATTTTCCATGGGAAAAATGGCCCAAATTCGCCAGGTTTCAAAATTTGTTTTTCCAAATTGCCAGATTTTTATGATAAGTTCAAGTAGGTAGCCAAGAATATGGAAGGATTGTGGTTTTTTTCTACTTTCATATATAAGTCTGTAGCCAAATCTGGCTAAATCAACTTATGGATGATCAGCACTTCAGCTACATCACAAAATTGAAAATAAAAACGCTGCCCATTAGTGTGGCATTTCGTCAGGTACCCTGGTAGGAACATTTTAAGGGGACAAAGCATTACGCCATATAATGTGCCCTGTGGAAACACTAGAAAACAGCACCCTGCATGCACAGAGGACAAATTGCACAGAATGTGAAGGGAGGTGTGAGCCATCAAAATCAACGAATCGGATGGGACATGGGCTTCATCACATACATCCAACGGATGGATGGCTAGGGCACTGCAACAAGGCCATTTGTGGGAAGACCTTGAAGGAAAAGCAAAGGGTCCTTATTGCAGGCTGATTCAGAGAGATATCCAGTAATCTGCATGGATCCTTACGGAATGTGTTTCTATTGTGCAATTCTTTTTGGAATGGATTCTAGATCCTGACTGTAAGGGGGAATTTTTTTTAAAAGCTTGGATCGTGTACATGAGAGCCAGTGGAATGTTACTTGGATTTCATGTTTGGATTTCCACTATTGGGCCTACATTAATCTGAGTTCTAGCGGAAATCCAAACAATATTCCAATAGCCCTCATGTACATCCAATCTTTTTTTTTCCTTACAATCAGCATCTAGAATCCATTCCAAAAAGAATTGCACAATAGCAGTTCTGGCACACAAACATATAATGAGCAGCATTTATGCACACACAGTCGCACATTAGGTCACATTTTGCAGGCTTTGGATTAGGGGGAAAAAAGGGTGTTGTAACTAGTGTTGTTTCATGACCTCTAAGTGCACTTGTGAGTGTCATTTCAAAGTGCAGGAGTCTTAGAGAAGGGCTGTCCACAAGGAAATGCTCTTCAGAGCTTCCTGATCTAGATGTACATTCTCAAGGCTGTCTGAGAACTTGTCTTTGTAATTGCATGTAAATGTCCATCTCTGGGAGTTTTCATGGTCACCCAACACAACAAAATACAGATTCAGCAGCTTGTAGTGATTCCAAAGGAAGTTTTCTGAGTTCGGTTTCTTGTAGTGGTTTGCTTCTTGTTGGGAAGAAGAATCAGGTCATCCTTTTTGGACAACCTGTAAGTACTCCCCAATTTCACTGTTCAAGTGCTAGCATTTGTGTTGCATCTAGAGAAGATCCTTGTTCTCTCTGGCATTGTTTACTTATTTACAGCCCAGCTGTGTTCTAAAAGCTCATGTGCCAAGTTTTCTGCAGCATGCTGAGAGCTTGAAGAGGAAAGGAGCTCGAATATCATTTGTATGTCTGTCAATGATCCTTACATTATGAATGCTTGGGCAGAGCAGCTAGGAGCAAAAAGAGAAGGTAATAGCCTCCCATTTCATTCCATGGATAGAGTGCCCAGATGGTCGCCACACCAATGTGATCTCCTTTTTTGTAAGCAACAATGTAGCACCCTTCGGATTTTTCTCCATGAGGCTCATCAATGACTATCTAGAAATTTAGACAAAAGAGCTGGAAACCCATGAATCAGCTTTTTGTTGGCCTTGCCTACCAAAGCAAGGATGTTGTGTTTAGATTCATTAGAGTATAGTAGCTCAATGGATTTTGGCCCCTAGGTGATAGGTCTATTTTTATATGAGGATTTTTGAAACATGGTATTTTGGCTTGTGTTGAAACTTGAGATTAGTTATAGAGTTATGATATCTTGAAAGATTTTGGTTTTTTAAGAGGATTTTTGGAAGATTATATTTTTGCATGGTGAAATATTTGAGTTTCCATTATTCTTCTTTTGCCTTATGATACCCTTTTTAATGTAAATGGCAAGGCTACAGTTTGACACGCCCCTTGTTATGATTGGTAAGGAAAGGACTGCAATCACCACAATGTGAAGAGTTCTACTGAGAACAGTGCTCTCTCATGGTCATACTAAGTTTGACATACATTTGTAAATCTATTGTTGCAGATTAAATCTTATGGTGAATTTGATCCAAATTTCCAGAAGTTTGATTGACTTAGATCATGGTCATTGAAATTACAATGGTTCTTTCCCCAAGGAGCGTGGCTCTCAAGTGTGTCATCTTTTGCTACATCTTGAGATTCAAAAGCACATCAAGGAACACAAGGTGCGGGTATTGGTGTGCATGTTTTATGTGTGACTATGAGATGGAATTCAATGAAGAGATGATTCAAACTCCATTGTGAGCAACACAATCCCCCATTGCATAATCGTAGATTGACATGGTTGGGAAAAAACCATGTCGACCTGAGCATGTGCCCAATGGGGTTAGGTCAATCCTCCATTGCATAATCCTCGGTTGACATGGTTGTGAAAAACCCATGTCAATCTTGCCATGTGCCCAATTGGGGTTTGGTCATATGGGATTATTATTTTTGTAAATGTGTGCTGCATTGGATGAAGTATTTGGCAATGCATGAAATGATAGTATTTGAATGAAGGTTTCTCCTCAATTGTTTTTTGCAAAATAAATTCAAATTCTTTACCAAGGCTCAAAGTGCAAACACACACTTGATTTTCTCTTCAATAGCTTTTATATTATTACATTTCAAGGTTTTGCCAAACACTTTTAAGTCTTGGGTTGTTTTGATTTTGATTTCATTTGTTTCAATTTCATTTAAGGTGAGTAAAATTTTCAAAACAAAAAGGGCATTATTCAAAAGCCATTCAATAGAGCATCTGGTTTAATGTAAATTCTTGATTGAGATCGTGATTGAAATGTGAATCAGGTGTGAGAAAACTCATTATGCTTTGAACCCATTACCACGCAACCTCGTTCCTAGGTGGAATCAGGCCCTAATTCTATAACTAATTCTATAAAGCAATATTTATTAGTTGTCATCCGATAATCATTAGCACCCGACAACTATTGATACAGAGCAAAATCACATAAATAATAATATGCACAAAATTATTTGCATGATTGGGAGCATCAAACCCCAATTCTTAGTCTGCATGAGAATGCCAATGTCAATAACATTGATTTTTTTTCCATCAGGTTACAGGTTTTGTTCCCCATGATGTTCCTATTTGTTTTCCCTTGTGTTGTCCAACTGCATTGTGTTCCTTAAATGTATCCCACATGCTTTGCCAAATGTGCCTTGTTGTTCTCACAGTTTCCATGTATCTGCCATCTTGTTCCTAATTGCTTTGACACTTTAGCCCAAATTTGTTTCCCTTAGTAGTCCTCCTCTTTTGGCTAAACAGGTGGGCCAAATGGAAAAGGCAATATTAATTTCATTTTGGGGTGTCCAAAGTTGGGCAACAAGGCATTGTACAAAAACAGGAGTACTATTGATTAGCCAAGGTGGTAGCATTGGAATTGTCTCTCACCTTATAATGTTTATGGGTGGGTTGGAGAAACAATTAGCACTCTATGTTGGATGTGGTAAATAAGTGCCTGTTGTTTAGGTTGTGCATGTCCAATGTTACCCATAATTGTGAACTTAGCTTCCAGAATGTGGGCCACCCCTGATCAAACAATCTAAAACCCTAACCCTAAGGGATCAATACAAAGGGAAGATTTGGAAGGGATTGAGACAACCATAGTCTTCAAATTATGGCCGGAATAACATGACCAGCTCTGAAAGAGGGGTAAATACTAAATACTTGCAGGTATTCACATTTACACTTATTTTGTTTTGTGCCTGATCTTTAGGATGGTCACAAATCATCAGTCTCTAGAATCTCTTTCTTTTATCATAAGATGTGGCATGTTATGCATTCTCTTTAACCTAAGTCTGAAATCCAATTTTCATTAAAAATTTAATTGTGGATTTCTCCTGAATGTCCAATGAAAAAATTTAATCAATATCTCATGCACCATAGATCTTAAAATTTTCAAAATCA
>Ga0116229_10015883_pt1 | contig 10181 bp, 9 predicted proteins | sample S1TSphgellanicum_3_FD_87313 | JGI IMG/M metagenome (GOLD analysis project Ga0116229, IMG submission 87313) | Host-associated microbial communities from peat moss isolated from Minnesota, USA - S1T2_Fc - Sphagnum magellanicum MG | ecosystem: Host-associated > Plants > Peat moss > Unclassified...
AATAAATAAATAGTTATTCATCTTTAATGCATACATATTTTTCAAATTTTGATGTGAAATAAAATACAATTGTGAGAATCAACAAATATGGAATATTTGATAAAAACAACTATGAAAATTTTCTATCTTTTACTTCAATATTTAAAATCCATTAAACTTCACAATGAATTTTTAATGTCATTTCAATTATTACAAAAATTGAGAATTCATGTCTATTAAAATGGTTCTAAACTTATCACCATATGATTGAATGTGAATTTGATACTCTATGTGCAATTTGTGCAATTCATCTTTAGCTTTTGAAAATGTGATTATTCTTGCACTATTTCAAAACATTTCCCTATTGCACTATGCATTTCATCTAACATCCACCGAACATTAAGTGAGAAGGGTTTTATAGAGTTTTGGTCAAATTTTACACTTATAAATGTCTCAAGCACCTAAATAAACATATTTTAACACATTATTAAATGTAAATGTACTATGATGAACTTGAAAAAACTTCCAACTACTATACTTTACAAGTTAATCATGAATTCATTATTTGGTTGTGATCAACTGATCAATTCTTGAACATAAAGACCTCCATTGAATTTTTTTAAGTATATAAAAAACACCTTGCAAAGTGTAAAATCTCATAATGTTTTTCAAAAACAATTCATGCAAGCATTCGATTTTCATAAATATTGACATCATTTATTTTTCCCACAATACCTAGTGCAAAAAAAAAGAAAAAAAATGTGAGGTCACTTTTTACGTTTTGTAAAGCATGTGAACAAAGGCATTATTGAAATCAAGCAATGTTTAGTTGTCACCTTGCATAGGCCCTTATTTCAATAATGCCCTCACCTTTGTGCTTTACCTTACACATATTAATTTAGTCAATGTGAATATTCAAGTGTGAGTGAATATTGTTAAAAGACCTTTCAATTGTAACTAGTGACTTATGTGAGTAAATGTAAATCGATAAAAGATAATCTCTAAATCCTCAGCATGGTAGGAGATTTTTGAATCTTGGTACATTGATGTTGAATTCAAGAATAGTGACAAATATTTAATGTGGGGGCAAGAATTATAAGTTTGCATGTCAAAGTATAATTCATTGGTATTGGCATTGTCACTTGGATATCAAATTACAATTCACTATAGTTATATTTATTGCTTTGCTAGTGTTGTGTATGATTCTTACTTTTAGGAAAACCTCTAGTCTCAACTCCAACCTTTTTTCCTTTCTTTTCAATCTAAAAGAACCCCCAATTTCAGTTCAAGGATTTTAAAAAATTTGTCAGAACCCCAATTTGATTTCAAACCCAATTTTTCATATTTCAAGACTCCTAGTTCTTTGTTCTTCAAAAAAAAATCCTAGGTGGGTTTAAACTAGTGTTGTGCGTGTATATAGTTTAGGATTTACATTCCATGTAAGTATAAATCTTTTCAAAAAAAAAATTACGTCCTAGATAAGTGTAAGTGTAATTAACAAACTTAAAACATGCAAGTGTAAATGTAAGGCCTTGTAAATAATTTTAGGTTGTGTAAAAATAGTGTAAGTGTAAGTATAAATGTTTTTACACTTACACACCAAAAAAAATTCAACAAATCAGCAAGTAAAAAAACCAAAAAATGAACCAAAAAAACTCAAAAATGAGAAAATTAAGGAAAAATCAGAATCTCATGTAAAGAAGATGCTAAATCATGCAAATTTTGATAAATTCACAAGTGCCCAATGTCCAATGTGATCATAAACTTGAAGCTTTCATAAAAGTCACGACATGGGGTAGGAGCTTAATCAAAACAAAAAGGTTCCATGTGTGAAATGAACTAAACATTATCATAAATCATGGAAACATGTCCCAATTTTGAACACATTCTTCCACATAACCTTCAACTTCATTAGCAAATTTGGCATCTAGCAAATTTAATATCTCTTCATTAGCATCATCAAATTCATCCACATCTTTCAATGGTTTTCCCTTTGCTTTAAATCTAATTGTGGGATCATCAAGTCAGTTCTTGATTAGAAGAACCACAAAATCTAGGTTTTTTGGACCAAGGTGACAATGGCAAAGACTTGTGAGAATACTTGTAATTGAAAATACTCTCTTTGTTTCAATTTGGCTACTTGCCGAAAATTGCTTTAGCCAACTTGACAATTGTTAAAAATTGTCCTTCATGTTTTGACCACCAAAAAAAAGGTCTTCAACCTCTTCCAAAAGGTAGTTCAAATGTCTAAAAATGACAATTCTCACCAAACCTAAATTTACACAAATAAGTTGTAACAAAAATTAATTTTAAATGTACAAACAAAAAAAAATGAATTCAAAGTGTTTTCCAAAGAATTGAAAGAAATAGCATTTACTGATTTAAAACAAGTCTCCTCTTTAAACACTCCCACTCCAAAAAAAAATTAGAATTGTGCATAGGTTTTTTCACAACAATGGAAGAAGTATTGTTTCATCCATGGTGCTTTTGGAACAAAGTTTTCAAAGTTTTCAAGGTAAGAAGGAAAAATTCTCTATCATATGTAGCAGTAATCTCGATTATAGAAAAGTGGCCAACATCATCTACCACTAAATTCAAATCTTTGAATCACAAATCTAGCATAAGAGCAGCCATAGTGAGATTTAGTGGGTTTGAAAACAAACATGAAATCAAGGAAGGGCTTTAGAACAATAATTACATGCCCTTGCATGTTGGTGCCCAATTGCTTCACTTTCATGCGCATGTCCATTTCCTTAATGACATCAATTTCTACTTGTAACTCTAATCTTTCCTTGGAGAGCTTCACATACAACTTGATTGCTAAAGCTAAGGCATATGACAATAACCAATACCCTTGACGTTGATTGATTACACATGTAGTCACAACACAGGAAAAAACATCACAAATTGGTTCAACAATTATCTAGGTTTGTGCTGAAGGGATCCTATTAGCTAAAGCCTCTACATGATAATCATAGCACAAAATAATTGTTTCTTGATAGGCCAAGCATTGCTAAAACATTGGAACTTTTGATGTAAATTGAGTCTTCATGATCAAAATTGCCAGTTTACATTCATGGTTCAAGCAAACTAGATTCAATGCATGCTCACCTCCATTCTTTTGCTCCTTTGCCTACACAAATGACAAAATGAAATCAATTTTGTTGTACTTTTCACAACCAAAAATTGCTTGAATTAACTACACAAATTGAAGATTGTTAACATACCTAGTTTTTTGGCCAAGTGATGCATGATTAGAAAGATGTTTGTGCTAACTTCACATTAATCGATGCTAAGTCCTTAAAAATCTTATCATCATTGGTTGTATATTGAACCGCCTTGCTCATAGCATGTCCAAAATATGTTCCATTGAAAGGTTGAGGCAAATTTAATGCCTCACATGAAATCACCAACTTGAGGGCAACGGTCATATTCACAAAGTTAGTGCCCTTGTCTTCACATAGCACAACACCTTAGACATGAGACCAATTTTTTCCAAAATGGCCTTCAATTGTTTTGCCAACCCCATGCCCATAGTGTCATTAGCCTCAAAAAGGCCAATTGTGACACAATGAGGATTCCAATCAATTAATAAGAAGTTTATAACAAGGGTGAAAGTATCATGATGGCCTCTATTCATCCATAAATCAAAAGTAGCCATGATTGTAGGTGTAGCATCAAGTCAAGGTTGAACATATAAATCTACACAATGTGTAACCATAGATGGAAAAATCTCCTCGGACAATGTCGTTTGAGATGGGAAAGCAACTTTTGGATCCAACTTCAATGTTAACCTCTACATCCAAATATTTTCACATGTGCTCAAGGGAAAGAACCCTTTGGTTGTGAGCATGATTAAATCCTCTAAAAATAGTTGTTGAGCTTCATCTAGCTTCTTGTAAGGAATTTTGATCCCAAAAAAAGCTAAAATTACACCTGGAACTACTTTGGAACATTTTTTGGCTACTTCGATGGCCCTACAACCTTCATTGGCACCTACTATTTGTGACCTTGTAATGTTGTTTACAATAACAACTTCTTCAACAAAGGTAGTCAAGAGTTCAAGATGTTCAGATTCAACATGTATTTTCATAACACCTATCTTATAAAAAGTGTTGTATGCAATAATGCCCTTCTTCCTTTTTGTTTTATTCCCAATCAAAGACATGGGGACAACATGGGAAAACAAATGCAACACCTCAATTGTTGAACTTTTTCACAATTGGGAAGATTTCCATTGTTTACAACAAAAAAGGTTTATGGAGCATATTTGAGATTATAATTAACGCAAAATTTGGCTTGTTTATGTAAAGTCACCAGAATTTTTGCTCTATTTCTTTCTTTATTGGATGAAGTGTTCATACAACACTTGTAGATGGAGAGGTTGTCCCCCTATGTGGAATACTAACAGGATTGTCATCATTTAGGTATGCTTGTAGATGATTTCTTTTTTCAAGCAATGAGATTGAAACCATGTCCAAATGTGCATGATCTTCTTGTTGTCATGTCATACCCTAAAACAAAAAAAACAAAAAAACTCAAATTCTATAGAAAATTTATGATTGATTTCATTGAAATGTAAAATCTATAATTACCACACACATTTTTCTTACTAGACAAATTGCATGTATGGGCCCACAAATCCTTTATTTGCTTCACGCATTCACCCACCACTAAATACAATGCACTCATGGGCCCACAAGTCCCCTAATTACCACTCACATTTTCGTCACAATTGGACAAAATAGACTCATGGGCCCACGAGTCCACTATTTACCTTACACATTTACTTGCCATTGGATACAACACATTCATGAGCCCAAAAGTCCTTAAATTACCACTTGCATTTTCCCTACAACTAGCAAAACGCACTCATGGGCCTACAAGTCCCCTATTTACCTCACACATTTACTTACCATTAAATATAACACACTTGTAGGCCCACAAGTCCCCTAATTACCACACACATTGTCCCTACAACTAGACATAATGCATCCATGGGCATGCAAATCCCCTATTTATCTCAAACATTTACCCACCACTAGATACAACACACTCGCAAACCTTCAAACTATTTTAGAGTTGGTTGGTCTGGTTAGTATTAGGGTTTACACCCTAAACCTTAAACTTTAAACTGTAAACCTCGAAGGGCCTGAAGGAGAAACATGATCACACCGAAGGTGGAGTTGTAGCAATGGCGAACACAATGCAGTAACACAAACAACCAATAAAACCAAAAGGGGGTGGGCAAGTTTTGCTCACCTTTAGAGGCAATGGTAATGGTTGACATGCTCTTGCAACCTACACATAAAATACAAGGGGAGGAGCAAGATCATACCAAGGGGGAGTTGTAGTAATGGTGAACATAGCATAGTGAAACAAACTTGCAAACAACAAGACCAAAGGGGAGTGGGCAGGTCTTACTCACCTCCAGATACATGCTCCTCTTCATGCTCTTGCAACCTACACATAGAAGACAAGGGGGGAAGCTAGACCACACCAAAGGGGGATCTGTTGTGATGGTGAACATAGTGCATCAACACAAACACACAAATAACAAAATCAAAGGGGGGTGAGCAAGTATTATTCACCTCCAAAGGCGATGGCGATGATTGATGCATTCCTCTTCACGTTCCTACAACTTGCAAAGAAAAAACAACGAGGAGAACAAGACTAGGCCAGTTACAAGGTAAGGTGGACTAATTCCAATGAATAAATGGTCCATAAAAGTCCAATCGGTAGTATTAAAATTGCAGTCTACTATGATATCATTGTGTAAGTGGGGGAATAAATGTGGTTAATGAGATAATAAAAATTATGTGAATAGAAGCCCAACTACATAACTCTTTAACATGCATGTTAAAGAGAAAAAAAATTCAAATCCATCAATAAATGAATATAATATGGACTTTTGAAAATAAAGTCCATTTTAAGACATTTAAAAGTTCATATCCTCTTTTGGGTTTAAGTTTTTTTAACAATTTTTTTGCATCTATGTCACTTTTTCTTTAATATATAATATATTGAGTCCTTATAACATAACCTAAAAAAAATTCATAAACAAAAATGTATTTGTATCAAGCCACAAACAAAAGGCCAATCCATATTTGTCAATTTTAGAAGTCCAATATTCTATATTTAGAGAATACATGTTATATCTTTTTATGTAGATGTCTTCTTATTCAAGTTGAAAATCTTAATTCAATGGAAAATTTGGCATAATGATGATTTTATTGCATGTTAATGACATGTTCATGCATGACACCCTATAAAAACTTGTAGTGTGATGCAAAAAATGGTCCACCTTAGCTTGCACCCACCCACCACACGAAAGTGGGAATTGCAATGATGGTCAACACAACACAACAACACAAACACATAAACAATAAGACCAAAAGAGGGGTGGGCAGGTCTTGTTCACCTCCAAAGGCGATGGTTGACACAATCCTCTTTGCGTTGCTATGACCTGCACAAGACAACGCATAAGACAAGACTCCACAAAGGGAGGGCAACTTAAAATGCTAACATAGAAACAAAAAAACCTTAAAGGCGATAGGGGTGGGGTAGGTCTTACTCACCTCCTTTTAGAGGCAATGGTGAGGTCAACACAAACATGACCCATGAAATGCAAACAAAAAAATGAAAAAACCAATGGTGGGGGGCATGTTGTGAGCACCTCTAGAAGCAACAATGAGGCCAATGTGTTCCACCTCACACTCCTACAACCTACATAGGACAATGCCCAAGAACAAGATTGCACATGGGGAAGAAGGGGGGAGAAGAACTCTACGCGGGTTTTCTTTTTTTTCATCTTCTTGTCATTTCCTATAGCAAAAGGGGAAAAAAAATCAAGGGGGGAGAGATGTTGTTGCCTTGCTCACCTATGAGTTAGTTCGAGTGGCATTGCGGTAGCTCGAGGTTCAAACTTTGGTGGTGGTTGAGTGAAGCTCCTAGTGATGGTGCAATAGAAAGCTTGGTGGGAATAGCTACAAACCATAAACGACATTCCCTACCCCTAAAACCTTAAATATTTTTACCCAACACTTACATAGCCTCGTAAATTTACACAAGGTCGTGTAAGTGCGTTTCAAATTTTTTTATATTTCCTGCATGTAAATGTAAAAAAATATTCTTACACGTCGGCAATGTAAAAAAAATGTGCCATGTAAATGTAAATCATTTACACTTACACAAATTATACACACCATATGTACAACTTTATACCCTTACACACACAACATTAAATATATCATTAGTTTATGAAAAAGTTCTAGGTATACAAGTTTTTTTTCAATAATATATGTGGGGGTGGGGGGCAGGGGTGGGATTAAGCATGTAGTTATTACTTTTTGGAACATGTTTCAAATATGTAAATTTTTTCTTTTCTTTTTGGGGTTAGGCATGTATTTGGTATAAAAGTGGCCACTTTTTATTAGTTGAAAAATGTTTATAATTAAAAAATCTTCAATTTCAAGCTATACGTATGTAAGTACAACTAGATCTAGTTTGGAACCAGACTTGTTAAGAAAAATTAATAATTGGGAACCAGAAGTTTAAAACTATGAAAAACCAGATTTGAAACTAAACCTAAGGTTCTATCATTTAGGTTTTCAAAACTAGATGTTTTCTGAATGTCTGAAATTTTGTAAAAAAATTGGAACTAGAAGAGATATTAAATATATTAGCAAATTCACCCTATCTTCACCTGGTCTTTGGGCCTCCTTTCACCCCTTAACCCCTCTTTTAGTGGTATCCATAAAGTAAGGAAATTTTACTAAATCTCAATATGGAATGTTGAATCTCAGCATTTAATGCACAAGGTTCAAGAGGAATTATAATAGTTGTATAGGTGGGAGTAGTGAAAATCTATGAAGGAAAAGTGGAGCCATTCAAGAAAAAATAAAGACAAGATGAAACTCAAGAACCATCAAAATTGATCATTTTTGAGTTTCACCCCCCCTTGAATGTTAACATACTTTTTTGCAGGGTTTTTCAAAATCTCACCTTGTGTATGACCAAACTTAAGGTACTAATGGTGTCTTTTCCTAATTTTACGGATATCTATTATCTTGAAAAGCTAGAACTAGATTAGTGCAAACTAGTGTTGTGTGATTCTTAGGGTTTAGAACTATCCTTCGATTTCGGTTAGTTGTTTTTTTGTGTGGGTGATTTTAATTTCCATTTTTCAAAAATTAAAACCTAGTTCTAGTTCTGATTCCATTAAATGCAAGCTAATTCCAGTTCCGGTTAGTTTCAAATTTTTATTTTAGATCAGGGTAGGGTAGGGTAGTGCCCATTACCTAGGTACCCCCAATTTCGATTCCGATTTTGAAATTTCAAATTTTTCGAAATAATGCAATGAAAAAAATATGAACAATGCAACTTTTGATTTATGAAAAAGTCAATTAGCACAAAGTACAATGCCTTTAAAAGGAAAAATTCTACATATTAATTAACAACTAACTTATTTTTAACTCTAAAACTAAAACCTAAAATGCTAATACCTAATGGATCAATACCAATTTGATTTTTGTCAATTGGTATCAAGTTTTTCCACTTCATGCACTTGTATGCTCTCTTTGCCAAATCCTTGAGAACAACCCTGAAATGCAAAGTGGCACGCAAAGCAGCATAACAAGGAAGAAACAAAAAACTTGAAAACCTAGCAAAACATTAGGCTACATCATTTCCAATCTTAGGGTTTAGGGTTTCAAGCAAGCAACAACATCCTTGTTCCATCCACTGCTCCCAAATACCTACAACAACCAAAAGCAAATTAAAACACATCAACATGAACAAATTGAGACATGAAACTTGGGGGAAAAAAAAGAGATTTGATAATGCAAAAAACCCTAGAACCCTAAACATACCTAAACCCTATTTATAGCCTTCATCAATGTCCAAAAGCCCAAGGGATGCTCATTCTTTAAGGTTTTTTCCATCTCCATGAACTTGTCCATGGATGAAGAACCACCAACACGAGCATCATCAGGCTAATTCTTGTAGATCTCAAGATTATTCATGCCCAATCAAGATCACCGCAAATTGGTGCAAATACTAGCAATGTTAAACACTCACTCTACCTCAATTTGGGAACCAACAATCCCCAAGATTTGTGGGGCTACAAACTCAACATAAGAAAATTGTACCTCATGGGTTTTCCACCAAGCCAAAAGGTCTTTGCACTCCTCTTCTATCACCTTGATCTTAAAATGGGTTAGTTGTTCTTTCACAACTAACAATGCCATATCCTCATCCATATCCATAACATCATACAAAGAAGAACATTGGAAACTTTGGGATGCAGAACCACCGCATTACTTTCACTTGCATTTGTTAGGTTTAGAACCTTAAATGCACAAACCAAAAGCAAGAACAATACTTGAATGTCGTGATCACTTACAACTTGGAAAACTCTCTCCTTGCCAACATATTGGATAACTAACCCCAACCCCTTAAAGTGGGGATCCAACATATTGTGGGCTTTACGAGTTTGAGGAGCAACCAAAAATGAAAGGAAGGGTTCTAGGACTCCCACTACTTATTTTTGCATTTGTTTCTGTAGGGTTATGAGCTCTCCATCAAAGTCTTGAGTCTCACTAGCATTAGGTGTCAAGCAATCCACCTTCAATTTGCATACAAGAGAGATTGTCACAGAAAGGGCATCTGAAAGTAACCAATAGTCCCGACTTTGGTTCAACACACGTTGTTGGACCACGAAACCCAATGTGTTTGCAACAACTTGGGCTATGGCCCAAACTTGAGGAGAAGGCATGCAAGCTTGAAGAGCCAAAGTTGTTTGCCTACCATAACACAAAGAAATGGTATGCTTGAATTCCAAAGTTTCTTGAAAAAGAATCACACATGAGGCAAATTTGATTTTCACGGGTGTCTTGAACTTTTGTGGAAACACGCCACTATCTAGGCATGCCTTATGCCATTCGTGCCACCCCTTCCCACTCTTTTCATCAAAGTGATAATTTTTTGCAAAATTGACTATGTTTCTTTGATGGAAACAATTAATCCTAAAAAATGTTTGTTATCAGTGGCATATTAACATTTGGACATGGCGTGCCCCTAACATGCCCCCACAAAAGGTGTTGTCAACCCTAATGCTTAACATGAAACCATAAAAGCCAAAGCGATGGTCATGGTTGAAAGATTACCTCCCTCATCTTTGACAAATGCAATCACCTGGGTAA
>Ga0116229_10015884_pt1 | contig 10181 bp, 9 predicted proteins | sample S1TSphgellanicum_3_FD_87313 | JGI IMG/M metagenome (GOLD analysis project Ga0116229, IMG submission 87313) | Host-associated microbial communities from peat moss isolated from Minnesota, USA - S1T2_Fc - Sphagnum magellanicum MG | ecosystem: Host-associated > Plants > Peat moss > Unclassified...
AAGCCCCTTCCAGCCGCGCAAAAGCGGCGGCGGCGGCGGATTCCGGGGTGTGGCCTTGCTGGAGCAAATAATCGATCAGCTGCGCCACCGTTTCCGTATCGGTTTCGGTCGAAAATATTTGGCCCGCTGCCTCCAGTTCGGCCCGCAATTCCGCATGGTTTTCAATAATCCCATTATGGACAACGGCAACGCGGGACGTACCATGCGGATGCGCATTGATCTGCGTCGGCGCGCCATGCGTCGCCCAGCGCGTATGCCCAATGCCCGTGGTGCCGGCTAATTTCTCCGCCGCCAGGCTATTCGCCAGATTTACAAGCTTGCCCTCCGCGCGCCGCCGCTCAATTTTTTGGTCCACCAGCGTCGCAATGCCCGCACTGTCATAGCCCCGATATTCCAGCCGCCGCAGCCCATCAAGCAACAAAGGGGCAGCCTGCGCGGTGCCGATAACGCCAACAATCCCGCACATTATTTTTTTGTCCCGTTCCGCTTTGATTTATTCACCTGCCGGCCTCGGCCAATGGCAAGCGCATCTTCCGGCACATCATCGGTGATGACAGACCCCGCCGCCACCAGCGCCCCATCCCCCACGCTCAACGGCGCCACCAGCGCCGAATTGGAGCCAATAAAAGCATTTTTGCCAATCCTGGTTTTATGTTTTTTTGCACCGTCATAATTGCAGGTAATCACGCCCGCGCCGATATTCGTGGCCTGACCGATTTCCGCGTCGCCAATATAGGACAAATGATTCACTTTCGCCCCAGCGCCGATGGCAGCCGCCTTTATTTCCACAAAATTCCCGATATGCGCCGAAACGCCAATATCGGCCCCAGGCCGCAACCGCGCATAAGGCCCAACAACGGCGCCCTCCCGGACAATGCAATGTTCCAGATGCGAAAACGCCCGAATTGTGGCGCCAGAGGCAATTTTCACGCACGGGCCAAAAACCACATAGGGTTCAATGGTAACATCGGCGGCCAATTCGGTATCCGCGCAAAAATGCACGGTATCGGGCGCTTGCATCGCCACCCCGGCCTCAAGCGCCGCGCCGCGCAGCCGGGCCTGCACCGCCGCTTCCGCCGCCGCCAGCTCGGCGCGCGAATTAATGCCCATGCATTCCGCGAACGGTGCGTCCACGGCGGCCACGCGCGCCCCCTCGGCGCGGGCAATCGCCACAATATCCGTCAGATAATACTCGCCCTTGGCATTCATGGGTTTCACCTCATGCAGCCAGATCTGCATGTTCAGCGCGCTCGCCATCATGCCGCCGGCATTACAAAAGCTGATGGCGCGTTCAGCATCGGTTGCGTCCGCGTATTCCACAATCCGGGTCACATAATCCCCATGCACAACCAGCCTTCCATAGCGGCCAGCATCCGGCGGGGTCATGCCCAGCAGCACCAGCCCGGCATCCCCGGCTTCCAGGCGGTATGTCAGCTCTTTCAACGTGTCCGGCGAAACCAGCGGGTTATCCGCGTAGAGAATCGCAACCAAACCACGCCCAAATTTTTCCTCCGCCTGCAACGCCGCATGCGCCGTGCCCAGCCGGTCCTCCTGCACCACAACCTCATGCGGCCCGGCCAGATTCGCCAAACCCTCCATCCCCGGCCCAACCACCACCACAATCCGGTCAAACGCGGCCTCGGCCGCGCGCAGCAAATGCGTCAGCATCGGCGCCCCGGCAATTTTATGCGCCGCCTTCGGCAAAGCCGACTTCATCCGCGTGCCCAAACCGGCCGCCAAAATAACCGCAACACGCTCCATGCCCCCGGCTACCGCCCCAGCCCTGCGCCTGTCAAAGTTTCGGCGTTCAATTCCCGTTTCCTGGTGTTTCAGTCGGGTAGCACGTCGACCCCAAAACGAGCCGGAAAGACCATTCCTTGCGTGGTCACGGGTTTTTCCCAACGTTAACCTTTTGTTTACCTTGCGCTGCGTAGGCTGCCACCACAGGGCGCCCGCGTTTGCGCGCGGGTTATGTGCAAAAATCAGAAGTCCGGCCCCAGGGCCATGAGCGAGGCAGGGTTTGAGCGCAATGCCAGATAACGATGATGCAACTGGCCCTTGGGCCTTGCGGGCCGCTTGTATAATTGCCGCATGTATTATCGCCACTGTGCTGGGAATTCTGCCTTTCGCCACCACCAGCTTGCCGGTCGTCCCGCCGTTCCTGCCAATCTGCGCCACTACCGTATGTATCGTGGAAGGCCTCACCGCCTATTTCCTCGCCATCAAGTTCCGTGCTTCGGGAGAGGTTTTCCTGGGCGCCTTGGCCGGCGCCTATGGTTTCGTCGTGGTTACGGCATTCTTGCAATTGCTCATCTTTCCCGGCGTCTTCACGGCTGCCGGGCTGCTCGGCGCCGGCCCGCAATCAGCCGTCTGGATGTGGGTCATCTGGCATACAGGCTATCCGCTGCTTGCCTTGCTAGCACTGCTCACGCGCCAACTGCCCGCCTCGCCGCGCGGGCGCCGGGTCGGCATTGCCTTAATGCTCGGCGGCCCGGCCGCCGCCGCGTTCTTTACCTGTCTTGCCATCGCCGGCGGCGGCGTGCTGCCGCAGCTCCTCCAAAATATTTCTTACCACGGGGTGGGGCAAAGATCGGCCGGGGTATTGGTGCTGGTCACGAATATCACGGCCCTTGCCGCCTGCATCCGCCTCACGCGCCTGCGTGAACTGGTCAGCCTCTGGCTTGCCGTCGCTTTGCTCGCCAGCCTGGGCGACTCCGTGCTCGGCATCGCCGCGGATTCCCGCTACAGCGCCGGCTGGTATGTCGGCCGGTACATGGCGGTGGTGTCCTCATCCGTCGTGCTCTGCGCGATAATCTTCGAGTTTTCGCGGCTATACGGCAAGCTGGTTGACGCCAATCGCAACCTGGCCAGCCGCGCCCTGCATGACGGGCTGACCGGCGCCTTCAATCGCGGTTATCTCATCGAGCAATTTCCCCGCGAAGTTGGCCGCGCCGTACGGAGTAAATCCCCGCTTTGCCTGATGATGATCGATGTCGATCATTTCAAATCGTATAATGACATCCACGGCCACCAGGCCGGCGACGACTGTCTCATCGGCGTTGTCGGTGCGATCACCAGCAGTTTACGCCGACCCACGGATTTCGTGGCGCGCTATGGCGGCGAGGAATTTGCGGTGGTGCTGCCCGGCACCGGCCGCGAGGGCGCCATGCAGGTCATCGCGGCGATGCGGGGCGCCGTGCAGGGCCTGACGCTCCCGGCCACCGCGCGTGGCGGCCCCGTGACCGTCAGCGTTGGTTTGGCCTGCTTCGACCCGGCTGAGGATCTGTTCGCCCCAGAGGAGCTAATCCGCCGGGCTGACCTGGCCTTGTACCAGGCCAAACAAAATGGCCGCGACGCGGTCTTCGAATTCGCGGCCGCGCCCGTTGCGTTGTGAGTCACACCCCAAGCCTCACATCGTCATTCCCGGATAAGCAGGAATCTTCCTAATCGGCCAGGGTCAACGGCCGGGGCCAAACCAAAACAAGCGCGGCGCAACCAGCAGCCACGCAACAAAAGCCCAGGCGCTGCTCACGGAAACCCCAAGGATAAGTCCCAGAATACTGCCGGTACGCGCCTTGCCAAATTCCGGGCGCAGCAGGGGGATCGGCAGTCTTTCGCCCAGAGCCAGGTTGCTGAATGCCGCCCCCGCCATGAAGACCAGCAGCACTGGCAGCATTGCGGCGTCGCGGACCACAAAACCGAGACTCGGCAGCGCCATAACGGCCAGCGTGCCACACCCCGCCGCCACCCGCGCCGCGCGTCCCCCGAGCGCCGGCGCGACGGGCGCCGAGCGCAACAAATCCGGCGCCTGTTCGGACCCGATGATGACCGAAACAAAAAACAGCGAGACCTGCCCAGAGAGAAACACAAGCAGCGGCACCACAACACCGGGACCCACACCGATGGCGACGCGCCCCGTGAGAATCATCGCGACAGGAACCAGGGTGAGTGAGCGATAAACGGTTTGCGTCACCAGGCCAGGAAAGCGGCGGAGGAGCAAAAGATTTTTCGCAACCGCGGCGGGGAAGGGGGCAGGGCGGAAATTACCCGCGCGTGCTGGCACCCCGCCGCCATGCGCATATGCGGCGGCCGAGATCGCGCCAGAGGCAAAACTCTTGCCCAGCAGCGCCAGCACGGCGCCAAACACGGCGATTGCAGCGGCTGTAAAAACAAGCAGCGGCAACGCCTCCCCCAGCATCGCCCGCCCCGGCCACCACAGGAGCGAAGACGCGTTTTCAGCCCCCGGCATCAACCCATGCCACAGGCCCAGCATGTCCCGCGCCGGCACGTAGCGCGGCGCCTGGCCAAGCGCGAAAATGGCAACGCCAATCACCAGCGCCAGCGAATTCGCCAGCCCGCGCGCCCGCCGCGCCCCGGCTTTTGTAACCAGGATAACCGTGAGGCAAAAAGCCAGCCCGGTTGCCACCAGGGCGATTCCCGCAATCACCGGATACGCCGCCAGGGCCCGAAAATGCCCAAACACCGCCAGCCCATTCGCCATCACCCCGCCCAACAACACCCAAGGCGCCGCAACCGAGGCCGCCACGCCGATCATCCGCACCGCCAGCACGCGATGCGGCGGAATCGGCGAGACCAGCAAAAAATCCACATCCCCCCGGGAATACAGCACGTCAATCGCCGCATTCATGGCGCGGGACAGCATAAGAAAGAACAGAAAGATAATGTTCAGATTGGCGATAAGGATCAGAATTGGTTCCAAAAACGCGTGCCGCCCAGCTTCCCATGCAACGGCCAGCCCCGCCGCCTGAAACACAACGCCCACCCCAATCACCGGCACCAGAACATGCCTTTGCGTGCGCACCAGGATCGACCCGCGCCAAAGGAGCAAAATTTCGTATGAGAAAAGCCACAAAAACCCGTTTCGCCCGCTTGCTCGCGTCCGCGAATTCATGGAAAGTAGGGGGAGTTGTTGCGAATAATTCTCATTTGCAATAAGGTCAGGTAAAGATGAGCCAAGCAGAGGATCAAGCGCGGATGTTTACACAAAATGCCGTACCCGGAAATGTTTTTCTCAATGATATCAGCGTTTTGCGCCAAAATGCCGAGAAGGTGATGAAATCCGCCTCGCGGCCAGCCGGCCGGCTTGATGAGATGACCTCCATCGCCCTGCTGCAAAGCGTTCTCTCGGCGGAAATCGTCTGCGTGCTGCGTTACACCATGATATCCGTTTCCCAGGACGGGCTGAAAAACCCTGCCATCGGCGCCGAATTCCAGGAACAGGCGAATGATGAGCGCCGCCACATGATGATGGCGGCCGAGCGCATCGAACAACTCGGCGGCACGCCCGATTTCTCCCCCCGCGTCTCCGCCGAGGCGGCGCTGCCAACGGATGCGGATTTCGCCCGGCGGGTGCGGGAAAACCTGTATGCCGAACAAAGCGTTATTTCCCATTACCACGAGCTGATCGGCTTTTTCGCCGATAAGGACCCGCAAACCTGCGCCATGCTGCGCGAAATTGTGCGCGATGAGGAAGACCATACGAGCGACATGGAAGACCTGCTTGCCTCACACTTTTCCTGAAGTGATTCGTAGGAAAACATCTTCCAGCGTCCCGCCCTGGTGCGCCGCCTGAAGGTCTTCAAACGTGCCTTCCGCGCGCAACGCGCCGCCCGCCAAAATCCCAATGCGCGTCGCCAATTGCTGCGCCGTATCCAAAATATGCGTGGTGAGGATGATGGCCGCCCCCGCCTGCGCCCGTTTTTGCAAAATCGTTTTCACCAGCCGCGCCGAAGCCGCGTCCAGCCCCGTAAGCGGCTCATCCAGAATAAACAGCTTTGGCTCATGAATGAGGGCGCCAGCAAGCACCACTTTTTGCTTCATGCCCCTGGAAAACCCCTCGCACCTTTCATGCCGGTGCGCCCAAAGCCCAAAAATTTCCAGCCATTCCTCCGCGCGCGCCTTCGCAAGGGCGGGGTCAACCCGCCATAGCCCCGCGACAAAACCAAGATATTCCAGCGGCGTCAGCCGATCATAAAGCAGCGGCTCATCCGGCAACCACGCCATCACCGCCTTCGCCCCTAGCGGATTCTTGGCTACATCAATCCCATCGACCGAAATTGTGCCGTCATCCGGCTTCAACAACCCCGCAATCATCCGCAGCGTCGTCGTCTTCCCAGCCCCATTCGGCCCTAGCAGCGCATAAAATTCGCCCGGAGCGACCGTGAGATCGAGACCAGAGATAACTGGGCGCCTGAAAATTTTGGTGAGGTTGCGGACGAGCAGTGTCATCACGCAAGGATGGCCTTCCCCACGCAGGACGTCCAGTTCAACCAGGGAACCTAAAAAGCCTTTGCCATCGACCTACGGGCCGTCATTGCGAGCCGGCGCGGCAATCCATCTTCTCCTTAATTTTCATGAAAATATGGATTGCCACCGCCGCTATCTGTTGACTCACCCCGATAGGGATTAGTAACAGGAAATGCAACAAAGTATTGCAGGGTGTAACGATGGTGCTGGGTCTGGTAACAAAATTGGTCCCAAAACCATCGCCACGCCTTGGCGTTTGGGCCAACAGGCTTTGCAAGCTCTGCTATCTTGCGGCGACGATGCGCAGCCACCGCGCGCTTAAAAAAGTCATCGAGTCGAGCCTTCCCGCCTCATTGCGAAGCCGGGCCGACAATACGCATGTCAAATATCTTCGCGCCTATCTCGCCCGTTATCTCACGACCGCGGAAAAATATGCATGTCTGCTGTCCCATCATCGCTACTGGCATGAGATCGGGGCCACTTATGCCGGCAATACCGTTCTCCTTCGCGCGCGGCCAATTTGGCAAACCAGCGGCGATGGGCACGTCATCGCCATGGAACTCCGCCAGGCGCGCCGCTCGGCGATTGAGGGCGAGCTGGCGCTTAATTTTCTGCTGGACGGACTCATCATCACGACGCTGACATTTTCCTTCGTGCCCGGCACGGTCTTTGGCCACGCGGCCGCGCGCGTGCTATTCGTCGGCGGTGTCCAAGGCTATCCAGGCTGCCGCGAGGCGATACGCCAGGCATCCAGGCTCAACTTTGAAATCGCGCCGGCCCGCGCCCTGTTAATCGCCACGCAAGCGCTCGCGGCGGTGTTGGACATATCAACAATCCTTTGCATTGCCGCTTCGCAACAAATTGCCGCCAACGCCATTGCTTATGTCGGTCAACGCGCTGAAACCTATGATGCGCTCTGGCGGTCAGAGGGGGCCGCTTGCCATGACGGCAAGGTTTACGCATTGCCCTCGGATTTATCCGCGGTCATTCACCCAGACCCCTCCGGCTCCCACCGCACCCGCGCCCGCCGCCGCCGCCTCCAGAAAGAGGCACTCTACACCGAGATAAAGACGGCCGCCACCACCCTCTTCCCAACAATCCCCGCCCCCTCCAAGCCCTTGGCACGCGAAAGCGCATCTCTGAACCTGGAACATCTCACTTCCGAAATGGCGTAGAATCGTACGGGGGGTGCTCTTCCGCACCCAACCATTTCAAAACAACAACGTCCTTAGGCAAGAGATGACGGGGCAGCCTTAAGCCGCCGCGCCGTCCAGCATCTCCTTGGCAACGTGGCCAATGCAAGCCTCCCAGGCGTCGCGCACCTCCGGCGTGAATTCATCGCCCAGACCTTTTTCCAGAGTCGCAATCAACGCCGCGCCGACCGTGTTGTAATCCGCCGGCGATACACCGTACCCTAAATGCCGCTTGCCCAGTGCTTTCACCGCCGCGGAGACCTGGCCCCAGTCGCCGACATGCGCGACCGCCGTTGCCAACATCGCAATCAGCTTTTTGCGCTGGTCCGTCATGTCTTCCTTGAAAAGCGCGCGCAGCTTGGGGTCGCGCTGAAACAAATCGTCATAAAACAGCGCCGCGGCGAGATCCGCCATGGGTACCACCTTGGCGAAACTCGTTTGCACGAGGGTTTGTTGGGCAGGTGTCATGAAAGCCTCCTTTGGTTTGACCGCGTTAAAACTGGCAAATTATATACCAGTTTTAACCTGCCGAAAAAAGGGGGGATGGTGTAATTGGTAATTATTCTACCGTTTAAGCCCAGTTTCACACCGAATGCTTGTTTATCGTTCAAACCCAAACGCGCCCGGCAAACATTTACCCTGAGCGTGCGCGGCGCTAGGCTTCCCCTGATGAAATGCGGCGCCGCGCCGCGCCAACGACCCGGGAGTTCGATCTGCGTCTGTCACTTTACACGGATTTTTCGCTGCGGCTGTTGATGTACCTCGCCGCCGCCGAGCCCGGCGCTTGGGTCACCACGCCGAATGTTGCCCAGGCCTTCGACATCTCCCTGAATCACCTGCAAAAATCCGTGCAGGGCCTGGTGCGGGCTGGCTATGTGGAAGCCCTGCAGGGCCGCGCCGGCGGTATCCGCCTTGCGCGTCCTGCGGCCGAGATTCGCATCGGCAGCGTGGTGGCGGCACTTGAAGGTGCCGGCTGTCTGGTTGATTGCGGACGCGGACCCTGCCCACTTTCCGGCAAATGCCTATTGAAGCAGGCGCTGGATGAAGCCGAACGGGGCTTTATCCGCGCCTTGGATGTTTATTCACTGGCCGATGTCGTCACCCATCAAACCGCCGCCACGCTACGCACCCTGATCGCCAAGCAAACGGCGAGGTGATCCGCATTTTTGGGAAGTTGGAAGGACCGTACGGGGGCGTGCCTTTCCGCCCCAAACCGTTCCGAAATTACAACGCCGTTTTAAGGACAATAAGGTGGGGTGCTCTTCCGCACCCCACCTTTCTGGTGTCACACTGGCACGAAAAAATACTGTGTTAGGCTGAATGCGGATGAAAGCGGTGGGGTGCCAAACAGCAACCCACCATCCCCAAATAACAACGTCCTTGGCAAATTGCCGCGTTACGCAAGAAATGATGGGGCGTTTGCGGCCTTAAGCGGCGGCGCCGTCGGGCCGGAGCCCGGCGCTCTCCGGCGGCCCTCCCGGTTCAGCCCGTCAACGCAATGCAGACACCTAACGTTACGAGCGACAAAATTGTGCTGAGCAGTATCGTCGCATCCGATTCCGCGATGTATGTATCGTATTGCACCGCGAACATCGCCGTCATCGATGCGGTCGGCAGCGCCCCCAGCAAGATCATCTCGCGCCGATAAATGCCAGTAACGCCGAGCAGCACCGCCAGCAGCAGCATCACCGCCGGCTGCGCCAACATCTTGAACCCCGTATTCACAAGGGCAGCCCAGCCGATCCGCAGTTTTTGGCCGCTCAGTACCAGGCCCAGCGCGAACAACGCCACGCCGGACGTTGCCGTACCGATCAGATCAAGCGACTTGATCGCCACTTCCGGCATCGGAAGCCGCAGGATCGCAATCGCGATCCCGGCCAGCGGCGCCCATACCAGCGGCTGCTTCACCGCGCCGAATATCGCCTTCCCAACGACCGCCATGCCTGACGATCCGGCCGCCGCTCTCTTGCCTTCCTTGGCCGCCTTGCCGGCTTCCAAAAGCGTCAAAGTCAGCGGCAGCAATACGAAGCTGGAGACCAGATTGCCAATGACCACGGATAAAACGGCGGATTTGCCAAGCACGGCAGTCAGCACCGGTACGCCCATGAAGGCCATGTTTGGAAAAGAGCTGTTCAGCGCCTGCAGCGAACTTGCGGCGGTGGAGCGCCCGAACAAGGTCAGCGACAGACCAATCGAGACGGCATAAATGACCAGCAGCCCGCACGCGATACCCAGAAAGAATTGCCAGTTTTCGAGTTGCTGCATGGTCATCACCGCCGTTGCGGCAAACAAAAGCGCGGGCAGACAAAAATCCAGCGCCAGCGACGCGAGAACGCTGCTCCTCTCGGCGCTGATCAGGCCGGTCCGGCCGGCCAGTACGCCAAGCAGGATAACAAAACCGACTGGCAAGAGTGCCAGCACGATGACGGAGAGCGATTGCATGATAAACCTTTGATGTTGCGGAGAGGAAGCAAAGAGAAGAGAAGCCAAATGGTTTTGAACGGCGCCGCGCGGTGCTGAATCGCGCGCGGCCCAAAATTATCGAAATTTTTTCAGCACTTTTTCAAAAAGCGCCGGCTGATTTCTCAATCAAGATATACCGGCCTATAAAGCTGCCCCTCAATCCAGGCCCGAATATCAGCCGGCCGGTCAACCTGCGCCAAGCCCGTATCGAACATGAATTCCACCACCCGCACCGCGGTCGTCACCTCGGTTTGCAGA
>Ga0116229_10015886_pt1 | contig 10180 bp, 4 predicted proteins | sample S1TSphgellanicum_3_FD_87313 | JGI IMG/M metagenome (GOLD analysis project Ga0116229, IMG submission 87313) | Host-associated microbial communities from peat moss isolated from Minnesota, USA - S1T2_Fc - Sphagnum magellanicum MG | ecosystem: Host-associated > Plants > Peat moss > Unclassified...
CGGAACAGCAGCGTGTTGACCGGCAGGCGCACCGTGCTCGTGCGGGTGGGCAGCTTCAGATGCGTTTGCGTATATCCGCCGGTCGCAGCGGCGAAACCGAGATAGACCTGCGCCGGCAGCGCGGGCTGGCCGAGGACGCCCGCGATCGTCGCGTTGTACGTCGTGCGGTACCCGAGGCCGTCGTGCGGGACGATCTCGACGGTCAGGAAGCCGGCCGGCGTCAACGTCACGCGCATCGTCGGCGGCGCCGTGGGCCGCGTCGCCGACGCCGTCGCCGCGAGGGGGAACGGTAACGATTGCGCCGTGCCCGTCGTGCCCGTGTATCCGCCGAGGTACTGATTACCTGTGGAGAAGGCGCCGCGAACCGCGACCGTGTTCGGCACCTGGCCGGGAAAACCGCTGCCCCCGCCGCCGGTGCCATTTACCGAGCTGAAATTTCCGTGCTCGTCGAAAGCGATACCGAGGTATCCGCCAACCAAATTCACGTATCCGAGATAGCCGCCGATTTCGGAATTTACCGGTGCCGGCAACGCCTGAGACGCGTCGGCGAAGAACATGGCCAAACCATCACGGCCGGCCGTGGAGTTCCCGTCGAACACCGCATCCGTGAAGATGATCTGGAAGCCGCGCGCGGTGTTGAGCGGAACCTTCGAGACCGCTGCGCCGAACTGGAAGTCGGCATTGGTCGTCAACTGCAATGCTCCAGCGCCGGCCGCGTCGACCGGAGCCGCGCTACCGCAGGCTGGAATCGAGGTCGCCGGCGTCGCGGCGCCACCCGCCGTCAGACACGAGTCCCCCGTGATGCTCCACAAGGACGGAGTCGAGGCGGAGGATCGGAACGACTCGCTCAAGACCGGGGTCGCCACGGGCGCGAATGAAGGCACCGGCGTCGGGACGGGACTCGGCGTGGGCGAGGGAGCCGCGAGCGCGGCCACCGTCAACCCTTCGATTTGGTGGACTTGCGCCGTCGAGCCGGTCGAAGAGGCGAAGCCTAAATAGACGTTCGCAGGCAACGCCGCCTGCCCGTTGAGCCCGACGATCGTTGCGTCGTAGGTCATGCGATAGCCATTGCCGTCGTGCGGATCGATTTCGACCGTGAGCAGTCCGGCGGCCGTCAAGGTCATGCGCATCGTCGGCGGGGCGGCCGGGCGCGTGGGCGATGCGATCGACGAAAGCGCGAACGGTAAAGATTGCGGAATTCCCGTGGTGCCGGTGTAGCCGCCTAGGTACTGATCGCTCGTCGCAAACGCTCCGCGAACCGCGACGGTGTTGGGGATCTGTCCCGGGAAGCCGCTGCCGCCGCTCCCCGTGCCGTTGACCGAGCTGAAGTTGCCGTGCTCGTCGAACGCGATGCCGAGATAGCCGCCGGCCAGTTTAACATAGCCGAGATAGCCGCCGATCCCCGAATTGACCGGTGTCGGAAACGGCTGTGATGCATCGGCCAAAAAGAAAACGAGACCGTCACGGCCGGCGGTCGAGTTTCCATCGAACACGGCATCGGTGAAAATGATCTGCAAACCGTTTGCGGTGCTGAAGGCCTTATTGGTGACGACGGAACCGAACTGAAAGTCGGTGTTCGTTGTCAGTTGCAGCGCGCCCGAACCTGCGGCGTCGACGGGCGCCGCCGCGCCGCAGGGCGCAATCGATGTCGCCGGCGTCGTGCTGCCGCCCGCGGTCAGACATGCGTCGCCGGACGCGGTCCACAAACTCGGCGTCGAGGCCGTCGTGTTGAACGGTTCGTTTACGAGATAGGGCGATGCGGTCGCGACCGACGTCACCACGCGATGGCCGATAACCGGCGTCGCACCGAAAGCATTCGAGATCAGAGTCGCGATGGACGCCATGACGACGATTGCTACTAAAGTATACAAGGGGAAGGACCGATTAGACATCGTCGCCGAGGGTTCGTTGTGCAAGCTTCCTTCCCGCTATTCTTTTGAAGGATTTCGGCTCATCGGGGTATGGGCCATTTGCGCTTGCCGAACCTCGCCATTTAGTTCCCGAGTGCGAAACGAGCGCCAAGTCGAGTTGGCGCACCGCCTCCTGGCAAACCGTGGACGTTTTCATGAACGGAGCCGCCTGATCAGGCTTCGGTAATTACAGCTAATCGTGCCGCGACGTTGGGCGGAGTGCCGCTTACTTTGAGGCTCGAACGGACCGTCACCGACGCGCGATTTTATTACCCTAAAGGTATCGCGCGCTACGCCGCGAGAAAAAGTGTACATCACGCAACCGGCGCGTGAAAAGTGCAGAAAACGTAAAGTGTAACGGGCGGAATACAAGGGTACAAGCGCCTAATGACGGGCCGGATTACTCGCATTGCCGGGCCGTTTGGACCACGACCGGAGCAACGCAAACCCGTAGCGTTGGCAAATGCTAAATCGGGTGACGCGCAGCAATCATCACGACGCTGAAATTGCATAGCAGCCCAGGCGAACGAGACGCTGGAAGTAATCGTCGCGCCGCACTTCGATTCTTTCAAGAATTTTCCACCGTTTCAAGCGGACCGTCAACAACCGAATCGCTCCTGGCCATTTTTTTCCTCAAGTCGCCTGATCGTGAAGCCTTATGCTCGATACATTGAACGAACGCAGCACGTCCCGTTTCGTGGCCGATGGAAGCCGTTAGTTGAACGTGTCCAGCCCGACTTCCGCGGAGCCGGAACTCGAGTTCCGCCCAGCGGAACGAGCCGATCCCGCTTGGATCCTGCGACAATTCGCCGGGGCGCCGTCCGCGCCCAGTTTGTCGCGACGCTCCGCGACGTCGGAAACGGCGCCCGGCGTGCGCGCTCGAGCTCGCTTGACGGCGGGGACGGAGACGAGCCTGCACGGCTGCGCGACCCGCCTCTGCGTGTCGGTGGAACACCTGCTCTGCACGGTTTGGGTGACCGCGCTCTCGCGACTCGCGAACGAGCGTGAGATCCTGATCGGACTCGAAGTTCGAACCGGCGGTCAGCCGGAAGCGGCCGCCAATCTCGTTCCGTTACGGGTCGACGTGGCGCCGCGCCAGTCGCTCGGGGAACTCGCCGGGCAGGTCGCCGCGCGGACGCTCGAAGCCATGCGTCACCGGACGTTGCCGTATGCGAAGCTGCGGCGCGCCCTCGGTCTCCGGCCCGCGGATCCGAACCCGTTGCCGGTGACCTTCGCCTTCGCCCCGCAAGGCGGCCCGGCGGCACCCGTGGACGCGACCGACCTTCGTTTCGGGGTCGAGCCCGTCGCCGGGGGAGGCCTCTCGCTTCAACTCGATGCCGACGGCGCCCGGTATTCGCAGATGGAAGCCGAGCTGGTGCTCAGGCGCTTGGTCTTCGCATTAAACCGGCTGGCCAGCGGGGGCGACGCTGAGCTTGCGACGGTTTCGGACCTGCAGCTCATGGATCCCGAAGAACTGCGGCTGGTCCGCGACGTGTACAGCGCCGGTCCGGCGGCGTCCCCGCCCGCCACGTTAGCCGCCCTCTTCGCGAGCCGAGTCGCCGCAACGCCGGATGCCCTGGCGCTCGTTGCCGGCGACCAGCGCTTGACGTACCGGGAGCTCGACGCCGAGTCGAACCGGCTCGCGCGAGAGATGCTCGCACGGGGCTTCGCGCCGGGCGACGTCGCGGTGCTGCTGCTCCCGCGCACGTCCCGGCTGATCGTGGCTCTGCTGGCGTGCGTCAAGACGGGCATCGCGTACTCACCGCTCGAGCCGGCCCATCCGAGCGAACGGCTCGCGCACATGGTGGCGGGCAGCGGTGCGAAGCTGATCATACGCGAATCAGCCGGTCCGCCCGACGCCGGCGCGGGGCTGCCGGCGCTACGGCTCGACGATCCGAGCGTGCGGGCATCCGTCGCGAGCCGCTCCGCCGCTCCGCTCGCGAATTCCGATGGCCGCCCGTCTACGCCGCGGGATGCGGCGTACATCATCTTCACCTCCGGTTCGACGGGGCGGCCCAAGGGCGTCGTCGTGTCGAACGGAGCCATCGCGCAGCAAATGCGGGCAATGCAACGCGAACTGACCGTGCGTCCGGGTGACGTCGTGCTGACGCTCTTCACGATCGCCTTCGACGTCGCGACCTTCGACATATTTTTCTCGCTCTGCCAAGGCGCTTCGCTCGTGCTGCTCGACGAGCACGAAATGCGCGATCCGGATCTGATCGTTCGGGCGGCCGTCGAGCACGATGCGGCCATCTTGAGCGCGACGCCCACGTTGTGGCGCACGCTCAACGTGGCGCTCCTTCCGTCCGGCCTGAGCGCGCTCGTGATCGGGGAACAATTTCCGCCCGACCTGCTGCCGAGTTTAAGCCGGCTGCGCGCGGTGTTCAACTGGTACGGCCCGACCGAGGCCGCGGTCAGCACGACGATCCAACGCGTCACGGTCCAGGACGTGGTCGACGGCGTGCTGCCCATAGGCCGGCCCCTGGCGGGCTACCGCACGTGGATCGTGGACCCCGGCGACCTTCCCGTACCGCTGGGTGCCGTCGGCGAACTGTGCATCGGCGGCACGGCGCTCGCCGAGGGCTACGCCGGCGAGCCGGAACTGACCGCGCAACGCTTCGTCGCTTGCCCCTTCGCGGACGGCCGGATGTACCGGACCGGCGACCTGGCGCGCTGGCGCCACGACGGCACGCTCGAGATCCTCGGCCGAGTCGACTCGCAAGTGAAGCTCCACGGAAACCGAATCGAACTCGGCGAGATCGAGCAGGCGATCCGAGCGCTGCCCTGGGCGGCGGACGCCGCGGTCGTGACGACCGGTACGGGCGCGGCAATGCATTTGGTCGCCTACGTCGTGGCCCGTCCCGGGCTCGTCGCGCCGGCAACCGCGGAACTCCGCGCCGCCCTGGCCGACCAGCTCCCTGAAGTGATGCGCCCTTCGGTCTGCGTCGCGCTAGCGGCGCTGCCGCGCAACGCGAGCGGCAAACTCGACCGCAGCAACTTGCCGCTTCCGCTCGAAGAAGCGCCGCGCACGCTTCGGCCTCCGCAATCCGACGAGGAGGCGCTCCTGCGACTCGGGTTCGCGCGAGTCACCGGACGACCGGAGATCGCCGGCGACGACGACTTCTTCGATATCGGAGGCGATTCGATTCGCGCGATGATCCTCGTCTCCGAGGTACGGCGAGCCGGTTTCGCCTTCCCCATGGAGCTGCTCTTTTCGGCGCGAACGCCGGCCGCGATCGCCGCGGCGTGGCGAGGCCACGAGCCAGGGCGCTTCGTCACGGACCTGCGCCCGCTCGTCTTCCTGCTGCCGGGCGCCGGCGGCGACCAGCCTGGCCTGGCGAAGCTGCGGGCGAACTGCGCGGAGTCGATCCAATTCGTCTCGCTGGACTATCCGGACTGGTCGACCCTCGTTCGCGCGGGCACGAGCCTCGGCGCCATCGCGGCCGCGCTGGCCGCGAAAATCGAGAGCATCGCGCCGCCCGGCCCGATCACGCTAGCGGGCTATTCGTTCGGCGCGTACGTCGCTTGGCACATCGCCGAAACGCTGGCTGCGCGGGGCCGGCCCATCGGTGGCCTCATCTTGCTCGACGCGAACGCCTCCGAAGATCAGCCCGATCCGCCGCGCGGCAGCTTGCTGGAGCGCGGGCTTCGGCAGTACCGGGTCTTCACCGAGGCTTGGCGCGAGGATCGCCTATCGCTGACGCTCGCCGAGAACTTGAGCTTTCACTTGACCAATGGCCGCGGGCGGGTCCTGTTGCGCCGCCTCACCCGCGTTCGCGCCCTGCCCCTGCCGCAAACGTTCCGCACGTGGCTCCGGTTCTACGTCGCCCGGGCACTCCACTCGGAGCTCGCGTTGCGCTGGCTTCCAACGTGGTGCGCCGACCGGGCTCCAACCGCAAGGTACCCCGTGAGCGTGTTGCGGGCAGCCGAGGCACAGAGCGACCGCGCCCCTGATCTCGGCTGGGGCCGGTATTTTCTCGATCTGCGGGTGGCCCAGGTGTCGGGCGACCATTTGACCATGCTGGATGACGTGGGACCGGGTTCGCTATGCGCCGCGCTCCCGCGCGAAGTCGCCGCGTTGCAGTCCGACTCCGCGCGACACGGGGCTGCCATATCGAGCTGAAGTAGAAACTCGCGGCACCGCTTCGGCGGCCGCGCGTGGAAGGATTTTCCGACGGTCGCGCGTGGAAGCATTTTTCGTACGAATGCAGCCGAGGGTCGTTCGAGAGGAAAGAAAGTTTCCCTCTGTAACTTCTTCCAACCCAAAGTCACGACGAAAATTGCGCCATTTGGCCCTCCGCAATTTGTCGACGATGTGGTGACATTAGCTGGGAAGTGAACGTAGGTGATATCGACTGCTGTAAGTCGGCCTCGCACCCGACCTCCGCATAGGAATCGATGATGACCACGAAAAGTTTTTCCACTTTATGCGCCGCTCTCTTCGTGCTATGCTGCCTGGCTATGTCGAGTGCCGGTGCGCTCGCCGACGCGCAACCAACGACGCTACATCCCGGCGATAAGCTACAGGTGACCGTCTACAATCACCCCGAGCTCGAGGCCCCCGCGGGCCAGCCGACGGTGATCGACGCCGGCGGGCACCTCTGGATGCCGGTCGCGGGACTCATCGATGCCTCGAACCTCACGCCGGCGCAGCTCTCGCGTCAAATCGAAGCGCGGTTGGCGCCCTTCGTCAAGAAGCCCGCGGTGAACGTGCGTCTCGTGGCGCAAGCCCAGAGCATCTTCCTTTCGGGCGCGGGCGGCGGCGTCTACCCCTTCACGCCGGGCGAGACGTTACTCGGCGCGCTCGACGCCGTTCAGTCGGCACTTACGACGAACGCGGCCAGCGCGAACGGCGGCTTGGTCGACCCAAGTCAAGTCGCCGCGCACGAGTTGCAGAACGGCAGCCTGGAACTCCATCACGTGGTCATCCTTCGCGACGGCCACGATTTGGCCCCAGTCGACGTGACCGCGCTGCTCCAGAGCGGCGATCCGGGTCCGGCCCTGCAGCCGGACGATACGATTCTCCTGGCCTTCCGCCCGATCGCGGTCACCGTTCGCGGAGATGTGCAGCAGACCGGCATCGCCCATCTCGATCCCGATCAACCGATTTCCGACGCGCTCAAACAGCTCGGCGGCGAGAACGCCGCGACCGCGACCGACCGCTTCGAACTGACCCGCAACGGCCAAAAACAAGTGGTCACCAAATCGACGCCGGCCTACCGCGAACCCGCTCAGGACGGTGACGTCGTTTACGTCCCACCGGGGATTCACGTCGGAGTCGTGGGACAGGTCGCGACCCCGAGCCGCGTGTTGCTGCAAGGCGACCAGACGCTGCTCAGCGCGATCTACTATGCGGGCGGCCCGACCAAGTACGGCGACATTCGCCACGTGCGTTTGCTGCACGACGGTACGCAAGTCGAATATGACGTAACCAAACTGACTCACGGCGGCGACGGCGAGGAAAAGAACAATCCCGTTCTGGCGGACGGGGATACCGTCTTCGTTCCTGAGGGCCATAAGATAGACTTCACCGGGTTCTTCAACGCAATTTTCGCCGTCGCGGCGCTGCACGCCATCTGAGGGAGTGACCATGAACCTGCAACTTTTCGCCGCGATTCTCTGGACCCGCCGCTACGTCATCGGCGCGGTCGTCATCGTAACCTTGCTGTGCTCGCCGGTGCTCGTTCGGATGCTGCGGCCCTCATACGTGGCGGTTTCCGAACTGTCATACGTCGGCAGCGGTTCGCCCTCGAACGTGAACAGCCAGTCCAACGCGGTCTTGCCGTCGACGGACTTGCCGGACTTCATCATGAGCTCGCGAGTCATCGAGCGGGCGATTCAAAAGATCGGCCTTGCCAGCAGCGTCAACGAAGTCGCTCCCACGATCTCCGTGAAAAGTTCGATGCACTCGAATCTCGTGCCGATTTCGGTCAAAATGAAGGATCCCGTGGCGGCCGTCAACCTAGCGAACGCGCTCGCGGACGCGGCGGTCGATGAGTACAAGGCCATCGCCGCCCATCAATACGACGAAATCCTCTCCGAGATCGATCGGCAGATGCAGGCCGAACGGCGCGTCATGCAAGAGAACGATGCGAAGCTGCAGCACGCGGTGCAGCAAGACTACGCGATCGGCTCCAGCAACGCGCCCGACGATCTGACCCGGCGGCTGGATGAACTCGAAACGCAGCGCGGCATCGCTTATGCGACCTACCTGGCCGATAACGCGACCGCGTCCGCACAGTCGATGTCCGGTTCGGAGCGGGGCCTCCAGAGCGCGATCCACGAGCAGGTCCTGGCCAACGACCCCACCTATCAGGCCGTGCGCGCGGTTCAGTCGAAAGACGAAGCGGCGCTGGCGGCGATGCGCGGCGGTTACACGAGTTCGTTCGAAGCGTTTCCGGGACTCGAGGAACAAGTCCGCAGCGAACGGTCCTCGGCCCTGGCCGCGCGCGCCGTTGCGATTCGCGACCACGCCGGCAATAGCGCGACCTACGCACAGGTCGTGTTGAACCAGCACACGTCAGCGGCGCAGGCGGCGGGCGACCGGGCCCGCCTCTCGGCGATCGATCAAAACATCACTCAGGCCAAACTGAAGCTGGCGGATCTTCCCCGCGTCTTCGTGGCCGCGAACATGTTCCGCGTTCAGCGCGACGGCGCGACCGCCGCCTACCAGCAGCTGCAGACGCGCTATCAGCAGACCCTGGCCGACCGCGCGCAGGCAACCGCCCTCGGCGCGGCGTTCGTACTCGACCGCGCGGCCGCCGCCGCACCGCGGACCCCGCCGCTTATCACCGCGTTCCTGATCAGCCTCATCATCTTCGCGCTCGCAGGCGGTGCCGCGTACCTCGCCGAGATTCTCGATCCGCGCGTCCGTACGGCCGCCTCGATCGAGGAGCTCTACGGCGCACCCCGGATCGGATCGGTCTAATCCCCTTGGACGGAAAGAACATGGACAAACCAGATATCGTCGAACGCTTGGGCGCGACCCGTGCGCGGATCGAGGCTGCCGTGGACGGGCCAACCGTGCTGGTCGTGACCTCGGCGCTGCCGACGGACGGGTCGTCGCTGCTGGCCTCGGCCTTAGCGCAGAGCCTGATCCGGGCCGGACACAGCGTGCTCTTGATCAGCAGCGAGGCCAACGCCAACGCTCGCCCGGGTCAGAATGCCGGGATCCAACATTTGGCGCCGCTGCGGCTTCCGGGCGGCACGAATAACGAAGTCGCGGTCCTGGGACTCGCGATGTCCGGCTCGCGCGACCTCTACTCCTTGGAATCCATTCGCACGGCGCTCGCGGAATACCGGGAGCGATTCGCTTTCACCGTGATCGACGCCCCGGGCGCGCTATCGAGCGGCAGTGCGCTCTCGTTCGCGCGCGCCGCCGACATCGTCGTCGTCGCCTTCGAGGACGGCCGAGCGGCCCGCGAGGCGGATCGGGAACTTGCCAAGACCCTGAAGGTAATCGGCGCTTCCGTCATCGGCGTCGTCACGCTCGATCCCAAAACAATCGCCCGGGAAAGCAAGAAACGCGCTCCGAGCGCGCTACGAGCGAAGGCCGGCGTTCCCGCCATACCGTCTCCGATCGGTTAAAACATGCTGAGTCTCGTTTCCGGCGGAGCCGGCTTCCTCGGAAGTCACCTCGTTGATGCCCTCTTGGCCGCCGGCGAAGAGGTCATTATCGTCGACAACTTGTCGACGGGCAACCTGCGCAACGTCGAGACGGCACTGCGCTCGAGGAGTTGCACGTTTCTCTTCGGCGACGTGGCACAGCCGGTAGATAAGCTCGTGCCGCAGCTCGAGACCGCCTTGTCCGGCCGGCGTTTGGATAAGATCTATCACTTGGCATCGCCGGCGAGTCCCGACGCGTACGGTAACTACCCGTGGGAAACGATGCTGGTGAATAGCGTGGGCACGATGGCGTTCATCGACTTGGCGCTCGAACACGGTGCGCGGCTGCTGTACACCTCGACCTCGGAGATCTACGGCGACCCGCTGGTCCACCCACAACCGGAATCGTATTTCGGAAACGTCGATCCGATCGGCGAACGCGCCTGCTACGACGAGGGGAAACGTTTCGGCGAAGCTGCGGTCTCCGTTGCGGTCCGTTCGCGCGGGCTCGATGCACGGATCGTGCGGCTCTTCAACTGCTACGGCCCCCGCATGTCGGCAGCCGACGGCCGGCTGATTCCGGCCCTCTTTGAGGCCGTGGACTCGGCGAAGCCGATGCCGGTGCACGGAACCGGTCTACAGACCCGTTCGATGACCTACGTGTC
>Ga0116229_10015887_pt1 | contig 10180 bp, 6 predicted proteins | sample S1TSphgellanicum_3_FD_87313 | JGI IMG/M metagenome (GOLD analysis project Ga0116229, IMG submission 87313) | Host-associated microbial communities from peat moss isolated from Minnesota, USA - S1T2_Fc - Sphagnum magellanicum MG | ecosystem: Host-associated > Plants > Peat moss > Unclassified...
GCCACATACTGTTGAAAAGCTCTCGACGAGGGCTACAACTTTGCTTAAGATCTCATCTCAATCAGAAGTCTACACGCAAAGTTATGGGCCCCCAAAGTTGCGGGAGTTCCAATTGTGGGAATTTCAGGACTCCCACTTGGGACAAAATGACATTTGGGTGCTGGTCCCGTGGCCAGGCATAGAACGTACTATAAGGAGGAAGGTGATGGTTTCCCCCAAGTCCGGGCCGTGAGGTGTCTTATGAATCCGTGTTGGCCCGTGATTCGTCCATGCACCAAAGTGTTCCAACTACGCACTAACCAACTTGTTGTTTGGTTTGTGCAAATCCATGTGAGTAATTGAATTGCTTGTCAATCTTTCTAGTTCCATTCTGGAGCTCCAGCACGGCCCTCTACCCCCGAAGTGCTTCGAGCCAGGGAGCACACCCCAACTCCTTCTCCTTCTGTTGTCTTCACCTTCGAATTCACAGTTGAATCCCTCGAGGAGAGTGGGGGTGTGTCAATTTGGATATATCTTTTGCTAATGGCTTAGGGTGTTTGTGTGAACTTTTCAGTAATGTCATTTCGACATTTGGGTTAGGGATTAAGAATTTTGGCTTCAAGCCTAAGACATTTGGCTTAGAGCTTGTGACTTTAAACATAAAAGCCTAGGACATTCGACTTAGGACCTAAGACTTTTGATTCAAGACTTAAAACTTCTCATTTAAAAGCATAAAACATTTGGCTTAAGATCCTATTGTATCCAAAAATACCTATACAACCTCAAAAGAAAATTAGATCTTTTACAGTAAATAGTGATATTGATTGACCCTAGGGTTTAGGTTTAATCAATATCACTACTAGGCCTAAGTCAAATGTAAGGTATTTGTGGGACCTTTTCAATGGCCTACGATAGTTGGTTCAAGTTGTTTGGATATATTTTTCACGAATGGCCTAGGATAGTTGGTTTATGGTGTTTGTATGACATTATTGTCACCATTGTACAATGACCTTGTTTGCAAAACAAGGATAGATAAGTGATTTCATTAATTGTAAATCATAGAGTTAAAGTCTATGAATTCAAGGATTCAACATTTTTTTAAAATTTATATTGTTTGTTATACAAATAATGGTATGAGATGAAAATGCAAGTCCGTGTTAGGATCAAGTTGCAGTTGTCTACAACTGAACAAGAATGCTCTAGTTATGGAGGACATTAGGGAACCATCAACCTCCACATTTTGTTGGATTGCTTGACAATGTTTTATGTTTGACTACTCACATTGCCCCAACAACATCTTCAACTTCAAAGGCTTTGGAAATGGTTTTTTAAGAGCTAAAACAAGGGCTTTGGAAAAAAGACTTTGGAATGTTAAGGTAAAAGTTAATGACAACACGTGTCCTCATATCCTAGGGCTTCATGTCTTGGGGTTTCATGTCCTTTTCCTTCATGTCAAGTAAAACATGTCTTCATATCCTTAGGCACTCTTGTCTTAGGCCCTTAGGACAAGGAAATTTTACAAGGCTATGTGTAAATGTCATTAAGCTCACAAGTCCTAAGCTCTCAATCTTTTTAGTGATAAGCCCTAACGTCTTTGGATTGTACAAGCATCAAGTTCTAGGCTTTGAAACCCTTATGTTGTAGGCCATCAAACTTTAAGGTCTTAATCCTTTTTAAAAAATATTGTCCTAAGATGTCGAGTCTTGGGGTATGCAAGGTGTTATCCCTCGGTCTAGGTCTTTGCTTTGGTGGAAAATTTGTATATCTTGAGGTTCAACCCCAAGACACATGCATTAATCTAAGACAAATGAGACCAATATGGTTTTTTTTGTATTTCATATATGTGCAAAATTAGGCTTCACCCTTGGGCCATGGTGTGTATAAATACAACTTTAACATTACTATTATTATCATTCAAGAATATTTTATATGAACATCTTGTTACAAAATCTTTTAATTCTCAAATATCTTCATGAGCAAACGCCTTTTTAGGTTATTGATAATTTCATAATTGAAGATCAATCTAACCATAACCTATGATTTACTTGGTCAAAGCTTGTCACATATTAGATTCTTTGAAGTCCAATTTTTCAATGGGTTGGTCCAATAAAACCCATTAATTTTTTAATTGGACCAACCCATTATATATCATTTAAATTAAAAAAATAGTTGAATTTTAAATAATCCAACATTAAAATTTTATCACCTATATCATCCATTATAAACTCAAAAAATTTGGGTGTAACAACACCTTTTCAATCCCTTATGTTTTTGTTGAAAAGACTTCATATGCTTAAATCTTTAAATTGCCATCTAGGCTTTTTTTTTTCATTTTATGTAGGTAAGGTGCATAGATTCAATGTGTGCATAATGGAATGCCCATGTGGTTTTTTTCTTCTAAGGAAGGTGGATCTAGTTGGTTACACATAGAATATTTGTGTCTAGATGTGACTACGCTAATTAGAATATGTTTATAACTTGCCAATGAGAACTTGCAAAGCGGTGTATGTTCATATGACTATATTTTCTTTCAAGCTTTGAGTTTATGAGACTATGTAAGATTTTGCACATTGTGGCACAATGGCAACAAATACTTCAACATGGGAAGTTTTTTGTGACAATTAAAATTTGTGAAGAAGAATCATTTTTGGAACTACCAACACATGTTCCAAAACTCCAAGAACTATACAAGCTTCAAAAAATTTGAATGGGATTTTGTAAAATTTAGGGACAAGTGGCACAAATAAAATATTTCAATAGCAAAAATTTTAGTATAAATAATATTTTTCCTCAAATCATTTGTTGTAGTTATTACCCAACCCCATCCATGCAACACAAAATTAATTATAATATCCATGCATCAATGCTTATGATTGTTGACACAAAACTCTTTTATGTATGGCGCATGTTTGATCCTACATATTTGATTAAAAACCTCTTGTGCCATAAATAAAACTAGCAAAACACCAATTCCAAATGCATATGTACAAACATAATGTACCCATAACATTTTTTTGCTACTTGTACAACAACAAGGTGAACATGTTAGAGTCACTAACAAGTTGTTAACCCATAAAATTCAAATTGCCATTAATTTTCTAGTATTCAAAATTTTGTAATGTGTTATATATTACAAACACGAAACATATGTATGAAAGGTATTTAAAAATAAGTTAATTATTTACAAAATTCCCAAGGGAACATAAGATGAAAAATATGTTTATGACATGAAGTTGTGATTCAATTCCTTTTGCAACACTTGAAGTTGCAACACCCATGATCAAATTTAGTAGCTACATAGTGAGAATGAATGAGGTGATGCCCATCCATTTGAAGAAACTTAATTGGATGTAGAATGTTTTATGCACTTGAAAAAGGTCTTTGCTACAAATTGTCTTTTAGTTTCACACTGAACAATTTGTGAATCATTAGATGCAATATTGAATAAACATTAGGTATAACATTAGTATAATCTTGAGTTCTATAGTCTAACATACATAGTTTAGCATACACATCCCTATTGGGAAATAATTAATACATTACCCTAATACCTACATATCAAACAAATCTCAAACAAGATATTCGTGTCTTCTTTATATCAAGAACTTTCCAAACTATGGTATATTGTGACATGAAAATATGGTTAGATAGATTTCAAATCACTTTAGTAGTTAGAATGAAGTAATAAAAATGATTCCAATAACTTTCCTATAAAACTTTATATCAAACAACTAATAACAATAAAAATGTCTATGTAGGCATTTATAGGTTAATCAAATACTTGCAGATAACATTTTGCATTCAAGTCCATGAATGTGCATCTCCACACATTCTAAAGAAAAACCAAGTGGACAATTAATTGTCTATTTGCATGACCTTGGAGACTTTTGCCAAGTTGTGGAAATTAACCACAAAAAAAATTTCCTATCTAATTTGGCATAAATGTATTTGGTCCCCCAAAAACTTCAATCATTTTGAATAGCCCTTTTTCATGGACATGTAACAATACAAATGTTTCGTGAGATAGTTAAAAATCATTCCTTCTTTCAACATTTGTTTCCAACACCCCACCAAAACCTTTTTCAAATACAAAATTCATGAATTTTTCTTTTGTCAAAGTATTCTGCCTTCCAATGTATTTGTGTCATCCCTCTTCAACTAGGATGAAAAGCCAATTGATGAAAAGTCACAAATAGGAGTTATAAAGATTAAGGTTAATAATTAATGTGATCATTTCCATATTATTTGCTTGCATTATTGATTGGACTAATTAAATTTTTTGATCATTTTAATATCATTTTAACATTAAGATTACATTACTATGAGGAGGATAATTCAATAATACAAGGCCAATTTTAAAATCTTCATTGTTCACAAGTAAAGGATTATAATCAAAAGGTAAATCCAACATTGCTATTAGAAAATATTGAAATGTTCACAATTAAACCACAACTAGTCTTGCCAAGAATACCAATTTGCAATGACTCTCATCAACAAGAACTTTGAAAACTAGAGTTATGACTATAGGAGCTTAAGGCAAATGGTAGTCACAAAATTGACAACATTTCTTGAATGTCCAAGCTATCACCCTACTAGAAAAAAAGGTTGCAATTCAACCTTGTTAGATAACACCTATGTCAACTCCAAATGCATATGTGACCATTCATCATTCTCACAAAACAAGAAACACGATTAACTTCTATGAACATTTGTAAAGCAACAACCTTGGAAGAAGAATCCAAAGCCTATTAATTTAGTACAAGCAACAAACACATATTGACAACCAATCATACATGTAATTTCAACGAGGTGACATTTGGGGATAAACACATACAATATTGTAGTCACAAATGCAACAATTTCAATACTCATAAAGCTTTATCTTAGGATGCCTATATATGCATGTGCACACATAAATATTTTCCAACCAATAGACAAGTTGTAAGTTATGACATAACTAATCATAAATTAGGACAATGATTAGTGTTTGACACAAAATGATAGAAACATATTGTGGTGAACCAAATTTGAGATGATGGGCTTGAGATTTACAATAAACTAAAACTTCATTTATCAAATGTAGAAATTTGTAGCTTGTGCAACAATGGCACCATCTATAATCCAAATAACTTACATGCATCAACAAGCCACTAAACAATAATGACACATCCCAATTTTCAAAGCAAGAGAAAAAGATTAGGCTCCAATATATATCTATATTATAAGCATCATCAAAACCCAAAATATAAACAATAAATCCAAATTTGTTGCAAGCAAGAAAAATGACCTTGACGTATAATTCTTTTATGGGAATTCAATGAAAACATATAATGTTCTAGAGGCACAAGAATCAAAATAATTATGCATACTTCAACAACAATACATGTCACTGCCTTGGGCCTATTGAAGTAAATCTAGCACCCTTGAAAATGTGAATTCAAAATGAAATAACTCGATGGGGAGTTTAACCCCAATCCCAAAAGGATGTTGCTAATTGCAACTAAAATTCTACTTGCACACCAACCCATTAGACATCACACTAAACCTTAAAATCAAATGTAAATGTTGCATTTAAAGTTTGAATTTTGTAAACAAAATGGGCAACATTAAAAACCAATAAAATGTGATACACATTATTAAGAGCAAAGTGCATAACAAACACATAATGAAAACCCAACACTTTAATTAATGTGAACATTGTGATACAATATTAGTGTGGAACCAAACCAATTAGATTCCCACTAACAATAATTATATTGCATCAAATCAAAAACCTTACCAAAACCTAGTCACACATCCCATAACAAGTCCAATTGTCACTACATTACAAATTGTTATGTAGAAGGGAAATGATTATAGTGAACAAAAGGTTTGCCCATACATCTTGACAACAAGGTCAATGTGAGTGGTTAATTTATTTCGAAGCTTGTTTTTTATGAAAACAAGGTTGGAGAATTTCTACTCATCCTTCACACTACCATGAACCATAACCATGCATATGTTCACAAGCTTAAACCAATTGGAAAGATGATGGTTGAGAATGACATTTGATCCAAGCCTCTCCCACAATTTTGTGGTTGGGTTTGATTCATGGGAGGCGCAATAGCAATTTGATGAAGGTTATGCATTATCATTTTCAATAAGGACGATTGCTAAGTGAAAAGTATAGGGTTCAATAAATGGCCCCAAAAATGCTCTAGAAGTACCCATGGCCTTTTGGTGCCCAAATTGTGCTTGAATAATGGCTAGATGCCTTAGGAATGTGGTTTCAACCTCTACTAAATCCAACCAATATTGGGGCTAGATTATCCAAGTGGTAATGAACAGTTTTTGAAATTGGAAAATGTTTTTCAATTCAACTATTAAACCTATTGCCTCATCATAACATTGTTTCTTCATAGAATTAATGGCATGAACACAAGCCTCCTTGTTTATTAGACTCATAATCCCAATGCAAATTTATTTGCATTTCAAATTTATTGCTCCAAAGATTAAGGGGTAGTTACTCTTTGTACATTTTATGGAATGTATGTGAAATTAAGGGGTTTTTTGGGTATGTTGTGAAGTTTAATAGCATTTTAAAAGAATTTTTGAATAAAAAATATTATAGTTATATTTTTATAATAAAAATCTAATCACCCTATTTACATTTATTAGATAATAAAATTTACATCTTTTCCATTTTGTTGCACCTTATAATATTTTGCATGCCATTTGGAATGGAAGTAACTTCCCATGTTCCACAAACTAGAAAATTAATTGTGAATCAAAATGTGATCTTTTAGTGAAAAGCTCATAAATGAAAATATCAACCTTCAGCGTAGATGAAATAGAAGAAGTTGATCAATGAATATCAAACAAATGTTGCAATTCTCGTTAGTAGTTAAGGACATTCGTTAGTAATGGGAGTTGAACATTTTTATAGAGGCTTGACTAGGAGCTAGAAGTGATAGCACAATGCAATTATGCATGCATTTGAATGTCATGGTGTAACAAGACAAAACTTTGATGACATCAAGCTTGCACTACTTGACATAATCTTGGAACATGCAAAAGGGTTAGACCAATCCTAAACATGGGGTAGTGTTACTTATTGAAAACTCACCACACAAGGAAGATTTCAAAAACTTACAAATTTGCAAAATGTAACACCAAGGTCAATATGACTCAAAGGATTTAAAAATCTATTAGTTCAAAATGGGTTTTAAAAATCAATTATGTATATGGGGAAATAGATAGGTATAAAGAAAGACTAGTGGCTAAAGGGTTTTCTTGAACTCATGGCATTGATTTCAATGAAACATTTGTGCTTGTGATGAAATTTGTTGATATTCATACACTCTTGTCACTTGGAGTAGCACTTGACTTTGAAATACACCAAATGGGCATCAAATATGCCTTTTTGAATGGGGATTTGGACAAAAACATTTACATGACACAACTTGATGGCTTTGAAGTTGTTGACCATAAAGATTTCATTCTCAAATTTAAAAAAATCCATTTATACAAACTTAAGCAAGCATAATGGGTTTGGAATGTGACTTAGATTGATGGTTTCCTCATTTGAAGGCGTGGTTTCCACAAATGTGAATTAAATAATGACATTTATGTTTTGAAGAAAAAAAAGGTGCACATACATATTCTTGACCTTATGCACTAATGACTTACTCAACATTAGCAAGGATTTGTGGGGAGTAAATAAAGTGAATGATCTTTTGTCATGTGAATTTGTGGTGAAAGACCTCAAAGAAGTAGAATATTGTTTGGGCATTGAAATAAAGATGGTGGACTGATTGGTGAAGAACATATGATTGGGGCAACCAAAATACATTCATGAAATGCTACTTTAATTTGGTATGAACAATTGCAAATTAGTTTACACATGATTTGATACACGAATGTCAAGTTTTTTACAAATATAAAAAACCATGACATAAGAGGAACAAAAATGATGGATACATTCTTTTTGAAAAGCTATTGGTAGATTCATGTAGATGACAATTATTATGAGATTAGATTTGGCCATGATGGTTAAAAGAGCAGTAAACTAGTTTGTGCATGGTAAGTTGTTAAGAAAAACCTATGTTATTTCTAGTGTTGTGTAAGTATATATATACCCTTACTTGCACACACACACACACACATAATATTTTTGTGCAAGTAAGGGTATATTAAAATTTTAAAAAAATCATCATGCTAAGGTTTGGTTATACAAAAATTAATTGGTAAATGAATAGGGTCTAGGTATTGACCCTTTATCATATACCCTTTTTGGGGTAAAAATGGGTATGTGTTTATTTATTTAAAAGTAAAGAAAATTTTCCACATTTTGGATTTAAAACAAAATTCTTACATCAAATATAATATGAAAATGAAAAAATCAAAGTATTTCATTCATCCTTGATTAGGATAAACATGCCTATGATTGAACACTTAATGTATCAAAAGAAAATGGTGTTATGGTTGATAGTCAATTGAAGATAGATTTTTGAAATAATTTGTAATTAATTTTGGGGTGCTCTAATAGGCTTTTGAATAATCTAATTTTGTTAAGTAACGGTAAATTTTGGGTTCCAAAATAGGGTGTTCTTCCATTTGAAATACATCCTTACCACATGTACCTACCATTCCTACCATGTGCACTTTGACCAAATGTTAATAACCCTCAATTTTATCCCCTATGGTTTGTTCAAAATTTTCACCTTTTCATTTATACAGTTGGGCGAAAAATGAGACTCTTCATTCTTACAAGGAAACTTATATTTTGTGAAGCTCCCAATTTTTTTCTCTTGTGATGGGCCAATTAAATTTTTTAATTTTCAAAAAAAATAAAAAAAGGGACTTGGGATGCACCCCACTTAATTAATAGAAATTGAAAATTTAAGGTTTAAGGCATATCTATAATAATTTTTTTATATTTAAATACCAAAAAAATTGGTATTGGGTATTTTCACATATATTTAAAGTTATGAATATGGTAATTTTTTAAAATTCACATATCCTTGGATATGTGCTTCATTCGAGTATGTTGATTTGAAAAAAATAGGTTAAGGTAAATAATATACCCCATCAATACATGATGAATATATCTAGACACAAGATATACCCACCCAACATTATTTACCTCCAATGAACTAAGGATCGAGTTGGTTTTGATACAAGCTCACAATGAAATTAGTGTTTTAGGATATTTCAATTCATATTGAGGTGGAAATTTAGGTAGAAAAAAATCAATTACAACCTACATCTTTCTTTTGAACGATGGAACAATAAGTTGGTCTTCATGCAAATTTTGAACTCCTAGTTGACAATTTTAGTTGGAAAATGTGAATTAATTTTTGATAATTATGTTTCAAGGACTTTTCAATGATATATTGGGGGCCCAATTCAAACCATATTTATTACATGCACTTTTGTTCAAAAAATTCAGAACTCAACAAAATTAGAACTCCTAAAATGGAAAAACCATTTGGGAACGTTAGTATAATTCTCTCACACTCGTGAAAATGTGTTTAAGTCCTTGGACACTCTTATTTCACTCCCCCTCCCATGCTTTAACCTTGGTTCTGAACCCTAGGCTATGGTTGTGACAAGATTAATGGTTGTGTCTCCAAACAATTAGAAAGGCCATGGGGCTTCATAAGTTTCTTAATAAACTTGGATTCAATCATGATGACACTATCATATTTCTAGAGAACCAAGGGTGTTTGTCATTCATCAAACATTTAATTCATTAACCGAGGACCAACCACATAAACATTCAACACATGTTCTAGAAATGGTGCATGCAAACATAGTTTGATTTGAGTATATCTCAATCATAAAAATGGTTGCAAAAATGTTGACCAAGGCCATTCCCAAGGAGAAGCACACTCTTGATGTATGTAAATGACAAGCCTCCATACATTTAATAAAATTGATCATGTAGTGGGAGTGTTAGAAAAGGCATATCAATGGTGAATCAATTAGTAGAGTGGTGATGGTGATTAAACTTGCAATTAATCCACAATGATGGTGATGAACATAATCTCTCATGTTGTTTTTAGAAATAAACTAATTAGGATTTTACTTTTTAAATTGCTCCACCATGCAATGTGTAAATAAGCCTCAATAAAGTACCCTTGTAGTTTCTTTGTATTCTTGCATTCCAACTTTTTGCTCTTACATTTTTGCTATTATTTTCTATTTCTTTTCAATTGGA
>Ga0116229_10015888_pt1 | contig 10178 bp, 5 predicted proteins | sample S1TSphgellanicum_3_FD_87313 | JGI IMG/M metagenome (GOLD analysis project Ga0116229, IMG submission 87313) | Host-associated microbial communities from peat moss isolated from Minnesota, USA - S1T2_Fc - Sphagnum magellanicum MG | ecosystem: Host-associated > Plants > Peat moss > Unclassified...
CGCAGTCGAGACCGGAGGCGTACGGGTTGTTGACGCTCGCGCTCCCATGTCCGACGAGCAGGACCAGGCGAGCGAAGTCCCGGGTCAGCGACATCGCCCGCAGCAACGACTCGGCGACCGCCAGCCGCTGCTCCGCACCGATGCCGGTCGGTCGATCGCCGCCGACCGCCGGCGCCAGGCGGGGTTCGAGACGTGTGGTGACGTCGTGCGGGAGTCCGTCCCCGCGAGGGTCGGGGACGGCCCGCGTGAGACCCAGCGTGTCGCCGAGGAGTCTGCCGGCGTAGAGCAGGCCGGCCGTCTCGACGTACGTGAAGGAGGACACGGCGGAGAGCTTGAACGCCTTCCATGCCTTGGCCACGCGCCGCCGCACCAGTCGCAGCCCGACGATCTCGGCCACTTCCGCGTCCGAGGCGCCGGCCACGGCCTCGCAGACCACGTACGCCGGCTCGACCAGGACCGGGCACTGCGCCGCACCAGTCGTGCGGCCGATCGGCACGTACTCGATCGCGGCGCCGAAGAAGCCGGCGACGCCGATCGTGCCGACCGCGGGACAGGCGCGTTCGAGCGCTCGGCGAAAGACCTCCGAGCGGACGTCGATGCAGAAGGCCGCCTGCAGGGGTGGTCGCGCCGGCGTGGTTGCGGGCTCGGCCGTCGCGGACCGGGCGAGCGACGCCAAGAGGCGGCGCTGGTAGGCCGCTTCGTACGCCTCCTGCAGCAGGAGCTCGACGCCAAGCTCCGGATCCTCGTCGGACCGATCGGCCCGCGGCCGCTCGGCGGCATCCGCCATCGCCGCGCTCCACGCGGCCCGGAAGGCGTCGTCGGTGCGCTCATGGTACAGGGCGTAGCCCCACGCGATCCGGATCGCCAGCAACTCGACGAGCGTCTCGTCGCTCCGGCCATGGCGCGCGCTGTCGCGGGCGCGGTAGCGCGCGTGGGCCGCCCAGCCCTGAATATCATGGAGCGCCCGGTGCAGATAGTCCTCGATCGCGCACTCCGGAAATCCGAGTGCGGCGACGACCTCGGCGATCGTCGCGACAGGATCCGCGGGCAGGCCGGCGATTGTCGCGCGGAATCCCCGGATCCCGAGTGCCTCGGGCGTCCGATCGACGCGCGCGGCCGCACGCCACGCGGCATAGGGCCCGAGGTGTCGCGTCGGCAGGCGCCAGGCGGCCTGCCCGTCGTCGAAGTAGGCCGCGCACCACCGCGAGATCTCATCGATCATGAACGCGGTGCGCGAGAGCTGCCGGTCGCCCGCGGCGAGCGCGTCGAGCACGTCGGAGGCCGTGGCCACGACGCGATGGTGCCGACGCGTGTCGTGCGGGTCGCGACCGGCCGCCAGTCGCAGTTCGGCGACCGAGACCGGCGCCCCCGCGCGGCGCGGCGCGCGGGCCAACGCGACCCCGAGATCGGCATCGTCGATCCGTCCGTCAGCGAGCAGCTGTCGATAAAAGGCGCGCGGCATGAGCGCGTCGACCCGTGCCACGCGACGCAGGGTCGCACACGTCGCCGCGAATGTCTCCCCGGCGTAGCCCAGGAACGGATTGACGGCGACGAAATGCGTGAGCGGCCAGAGCGGCGCGACCCGCTCGCAGGCGCGCGCGATCGCCGACACGATCAGGGGGTCGGCCCCGACCGGCCGATCCGCGCGGTCGATCGCCGGGCTCACGACGGCTCCTCCTGCAGCGCCACCGCCGCCGCTCGGCGCGTCGCGGCCGACTGAGGGGGCGGTCCCGGCCAGTAGCGCAACACGTGCCGGTTGGCGACCGCGTTGACGTAGAACCCATTCGCCACGTGGACGTAGAGCGCCTGCCAGCGCGGATCGTGCGCGTAGCGGGGGAGGACGCTCTGCATGACGGTGACGACGGCGAAGGCGCCCACGACGACGAGGATGATCGCGAGATCGAGCGGCCCCCGGAGCGCCTCGACCGGCGGCAGCGAGCCGCCGAGCAGCCGCTCGACGCCGATCTGGAGTGCGAAGTAGGACGCGACGACCAGCACGGCCAGCGCGATCGTGCGGCCGACGACGGCCGCGCTGGGGCGCGCGTCGATCGCGCTCGCCACGAAGTGCGCGAGTCCCATCATCACGATCGCCGCGAGCGCGACGACGCCCGGTTGCGCGACGACCGTGGCGCCGAAGCGTGCGCCGACCGTGAGGGCAACGGCCAGGACACCGGCGACGGCGATCGTCATCGGGGCCGGGTGCGGCGCGCCGCCCGCCCGGGGCGACGACGACGTGCGGGCGAGATCGATGACGCTGCCGGAGGCGAGAAAGGCGTGCGCCTTGTAGAGCGAGTGCGCGACGATGTGCAGCAGCGCCGCGGCGAACGCGCCGAGCCCGCACTCGAGCATCATGAAGCCCATCTGGGCGATCGTCGAGAAGGCGAGCGATCCCTTGACGCTCGTCTGCGTCAGCATCACGACCGACCCGAAGAGGGCGGTCGTGCCACCGACGATCGCCAGGAGCTCGAGCGATGCAGTCGACCGCGCGATCAGGTCGGCGAACCGCAGGACGAGGAATCCGCCGGCGTTGATGATCCCGGCGTGCAGGAGGGCCGAGACCGGCGTCGGGGTCTCCATCACCTCGGTGAGCCAGCCGTGCACGGGGAACTGCGCCGACTTGAGGAGCGCCGCGCCCACGAGGAGGAGGGCGCTGGCGTCCACACCGGCCGCGAGCGGCATCCCCGTCGGCTGCGCGGCGGCGTACGTGAACAGCGCCGGGTAGTCGAGACTCCCGACGCGCACGTAGAGGAGTCCCATCGCGCCGAGCAGGCAGACGTCGCCGAGGCGACTGAGGACGAATTTCTTGCGCCCGGCGAGAATCGCCGCCGGCCGATCCGGGTAGAAGAGCAGCAGGCGATGCAGTCCGAGGCTGGTCGCCGTCCAGGCGAGGGCAAACTGGAAGAGGTTCCCGGAGATGATCAGGAGCAGGACGGACGCCAGCGTCAGGCACAGGTACCGCGTGAACCGGCCGTGGTGCGGGTCGCCGTCCATGTAGTGCATGGAGTAGCGGATGACGATCGCCCCGACGAACGCGACGAGGACGAGGAGGATCGCCGTGAGGCGGTCACCATAGAGCGCGAGGCCGATCCCGCGGACCCCGATCGGTCCCGACCAGATCGGCCCGCGCTCGGCGAGGGCGGCGGCGGTCAGGACGGCGACGCCACCGGCGAACAGGCTGGCCGCGAACGCGAGGCGCGCCACGAGCCGCGGCCGCGCGTCGGCGGTCGGGACACACCCGACCGCCGCGACGGCGATCGGGCCCACTGCACTGAGCCACAGGCGGGGTTCCAGCAGGCAACGCTCCGGTCGATGGGCGACACGGGAGATGATAGCGTCGGCATCGCGGTATATGAATAACAATTATTGAATTGTATCGTTCGCTTTCATATATTGACACGATCTCCCAGCTCAATTACCACCACCTGCGGTATTTCCGGGCGATCGCGCACGCCGGCAGCCTGACGCGTGCGGCGACCGAGCTGCGCGTGTCGCAGTCCGCCGTCTCGGTGCAGCTCGGGAAGCTCGAGGCGCAGGTCGGTCATCGGCTCTTCGATCGCGTGGGCCGGCAACTGGTGCTGACCGAGGCCGGCCGGATCGCGCTGGACTACGCCGACACCGTCTTCGAGGCCGGCGAGGAGCTCGTGAGCACGCTCGCCGGTCGCCCGGCGGCGCAGCGGCAGACGCTGCGCGTCGGCGCGATCGCCACGCTGTCGCGCAACTTCCAGATGGAGTTCCTCCGGCCGCTCATGGCGCGCACGGACGTCGCGCTCGTGATCCGCTCGGGCTCCATGGCGGAGCTGGTCGGCCTCGTCAAGGCGCACGCGCTCGATGTGGTGCTGGCCAACAGTCCCGCCCAGCGCGATCCGCGCTCCGACATGCGGAGCCATCTGGTGAGCCGGCAGCCCGTCAGTCTGGTCGGTCGCCGCCGGCGACGGGGACGACCGTTCCGCTTTCCGCAGGACCTCAGGACGGTGCCGATCGTCCTGCCGGGGCTGGCCAGCGACGTGCGCATCGCGTTCGACCGGATCCTGGACGACGCGGGGATCCATCCGATCGTCCAGGCCGAGGTGGATGACATGGCGATGCTCCGCGTGCTGGCCCGCGAGACCGATGGGGTCACGCTGGTCCCCCCGATCGTCGTCCGCGACGAGCTGGCCGCCGGCGAGCTCGTCGAGTACTGCCCGCTGCCCGACATCGAGGAGCTCTTCTACGCCATCGTGCAGCGGCGGCGATTTCCGAACGCGATCGTGGCGGAGCTGCTCCCCCGCACCACGGGTCGGCACCGGTAGGACCGCGCGCGCCGGCTACCGTGCCAGGTGCGCGAGCAGCGTCTGGCGCGTGACCGTGACGGGGCGCGCGACGAAGACGCGGAGCCAGCGCGCCGAGCGATAGAGCGCGTCGGCGAGCGACGGGAGGTTGATCGCGCCCTCCCACCCGGGATCGGTGAGGCGCCGCACCGCGCCGCCACGACTCGCGATCAGCAGATCGACCGACAGCATCTGCGTCTTCGCCGGGAAATCGATCAGCACCTCGCCCCGCTCGAGCCCGAGCTCGTCGGCGAGCGCGTCCTCCGCCGCGCGGGCAGCCGCGTGGTCGTTCGCGATCCACTCGTACGGCTGCGTCTCCCCGAGCTGCGCCGCCGGACACTCGATCGCGCGCTTGTAGAGCCGGCGCGCGCGGAGCGCCGTGAGCAGCGGGGTCGGGTTGCCGCCATCGAGCTGGGCGAGGAGCCCTTCGTCCGTCTGGCGGGTCAGCGCCGACACGCCGATCCGGCCCGTCTCGAGCGCGTCGGCGACCAGCCGCTTGTACATCGCCGTCGCGCTCCGCACGGCGTGGTGCCAGTAGACGTTCCGGTACATCTGGTACTTGGCGAAGAGGAGCGACTCGAGCGCGGCGAGTCCCTTCTCGCGGAGCCCGATCGCGCCGCGCCCCGTCGCCGGGTCCTCGACGACGCGCATCGACTGGATCAGCCGGTCGACGTCGATCTCGCCGTACGGTACGCCGCACATCAGCGCGTCGCGCTTCAGATACTCGATCTTGTCGAGGTCGAGCGAGCCGGCGACGAGCCCCTGCAGCGGACTCGCACTCCGTCCGCGGATCAGGTCGAAGATTCGCGACGGTGCGTCGCCGCCCAGCGCCTCATCGAGCCGCTCGGCGAGCTCGCCGTCGAGGACGAGCGGCCGGGCAAGGTCCTCGTGGTGCGGCGCGCCGATCTCCTCCAGCGCGTGCGAGAACGGGTAGTGCCCGATGTCGTGCAACAGCAGCGCCGCCCGCGCGTCGGCGGCCTGCCCGGCGTCGATCGCATCGTTCTCGCCAAGCAGCTCGAGGGCGCGCCGCGTGAGGTGGTAGGCGCCGAGCGCGTGCTCGAACCGCGTGTGCGTCGCGCCCGGATAGACCAGATGCGCGAGGCCCAGCTGCCGGACGTAGCGGAGCCGCTGCATCGGGGCCGTGTCGACGAGCGCCATCGCCCACGGTTCGACCCGGATGTTGTTCCAGAGCGGGTCGCGGATGATCTCGAACGACACCGCCCGGCGCGGCCGGCGTCCGGCCTAGAGGCCGGTGTAGGTCGGGACCGGCGCGCTGCCGTCGACGACGAACCGGATGTACATCCCGCTCGCCGTGTGGCCGGGGATCCCGCAGGCGATCAGGTACTTGCCGGCCGGCGCGGCGGTGAAGTCCATCGTGTCGTGGCCCGTCGTCGCCGGAAGCTGGATCGTGTACGCGCCGCCGATCGCCGCCTGGTCCGGCGCACTCGGCAGCGGCAGGGCGTCCTTGATGATGATCGCCGAGTGCGGGATCGCGTCGATGTTGTTGACGTCGACGTGAATGCTCCAGCCGAGCGGCACGGTGATCGTCTGGTCGCCGTTCGACCCGCCGTTGAAGTTGAAGCCGCCCCGCGCACTCGTCAGCGCCGCCGTCACCTTGAGCGTCACCTTCTTCGCCGAGGCGTCGTACGAGAGAAACTTGTTGACCGTCACCGACGGCGCCGACGGCACGACCGTCGTCACCACGGCCGACTGGCCGGCGAGCACGCGCGGCGCCGTGGGGGTCGACAGCGGAGCGCCGACGCGGACGACGATCGCAAGGAGACAGGCGGTGGCGCGGAGAGGCACGGAGCGGGACCGGGTGAAGGAAGGGAACGGGCTAGCGGCGCGGACCGGCGCCCAGGACCGCCGGATCGACGCTCCCGGCAAACTTCTGGAAGTTCGCGCGGAACATCTCCGCCAGCTTGAGCGCCTGGGCGTCATACTCGGCGGGGTCGGCCCACGCGTCGCGCGGGCGCAGGACGGTCGATGGGACGCCGGGGACTTCCGTCGGCACGGCCAGTCCGAAGATCGGATCGATCCGCGTCGGCTTGAGATCGAGCGAGCCGTCGAGCGCCGAGCGGACGATCGACCGCGTGTGCGCGAGCGAGATCCGCCGGCCGACGCCGAACGCGCCGCCGCTCCACCCGGTGTTGATCAGCCAGACGCGCGCGCCGTGGCGCTCGAGGCGCTCGCCGAGCATCCGCGCGTACGTCGCCGGCGGCCAGACGAGGAAGACCGCACCGAAGCAGGCGCTGAACGTCGCCTGCGGTTCGGTCACGCCGCGCTCCGTCCCGGCGACCTTCGCCGTGTAGCCGCTCAGGAAGTAGTACATCGCCTGCTCGCGCGAGAGCCGCGCCACCGGCGGCAGCACGCCAAACGCATCGGCGGTCAGGAAGACGATATTCGTCGGATGACCGCCTCGGCCGCTCGCGACGTGGTTCCGGATGTAGGTCAGCGGGTACGAGGCCCGCGTGTTCTCGGTGATCGACTGGTCGTCGAACGCGACGGCGCGCGTCACCGGGTCGAGGACGACGTTTTCCAGCACGGTGCCGAACATCTGCGTCGTGCGGTGGATGTCCGGCTCGCTCTCCGCCGAGAGGTTGATCACCTTCGCGTAGCAGCCGCCCTCGAAGTTGAAGATCCCGTCGGCGGCCCAGCCATGCTCGTCGTCGCCGATCAGCGAGCGCTCGGGATCGGCCGAGAGGGTCGTCTTCCCGGTGCCGGAGAGGCCGAAGAAGAGGGCGACGTCGCCCGCGGCGCCGACGTTGGCCGAGCAGTGCATCGAGAGCACGCCCTGCTTCGGCATCAGGTAATGCATGACGGAGAAGATCGACTTCTTGAGCTCCCCCGCGTAGCGCGTCCCGCCGATCAGGATCAGGCGATGCTGGAAGGAGATGACGATGAACGTGCCGGTGCGCGTCCCGTGCCGCGCCGGATCGGCCTGCAGCTCGGGCGCGTGCAACACGGTAAACCCCGGCTCGAACGTCGGCAGGTCGCTCGGCTCCGGGCGGATGAACATGTTCCGCACGAAGAGCGCATGCCACGCGTTGGGCGAGACGAACCGCACGGGGACGCGGTGCACCGGATCGGCGCCGGCGTAGAGGTCCTGCACGAAGAGTTCGGGGCGGGCGTCGAGGTAGGCCCGCACGTCGGCCGCGAGCGCATCGAAGTGCGCGGGGTCGATCGGCTGGTTGACCGCGCCCCAGTCGACATCGGCCGACGACGCGCCATCGCGGACGACGAACTTGTCCTTCGGCGAGCGGCCGGTGTGGGGTGCGGTGACGGCCGCGAACGGTCCCATGTCGGCCAGGCGGCCCTCGCCGCGCCGGACGGCCGCCTCGACGAGGAGCGGCGGGACGAGATTCCAGTGGACGGCCCCCGCGGTGGCGAGGCCCTGGGCGGCGAGGCTGCGAAGCGGTTCGCGAAGTGGTTCGCGAAGTGGTTCACGGCCGGCAGCTCCGTGGCTGACCGGCGCTTGCGTTTCCATGGTGTGGTGTCCTTTAGAGCGTACTGCCAAAGCTAATGGCCAAGAGAGGCAGCGGCCTACTGCGGTGACGGTCCTCGAGCCGGTTGAGTCACGCTATCGCGGCCCAACTCTCACGGTCGCCCCCTCACCGATCAGCATCGACGGCGTCGCCAGATGCACCGTGGTCAGACCGCCAGATAGTCGTCCGACCGCGCGACGACCTGATAGAGGACCGGCATCAGATAGACGCTGATCAGGAGTCGCGAGAAGAGGCCGCCGACGATGACGAGCGCAAACGGTCGCTGGCTGTCGGTGCCGACGCCGTGGGCGACGGCGGCCGGCAGGAGGCCGAGCGCCGCGACGAGCGCCGTCATCATGATCGGCCGGAGCCGGAGGAGCGCGGCCTGGCGCGCGGCGTCGGCGATCGTGCTGCCGGCGAGCCGGAGTTCGTTGGCGTATGAGATGTAGACGACGGCCGTCTGCACCGAGACACCGAAGAGCGCGAGGAACCCGATTCCCGACGAGACCGAGAACGGCGTATGCGTCAGCCAGAGGGCGAGCACGCCGCCGATCGGGTCGGAGAGCAGCACGCCGAGCAGCGTGATCAGCGGAAACTTGAAGTTGCGATACAGCGCGAAGAGGACGAGCAGGATCAGCAGCAGCGTCACCGGCAGCACGATCTGCAGCTGCGCCCTGGACGCCGTGTACTCCTGGTACTCGCCGCCCCAGACCACGCGATACCCGGTCGGCAGCGTGATCGAGCGCGCGATCGCGCGCTGCGCCTCCTGCACCGCGCCCGCGAGATCGCGCCCCTGCACCGAGTACTGGATCCCGATGTAGCGCGAGTTGTCCTGCCGGTAGATGAACGCCGCGCCATTCGAGACGTCGATCTTCGCCAGCTCGCGGATCGGGATCTGCTCCCCGGCCGGCGTCGCGACGAGGATCGCGCCGATCGCTTCCGGCGTCTCGCGATACTGGGGTGCCAGCCTGACCACGAGGTCGAACGTCTCCTCCCCCTGCACGACCTGCGTCGCGGCCGTCCCGCCGACCGCGGCCTCGATCAGCCCGTTCACGTCGGCGATGTTGATCCCGTAGCGGGCGATCTTGTCGCGATCGATCGTGACCGTCAGTGCGGGCTGCCCGAGCTCCTGCACGAGCGTCAGCTCCGTGATCCCGCGCACCTGCTCCATCACATGCTTGATCGCCTTGCCGCGTTCCTCGAGCACCGCGAGATCGGGCCCGAAGACCTTCACGTCGAGCGAGCTCTTGAGCCCCGTCTCCGCCTCATCGACCGCGTCTTCCGCGGGCTGCGTGAAGTTGAACGTGATCCCGGGGAACGCGGCGAGCTTCTTGTCGATCGCGGCGATCAGCGTCGCCTTGTCGTCGTTGAACGCCCCCCACGTGTCGTACGGCTTGAGCCCGACGTAAAACTCGGCATTGAAGAACCCCGTCGGGTCGGTGCCGCCGTCGTCCCGGCCATGCTCGCAGGCGACCAGCGTCACCGGCGAAAAGGAGCGCAGCACCGTCCGGATCTGCGGCACGAGCCGCGCCGACTCGTCGAACGAGATCGTGTACGGCATCGTCGCCCGCACCCAGAGCGCGCCCTCGTCCAGCTTCGGCATGAACTCGGCGCCGAGCGAGAGCCAGAGCGGGATCGTGAGGGCGAACAGCAGGAGCGAGGCCCCGATCGTCGCGCCGTGGTGCTCGAGGCACCACGCGAGCCCGCTCGCGTACCGGTCCCTGATCCACTCGAAGATCGGGTTCCGACGCTCGCGCACGCGCCTGAGCCCGACGACGCAGAGGAGCGGGACCACCGTCAGCGTCACGATCAGCGCGCCGATCAGGGCGAAGATCGTCGTGTCGGCCATCGGCCGGAAGAGTCGACCCGACGGGCCGGAGAGGACATAGATCGGCAGAAACCCGCTCACGATCACCGCGACCGCGTAGACGATCGGCCGGTCGACCTGCGCCGCCGCGCGGATCACGACATCGCGGACGTTGAGCGGGCTCCCGTGCCGGAGTGCCAGCTGGCGGTGGATGTTCTCGACCATCACGACCGACGCGTCGACCAGGATCCCGAAGTCGATCGCCCCGATCGAGAGCAGGTTGGCCGGGATGTGCCGCAGGTCGAGGCAGATGAACGCGAACATCAGCGACAGCGGGATCGTCGTCGCGACGATCAGCCCCGACCGGACGTCGTACAGGAAGAAGACGAGGACGACGATGACGAGGAGGATGCCGCGCAACAGGTTTGCCTCGACGACGCCGGTCGTCACCGCGATCAGCTCCCGCCGGTCGTAGAACGGCCGGATGCGGACGTCGCGCGGCAGCGAGCGATTCAGCTCGGCGGTCGCCTGCTCGATCCGCGCGAGCAGCGTCTGCGCCTGCTCGCCGGTCCGCATCAG
>Ga0116229_10015890_pt1 | contig 10176 bp, 2 predicted proteins | sample S1TSphgellanicum_3_FD_87313 | JGI IMG/M metagenome (GOLD analysis project Ga0116229, IMG submission 87313) | Host-associated microbial communities from peat moss isolated from Minnesota, USA - S1T2_Fc - Sphagnum magellanicum MG | ecosystem: Host-associated > Plants > Peat moss > Unclassified...
GAGCGAGGCGTGTGGCGGCTGGCGGTCGCCTGGTCCTGTTCCTGGGTCGGCCTCGGCGCGGTGCAAAGCAGCCTCGTGCTGTTTACTGGCTACTGCTTTGGCTGGGGCCCCAAAATCAACGGCCTCGTTCTGGCAGGGGTTGGTCTGTCGCAAGCGCTTGCAGAGGGGGCCCTGCTGAAAGTTGTGACCGCCCGGCTCGGTGCACGCAGGACCGCCGTGCTGGGATACGTCTGCGCCGCTCTGGGATATGGAGCGCTGGCGTTTGCGTTTGCAGGCTGGACGCTGGTCCCGGCGATCGCCCTGATGGCCTTGGGCGGCATGGCAACGCCGTCGGTGCGGTCAATGGTGTCAAGCATCGGCGGTGATCAAAACCAGGGCGAGATGCAGGGATTGCTCTCATCGGTCGAGGGGCTGACGGCAATCGTCGCACCTCTGGCAGCTGCCGGCCTGTTTTATGCCTTTACCTCACATGTTCTGCCGGTGGCTTTCCCAGGCGCACCCTTTGCGCTGGCATCGGCCACGGCAATGATCGCCTGTGTCCTGCTCAGCGGTTGGCGGGTCGACGAGCCTGTCGCTCCTGTCGAGGCCCACCGCTCTGAGGCTTCTTGGACTTCAAGGTGATCCAGACTGGCGCATTGTCTCTGGCTCCCGTTTTCCCGCGCACGAGGCTGCTCACACCGACGGAGACCAACCATGAAGCCAGGCTGGGGCTCAGCAAGAGGTAGTCCAGCAGCATCCACTTGTTGGTTTCCCAACGGCGCCGGAGGTAGCCCCAGAGGATTCAATGAGGTCCGGTCGGGTGCAGAGTGCGCAGTGCATCAATCCATCCTTCCGCCAAAATATCCTCAAATTTCCTGCGGACTTCCGGTTGTAGGAGTGCATTCGCCTGTTCGTGGTTTCCCGCATGGATGTCGGCCTCTGTGGGCACAACATTATAGTCGCCTGCGAGAACGTAAGGTTGCCAGCATCGCCAACACCTCGACTAAGCACGCAACGAAATGACGTTGGACCCGACCCGCTTGCACACGGTAGACATCATGGAAGCAAGTTCCTCTTGGCTATATGGCTTTGCCAACCTGGGAAGATCAAGGGTCCTATCCAGGCCGTTCGGCAGATCCGCATAACCGCTGGCTAAAACAATGATGATATCCGGTGACATCTCGCGGATCGCTTTCGCAAGTTCAACACCGGTCATCCCGGGCATGGAATGGTCGGTTATCACCAAATTGATTGCCGGGTTCGATTTCAGAATCTCTATCGCAGTTTCCCCGGACTCTGCCTCGAAAACAGTGTGTCCGAGATCAGAGAGCATTTCTGAAGTTCCCAGACTAACAAGCGGGTCGTCATCAACGACCAATACGTTCTGCGGCTCAAGGCCCATGAAGCTGATCGAGGCTGATGCGCCCGCATTCATCTTGAAGGTTTCGCCACCGGCTTCAGATTGAGGCAACCAGAGATCGACGGTTGTACCTACGCCAAGCTTGCTTGAAATCCGCATCCCGCCGCCGGACTGGATGGCCAATCCATGAACCATCGAAAGACCCAGGCCCGTCCCCTTACCCGGTCCCTTTGTTGTGAAGAAAGGCTCGGTGGCTTTGGCGAGTGTCGCCTGGTCCATGCCAAGGCCAGTATCAGTCAGGCTGAGCTGCACATAGCTTCCTGGGCCGATATCCATCCTCACAGCCTCGTCACCAACGTGACAGACGGCAGCTTTCAAAGTGAGAGTTCCACTCAGGGGCATCGCATCTCGGGCATTCACGACCAAATTCAGCAATGCGAGTTCGAGTTGGTTGGCATCGACGCGGACAGGGGGAAGATCGTCCGGTAGAAATTTGGACATTCGGATGCCGGGCCCGAGCGCGCGTTCCAGCAGATCGCCCATTCCGTCGATCAGGTCACGCAGAATAACAGATTCGGGTTTGAGGTCCTGCCGTCGCGCGAAGGCGAGCAATCGCTGGGTGAGCGCCGCGCCGCGCTGTGCCCCTTGAACTGCGTTTTGCAGCAAACGCTCCGCCCGCGCATCCTTCGGCATCCGTTTCGCCAGAAGCTCCAGACTGCCAAGGATTGCAGTCAATAAATTGTTGAAGTCGTGGGCGACTCCACCCGTGAGCTTGCCGATCGTGTCCAGCTTTTGAGCTTCGAACAGCTGCGCCAATGCCTGCTCGCGTTCGCGCGTGCGTTCCTCGATCCGGCATTCCAGCGCTTCGTTAAGCGCCTCCAGCCTCGCCGTAGAAGCTTCCAGCTGCGCCGTCCGCTCGGCGACCCGAGTTTCCAGATCGATATTCAGCTGCTCCAGTTGCCGGGTTTTCCGAAACAGTTCGCAGAACACCTTTACCTTGGCACGCAACACCTCCGGTATAACCGGCACCGGGACATAGTCTACTGCTCCAGCCGCATAGCCTTTCAGGCGATCCAGGTCGGTTATCTGCACCGCGGATACGAAAATGATTGCTGTCTTCTCGAAGCGCGGGTGTTCGCGGATCATCGCAGCGAGTTCGAAGCCGTCCAGCTCCGGCATGCAGACATCGATGAGAATGACGGCAACTTCCGCCTTCAGCAGATGCTCAAGGGCTTCCCGTGCCGAGTTCGCTCGCAACAGGTTTTCGCCCAGTTCCGACAGCATCGCCTCGTAGGTGAGCAGCTTGCCGGGCTGATCATCGACCATCAGGATATTGACCATATCTATGTCAGCCTGACTTTCACCGAGGTCACCTGATCAGCGATGCAACCACATCCGCAGAGCGGACAGGAGCTGGTCGGTGTTGACGGGTTTGGCAAGATAGTCGGAAGCACCTGCTTCAAGGCACTTTTCCCGGTCGCCCTTCATCGCCTTTGCCGTCAGCGCAATAATCGGCAAACGGCGAAATGCCGGATCCGCCCGCACAACCTGCATGGTTTCGTAGCCGTCCATTCCCGGCATCATGATGTCCATAAGCACGATTGCGACGTCGGACCGCGACTGAATGATCGAGATTGCCTCGCTTCCGGTCGTCGCCGTCAGCACTTTCATGCCGCGCCGCTCGAGCATGCTCGACAGCGCAAAGATGTTGCGGGCATCGTCATCCACCAGCAGAACCGTCTGGTCCACCAGATCCTCATCAGAGGAATGGAGGCGCTCCAGCATGCGTTGCTTGTCCGGCGGAAGATCGGTGATGACGCGGTGCAGAAACAGGGCGGTTTCATCGAGCAACCGCTCGGGTGACTCGACGCCTTTTACGACGACGCTGCGAGCCATGGTGTGCAGCTGAGCATCCTCTTCGGGCGACAACTCCCGGCCGGTGAACACCACGACGGGTATCTCGCACAGGGTCGAGTCGTCACGGATACGCTCCAGGACCTCGAACCCGGACATGTCGGGCAATTTCAGGTCCAATACCACGCAGTCCGCCGGATCATGGCGGAGTGCATCCAACGCGTCCCGTCCCGTAGAGACGGCTGCGATGTCGATGTCGCTGTGGTGCAGCAGCTCGCTCACGCCAAGCTGCTCAGCCTGGTTGTCTTCGACCAGCAGCAGGCGCTTGCGCCGGGGTTGCGCGTAGCTTTTGATGCGTCCGAGCGCGCCTTCCAACCCTTCCTTGGTTGTCGGTTTGCTGAGGAACGAAAACGCACCGCGCGCCAGACCGTGCTGCCGATCCTCGTCCAGGGTAACGATTTGCACCGGTATGTGCCGGGTCAGCGGGTCCTGCTTCAGCTGGCTCAGCACCGTCCAGCCCAACATGTCGGGGAGGAATACGTCCAGCGAGATCGCCGTCGGAAGATATTCGCGGGCGAGTGCCAGGGCATCCGCCCCGCGCATGGCGACCAGCACCTTGAAGCCGGTGTCGCGTGCGAGGTCGAGCATGACGCGCGCGTAATGCGGGTCATCTTCCACGATCAGCAGCACGGTATCGCCGGCGACCAGCACATTCCTGTCGTCCAGTGGCGATTCGGCGGGACGCTCGGGGTTAACCGCCGTCACGAAGGGCAGCACGTTCGGTGTGCTGCGCGCGGCGATGCTCGCCTCTGTCGCCTGCGCGCGCGCCTGGGCGGGGCCGCCCACGAACGTCAACGGCAGATAGAGCGTGAATGTGGATCCGACATTGGGCTGGCTGCGCAGCTGGATTTCGCCGCCGAGCAGATTTGCCAGTTCCCGGCTGATGGCAAGCCCAAGTCCGGTGCCGCCATATTTGCGGCTTGTCGAGGCGTCGGCCTGCTGGAACGCTTCGAAGATGATGCGCTGTTTCTCCGCGGGGATGCCGATGCCGGTGTCGGAAACTTCAAACGCGACAACCGACGGTGCGTGACGCAGGCCCGGATGATCGGGGCTCCAGCCGCTTGTCACCGGAGACACGGTCAGCTTGACGCCGCCCTCCTGGGTGAACTTGAACGCGTTCGAGAGCAGGTTCTTCAATACCTGCTGCAAGCGCTTCGCATCGGTGATCATGCTGCGCTCCAGATCCGGGGAGGTGATCACCTCGAAGGACAGGCGGCGGCTTTCCGCCTCGTGGCGGAACGGGCGCGCCATGATGTCGAGCAGACTGTTGAAGAAGATCTCCTCAGCATCCACCGAAGTCGTTCCGGACTCGATCTTGGACAGATCAAGAATATCGCTGATCAGGTTCAACAGGTCGGTGCCGGCACCATGGATCGTGCGCGCAAATTCGACCTGCTTGTTGGTCAGGTTGCCGTCCGGGTTTTCGGTGAGCTGCTGACCCAGGATCAGAATGGAATTCAGCGGCGTGCGCAGCTCGTGGCTCATGTTCGCCAGGAATTCCGATTTGTATTTCGATGTCAGCGCGAGCTCCGTCGCCTTCTCCTCCAGCGCGCGCCGGGCCTGCTCGATTTCCTGGTTCTTCGCCTCAACCTCGACATTGCGTTCGGCCAGCTGCTGGGCCTTTTGCTCCAGCTGTTCGTTGGTCTGCTGCAATTCGCGTTGCTGGGTCTGCAATTCGCCGGCGAGCTGCTGCGACTGGGTGAGCAGTCCTTCCGTTTGCATGGTGGCTTCGATCGAGTTCAGCACGATGCCGATGGATGTCGTCAACTGTTCCAGGAACGACATCTGGAGGTCGGTGAACGTTCCAAGCGAAGCCAGTTCGATGACCGCTTTCACCTGCCCCTCGAAAAGCACCGGCAGGACGATGGCATTGCGTGGTACCGCCTTGAACAGACCCGAACCGATGGGCGCTATCTCCGAAGGCATTTCCGTGATGAGCAATCGCCGTGCGTCACGCGCGCATTGGCCGATGAGCCCCTCTCCCATAGCCAGCCGCTCGCGGCTGCCGCCCTCGACCCCGTCCGCATAGGCCGACAGCAGCCGCAGGCCCTGCGCCGGCCCCTCCGTTTCCGCCTGGTAAATCACCCCGTGCTGCGCATCGACCAAGGGCGCGAGCTCCGACAGCAGCATGCGTCCCACCGTTGTCAGTTCGCGCTGGCCCTGCAACATGTTGGTGAAGCGTGCCAGGTTGGTCTTCAGCCAGTCCTGCTCGGTGTTGCGCTCCGTGGTCAGGCGCAGATTGCCGATCATCGTGTTGATGTTGTCTTTCAGCTCGGCCACTTCACCCGACGCCTCAACCGAGACGGAGCGCGACAAATCGCCTTTGGTCACCGCGGTCGCCACCTCGGCGATGGCGCGCACCTGGGTCGTGAGGTTAGCCGCAAGAAGGTTGACGTTGTCGGTGAGGTCTCGCCACGTGCCAGCGGCGCCAGGAACGTTGGCCTGGCCACCCAACCGCCCCTCCACGCCCACCTCACGCGCCACGGTTGTCACCTGATCGGCGAACGTCGCGAGCGTCCCTGTCATGTTGTTGATGGTCTCGGCCAGCGCCGCCACCTCGCCCTTCGATGCGACCGTCAGATTCTGCTTCAGGTCGCCATTGGCGACCGCGGTCACCACCTTCACGATGCCGCGGACCTGCTCGGTCAGGTTGGCCGCCATGACGTTGACGGTGTCCGTCAGGTCCTTCCAGGTGCCCGCAACACCCGGCACCTGCGCCTGGCCGCCGAGCTTGCCCTCCGTGCCGACCTCCTTGGCGACGCGGGTCACCTCGCCGGCGAAGGAGTTCAACTGGTCGACCATCGTGTTGATGGTGGATTTCAGCTCCAGCACCTCGCCGCGGACCTCCACGGTGATCTTGCGGGAGAGGTCGCCGCGCGCCACCGCCGTGGTCACCTCGGCGATATTGCGCACCTGCGTCGTCAGATTGGCCGCCAGCAGGTTGACGTTGTCCGTCAGATCCTTCCACGTGCCGGCGACGCCGGGCACCACGGCCTGGCCGCCAAGACGGCCCTCGGTGCCCACCTCGCGCGCCACGCGCGTCACTTCGTCGGCGAACGAGCGCAATTGATCGACCATCGTGTTCAGCGTCTCCTTCAGCAGAAGGATCTCGCCGCGAACGTCCACGGTGATCTTGCGCGACAGGTCGCCGGTGGCGATCGCGGTCGCCACTTCGGCGATGTTGCGCACCTGGCCGGTCAGGTTGCCGGCCATGGAGTTCACGTTGTCCGTCAGATCCTTCCAGGTGCCGGCAACACCCGGCACCTGCGCCTGCCCGCCCAGCTTGCCCTCGGTGCCCACCTCGCGCGCCACCCGGGTCACCTCGCCGGCAAAGGCGTTTAGCTGGTCCACCATCGTGTTGATGGTGTTCTTCAGCTCCAGGATCTCGCCTTTCACGTCCACGGTGATCTTACGCGAGAGGTCGCCGCGCGCCACCGCCGTGGTGACTTCGGCGATGTTGCGCACCTGGCCGGTCAGATTGGACGCCATGGAATTGACGTTCTCGGTCAGGTCCTTCCACGTGCCGGCCACGCCCGGCACCTGTGCCTGCCCACCCAGCTTGCCTTCGGTGCCCACTTCGCGCGCGACGCGCGTCACTTCGGAGGCGAAGCGGTTGAGCTGGTCCACCATGGTGTTCAGCGTCTCTTTGAGCTGAAGGATTTCGCCGCGCACGTCCACGGTGATCTTGCGGGAAAGGTCGCCATTGGCGATCGCGGTCGCAACCTCGGCGATGTTGCGCACCTGGGCGGTCAGGTTGCCCGCCATGGAGTTCACAGAGTCGGTGAGGTCTTTCCACGTGCCGGCGACACCCGGCACCTGAGCCTGACCGCCAAGCCGGCCTTCCGTGCCCACCTCCCGGGCCACGCGCGTCACTTCGCCGGCGAACGATCGCAGCTGGTCGACCATCGTATTGATGGTTTCCTTCAGCTGCAGGATCTCGCCCGACACGTTCACGGTGATCTTTTTCGACAGGTCACCCTGCGCCACCGCTGTCGCCACTTCCGCGATGTTGCGCACCTGTCCGGTCAGGTTCAGCGCCATGGAGTTCACCGAATCGGTGAGATCCTTCCAGGTGCCCGCGACGCCTTTCAGCTGCGCTTGGCCGCCAAGCTTGCCTTCCGTGCCCACCTCGCGCGCCACGCGCGTCACTTCCGAGGCAAAGGCGTTCAACTGGTCCACCATCGTGTTGATGGTGTTTTTCAGTTCGAGGATCTCGCCCTTTACGTCCACGGTGATCTTGCGCGACAGATCGCCATTGGCGACCGCTGTGGTAACCTCGGCGATGTTGCGCACCTGCCCGGTCAGATTGGAGCCCATCAGATTGACGTTATCGGTGAGGTCTTTCCAGACGCCGCCAACGCCGAGCACGTTCGCCTGCCCGCCCAGCCGCCCTTCAGTGCCGACTTCGCGCGCCACGCGCGTGACCTCCGAGGCGAAGGCGTTGAGCTGATCGACCATCGTGTTGATGGTCTCCTTCAGCTCCAGGATCTCGCCCGACACATTTACCGTGATCTTCTTGGAAAGGTCGCCGTTGGCGACCGCCGTCGTCACCTCGGCGATATTGCGCACCTGGCCGGTGAGGTTGGCGGCCATCGTATTGACGTTATCGGTCAGATCCTTCCAGGTGCCGCCGACACCTTCCACGCGCGCCTGGCCGCCGAGCTTGCCGTCGTTGCCGACTTCGCGTGCGACGCGGGTAACCTCCGAGGCGAAGGAGTTCAGCTGGTCCACCATCGTGTTGATGGTTTCCTTCAGCTCCAAAATCTCGCCGGACACGTCCACGGTGATCTTGCGGGACAGGTCCCCGCGGGCGACCGCGGTGGTGACCTGCGCGATGTTGCGCACCTGTGCCGTCAGATTGCCGCACATGGCGTTCACGGAATCGGTCAGGTCTTTCCAGGTGCCGGCCACACCTGGAACGATGGCCTGCCCGCCAAGCTTGCCTTCGGTGCCAACTTCCTTGGCGACGCGCGTCACCTCGGATGCGAAGGAGCGCAGCTGGTCCACCATCGTGTTGATGGCTTCCTTCAGCTGCAGGATTTCGCCGCGAACGTCCACGGTGATCTTCTTGGAAAGGTCGCCATTGGCAACCGCGATGGTGACGTCCGCGATGTTCCGCACCTGTGCGGTCAGGTTCGACGCCATGGAATTCACGGACTCGGTCAGGTCCTTCCAGACGCCGGTGACCTCGCTGACCTGCGCCTGACCGCCGAGCTTGCCATCGGTGCCCACCTCGCGCGCGACCCGGGTCACCTCGGAAGTGAACACGCTCAGCTGCTTGATCATGGTGTTAACGATGGTGGCCGAGCGCAGGAATTCGCCCTGAAGCGGCCGGCCGTCGACATCCAGGGGCACGGTCTGCAGCAGATCGCCCTTGGCCACCGCGGTGATGGTGCGGGTCACCGCCGTGGTCGGCCACAACAGATCGTCCATGAGGGTGTTGATGGACGTCTCCATCTCGTCCCATGCCCCGGTGCCCACACCCAATTTGACGCGAGTGCGGGTTTTGCCCTCCCGCCCGACCACCTGGCCCACATTCTCCAGCTGTTTTGCCATGCGTTCGTTGGCAGAGACGATATCGTTGAAAGTATCGGCAACCTTTCCAGCCCGGCCAACAAGATTTCCCGGAAGCCGAACCGAGAAGTCGCCGCTCTTCATGGACTGTAATGCATTGAGCAGCTCATCAAGACTTAGGGTAGAGTGGTCCTCCATCCCGTTGGCATGACCGTTCCCCCCTTTGCGGCTGATAAGTGACTCTGATGCTGCGCCGTGAACGGCTTCAGACATAAGGGTGGTGTTGCCAGCTTGAGGCTGCATGGTTCTTCCCCGAGGACGTCGCTCTTTTGTAATGGATGTTAGCCAGTGTGCCCAGCCGGGCCCCTTGCCTGCTGAGGAGCAATCTCTTTGTAGTGGCGCTTTCGGTCCGCACATTTGCGTGAGCAACAGTTGAGCATTTTGACCCGGCGGGTGTGATTTTTGGGTATGGTTCTGTTCGAAAACCGAAGGCGCCGAGCCATACCGCAACGCGCCAAACGCACCAGCCTGCCGCTCCACGTTTTCTGCCGCCCACGCAAGCTCGCCGCAAAATTGCCGCACTCGAAAATCGACGCCGCTTCGGGGCTCGGTAGATGAGATCATCCGGATCGCAGGGCAGATCCGCGAGAAGCGGTCGGCAGTTCCCATTCCGCTCCTCGAAGCGAACCCGCAGTTTCCTGTTCGGCATGGTGCACAATGATCGGCTAGTTGCTGCTGTTTAACCGGGCGTTTCTTGCATTATCGCTATAATTCCGCTCTGTGTACAGAACGGTCAGGGTCTAGTTCAATTGCTGCTAATGTCTTCGCTATCACCATCGAGCAGGCTTTTGAGTCCAGAGTTGGTCCAATGCCTGGCGTGATGGCATTTTTTGATTGCTTTTTCACCTCCGCGCACGGCCAGAACGTGGCCTTGCGGCAACGAGGGATGCGCCGACTCCTGCCAAGGCAGCCAACGCCAAGTGCGGATGTAGTTGCGCCTCCAGAGCCAAGCTTGTCCTGCGGGTCATTGGGCTCAAGCCGCTGTTGACGGCTAAATCCTGGCGCGGCTCTACAGGTTGTCGCGCTGCGCCTGATCGGCTGGCATCCTCGTTGTCATGCTCGCGTGCCAGACGCGCCCCGAAAACCAATCCATGATGCGCGGTGCTCGGAGATTCCCAAGCACGAGGCTGATCCCGCCGGCGCTTCCGATCGTCACGTCGCGGACGGGCGTGACACAGGCATAGGCGATGGCTCTTGCCACCAAATGCGGGTCAATATTTCGACGATCATGGCGTGGAGCATAGCGTGGGCTTCGACGACGTGAACGACTATCTGCGCGAGATCATCGGTGGCGGGACGAGTATCTCCGCCATGACGGTCCGGAGCATGTGCTGTGCTTCGCACCGACC
>Ga0116229_10015891_pt1 | contig 10175 bp, 7 predicted proteins | sample S1TSphgellanicum_3_FD_87313 | JGI IMG/M metagenome (GOLD analysis project Ga0116229, IMG submission 87313) | Host-associated microbial communities from peat moss isolated from Minnesota, USA - S1T2_Fc - Sphagnum magellanicum MG | ecosystem: Host-associated > Plants > Peat moss > Unclassified...
ATGGTTATTGGTGGCTATTAGTGGTTATTGTATTATAAATTATTATTGGTTATTATATGTTATATTATGACTATTGGTAGTAATTATATGGTAGGGTGTTTTAAATTATTTTTCATAGGTTATTATTTTCTATCCTAAATTATTTTACCATGAGTCATTATACTTTATTTTAGATTATTTTAAGTTATTATACTTACGATAATATAATTTATAATAACATAAAATAGAATGACCTCGAATAACTTAAAGTATAACTTGAAATATATTAATTTAAAATAAAATAATATAAGGTACAACCTAAGGTTAGTTGAATAATTTAATTTAGAATAACTTAAAAGCTTATAATAAGTTAGTTAAGATATCTTACGGTAAAATAATATATAATAATTTAAAATATAATAATTTATAATAGCTTATAATAACTTATAATAACATAAGATATAAGTTAGAATAACTAAAGTAGCTTAAAATAATATTAGGTATATCATAAAGTAGCATATATGAATATTTAAAAATAAATAAAAATAAACTTATTTATTACAATAAATTATAATAATGAATTATGTTAATTAGTAATGAAACATGATGTTTACATAGTGATGTTATAATGAAATAATTTTCAGCAAGGTGAAATTAATAAAATGCAATAAACTTATTTCATTTTTAAGGTCCCATGGTGATTTAGGCTAGCGAACTGCACCCTACTTTTGTAGTAGTGCATGAGAATGACATGACATGTTATGTGACAATAAAATGTTATGATTATGGTCAACATCATGAGTCATGGTATTAATTTTTATGGAATCTCATTTACTAATTAATTAAAAGTACCATTGATTTTTGTGATTAACAATGACTTCCCATATTGATGATGATATGGCAAAGTGCCATGTGTTGATTAGGTGTTGCAACTATAATCAACATTATGACTTATGGGTGCACAAAACAAATACACGCAACTATTAAATGAATGTTGCAATTGTATGTCATTAATTAGTTAATGGTAGATTCACACATGGCATCATAAATATTGTAAATGAGAATGTAACATAAATAGCCCCTGGGTAGACCTTTAGGTAGGTCCCTATGTAGGGGTGCAAACAGGATAATATGAGCCACGCCCGCTTGCTTTTTGACTGCTTTTGTGATTGCTTTGTGGGAAATATTCTTAAAATATTCTTGGAATAATCTTGAAAAAGTCTTTAAAAAGTTTTAAATTTTTCTTCATATTATTTTATGTTAAAAATTTGGCAAAAAGTGTCATTTTCAAAAAAATTCACATCCATTTACAAGTCTTAAATTTATTGCTTAAAATCAAACATTAGTGCTTAATGAGTGTTTTTGTTGAATTTTTACTCATTGGATGAATTTTAAATTAAGTCACATGTTCCCATGATATACAAACTATATAATTTCTTTTACAATTTCAACATCAAATTAAATTACAACTTTAAAACATGAAAAAACCAAAAAAATGTTACACTTGATATGGTACATGTTATTATGATTGCACCTATAACATAAATAACCTAATTAAACCCTAGATAAACCCTTTTATGTAAGCCTTAGTTATGTAACTTAAATAACCTTTAGTAGGTGTTTAGATAGGCTAAGTAGCTTAGGGTAGGTGGAATAAGTCATTTAGGTAGGTTATAAAAAATGTTTATTATGATGTGGTTACATTTTATGTTAGATAAAAAAATTGGTGCAATGGTAAGGACTTTGCCCCTCAAATACATGGAAGTGAGAGGTTTAAATCCTCATTTTTGTAATTTCTTTACCTTAGTTTAAGCTAGGTAGTTTATATGATTAATTTTGGCTAGGGTGTGTAGGCTATGCCACCTAGGCTCCATAGGTTAGGTTGCCTAGCCTTTAAGTTGCCTGATCTAGGTGGCTTAGGCTACTGAGCCTAAATAACATAGGTTAGCTTAGTTAGCCTAGGTTTTGACATGCAATTAGATACCATGTTTTGTGGTAGTGAATTGACCCAAAATTTACATATTTATCAACCCCTAACATCCAATAAGAAGTTAACAAATGGATTTTATGCCCCATTCTCTTTTGGTCATGTGTGACTCATAATTGAACATGTGCAAATTGTTTTTTGACACATTTCATTCTTACATGAAGGCATCCTTTATAGCACCTAAACATGTAAAACGAATAGGTTGACATGGCATCCACATCACTTTACACTTTGCACATCACACCATGGAAATTTATGATATGAAATTTTAATATTATCACAAAATTAAAAAATATTAGTTGATAATATGACTAACCTTTACAACTAAATGTCACATCATTGTCCTTTGCAACTAGGTGGGTGAATTGACATGGGTATAACAATTCATAAGTCATCAATCACAATATATGTCCTTTGTAATGATATTTAGTTGCAAATGGAAGTCACAAAACCAAAAATGTGTTGTAATGTAAGAAAGTGCAAAGTTAAATCTACTTCACCAAAGCTAGGGGTGAAGGTTATAGAATTTTATTTGTTGTGTTTTGTTGTTCCTTTGATGCTTTTTGAACTACGTCAATCCTCTTCCTTGGGTGTTAATCTCTTCTTTTTGCTTTTCCTAGCTACGTTGATCCTCTTTTTGGTGTGTTGATCCTCTTCTCCATAGGTCCTTTCATTTTGATCATGTCTATGGGTGCTCTCCTTGATTGTTTGCCTCTTGGAAGTTCTCCAAGCTACATTGATCCTTTCCTTGTGTTTAATCAGTCCTCCTAGTGGGGCTTCTCTAATGTTCCTCTTGTCCAATTGATCTCTTGGTGTTGTTTCCTTGGTGCTATCTATATTCATTTGATCTTGTTGGTGGTGATTCTTTGGTGTTCTTGGTCACCAAGCTCCTTTGGAGCTCCTCTAATCCTCTAATTCATTCATGTGAAGGTATTAAACTTGTTGGTTGGCAACCTTGTGCTACTTGGTGACTTTTTGCCTATTGTCAAACCTCACATTGAAAGATTGTTTCACATCCAAGATTCATGCCCATATAGTTTGTATGGATTTACTCACATGCCTACGTGAAAATTCTGGTGAAATTTATTATTCATTTCCTTCATAACTACTGGAGTCTAGGCTACAATAAACTATGGTTTAACACATTTTTCAACTACCTTTTGAGTTGTTCGATCCACTATAGACCCCACATCTATTGCTTTCTTTAGTTTCTTTTCCTCCCTTTCTTTTCATCTATCTTCTTTAATTTCCTCTACAACTACCTTGTCCATGGTTTTTTTTCACATGATATTTAAGGACTGATTAGATGTTATTACATGGGATTGGGAGTAATCAACTAATGTGTTTTTTCCTTTTGTTTGTCTTATAGATAAACAAGGCAATGAAAACAAGTTGTGCATACATATGGACTCCTATGTTATGTTGGTGGAGAAGATAGAATTTTTTGCAACACATTAAGGCTATCATCTAGGTTTACAACATTGAACTCCTTTAGCTACTTTTCAATGTTAATAGGGCTATGACAAATATCTACATAGTAATGCTAGTCATGTTTAGACATGTTAAGAAGATCTCTAATTGTTGATTGAGAAACCACTTCACCTATATGCAAAAATTTTATAGTTGCACATTTTTCTCCCCAATCTTGGTTATGATCAACTTCATCATCTATTGTGTTGTTTTCATTTCCTTGATTATTGATTGGCTTTGCAATGTATATTTGTGAAGGTTGAATCTTGTTGTGCATTGCCTTGGGATTGAAAGGCCATATATTTATGGTCATAAATCCAAATGTGATTTTTTTTGTTATTGATTGCTCTAGAGCCTGATCTACCCACCTAGCCAATGTTATCTTATCTAGTTCCATATGATTATTTCTAGACATGGTTGCATTTCTAACCTTTTTTAAATGTTGTTTTGAATGGTTTAAAATAAAATACATTTAATGTTTGGAAAACATGTGATGTGTGGGATGGTGAGGTGATCATGTTTAATCCCATCTTTTGTGCTTGTGATATTACTTTTAAGGTAACATGATTGCAATGCCCATCTAAAACTATTAAGTGTCTATTGGTGAAAGAAGTTTCAACTAGAATAGATTTCTTAAAGAAAGAGAGAAATTCCTTGAACAAAAAAGAAGTCATCTAGGCCTTTTTTTGCGTTGCCATGTTAGTCCCTAGTTTGCAAAGTTTAGTGTAGTCAACTTGTAGTTTTTTTCTTTTAAAGATGTAGAACCTTGGTAGAACAAACTTATAACATTCACTACATAGTTTATAGTTAACCATTCTAGGGACTTGAGGATGGTGTTATAAATATTATTTGACCCTCTCTTAGTGAAAAATCTTATTCCCACTTGTCAACCAATTTTATTTGAGTTCCATACATGATTTGGAACATCATAACTATATTAATTATATTATGCTTGTAGGTTAACATAGAAAAATTTATAAATATTAGGTGTTAATTCCTATGCTTTGCAAACCTCCAATTTTTTTGCTTAACAAATGTTTAATTCTTGATGCTTGTGTTCAAACTAGTACCACCAACTATTACCTAGTATCCCATTTCAAAATAATGTAGGTTTTATTTGTGTTAGCTCTGTAACCTTTATCTTCAATTGCTGTAGATTAATGGATAGTCCACATTCTTGCATAACTAAGGTCCATTTAATCATTTTAGCATCCTCTTTTCTTGTAAGCACACCTTCTCACCCCATCTATTTAAATCTTGTTTTTCCATTTAGGTGATCAAAAAATGAACTTAAAGGAATGTTCCATGCTTTGTTGGCCCTCCTCAATGAATGTGTCCTTTTATCAACAATAGTCATTGTTGTTTTTAGTGCATCATTTGTCCACATTCCTTTCTTACATGTTGTAAATGCTCGATTCAATTGAACTGTTGGTGTTTTGTTCATTCATGTAGGCTTAGGGGTTGGATTTTCCTTATCTATCGAATCTAGGTCCAACATGTTGTTTTGTCACCTTTGAAGCACAATTAAGTTCTTGGAGGTCCCTTTTGGTCCCGACCTCCAAAAAGTTGGTGGTGTACATTTTGGACCAATCAAGGGTATGCTTTCTTCTTTCCTATACACAACCCAATAAATGTAGTAAGTTTGGAAATTGGGCTAATGCATGTTCTAATATATGTATAGAAAAATACATGAGAATGTACAAATTTGCAAAGTCTTCCCAAACTAAATCAACATCTTTTGTTATTGTGCAAGTTGTTAAAATAAATATATAAGAATGATTTATGTAACTGAGTTGATCCAATGTTTTTAAAAATCTTTGTGATCTAACATTTCAAACTATAGATTACTAAATTGAACGATATACTAAATATTTTTTGAGTCTTTAATTGTAGATCTAATATGTGATATATATATTTGAACCTTCTTCTACTTTCAGATTTGGTTTTTATAGATTTATTTGCTCCTCTATATGCTCTACTTTGATTTTCAAATTTAGTTTCTGTAGAACTACTTGTGGAATTAGTGTTTCCCCTTCTACTTGCTATACTTTGATTTTCAGCTTTGGTTTCTTTAGATTTTCTTTCAAACTTGTTTTTTGCAAGAAGAGTTTCAAACTTGACCTATCTTCCTCTACTTTCATCTGCAAATTTGTAGTTTCAACATTACATCAATAGACCCAAGAACTCTTAACATAATTGTAGATGAAAACACATTAAGGTGTAACACTTTTAAGCACATATGGAAGTTCATAATTGCATAAATTAACATTGCGAAAGTAGTGTGAAGGTAGGATACCTTGAATCACACAAGTCATTTTATAGGTTCTTAGTTGAAATCTATTATTAAAAAAATTGCAACCCTAATTTACCTTATGGAGAATTTAAATTTGAAAGATGAACTTCTAAACTATTACTTTTGTTCAATAAAGGACTTAATTAAAAAAAAAACCATAATTCAAGGTACATGGAAAATTTTGGTCACCAAAACCCTTTCAAAATGTCCTCCTTGGTATCAATGTTATTATATCATATTACCATTGAGTCCTTTACTCATTAAAAAACATTATATGAAGGTGCATGGAGTCCATGCTCATTAATTATGGTCTATTACATATTTTTGGATACTCCTTTAAAAGTCCATTATGTTATGACTATTTAAAAACTATCCATGAAATTCATAAAATGTGATTATATTATATATACCATTGTAATGTTGAGTCCTTTTTCATTTTAGTTGATTATATTTAATCACATGACCAATTACAAATCCCAAACTCTTGCAAAAACTGCCTTGTGACAACATTTTATGGAAAATGTAGTGTGCTTACACCCTTGAAATTGTTTTTTTACTTTAATTTTTAAAGATGACATACTTAAAAAATATTGCAAAAATTGAACCAATATTTTGATTTCCACTTATGTGTAAACTTGATTTTGCACAAAGGCTTGGAGTTTTTTTTGGAATACTCAAGGATTTGACATCCTTTTGATTTTTGGGCACAATGCTTAAGTTAGGATTTAGGTTATATTTATGAGCAGTTGCATGCCCTTCAATGTTATAGACAAACTCCCATAACCAAATGTTTTCTTTGCAATTTCTGTTATTGCTTTTGTGAAACCAATCCTAATCCAACCATTGGCTTTGAAACACCTTATGTTTTGCCCTTGATCTATTTCAAAAGACACCTTACAAACAAACACTCCATATTTGATAGTAACATTAACGAGTCCTTTATTTTCAGTTGAATGCTTGAGGTTGTGCTATTACTTTCCCATGATCAAACGGATCATATACATAATGGCATTCATTTTTTAAAAAAACCAACCACTTCTACCCCCCAAAACCACACACTAAATCAATATTCCATGTGAATAATTAAAAAAAAACCAAACAATTTTTTTTTAATACCAGGCATTCGATCATATGAACATTTTGAAACGCTAGGAGCTTCACCCACAGCCATTCTCGAACGTCCAGCTGAGCTGCTGGGGTGTGTTTGGTTACTGGGCTGTGTTTGGTGGGGGCATGTATGTTGCTTGATTATGTATGTGATAATAACATACATGCTCACCCATGACATACAAAATACATGCTCACCAATAACATCCAATATACATGCTCACCAATAACATACATAGAAGGCCCATCCAAAAAGCCCATACAACATACATGCTCACCAATAACATCCAATATACATGCTCACCAATAACATCCAATATACATGCTCACCAATAACATACATAGAAGGCCCATCCAAAAAGCCCATACAACATACATGCTCACCAATAACATACATAGAAGGCCCATCCAAAAAGCCCATACAACATACATGCTCACCAATAACATCCAATATACATGCTCACCAATAACATACACAAAAAGCCCATCCAAAGTTCCAATTACACTGCAAGGACAGACAAGAAGCAAATGGATTAACTCTGTCTTCACTAGGGGCCCTCTAGGGGTATAGAAAGAAATTGTATTCAAGCTATAGATAGACAAGTTTCAATGAATTGCATGCTGGAGTTTGAAAGCTCCAGATCTCATGTGAGTTTCAAGCCAAAAAGGTGGAGAGAGAGAGAGAGAGAGAGAGAGTGTGTGTGTGTGTGTGTGTGTGTGTGTGTTATTACAGGCTAGAGATGGCTGTTTCCAATCTGGCTCTTGAAGGGCTTAGGCTTGCTTATCCACAAGGGTTAGGTAGTTGTGGCCAAAATGGCCTTCTTAATGCAATTGCAGCTGTTCATTCAGCATTTTGCCTTGCTTTGTGCCTTGCATCTTTTTGTCTAACCCTCTTCTATTTCTCTCTCTTTCACCATTGTCATAAATTCTGTTCTTTTTGGTCCCTGAAGAAATAAAATTATTATTTGGGGTTATGTCAAATAACCAGTTCAGAATCACCAGTTAACCTGCTGGTTATACACCAGTTATAGGGTTTTTAATATTATATATATATATATATATATACACCAATTCCAAACTGTAAAGTGGGTATTGTTATTATGGCTAATGTGGTACCTAATGACTCTAGTGATGAGTCCCAGAGACACCAGAAGAAGTTATGCCACCAAAAAAAAACATTTTTGCCCAAAATATGCATAATATTTATCTATCAATGACCAGATTCTGTGAATGATGAAGCATATATATGCCAAGCAATGTACAAAAATAACTAACTAAATAAAATAAATAAAATGCTTTGATGATTGCTAACATACTAATCTGGAGCCTTGGTCCTGACTCCTGCTGATATGTCGCCAAATTTACAAATAAGGTACCTACTTTCTTTGGCAAGAGTGCATCAATTGATTACTTTCTTAGGCAAAAAAACCCTAAACCCTACTTTCTTAAGGCAAAAGTGATACCATCCTCCAGTTGATCTCAACCAAGGAAATCAGGTCTGATGAAATTATGAAGCACCCAAAACCCAAAATTAACTTAATCTACAACTCTTTTTCAAATAGGAGTTAGGCCTAGTTCTTGTTGTAATAGGTCTAAAACTTGTAGTTCAAGGGAATGATGATCATTGATGACACCATTTGTGTAACCTGAAAAGATGGGAGATCATGTCAGGAGTTTATGAGTTTTTTTGGGGGGGGGTGGAGGGTTGTCTATCTTCACACAAAACTCCATCTGTCCCCCAAACTCTTCCAGACTGGAAGGTGCCAATTTTAGACTTGGGTAGTAACACTCTGAATATGATGATCATCATTCAAGAGAGTTAGTTCCTAGTTACAGACCACACCAAACTATGAGGCCAATCTTAGACATTTGTATCATCCCCCATAAAATGGTTAATTACCCTGTGTTGATGTCAGATTTGATGGAAGTTAGTTCAAAATTGCAATGCTAATTTTTTTTGAGAAAATTCTTCTTAACATGTCTAAAATTCAAAGAAATTATTCAACCACTTTGCCTAATAATTCAGAAAATTTTGAAATTATCGTGTATTTAAAAAAAAAGTAACAAACAAATTATATGCTCAAATCCAATTTATAGAAAGTTGGAAATATAATGTAACCTTAATATGTAAGGTGTTTTGGTTATACAAAGTACCAATGTATGTAGAATAGGTATTCATCTATGCTTCAAACTCCACTAAAGCATTTGCTCCAAAATCCCATAATCTCAACATCATGAAACAAATTTTCTCGATCTTCGTGATTATCTTAACTAATTTCTTCACCCACTACGTTAAATGTACTAGCAAAGAGTGAATATTTGGCATTTTCCTTCATAGGAGATGCTTGAAAATTCTTTTCAAATGCTCTCACTAAACCACATGGCTCCCATACCTTGATTATCATGTCAAAATGGCTACCTACAACTTGCCAAGCTTCAAATAGCTAGGTACATAATAATTTGTGTAATGGACCAATGCTTAGATAAAGTTTCACCTCCAAACCACCAAATTCCAATTGCTCTTGAATACATGATGTAGATGACTTCTTGATGCATTTAGTGAATTTGCATGTCAATGGCCTTCATACAATGACAATAGTTCGTTGCAATTTTGAGATATAGTTTATAAATATAGAGATAACACAAATAAATTGGAACTCAAATTTCATCCTTGAAATAAAACCATTAGACTTGTGCACAAACAAACAATCAATGAGGGAGATCAATTTTTGATCCTTAGATAAAATCCTTTTTTGCATGACATCTTTGTAGTAAATCATCAAAAAAAATTGAAAAAATTGTTGACATATTTTGAAATTGGACAAATGATTGTTCATCATTGTAAAATGGAAGTCATAGTCCAAGAATAGTTTTTCATCTGTTTTTTAAGGTAGGCAATGTTTTATTTTACCTATAAAATCACTTGCGTCAAAAATAGTGATCCATCACTTGAGGATGAAACACAAATTGTCATCTGCTTTTTAGTTTCCATCCCAATGACGTTAATATCTTTTGACCCTTTCTTTTCCCAAGTATGCTCTCAAGCCATGGCAACCAAATCACTACTTACACATTAGCTACCACAATATCAACAAGAATAATGTCAATGTAAATGGAAGCTATGTTGTTTTCATCAACGATGTGCACTCAAATCACATGAGTTGCACTATCCAAAACATCTTATAATAATAAAAACTCAACTTATGAATTGAAGAATATAGACATGCCTATATGACCCATATTGACAACCGAGGCAAGTGGTATGACATACGTTCTAACAAAATATGTGATTGTATAAACCATGAACATCCCTTGATCTCCCAATTTGATGAAAGCTTG
>Ga0116229_10015892_pt1 | contig 10175 bp, 4 predicted proteins | sample S1TSphgellanicum_3_FD_87313 | JGI IMG/M metagenome (GOLD analysis project Ga0116229, IMG submission 87313) | Host-associated microbial communities from peat moss isolated from Minnesota, USA - S1T2_Fc - Sphagnum magellanicum MG | ecosystem: Host-associated > Plants > Peat moss > Unclassified...
ATGCTTTGTCACCTAACAGACTCATTGACTTGAACATAGCAGTGATCATCTTTGAGCATGCAATAAACTTGTCTCTTATACCACATGGATTAGTCCCTGGCACATTAACAGCAAAAGGAAATTCTTTTTCCAAAAAAAGGAAACAATGTGTCAGAGCTCTTGCATAAGCAAATCTTCTCCAAGACATTGCATCCAATTTACTCCTTTACAGAATCCTGACAGGCAGCATATTCAGAAATATCACATAGAAGTAAAAGATTGAACCCGGGCTCAGTACCGAGGTAGTTGAACTTGTGTTGATCAACAGGGAGTAGAAGCTATAGCTTCTGCTGCTGTTTACCACTGGCTATTGCTCTTTGTACAGCCTCCCCTGGCTCTGCACGCATGCCATTGACCAGTTTCCTTCCAAGTATTATAATTGCTGCAAAGGGTGAGAGAAGAAGTGACTCTGAGAGCAACAAACCTTGACATTATGTTGGAAGAATATTAGAACTGGAGGAAAGATACAAAACCTGGTCAAGAGCCAGAAGAAATAAGAACCAAAAGGGTAGAAGAATCCCACCTGCTTTACTTCTTCGTCATGGTTTGTGGGTCAGGCCACTGTTGAGCCTCTGAAACAACTACATGTGACCCCTTCACTTTCAGAGCTACAACTCTTTCCAGTACCCCATTTCTCAACACCTTTAGGTCTGACTGCCAGATGATTGCCCTGCTGCACTTCAACTCATGAAAGACTTGTTCCGGACAAGGAGTCGCACCCACATTACATGCTTTCCTATAACCATGTTTGGTATACAAAATCTCATGCAAGAGATAGCAGTTGTAGCATGACCAAACATTGCTGCCATAGTTGCTTTACCCTTAGAAATGCCCACACAAGTTCAATTCCATGAGACTTTCCTATTGAGTGGCATCTGTTGACAAGATGTATTCCCAGAGCTTGGTTTCCAATTCAGACAAAAACACAAACTACTGGTGTCTTGCCAAACTATGAATAGAAACCAGATGAAGAAAACCCAGAATTCAGCATGCTCAGACCAAGAATCATGGAATGAGTTTGTAGAACATATACAACATGTAAATGGTAGGCAACCGTGAATGTGCTCAGGCAGAAGCTTGCATGACCTACTATCTGGATTGGGAGTAAAATTGTTGGTCTTGACATCAGAAGCATATTAATTATAGGTTATAAACCATAAGCTCCCTTACCAGTTATGTTGACATTAGCTAGATCCTTCTACATCTGCCGCTGCAACACAACAACATCCTTCCAGGATCCTTCTTCATCCGATGCTGCAACACAACAACATCCTTCTATATCTGCTATTGCAACATACAAGATCCTTCCATGTACATCAGTCTTGAATGCCAAGCTTCTGCCACCCTCCAGATAAAAAACATAACAGCAGAAATATCACAATATGAAGAGGCCTTAAGAAAGCCTTAAGCCTGCTTGCAAGGTTGCAGCTTCACTTGCAACTGGATCAATGCAGCGACTGGCATCCTCAAATTGAGATCTGTTCCCAAGAATCCCCAACAGTTTCATGCACCATAACTTGCCTGGGATTCACAGGGTTCAACACAACTGCTTTTGATGGCAAATTGTGCTTGCATTTCATGGTTCAACCCAACTACTGAGCTTCAAGGAGCACAAATACAACAGCTAACTCTGATCTCAAGCATCCAACCTGAAATGATGCCTAACGTGAGGTAAATGCTCCCGGTTTGAACCAAATCAAAGCTCTTCCATTCACGGTGGTTGCCTCTGGAAACATCAACATTGGCAGGTGGTCAGTGCAAGGAGCTTTTCTCTGCATCAGGCAGATGTTCCCATGTCATGAAATTCCCATACAAGTTTGAGATGAAAAGAGTGAGGGTAGAACCATCCATCACTAAACACACACCTATGACCAAACACTGAACCATATCTTACTTATTATTGCTTCATTTTGAGTGATCTTCATGGCTGTGGGTGTCAAGTAGAGACCTACAATACCTCTTTGAACTCTGAAGACAAAGGAGCAACCAAGAAGAAGCATGAAAAGGATGCAATGTCCAATTCAAAAAGCATGAGACCCCTTACTTTCAGACCCTCACATCTTCTTCATTTCTTGTCTTAATGATCCAAAAGATATGGGTGCACCAACTAGAGCTCTATAAAACCTCTTTGTCTCCAAAGGTAACATAATAATGTCCAAAAAAATTTGATTCCCAATCACAAACTATTTTAACACACCCATCATTGAACATTAAACCCGTTACTTCGAGACCTCATATCTTCATGGCTATGGGTGTGCCAGTGAAGATTTACAATACCTCTTTGAATTCCAAGGCAACAAAGGACTTTCCAAATATTTCAAACCTTTTGATACACTAATTGTTCAATCATTGGCTATCTACCTTAAGGGAAATTGAAACACGAATGTGATAGTAATACTTCAACACAAGAAAAAATCCTTTTGCATCTAATGTCACAACACAACAAGATCCTTGCAGAATCCTTTTTCAACCAATGCAGGAACACACAAGATCCTTATGCATTTGCAACAACAACATAATAAGTTTCTTCCACGCATTCAATATTGCCTATCAAGTTAATTTTGTCACCCTCCAAACAAAAAAATTAATAGTAAAATGCAACAAGACAAAAGTTGAAATAAGATTGTTCAATGTGAACGTTAATTGGATCATGTATAAGGTTTTCCAGAAACAACTACTACAACTAAACACTAGCAACTCCCCAAAGTTTCATAGAGGAAAAAATCCCAAGCAACTAATAAAGATCTAGTCATATACACTACTAGATACCTAGCCTATGTGCCACATAACCAACCTAGTTTAGGTGCCAGATAGGCAACCTAGCACAAACGTCACATAGGTACCTAGTTTTGATGCCACATAAGCTACCAACCCATGGCCTAACCTAGGTACATAGGTAGGTTGTCTATTGTTATGGATTTGTTGATTATTTTTTCATATTTGAAAATTTTACTTCCAAAATAATGGCATAATAATTGCAAAGGCAACCAACATATATTACAAGATAATGGATGAACCAATACAATGAAATGAAAAATACATTATGTCACTTGCAACTGGTAGTCAATTACAATGTATCATTTGCTACTAACATGGGATTTTTAGTTACAAATGTCTCTCATAGTTGAAAAATAGTTACAAGAGTCAATCATTAATTTGTAATTTTCTTGTAATGACACAATTAATGTAGATCATTCCATCTAAACCTTAAAACAAAAGGAATGCATAGTCCTGATCAAATTGCTTATATGCATAATGTAAAAAACAATGTCACCATTAAAAAATTGCAAAATCAATTTAATTTTTTACGTTTTTTTTTTGTTGGCATAAGTTTCTTCTTGAAATGTTTTTAATGGGTGATTACATATTTGATAATGTTCTTTAGTTTTCATTGTTTGTGCACACCAATGTTGGTGGTGATAAAAATAGTAATAGACCCCCAATTGTTATATATCCACATATATCAAGTCACTTACCCAATATAGGGTTGGGGGGGTGGGGGGGGAGATTTTAAAACTTGGGCGAAGGAAATCCAAAGGTGAGTGTTTGAAAAAAGCTTGCGTAGGAGAAAATCACAAACTTGAAAATGTTAAGGTTTTTGTGAAATTGAATCAAGTTGCCACCATGAACACATGATTATTTAATTCTTTTAATGTTTTGTGTTGCATGGTGGTGAACAATAATGGCATCATTGTTATGAAGTTTGGGAAATAAGTTTAGGGCTACACGACTTGAGACTTGACAATGGATTGTGAATATAAAAATGTATTCCATCACCATTGATAAACAACAAGAAATTGATGTGAAATTGTATGCATCGGCCTTCAAAGTTGAAAAATACATTGTAAGATGTTCATTCCTTTATTAAACATAATTTGACTATAGATCTATAAGTTGCAATCTACTTATGGCAAAGGTTTTTCCTCTTCCCATACAAAGGATCATCACAAAGATGATAAACCACAACAATCAAATATTGTCATCTAAAATGTTAGATTATGAAATGAGTTCTTTTATTTTGATGAAATGGAACAAGCCTTCTTCACTTCACTATGTTTTCTTTTGAAAATTTCCATATTCTTATATTCAATGTCACATCTGAAATGAGATCAATAAATAGATATCCTTGTAATCCAAAAAATATCTTGATGTCCATACTTTCAACCTAAAAAAAAGTCTTTTACAATTATAAACTATAATGCCACTAACTTTATTCTAGCAAGCAACATAAAAAAGTTATTGTAATTAATTTATCATTAAAATGCAACATACATAACACATTATGATTTAATACAAACTTGACCATTACCTATATTTACACATATAATGATGGTTTTTTAAAAATGATTGGAAAATTGAGGAACTAGACTTCATCACCATATTTGGTATCTTGTTTCACCTAATTATTGTGACATTTGTCTTGGATGTCATGGTTTGGCTTACTACAAACACACAACACATTTAATGAGATATTTATTAACAACCTAAAAAAATTGTATAAGTTTACATGCATTTTTTTAAAAACTATTTTTCAAATGCAACCACAATTTTGCTTTTCAAAAAAAACTTGCTTTGTATGTACAACTTTGATTTTGTTGGATTCAAACATTATCAATAAGGCCCTATAGCACAAAAACAATGAAAGTCATCGTGAATGCACAAAATAACATTTGAATGTAGTTCAACTCCACCTTTCACTTCAAAATCCAAATGTTCAAACACATTAAAAAAACATCACAAAATGTTTGTTGTCGCTAATTTCTTCACCTTTCTCAAATTGTTCATTATTTTAAGTAACATTTTATAAGTCAAAATTTAAATAAAATGGATGTTTTCCTCACACCCTTTTTCTTTGATATAAACAAACAAAAAAACAAGCAAAAACAATCCTAACTATGTACATATGATAGTTGCATCATCAAAAACTAAAATGCACAAAATGCTTAGAAAGAAAGACCATTTGTTTTATAATTTATCTTGAATTTCTTGATAACAAACATGATGCATGAAGGCCCTTGATGCAAAGGGGGGATCTTATTACCACATTTAACTTACCATAACACAAGTAAAAAAATACAAAAGAAACTATTTTTTTCTATTTAAATTATAGTGGGTTGAAGTATATTAATATGAGAAAGATACATTGTAATTTTCTACTAAAATATGAAAAATAGTTCCAAAAATAATTGAATTGATTAAAAACCTTTATGGAATTTATAATATCAAATTCACATGTGATTTTGCATAATTTGAACCATTTGAAAATTTTGATAAATCTCATATCCCAAGTGGGGTTTTATGAAGGCGTTCATCATATTAAGTTTTTGGTAAATTGAAATTTTGACCAAGAAAATCACTTTGAAATGAAGGGTGTCATTTACATTGTCAATTAGGCCAATGCATAAAACCCATTTCAATTGTTTATTTGGATGATTAGTGAAGTAAATAGTAATGTGATTAGAAACAAAAAATTGATTATGTTATACATATTTATGGCATAAATATACCCATGGTTTATTGAAAGTAAATGATTAAATTTATCTATTTATTCCAAATAATATTATATAACATTATTTTTGTGAAATTCATAATTATAAAGCCTAAACATAAAAAATTAGACCCAAAATTAAATGCATCAAATACATTAAAAGAAATCTATCATTTTGCAACACCATTTGCATTAATTTTCAATTGCATGTGACAATATGTATATGGACAATATATATGATATGAATTTATACTTTATATATGTGTGTGTGTGTTATGCTACAAGGGTTGCCGATGGTGACACATGTTCATTTGTGAAGGCCAATTATATGGTGACATGTAACATTTAAACATTATTTCATTATTCATCATTATTAATTAATTATTAATATCTTAGCCATCCAATAAAATGTGAATCGGGTTTTAACACATGTCCATTTGTGAATGCTAATTATATGGTGACACTAGCCAATTTTAAAAAGCCCATTGATTATATATTTTAACTAATTAGGTAGTTGGTAGGCTATAGGTAAATAGGTAGGTAGGTATGTATGCCATAGGTAGGTAGGTCATAGGTAAATAGGATGGTAAGGTTAGGCTAACTGGGTAGGTTTAAAATAATCCAATTTTGTGTTTGGGGTTAGCCTTTAAAGTTGAATCTCTTTCATTGACCCATCCCAAATGGCATTCAATAAATGTTTGTGAACAAGACAAGTGCATTTACTTATATATATAGTGTGCACATTTGGAATCCAAAGCAAAAAACATATGGGATAAAAAATTAAGTTGCAAGTGCAACAACTATAGTTGCAACTTACATGCAAATACTAGATGCTACTTATGCCATATTAACCTAGTTTACCTACTAGTTAGATTAAAGATATTATAAGCAATAAAATTTAATTATTAATAATTATAATATAATGATAATATTATTAATTGGTTAATAATTGTAATTATAATTTTTTTTGATAATTTCATATGATTATCTATAATGATTAATAATATTATAATATAATTACTTTGGCTAAATTAATTTTGGTTCAATTACTAACTATAGTTAAATTAATTAGAAGGCTAAATCAATTAATTATTTTAATCATGTTAGTTTAATTTCATGGTTAAATTAACCATGGTTAATTTAATTTCTTAAATAGTTTAGCCATGGTTAATTTAGTGAAAGTTAATTTATCTATGGTTAGTTTAGCTTCATAGTTAATTTAACCACAATAGTTAATTTGGCCTAGGTTAATTCAACCATGATTAATTTAACCAAGGGACCTAATTTAAGTTTAACCTTGATTAATGTGAATTAAACTTAGTTTTAGCCAATGTTTGCCTTGGGTAACATTAATTAACATGGTTTAACCTTAGTATTCAAGGTATAAGACTACTATACATAGCTAAGGTAGATATATTAAGTGTATTAACGTAAGTATATATTAATTTAGGCCATGATTTTTATGACATGTGTCCATTTTGTACAATACTAGTTGTATGGTAGTTGCACACACAACCGTATGACCCAAAAATTATACAATACCAATTTTGTAATTGGAAACACAATAAACTTAATTGCAAATGACACTTGATTACATGTAATTGCATAATGACTAGTTGCAAATGACAAGATTTCTACTAGTGATACTACAATACTAAACCCAAAAAAACCCAAGAGGGGGTCATCATAATGTGGTTTCACCCAAAAATCCATATTCAATTTAAGTTAACTAACACAATCCATTTTTAAATCCATAAGATTGATATTCATTATTTTGTTATGTTTTCTTCATTGTTGAAAAACATCATATGTGTTAGTTTTGCGTAAATGGATCCCTTTTTGTGGTATCCAAGAAGAGTTTAATATTTTAGACATAACAACAATTTAAAAACTATCACAATCACAATTGCAATCACAATCCATATGGTTAACACTATTAATCTACAATAATTATCCTTCAAAGAATGATCAAGAGGTTAGAGAGAAATGAACCTTTGAGTTTCACATTTCACACCATAAGTTGCAAATCTTGTTGTTACATAAGTTATTTGTTTATTTATAAACACATATATGATACCTTATGTCTATGGTTGGAGTTTGATGAGCGCAACACGAAACAAATTACAAGAAATATATAAGCCTACATAACGACTTCATATTGGAGTTACATGAATATGATGTACAATATCACATGCACTTTGCTATTGACAATCATTAATATTGCATTATATCTAATAAAAGAAATTGTAAAAAAAGCTAGTTGGATTAACAAACATAAAAAGGGTTGAGTTTGAAGATGGGTTTAATTTTCTTAATAATGTCCACATGATGTTATTCAACAAATGTCAAATGTGGAGGCTTTCCAAACAATATTAGAGAAAATAACATATTCGCTAAAACATGTAAAGGTGCAAGTGTGTGCTTTTGACATGAAACTATGACCAACCATCCTCTCAAGTTTCTAGATGGGTCTTATGACAATGTAATGATCATTTCATATTTGATCAATGGTCATGGTTAACCTCGTTGTCAACCAAGAGGTTAGTTTCACTCATGTTCCAACCAAAGATCTCTTTTGAAAAGCTTTTGTGATGTCATTAGGCTTGGTCTTTTTTTAGAAACAAAATTTGATGTTGGAAACTACATGGGATTGTGATTGACGTCATGATTGACTTCACATGCACCTCAAGAGAAGACTTGTTTTTTCATGGCACGTGGTGGATGCAACATGTAGGTCAAGATAGGAGTTAGGACATTCAAGGCCTAAAGTACACACCTAAGCCAAATTTTTCACTGATTATTTCAAAGTCACCAATGTTGCACATAGAGGTCATGAGTTCTTTAATCACTATTCAAAATGGGTATTGATAAAGGCATTGATTAATTACATTTGTATTTCAATATAACTCAAATCTAGTAACTTGATGTATAAGTCCATGTTTTTTATTTTGTTTCTAGGAAAAAACCAGAATTGGAAAAGTCCACAACTTTAGTAAATTTGAAGATGCACTTTTGTCTTGCTAAAGGAATTCCTTGCAAATTGGTTTTCACATATGGAGAAGTGAAGCTAGGTATGCATTACTACTTGTAAAGTTGTGGAAGTTAAGACAACCATTGTGTTTGTTGATTTCTTTCACATCATTATTCTACCATAACACTTTTTTTTAATAAAGATATCTATAGTATTTGTGTAAATATTTAAATAAAATCTTCATGTGTTGTCCTTTCTTTGTTTTTGGAGAAATAGGAATTTTTTTGTATATAAGACCAAATAAATTCTTTGGGGGTGAAAGCAAAAGTATATATACACAAAAAGTAATCCTTGAAGAAGTAATCATGTTTTTACAAATAAATGCAAGAAAGTAGAATCAAAACCTTTTCATTCATTGTGAAACTATCATGGGCATTAAATATTGAATTTATAGTATGTTGTGTACAAAGATCGCAATTTTTTAATGTATTAGAAGTAGGTAAAACATATTTTAGAAATTGACTAATGAAATTGCGTTCAAATTTACTTTATTAGAAGGTTGATGTATTATTACTTTTGAATTGGAACTTGAAAGTGCATAAGTAAATTTTAGATTGGAATTAACCAAGAAAGTTAAAAAATCCAATGTTTTTCAAACCTACTTGTTTCTTTAGACAACTTACAAAGTAAAAACAAATTTATTTGCATTTTTGAAAAATCTATTTAAATTTAATTTAAACATGTGATTATTTAATATCATTGACATAAATTCAAAAAACATTTTCATACTGATCATTGCAACAAATAATATTTCTAGATTTAAATATGTTAATAATGCTTAATTTATGGTTATTTTACATTTTTCTTGACAAAGATCATGGAATTCATAATTGCTTATGCTTTCACCCTTGGGCAAAAACATGGTAAAGTAAACACATAAGATACTCACTTTTATCATGTGTCATATACATAGAAACATGCAAATAGCATTGTGAGGAATTTTTGCACACCTTCACCATTAAGATATGCACTCACAAAAAAAACCCGGTTGGAAGTGGAACTACTATGTAGTTGTAGTCTAACACGTAAGGCGGTTCAAGGTAAGTAATGAAATTCACTAAGGATCTAATGCATTGTGTCCAACATCTACACATAACATCCTAATCTAACATGCATTGAATTTTTGAAAAATTAATCTAAAAGGAGCCATGGTATAAAATTTCATAAGTTTTTAGTTTTATTTTTATTTTTTTGATCAAGAGTTAAACTTTGAACTAAAAACCACTTTGCTTAGATTGAAGGAAAAAACAGACAATTCGACCCCCTCTACTTCCAACAAGTGTAGCTCCCTTTCAACAACTTCGATGATGCTGAAATTTTGGAAGAACCTTCTACACCTTCCAAACTAAAACTAATTTAATTTTGACACAAATCCAACGATGGATTTGGAAGGAACAATTAATTGAAATAAAAATCCAGAGGCTTTGTCATGGAATTCCTTCCATGGACTCCACCACAACACCCTCTACTTCCAACCAATGTAGCTCCCTGACAACAACTTCGATGATGCTGAAATTTTGGGAGAACCTTCTACACCTTCCAAACTAAAACTGATTTCATTTTGACATAAATCCAACGGTGGATTTGAGAGGAACAACTAATTGAACCAAAATTCCA
>Ga0116229_10015893_pt1 | contig 10175 bp, 8 predicted proteins | sample S1TSphgellanicum_3_FD_87313 | JGI IMG/M metagenome (GOLD analysis project Ga0116229, IMG submission 87313) | Host-associated microbial communities from peat moss isolated from Minnesota, USA - S1T2_Fc - Sphagnum magellanicum MG | ecosystem: Host-associated > Plants > Peat moss > Unclassified...
CTGGGAACCCCTCCCAAACCCGCCTACATAGGCTTAATGCCATTAGTAATTACCACCAAAGAAAGAATAAAAAATGAAAGGTACTTTGGGTGTTATTTGTGATAATTGAAATTTCATTCGATTACTAATTCATTTTATTATCTCTCATTCCTCCTTGTAACTATGGACATAAAATTTGGGTCTAAATGTTTCCAGTAACACCCCATGAACACATTCTTGAAATAAACACACTTTGATGAGGAGGCAAGGGGAGATTGTTTTGAAAATGTTCTATTTCAAGGGCATTAATTATTTGACATAAAATGCCACAACAATTTTTTTTTTTTTTCATTTTTTTCTTGTGATACCCATTTGGTATCACCATGTATCATGGGGAACGATGGTGTTATTTTCACCACCCAAAGTTTCACGGATTACATTAATATGAAAGGCTTAAAAATTGAATCTTCAAGAAGATCTTATTGGTGATTGTATCATGCACATGTTTTCACTAGCATATTAACAACATGAAAGAGGGTCAAAGTTATATTTACACATTGATACAATTTTGTTTGCTCCAAATGAAAATTCAATATATGTTCATCATTTGAATTTATCTTGGCTATTGAACGAATCACAATAGCAACATGGAGTGGGGCAAATCATGAATTACATGTTTACGGACATGCAACAAATGTCAAATGTGATGTTCCATATGCACACTTTGTGGGTGATATACTATAAATGGGAGTGGTAGTGACAATTTTCATGTCTATAGTGGGGGAAGCAAGTACATTGGGGTAGTGGCATCATTGGGCATGATGTTTATGATTGTGGTATTGCAAATGACATCATGACTTGATCATGGTTACAATGGTGTTGGTATTCATTGTCATTTCTATAGCAACAAAAGTGAGGTTTGTTTTGGGGAATAAGGAAGTGGTCACTCACAGCTCTAAATTAGTTTTAGAATCAGAAATCATGTCAATGACTTTTTGAAAGATGTTGACCTTTATGACTACCTTCTAGGGACTATCTCTTCAACTTTTGCATAAAATAAAATTTGACCAATTTTTTATTTGGTTTTCTCTAAACAAATTTTTAAACATAAATTTCAAATTTAAGAGTTTATCGAGTATGGTACTTTAAAATTAATGCAAATTTTTGTGTTTGTTTAATGCTTGTGTTTACCCTAAATTCAAACAACTAAAAATATTAAGTGTTTAACACACCAATGTATTACTATTTATCTTATTTGTTTTTTTGGTTGCATGTTGTCATAGTTTTTCTATTACTAAATTTCTATTCCCACCTTGCTTGTTTGCTTACCTACCTCCTATCTACTCCCATGGTTTAAAAAGATTTTGCCAAATTTAGACATAGGTACTACTTAAATCACTAACTATAATAATAATCTTAAAAGAAAGTCTAAAGTTCATTCAAATTGACACACCCCCAAGTTTTTTAATGGACTCAACCGTGAGTCCAAACTAAAAACAACGAAAAAGCAAGGAGTCGAGGCATGTTCCCTGGCTTGCAGCACTTTGAGGGGTAGAAGGGCATGCTCGAACTCCAGGATGGGATTAGGAAAAGTGACAAGCATCAACTATTCACACGAACCTACACAAAACCAACACAAGGTGGTTAGTGCATAATTTGAGCACTTTTGGTGTTGGGATGAACCACGGGAAAACTCGAACTCACAAGACTCACCATGGCCCGGACTTGGGGGAAGCCACCACCTTCCCCCTTATAGTATATTTTGTGCCTCTCCACGAGGTTCACATCCAAATGGCTTTTTGTCCCGGGACTTCCAAGTGGGAGTCCTGAAATTGTCAGAGTTGAAACTTTTGCAACTTTGGGGCCTCATAACTTTGTGTGTAGACCTCTGATTGAGATGAGGTCTAAAACAAAGTTATAGCCCTCATCGAGAGCTTTCCAACAGTATGTCGCACACCACCTGCATGCAAGGAAATCGGGGTGATTTTTGACTTTTAGTGGTCGGGAATCAAATTGCCAATTTAACTCCCGGCCCTTCTTTTGGCCATAACTTGTGTTTCAGATGTCCAAATAGGTGATGCGAGCCCATTTTAAACATCTACGTTTTAATAGATTTCCAATGGTATAAAGAACTTTTTGAGCCATTGGGTTTTGATCCTTGCAATCGCTCTTTGAACATTCGAGAGTCCATCAAGACTCCAACTCCCAAAGTGGAAGCTCCTTTGGGGGTGTGAGGGTTCATTCCCTCACACTTTTCTTCATTCTTGGGCTTTCCTGTTGGCCCACAACCTTGCAAGCCTTTGCCTTGGTCGCGAGCCCCATGCTAAGGTTGTGACACAAACATTGTGCCAATTATTATTATATCTTTTTTGGGATCCTCACCAATGAAATTACTCCATAAATCTAGGGGGGAAAAACCATGGTTGGGCCTTAGACCATTAACTTTTCATCCACTTCCCAATGTAAGTTCCCACATGTTCATCCATTATCCAAGGAAGTAAAATCCACTTTTCCAAATTATCATTCATTTCGCAATTCCTTGAATTGTTTTCTTGGGAAAATGGGGTTAAATTTTCATCCATTTTGCAACTCCTTTTGGTTGTTTTTTTCATATTTTCAAACATTGTGGAACTTCTTTAGATGCTTCGAGAAAGTAATTTCATAAAATTTCATCCATTGTGGTTTACCCCACTAGGTACCTTTACACATGTTTTGTGTAGTGGAACATTTGGAGATGCCTTGCCTTAGGGAAATGTGCAATTTTCTAAAATCAATTTCCATAAGATTTGAAATAACATCATTTAAATGTTTAATTCAAACATAAACCACCACTTGGAATGAAAGACTCAACACTATGTGAATGGACCACATGTGTTGTTCACAAAAGGGATCTTTCTAAGCATAATTACAACTTGATTAAAATTAGATCAAATTTTTTAAAGAAAATAAATATATCTTATTGCAAAAGAAGAAAAAAAAACCAATCGCAAGGCCAAAAGCCAAGGGACACCACCCTAAGGACCAAGGCAACAAATTACACTTATCTAATAGTTTAAAACTTTGGACATTAGAAACTTCCAATAACTTTTTAACCCGATCTTAAATAAATCACATGTTGAGTAACCTACAAAATTAAACAAAATGGCAAGTTCTTTAGTGCATTATTTATTCTATGCAAATTTTTTTTCCAAGCGAATTTCCCACAATCTAGGAAATGACTCCACAAAGTAAATTAAACTTGGTATTGAATCCATCTCTTTTGATTAAGTTAAACATAAGATCATTCATCTCCACCAATATCCAAAATACAATGCCTATGACTAGATGTCACATGAAACTAATCTTTTTATCCTCCTACAAGCTTGTCATTAAACACACATTGCTCAAATATCTCCCCCAACCCTAAGGTTACTAAAATCCCCATTAAAGTTCCTATAATATGTCAAGGGATCTCACTTGTTGCAACCATATTGTATGGATGTGGAGTTAAAGGAATATAAAATCAAAGGTTGGGTTTTAAGATTTGAATATGTGAAATCCCCAAGGCTAGAAAAATTTGTCAATGTGACTATATAGTTGTAGGTTGGGGGAACTTGCAATTTAACCCCCGAATGCGAACATGGGAGGATGCATTAGTCCTATTCACTTCAACTACCAATCATGGGAGGAAGATGTGTGTGTGTGTCGAGGACTTTCAAGGCCAACCAAAAATAAATGAGGAGTTTGCATCACATTAGAACCAAGTTGGTGTGTCCTAAGGTCTAGGAGAAGGATAGAATTAAACTTTCATATGGTCTTTATAACATAAAACAATTGTGATTAACACTTGGAAATCAAAATTTAATTATTTCATGGAGGACAATTTCCCCTTTTGTGGAAATGGTGTGATAGAATCTAAGCCCCATTGCCTTTACGAGTGAAGCCAAGTGCAAATGGCTTGGCATTGGACCATTAATATCATCAACATATTGGAAGTTATTTGAAGCAGGTGTAGGTAGAGGAAGAAGCTATTGATTGAACAATGTTATGAGGAATTGTTGTATTGGGCACCATTAATGGGCATATGAACTTTTATATTGAGAGTGATTGCATTTTTATTCTTTCACATCTCCACCCACACCTTCTATTTGGGCCTTTAATTAATGTTTACTACATCCAACATAGAATGTTAATTATTTCCCCTTTCTCTCATAAGAACGAGAAGTTAGGGTGGCCTTTCCATTGAAAACTTGCACTTTCAACTTTGGAAATTTGAGTCCTAATTGCTTTTGACTTCATATGTTCCAAATTTGCAATTCAACTTTGCAAGACTTGCAAGCTCCAACTTTAGCTACACCTTCTACATGAGCATTTAAATCCTAATGACAAGGAACTTTAACTAAACCCCTATTTGAAACCTTTGCAACCATTGGGAAGGCCATGCTAATGGAAAGCAATTAAACCAAGGTGCAACAATTGATGTATAGATTTTATTAGATAATTTAAATGAATTAGGGTAAATCGGCCCATCAATGATTGCTTGCCTATGACTGAACATTTTGGTAGATATTTTTCAATTCTTTTCCATTTTGAGTGGTTTAAAATGTTATAGGAATGCCTTCTCAAGCTTTACAAATCATCTTTGAAATGCAAAGCCAAATGACCAACCAAAAAAGAGCAATAAAGAAAATATGTTTTTTCAAATTACAAAATGCATTTTTTTCATTTTGAGCCCTCTTCCTTTCAAACCTCATAATTTTTTTGTTTCTTGTTCATTTTAAGCACTTTAAAGTGTTATAGGAGCACCACCTGAAGTTCTACAAATCATCTTTGAACTCTAATAACAACATAGTAACATACAAGGAATTTTTTGGGTGTTTGATAATCAGCATTTGCAACTTCAGTGGGGTTTTTTTCTTTTGAGTTGTTGACCCCTTTTACTTTGGGGGGTGTAGCTTTCTCAATTCTATTTCATTTCTGATGATTTTTAGTGTGCTAGATGAACCAATAGGAAGGGTTCAAGTTTTGTTTCGATACCAAAAATAATGCAGCACTCCCCTTGAATTCAGCCTGCCCTAACGCTAAAGTGTTCAATCATCTACCAGTTTACCCTACCATGTAAGTGCCACAATATGGGCCAATACCTATGGTCAACTACTTTATTTTTACTAAGCTTTTTGGAGATCACGATGTCTCCACAATTTATGCCTAGCGTAGGCCACAATTTATGATGAACCTAAATTTGGACTACTAGTTCTTCTCAACCAATGAAGAATTGCAAGATGCATCCAATAGACCTTTTAGGGTGGGTGAAGGAAGGGCCAGGGAAGGGAGGGCAGGATGTTGGATTTTGTTGTTCCCAGTGTGTTTCCACCGAATTCCAATTAAGTTCCCAACCTGTTCCCTAAGTGTTATACAACATGTTCCCAATGCCACTTCATCCCACATGCTTTCTCCAAAATCATCCTCTTGGAATCTATTCTATAGGTGGTCACATATTACATATTACTTACATGTTTCTACATTTGAAGTGAATACTTGTATATTTGGGAGCCTGCAAAGTTCCAATTTTTTTTTGTGATGGCCAAATCAAAGAGGCTCATCTCAGTATGGAAATTTTCTGAATTTGGAAGGCACCCCATATCTACTTAATATATATGGGATCACACTAACATAAACATGTATAGCCTGTGCATATTTACAAGTCCAAACTCAGTGTCATACCATTTTGGCTGTACTTTGTCTGAAGTCCTGTGTACAGGCCATTCTTGGTTGGTGGAGATACTATTGGTACTTTTTTTATCAAATTCTCTTGACCTCTATGTAACTCAAAAACACTTGTTGTGTTAGCTGAACTGCCAACTCCTAACACCTTAAATAAGACTCATAATAAGATGGTTTGAACAGATACATAACTACCATCAAATGTAAATTGCTTAGCATCTCCAAGCTCCATACACCACACACCAAACCAATGGGAAAATGACAAATCAAACAAAAAGTCTGTCATAGGTCAAACTGGAGGTATTTACAGAGCTGTTGTGAGTGGTAACATGATCATGAGTGCAGTCATAAAACCTTATGAGAGCCAAATGAGTCTCACAAGGTGTCAGACCATCACAAAGAGCAGTGATGAGCTGCCATGACTACCCAGTGACTTCATCCACTCCTGACAGTGGATGTAGATAAGTATATAATAATCAATCCACCCAAGATTTTGGGCAAACCATTATCTCTAACAGCTCTAAAAGATGAGGAACTGGGCAGATCACTGTCTATCAAGCTTGGTACAAGATCCATATCCCTTTGCAGTTCCATGATACTGTAATCTCTAACCTTCCAAATAATTTAGCATATGTTTCAGCATGACTGTATGTAGATAGCACTCTCAAGACTTATGAATGCAAACAAAGAACCTTGCAGAGATTCATGAAAACAACACACAATACAAAAGACATGCTCCAACGGTGCCTGCAAGTTCCACTCTTTATATCCAGATATCAGAGGTGCAGTCACCTCCAGGGTAGCGTGTTTCATGAGCAAGTGCAGGACCTTCAGGTTCATCCCCAAAATCAACAAAAAAATTTGGGTTTAGGGACAAACCACCTTTCTCCGTGTCGACATCAACTAGAAGCATATGGGAGCCTTTCTCAGTCAGTGATGGGTAGAACTGATGATCCCAGGCACTGAAGAGGGAGTTTGTGATGTATAGACGCTTTCCATCCAAACTCAATTGAATCATTTGGGGTCCTCCTCTCAACGTCTTTCCCTGAACACTCCTCCAGTCATGTTATTCCTCTGTTTGGGAATACTACTGTTCTTCAGAAGCAGTGGAAACCAACAAAGAACATATTGTGTAAGTTGAAGAAGAAAACACTTACTTGGATATCAGGCACAGTTGATTGCCAAACTTCACCACCACTTTCCTCTACCCAGACATCTCCTCCTTTGCGGATTAGCCCACCAACCCACAGTTGGCCTGTTAGGACTGGATTAGCAGGATCTTCAATGTTGTATTGCCTGACATCACCATGTAGCCAGTTGGAGAAGTACAGGAAGCGATCATCGAGTGAAATGAGAAAGTCAGTGATCAGGCCTGGCATTTGAGGCAGTATCCAGTTCTGCACCTGCAAAGCTGGCACCGAAATTGCTACCTGTCCCATAGATTGACATCACAAAAGTTATTCCCCCATTGTGAAGATTAAAGAGATTTGCAAAGCTAGACCATTACCGATTCCATGCTTGCATTAGTACAGCTTTCAAGTAGTTAATTTGAGAATAAGTTCATCACCTGAGTATCCCATGTTTCATCATCTTTCTTAAAAAAGCGCACCACTGTACTGCTGAGTGCACACCCAACATACCCTGTAGCTTTGTTTGGGTCATGTAAGAATCTTATCTGCACCCGCACGAGTGAGTCAGAACTTGCCCGCTTGAAAACCTTACACTAGTTTTGAACGCTTTGTCAACCAACCATGCAGACAGCCTCAATGCAAAGCCAACAAGTGACCCCTCTCAGCATGTCTCTACTTTACACCCTTGAATCACAGAATGATTCTCCCATACATGGATTCACAACCATGTGTATGCCTTTTCCCTCATAGCAAAAGGTCAACAAGCACCTGATTGCAACATGAATCCACCCCAGATAAAGCCAGGATCACACAGCTTTTCAGACCTGCCAGGGTAATCTTGTGGTTTACCCTGGTTGCTTCTGTGACATTAGCTAAAGCTTCACTGAGGTGACAAATTCTTCCAGTTTGACCAAAAACTATGAGGTCCCACAAAACTAAACCCAAATTAAGAACTCAACAAGTATATCTGATCATACCTCAAGAGGGATAAGGCCAGTGTTTCCCAAATCAATTTTCTGCTTGATGGTGCCCTGGGGCCAATCGTAAACAAACAAGTGTCTCCCATAGAGGCCATTTGCCACATCGTTCGGGTTGAATCCCTTTGTAAATGCCAGAGGTGCACCCCATGAGGAACTTATCATAATGTTGTGGCGTGGTTGATACCAGAAGTCATAGCCAAAGTCAGGGCTGTTTCCAGGTTTCTCCCATCTGCAAACAATCCATTCCCAACAAAGCAGCAGCAGAGGTCATAAGAAAATGGAGAACCAATATCTACAATTGTGTTGGCATTGACTCAACATCAAACAAGTGCCCAATTAGAGGACCTGACAAGGCAGCAACATGAACAGAACTTGCACCCTCCCAAATCCTGTTTGGTGAGAAATTCAGCTTGAAAGACAAATAAATGGACTAAATAGGCTATGAGGATTGTGGCAGCAAGGAATCACAACTGCATGAAGGAATTTGAGTTGGTGAAGAAAATGGACTGGAAAAAAAACAGAAGCAGTAGAAAAGGGTTGTTATGATGGTAATAGCAAACCTTCCTTTCACATTGAAATGAGAGTCAAGGAGGAGGAAGCCAGCGCCTTCAGCATGGCCCTGTTTATCACCCATGCAAGATATTATAACATCACCATTGGCAAGGCAGTGAGCAGTGTGTGGGAAGGCCAGCCCTGTCTTGTTTGATATCTCTTCTGGCTCCACCACCTTGTGCAGCACTGGTGCCAGTGGGTTGGCAGCTGTGTCCACTATATATATCCGTGATGATCTGCCACAACCAATTCCTCACATCAGTTTCAAATTACACCACAAACATTGACAATGGAGAAACCCCACCTCCTTCGCATCCGGGCATTATCCAATTTCTTCACCAACTGCAAATTTACTCAAATCTCCTAGCAACCAATCACCTCGGTCTCCTATTGCATCTCAAGATTGCAGCTCAATAGAACACAAGTATGCAGAAAGTTTGCTGGTAAGACAAAAGTGTCATGAATCAAGGTGCAAAGAGAAGCAGGTGGTAAAGAGGCAAAGGTGGCCAGTGCATACACAAGGGAAGGGAGGACAAGGAAGCGCCGCTGGGCACTAGAGTCCTCATGGCATGAGCTACAGGCATTCCAGCCACTGTGGTGGAGCTCATCGCCAAGGTGGGTGGTAGGCAGACGGTGCACCACCTTCGAGTAGGTGGGTGACTCAGGATCCGCATCAATGGTTGCCAAGTAGTCAGGCTTCTCAATACCGGTCCCTGCACAAGCAACAGCTTTTCAGATGGGAAAGAGAGCTGCATAAGCACAGAGCTTCTCAATAGTTTCTTTACCAGCTGCTTTGTGTCTTTGAATCCATGCTTTCTTAAGTTACATGTACATGGTACATCTGTCCTCATGCTAAGAATTTAATGTGCTGCCTTTTTCACTCAACATGCGGCAAATTGAGAAAGCAGATCTACTTCAAAGTCTTCAGATTTTGCACTACTGTCTAACAAACCATCAAGCTAACACTCAACAGGAATCATCAAGTCTCTCTCCAACAAAAGAATGAAGTTCTAAGGATGACTAGGGTAGACTAGCAGTGATGCCAGGGGGAGAGAGATGGCCACCTGAGTACACAGCAGTGACATACAGAATCTTCTCTCGAGGTCCCAGTCTGAAGGCGTCTAGTGGAGTTGCATAGCCGGGCCCTGAATTCTCATCATGGCAACAGTGAGCGTTGCTTCCGTTTTCAGAAGATGGATGAGTAGTTGCACTCGACAAGGCATTCTCTTCCAATGCGCTCGCCATTGTCTCTTCCCCGGCTTCTTCTTACCTGGAGTCTCCTTTATAATTCTCTCTCCTTTTGTACACTCCCTCTGGTCTTTACTCAAGAAATTCACCAACAACCTGCACCGGCCTGTCTCGCAACGAAACAACAATACAGCTCAGACTCTCACAAACCCTCTCCCGACCCATTCTTCCACTTCCACAAGCATCAAGAATTAGGTCTCAAACAAAACACTTCACTGCAGAGTAACTTCCTTTCTCATCTTTTGACCCACAGCTTCTACAACAGATTAATATTTATTCCCAAAGTATTCAACTTGTCGGTGGATCATCGATACTTTTTCCTTTATAATTGTGCTTTGCAATCAATGCAGGTTTTTAGGATATGCTTGAAAACTCTATAGTCGATGAGCTGCTTGCTCGATCATACAAGAAATTGTGCGTGAGCAGAAGCCAACAAAAAAAAAAAAAAAAAAAAAAAAGAGGAAGAAAAAAGTTACATGTCATTATCGATCAGCACTTACCTATCCGAGTAGTAGGTACTGATGATCACGACGACGACAACGACGAAGAAGATTAGTACGTTGCGACACGAGAGAGAGAGAGA
>Ga0116229_10015895_pt1 | contig 10175 bp, 7 predicted proteins | sample S1TSphgellanicum_3_FD_87313 | JGI IMG/M metagenome (GOLD analysis project Ga0116229, IMG submission 87313) | Host-associated microbial communities from peat moss isolated from Minnesota, USA - S1T2_Fc - Sphagnum magellanicum MG | ecosystem: Host-associated > Plants > Peat moss > Unclassified...
GCCCCTCGACCCCGCTGGGGACAAGTCCCCAGACCCCATTACTTTGTTGGGAGACAAGGCGGGGGGCACGCGCACTGTGGTCACATCACGTGTGCCCCCCGCCTTGCCTCCCAACTAAACAAACAGGTTCTTAGGACTTGTCCTAAGCGGGGGTCGAGGGGGCAGAGCCCCCCGCCTTTCTTCTCCACCGAGAGCCTCCCTCAATCCCCCGCGGACACCACCCGCATCGTTCCGGTAGCCGAGTGCGCAATGATCGCGCCGGCGGCGGCGCTGGCGCCGGCGAGGCAGAGGATCGTCACCACCCACGGAATGAGGCGGAGTATATTTCTTCGAGGCGCGCGCGCAAAAATGCGGCGGGGGTGATCCAACGGCACGGCCGGCGTCTCCAAGCTCGCAATTACACGCGTATCGCGCAACTCTGCCTTACGCAACCGGGAATCTTCTCAAAATTGCCAGGAGAACGAGCGTTCACAATCTGTTTAGTTGGTCAGCGACAACACGTGGAAAACTTAGTTCCAAAATGTTTCCTGCTGTTGGTATTTCGTCCAACTTTTAAGTGCGCTTCTGGCGGTTTTGCTGCTGTGTGCTGCGACGTAGCCTTGGACGGCGCCGGCGGCGAACGCGCGGCCGGCGCCGCCGCCCAATTGGCCCATCAGATCCGCGGCGACATGGCCGTCATTGACCGCGCCAAGCGCTTCCTGAAGGTCTTCCAATTTCTCAAGAAAGCGCTTTACCCGTTTGGCGGGAAACAGAAGCGCGAAAAATTCGGTGCCATAGCGAATTTTTTTGGCGCGCTTGCGGATGTCATGCAGCGCTGTGGCCGGCAGGGTTTCCAGGTCGGCGCCTTGTTGCAGCAAGCGGCGATGCAGGCGGTCCAGCACGCGCGCCGCGTGGTCTTCGATCGGCGCGGCCAGGCGCTCCGCCTGCGCGGTGTCATCCGGATCCACCCACGGTGCGGCGGTGGGTAGCAGCGCCAGGCCCAGCGCGAGCGCGTGCCATGCGAGGCTGCCGCGATAATCGCGCAGCGCGGCGTAGGCGGCGGCGCGGCGCTTTGCGGCGGCCGCGACCAGGCCGGCGATGCGCGTATCGGCCGGGAAGGCGGCGCTGATGTCGGCGCCGGTATCGTCGAGGAACACGTCCCAGTCGCGCGCGCGGCCGAGCCGCGCGGCGAGGTCTTGCAGCGTGCGTTCCAGCTCCGGCAGTGCCGGGCCGGCGGTGACGCGGCGGAACAGCATCAGCGCCGCGCGCAGGCGGCGCACCGCGACGCGCATCTGGTGCACCGGCTCGGCACCCTCGCCGCGCGCCGCGATCGGCGCCCAATACAGGATCACGTCGGCGAGGTGTGCAATGATCAGGCGTAATGCGGCGTCGACCGTCAGGCCGGGCGGCACCTGCGGCGCGCCGAGCCGGCGCGGCGGCGGCGCGGTGCCGTGCGCGACCGCGATGGCCTCGGCGGCGAGGCCGGCGCGCGGCACTGCCAGCGCCACGTCGGCGGCCAATTCGGCGGCAAAGCCGGCGAGGCCCGGCTGCGGGCCGGCGATGTGCACGCGGCCGGACGGCTGGTCGTGTGCGACGCCGCGCAGTGCGCCTTGCAGCACATCCAGCCGGCCGGCCGCGTTGCCGAACAACAACGGGTAGGCCCGGCGTGTGCCGGTGAAGGCGGCAACCGCGACCAGCGGGTCGGTGAGATTGGCGCCCAGTTGGCCGGCGCTGGCGGCTTCGGCGAGCACCGGCGCGGGCGTGGCGGGCGGCCAGTCGGCGTCGCCGCCGGGGCGCAGGCGTTCGAGCCGCCAGCGTCCGGCCTGCTCGGCGATGGCGAGGCCGCGCGCCTTCAGCGTGCCGGCGGCGGTGTCGTGCCAGACGATGGCGATACGGCTGGTGCGGGCGCGGCCATGCCGGCGGGCGGCCAGGGCGGGGCTGCGCAGCAAGGCCGGCACGTCATCCGGCTCGATGTCGAATTCCAGGACGGGCTGGTGCGCGGCCGCATCATTGTCGGTGGGAGCGTCGTGCGTGGGTTGGGCGCCGGTCAGCGCGCCAACTCCGGCAGGTCGCGCGGGGCCAGGAAGCGGACCAGGCGCCCGCCGCCTGCCGCCAGGTCGCGCCAATGCGACGCGACGGTGAATTCGGCCAGCGCGCCGGCCGGGAACCCCTCGGCCAAAGGCCGCGTGATGTGGCGGCTGGACGCCATGGCGTGCGGCCCCGCGAGGGTCAGCGCCAGGTCGTGCAAGCCCGGATTATGGCCCACCAGCATGATGCTGCGCACGGTCTCCGCCATGCCGCGCAGCACGCCGAGCAATTGCGGCGCGGTGGCGAGATAGAGCGAATCCATCGGCTCGATCAGCGGGCTTTCGTCCCACGGCTCCAGTGCTTCCAGCGTCTCCTGCGTGCGGCGCGCGGACGACACCAGCACCAGGTCCGGCGCCAGCCCCAGCCCATGCATGGCGCCGCGCATCGCAGCGGCCGCGGCGCGGCCGGCGGCATCGAGCGGGCGTGCATGGTCGGACAGCGCCGCGTCGTTCCAGGCGGACTTGGCGTGACGCAGAAGCAGCAATTGGCGCATGGCGACCTATTCTGCCTGCCATGGTCCCCTTGTCGAGGGGGAAAGCGGGGCCATTGAGGGGGTAACCGGAAAGTAAGGCAGGACAGAACGTGTCCTTTTTTGAAAAAAAGAACCAAAAAACTTTTGCTCGTGCGCGGTCATCCCCTGGCGCATCATTGCTCGATCCTGCGCGGAACCAAACGAGCAAAAGTTTTTTGGTTCTTTTTTTCAAAAAAGAACACTGCCTTTTTTTGCTATGATTTCCTCATTACGTGTCGTCCTCGGCGACCAATTATCGCACCGGATCGCGGCGCTGCGCGACCTGGACCCGGCGCAAGACGTCGTGCTGATGGCGGAAGTGCGCGCCGAATGCACCTATGTGAAACACCACAAACAGAAAATCGTTCTGGTGCTGTCGGCGATGCGTCATTTCGCCGCGTCACTGCGCCGGGCCGGCGTGCGCGTGGAATACGTCACGCTGGACGATCCCGCCAACACGCACAGCCTGCGCGGCGAGGTGCGGCGGGCGGTCGCGCGCTATGCGCCGGCGAAATTGGTGGTGACGGAGCCCGGCGAGTGGCGCGTGCTGACCGACATGCAAGGCTGGTCGGACGCCGCCGGCATTCCGGTGGATATTCGCGAGGACACCAGGTTTTTCGTCTCGCGCCGCGAATTCGCCGCCTGGGCGGGCGGACGGCGCACGTTGCGGATGGAGTTTTTCTATCGCGACATGCGCCGCCGCACCGGCCTGCTGATGCAGGGCGAGCAGCCCGCCGGCGGGCGCTGGAATTTCGATGCGGAGAACCGCAAACGCCTGCCGGCCAAGATCAACACGCCGAACATACCGGCGTTCGCGCCCGACGCGGTGACGCGCGCGGTGATCGCGCTGGTGGCGGCGGAATTCGCCGATCATTTCGGCGATCTCGATGGTTTCGCGTGGCCGGTGACGGCGGCGCAGGCGCAAACCATGCTGGACGATTTTTGCACCCACCGGCTGGCGCAATTCGGCGACTGGCAGGATGCGATGCGGGCCGGCGACGCGACCTTGTTTCACGCGCGCATCTCCGCGGCGCTGAACATGGGCCTGCTGGATCCGCGCCGCGTGTGCGAAGCGGCCGAAGCGGCGTGGCGCAATGGCGCGGCGAAATTGAACGCGGTGGAGGGGTTCGTGCGCCAGATCCTCGGCTGGCGCGAATTCATCCGCGGCGTTTATTGGCGCGACATGCCGCGCTACGCCGAACGCAATGCGCTGGGCGCCACGCGCAAGCTGCCCGATTTTTACTGGACCGGGGACACGCGCATGAAATGCGTGCGGGAGGCGGTGACGCAGACGCGCGCGAGCGCCTATGCGCATCATATCCAGCGCCTGATGATCACCGGCAATTTCGCGCTGCTGGCCGGGATCGATCCGGCAGCGGTGGATGAATGGTATATGATCGTGTATGCCGACGCGTATGAGTGGGTGGAGATGCCGAACACGCGCGGCATGGCGCTGTATGCCGATGGCGGCATTGTCGGCTCCAAACCCTATGCCGCGGGCGGCGCCTATATCAGCCGGATGAGCGACTATTGCAACGACTGCGCCTATGACGTGCGGGACGCGGTCGGTGCGCGCGCCTGCCCGTTCAATTATCTGTACTGGGATTTCATGGCGCGCCATGCGCGGCAACTGGCGGGCAATCCGCGGCTGGCTATGCCGCTGAGCAGTTTGCAGCGTATGTCCACCGAGAAGCTTGTGGGGATGCGGCATAATGCCAAGCAGTTTCTGGCGGCGCTTGACCGATAGAAAGAAAGTAAGGCCTTATTTTTTGAAAAAAAGAAGCAAAAAACTTTCGCCCGTACACCGCTTATCCTTGCGCGAAACCAAACAGACAAAAGTTGTTTGGTTCTTTTTTTCAAAAAAGAACATAGTTTCTTTCTCATGAGGCGCCGCCATTTCGGCGACATCGCCGCCATCGAGTTCGGCCCGCCGTCGCGCACGCTGGACGTGCTGTTCCTGCACGCCAACGGCTTCAACGCGCTCACCTACCGGCAGGCGCTGGACGCCGATCTGCGCGTGCTGGCGCTGGATTTGCGCGGCCATGGCCGCACCACGCTGCCGACACACGCGGAGGGCCATGCGTGGCAGGTCTATGCCGACGACGTGCTGGCGGTGCTCGCTTCGCTGGGCGAGGCGCCCACGGTGCTCGCCGGCCATTCGATGGGCGGGGCGACCGTGCTGCTGGCGGCACCGCGTGTGACGGCGGCGCGGGTGGTGCTGTTCGATCCGGTGGTGGCGGCGGACGCGTTTTACGCGCCGGGCCGCACGCCGTCGCCGGACCAGCCGCTCGCGCAGGCGGCGCTGCGGCGCAAGCCCCGCTTTGCGAGCCGCGCGGCGGCGGCGGCGGCGTATCGCGGACGCGGTGCGTTCCGCACCTGGCCGGACGCGGTGCTGGAGGATTATTTGCAGGACGGGCTGCGGGACCTGCCGGATGGCGGTGTCGAGCTGGCCTGTGCGCCGGCGTGGGAGGCGGCGAATTTCGCCGCGTTCGCAATGAGCGATCCGCGCGTGGGTTTGCGCGCCGGCGTGCGGGTGCTGCGGGCGGAACTGGGCTCGACCTGCGCGCTGGACCCGGCGGCGGCCGCGGCGGCTGGCGTGCGGCTGGAGAGCGTGCCGGGCACCACGCATTTCCTGCCGATGGAGCGGCCTGATACGGTGCAGGCCGCGTTGCGGGAGGCGGTGTTCGCATGCTGAGAAGGTTGTTTCCCTGGCTGTGCCTATTGGCGGCCGGCTGCACGCCCGGCGCGACCACCGGTCGGGTGACGCCGGAGGCGCTGTCGGCTGCGTCGGACGTGACCGGGCTGGCGGCGCGCCAATGTCCCTGGCCCGCCGACGTGGCGCGTTATGCGCAGACCACGCTCACCGCGCGCGGTCCGCGCGAGGCGTCCCCCGATCTGGGCATATTGGGCGCCACGAAGGCCGGCTGCGCGGTGCTGACCTTTTCGGTGGATGATAGCGGCGTGGTGGCGTCCTCCGACGTGGTCTCGGAATATCCTGCCGGGTTCGGCGCCGTGGCGTCGCAGGTGTTGCGCTGGAACGATTTCGCCACCGGCGGCTCGAGCCTGACGGTGTTCATGGTGCGCGTGGGCGTGCAGAAGCTGTCGGACGGCGGTGCCATGGAGGCGCTCGGTTTCAAGGACACGATATTCGCGCTGATGGTGCACCCAACCGGACTCTAGGGGTTCGCGGCGCGGCCGGCAAAGGACGTTTAGCCAAGGCGGATGCGCTATGCCGGGGGCGTCCGCCCGCCTGGCATAGCGGCGATGGTCCGCGCCAGGCTGGCGGCGTTGATTACGATTTAGGCGCTTGGGTATGCGGCGCCGGTGCCGGTGCCGGCGTCTTGGCGGGGGCCTGCGTCGCGACCGGGCGCGCGCGGGCACGCTGGGCGTGCGCCGCCGGCGCAGTTGCGACGCAGATGACAGCGGCGATGTAAAAAAAGTTTTTCATTGAATGATCTCTCAGCTTTTGGCGTTGGTAATAACGCCAAATTAAGCTGAGTCCGCGCCAAACTTCAATGGTTTCCTAGGGAACGAAATCGTGAGTCCAGGAAAGGCAGGCATGAAGGTAAAGAATAGGAGGTAAAAACATCCGTTCCTTAATATATCGTTTACCTGTTAAAATATATATCCCGCTTCCAGCAGCCCGCGCAATTGTGTGGTTGCGTTGCCGTCACGGCCGAACGCGTCGCCGTGCGCGGCATGCGTCAGCGCCACCGCGGCGAGGTCGGCGCGGACGAACCAGTGGTCGTGCATGTATGTCGGCGTGAGCGTGAACGATGCGGCGCTGCTGCCCGGGCCGAACAGCAGGTTGGTGCGGTCGAGCTGCCCGCGCGCGCTGCTGGTTTCATATTCCACGCGGGCCCCGAGCGAAAAATTCTTCGCGAACGCGTAGGTGCCGAGCACCGCGGCGCCGTAGGTCGCGGCACCATGCGCAATGCCGATCCGCGGGTTGGCCGGCACTTCCGTGACCTGCAGGTATGGCGACAGCATCCAGTCGCCCTTCGTGTAAGTGTAGATCAGGTTGTACACCGCGCTGTTGTTCTGCGCCCGCGGCGTGACCAGCGTGTTGGTGGCGGTGCGGCCCATGTTGGCGCCGGCCGCGAACACCAGCAGGTTGGCGGGGTCGATCGTCCAACTGGCGGAGCCGGAGAGCCAGTTATAGCGGCCGGCATAAAAACCGTCGTTCAGCGACAGGCTGAAGGCGAGCGCGCCGGTGATATAGTTGGCCTGGACGCCGCGGCTGACCGAGGGGCCCTGCGTGCAGAGCAGGCCACGCACGATGTTCACGTTCTCGAACGTGAAAGTGTATTCGGCGCCGAGCAGCGACGGCAATTTGCCTGCCTGGATCGAGATCGCGTCGGACGGCGCGATTTTGACGAACGCTTGCGGCACCGGGCCGAACTGATGTTCCCACGCGTCCGTCGTGTCGGCGGCGTGGGCATAGGTCTGGCCCAGCGCAGGCAGCGCGTAGGCGCCGAGCTGGGCATATACGCGCACCAGGCCGTCGATTTTCTGGATGAAGACCTGCGCGTTGCTCGCATCGGCGGCCGCTGCGCGGTCGCCGCCGACCGCATTGGTTTGGGCGAGGCCCAGGGCGGTGAACGCGCCGTCGACGTAGAAGGTGCCGAGCGGACCGGCGTCGATGGCGGGCGGCACCGGGCTGAGCGCGAGCGGGCCGGACATGACCGGCACCGGCAGCGAAACGGTTGCCGGTGCCGCCGGCGCCGCCGGCGTTTGCGCATGGCAGACGCCGCTCGCAGCCAGCCAGAGCCCGGCGATGGCCGGGTTGATCCGTCTCATTAACATTGCAATTCTCCAGCGCGTGGACGATGTCGTGTCGAGGATCGGGAATGCATCGACATGATCAAAATATGCGAAACGAATTAAGAAATGCTGAAGCCTTGCAGGGTTTGCGCACGGCGCGGCGGCGGCGGCGGCATTTCGTTCATCCGCCCGATCGGCCGGTGCGCGCCGGATGATGAGGGCGCGGCGACGAAGGCTTTTTGTGCCGGCGGTTTCGCAAAGAATTCTTGTTTCGCGCCGTCCGGTTAGAGGTGTCGTAACCGCTTCTGCGCCATCACCGCCGGGTCGGGTCCGGCCTGAGTGAGGCCTTTGAGGAGTGGCGTTGGATGAATATTCTCTCGAGCTTGCGCGTCTGGCAGAAATCGCTTTTTCCGCTGGGGTTGCTGGGCCTCGCGGCGCTCGGCGTGACGTTATTCATGTCGAGCCGGCTGGCTATGATCGATGAATCCTACACGCTGCTGATCAACCGGGAAGCCAAGGCCGCGGTCGAGGCCACGCGGGCCAACCGCGATGTGACCGCGCTCTGGGCGCTTGCCTACCAGACGGTCGCGGAGACTGATTTGCCGACGATGAAGGCGCTGATCGCGCAGATGGACGCAACGGCGGCAAGCTTCGACCAGCATATCGATACGATCCGCCAAGCCATGGCGGAGCAGCCGGATATCGTTGCTGAATTGTCGGTCCTCACCGTCAAATTCGATAGCGCCCGGGACGTCAGCGTCAGGGCGGGCACGATCAGCGAGGCGAACACGCCGGCCGCCGACGAAGCCGCTTTGAAACAGTTGCACACGGAGTTCGATCCAATGCTGGCGACGCTGCGTACGGCGTCGGAGACGCTGCGTGACAAGTTGATCAAACGCCTCGATGCCGGCAGCGGGGCGCTGGGCGCGACCACGATCGCCACCCGCAGCGCGTCCGTCACCGGCGCGGTCGCGGCCATTACGGTCTGCCTGGCGCTCGGTTTGTGGATCGCATTGGCCGGGCTGGTCAGGCCGTTGAATGCGCTGAATGACACATTGGCGCGGCTGGGCCGGCGGGACTGGCACGTGACCGTGGCCGGCCAGGAACGGCGGGACGAACTCGGCGCCATGGCGCGCACGGTGGACACGCTGCGCCAGAGCGGCATCGAGGCCGAACGGCTGGCGGCGGATGCGGCGGCAGCGCAGGAAGCGCGCACCGCGCGCGTCGGCAGGCTGGATGAGCTGGTGCGCGGCTTCGAAAAGAGCGCGGGCCGTCTGGTCGGCATGGTGTCGGCCGCGGCGACCGAAATGGAGGCGACCGCGCAATCCATGTCGTCGACCGCCCAGCAGGCCAACAGCCAGGCATCGTCCGTCAGCGAGTCGGCGCAGAGCGCCAGTGCCGGCGTGCAGACCGCCGCCGCCGCGGCCGAGGAGCTTGCATCCTCGATCAGCGAAATCAGCCGCCAGGTGGCGCAGTCGGCGACCCTGACGGCGGCGGCGGTGCAGGATGCGCGGCGCACCGACGACATCGTGACCACGCTGGCCGACGGTGCGGCGAAGATCGGCCAGGTCGTCGAACTGATCACCAGCATCGCCGGGCAGACCAATCTGCTGGCGCTGAACGCGACGATCGAAGCGGCGCGCGCGGGCGAGGCCGGCAAAGGTTTCGCGGTGGTGGCCAGCGAAGTAAAGAGCCTCGCGCACCAGACCGCGACGGCAACCGAACAGATCGGCGCGCAGATTGCCCAGGTGCAGCAGGCGACGCGGGATGCGGTGGCGGCCATCCGCGGCATCAGCGGCAAGATCGACACGATCAGCGGCATTGCCACCTCGATTGCCTCGGCGGTCGAGGAGCAGGGCGCGGCAACCGCGGAAATCGCGCGCAACGTGCATCAGACCGCGGCCAGCACGCAGGATGTGACGACGAACATCGCCGGCCTCAGCCGTGCGGCGAACGACACCGGCGCCGCGTCCACTCAGGTGCTCGGCGCGGCCGGCGAACTGTCCAGGAAGGCCGAGGAACTGACCGCGGAAGTCGGCCAGTTTGTTGCCAATGTGCGCGCGGCGTGAGGCACGCGCATGTTGCCGGCGGCGGCAAACCCAATCCACCACGACGTCGCACGGCACAGGAACGAATGCACGAAAATGGCGCAGCCGCGTGTGCTGTGTTCGTGCGTCGTCCGTGTGCGTCGTGTGATGCCAATCGCCGTGCAGGCTGACCGGCGCGCCGGTACACAATGATGTTTTGATGGCGAGCGCCGCGCTGGCGGCCGCCCGCGGCGGCGCAGGCGGCCTCGGCGCGGGGAAGGCGGGCGGCGATGTCGGTCAGAAGAAGAAGTGTTCTTTTTTGAAAAAAAGAACCAAAAAACTTTTGCTCTTTGGCGTACGCGGTCCATGTCGACATGCGCCGCGTGAGCCAACGAGCAAAGTTTTTTTGGTTCTTTTTTTCAAAAAATAACATCTTCCTTGGCGGCGCCGACTGTTACATGTTGTTATATGATTTTCTGGCCCAGCCAAAATGGCGAAGCAACGAAGATTTCAACACGAAGGACACAACGGAAGGGAAAGCCGCGAAGACCACAAAGAAAAAGAAAGTTGAACGCTTAGCTGTTGGGAGCGCGCGCTTCCCTTCGCGGCTTTTACTTTCTTTGTGACCTTCGTGTTAAAATCTAGCGTCCCTCGCCAGCTCAGGTCCGGCCCTGTCGCCGAAGAACGTCTCGCAACAAACTTTGTACCTGATACCAACCCGCTTTGAATTTGACTCATCAAGAAAGGCGGGGGGCGTCACGCGAATGCGTGCTTCGCACGTCACGCGAATGCGTGCTTCGCACGAC
>Ga0116229_10015900_pt1 | contig 10173 bp, 10 predicted proteins | sample S1TSphgellanicum_3_FD_87313 | JGI IMG/M metagenome (GOLD analysis project Ga0116229, IMG submission 87313) | Host-associated microbial communities from peat moss isolated from Minnesota, USA - S1T2_Fc - Sphagnum magellanicum MG | ecosystem: Host-associated > Plants > Peat moss > Unclassified...
AAAAACAAAGGTCCGCGAGCAGTTTAACTGACATAGAAAACAAAACCCATCAAAAAAAAAGAAAAAAAAAAAAACAAAGGTCCGTGCTGGCCCGGGCAGTGCCCGGAAACTGCCCGGACAGACGAACAGACAGACAGATAGACATGTAACTTTAATATATAAGATTATGAAAATGTTTTTCAACTCTTTCCAAAACAACAATTTCATAAGAAGATTGTTAAACATGACGCACCCATTTTGGGTCTATTGTCATGTTAGTGTTTGTTTAGATGCATCAATTTTGTCAATTAGTCTTTAGGTGAAACATCAACCATTTTTTTGACAATCAAATTTTTTTGATAACCCAATTTTTTAGTCACTAAATTAGGTGATTGAAAATTTTTGATTGTTAATTTTTGGTCGCCAAATTGACTAACTAAAAAACTTAAAGTGCCAAACTATGTGACCAAATAATTTCAATTGTCAAATTAAGCAATTGAAATTTTTTCATCACCATCCAAATTTTTTTTTGGTCATCTCCCAAAAACATTTTGATTGTTGCCCACAAATGTTTTAGTCATTTGGTCAATAGTAGTTTAATTTCCACCATTGATCCAATGACTATTTTTTTTTCATTGGCCAAAAAACTTTTGGTTATTGCTTGGAAATTTTTATTGTTACCCAAAAAGTTTGGTCACCTATTTTCATTTGCCAAATTATGTGGCAGGTGATTGAAAATTGGATGATTAAAGTTTTTTAGTTGTCACCCAATTATTTTTTTTATGATCACTGTGGAAATTGTTTTTGGTCATTGTCCAAAAAATTGTAGTTATCCAATCAACAATGATTCAATCTTCACCATTGATTTAACAATCAAATTTTTTTAGTTACTACCCAAATTGTTTTCGATGATTGTTCATAAAGTGTTTGGATGTTATTCAAATTTTTTTAGTTATTAACCAAAAACTTTTCGGTCACCATAGGACTATGGCACCCAATCATATTTTTAATCACCATAGGGTTTAGGGCGACCAAATGACACAATTTTCAATCGCCTTTAGCTTTTCATCTGGCAGCCCAACCTGATTTTTACTTAAGTTGACCCTATTCTAACATGACATTGTGCAATATTAGTGTTCAAAGGGATGCCTAGACATTGTGGCGCCATGTGACACAAATGAAACATCAATATTTCAAAACTCTTCCCATGATTTTCCCATTATAAAACTATGAACATTAACTTCATGTTCCCATGAATGACATTTTTCCCAAAACCCATGTATTGGAAATTTTTACATGTGAGGTGCTATGCACCCAATTTCTACTCCTAGATTTGATAAAACTATACAATGATCCCATGATAATTACTAAATTCCCACCATGTGTACAAAAACTCCACTCAAAGCTCCTTGGAAAAGAAGTATTCACTTCCTTTTTTCAATCACAATTTTTCCAAAAAACCTAAATTCATTTGATAGACCCAATCATATCAAGATTGAGAAAACAAATCTATCATAGACAAACTATTAAATCCCCTAGGAATCTTCATCATCTCCACATATACCTCTACCCTAAACATCTTAATATTTACCTTTAATTTAAAACAAAAAATTCTAATGTAATGAAAATCTCGCAATTTTTAGGATCAAGGCTACAAAATATCTTGTTATGAGCATTATTCTCATTAATACAAGGAGAGAATAATTGATGACCACAAAAAACATGTGTTCAGTTTTTCATTGTTCTAATGTTATCCTTGTATTCCATCATCTCTTTATATCTTGAGAGCTTCACCACCTAGAGATTGCAAGTGCATCTCCTCCATAAATTGCAAACAACAGATGGCAATAATAAAAAAGACTTGTTGTAGCCACGATTGCTAAACACTGTAAACTTCACAATAAAATAAACAAACCATCTATCGACAAAACACAATGCACAACACATTCATGAACATTTGAAAAACAACACTAACAAACTGCCATCTTGCATTCACCTATAAACAAACAAAGCACATAGTATAATCCAAAGAAATGTATCCATTTGTGTTAACTGCCTTTGATCTTGTCATTTAAACCTATTCCCACTTCACCAAAAACAATTTTGTCATCATTCCAATTATGTTGTTTTAATAGGTTTCTTTTGATGAATTTTCTTGAAATGGCAATTTTTTTTAAAGTGGCAAAAACTTTGTGTTTTTTGGATTTTTTAGTTGCCAAAATTTGAAAACATATTGATTTTTGAAAATTGCAAGATTTAATCTTAAGTTTTAATAGTTGACCAAAAATATAGAAAGATGTTAATCTTTTTTAATTGCATAATATTTAATTGTCAAATTCTAGTGAAATTGATTCATTGAAACTAGTTTAGGTTTCATGAGTTGTCATTTTGGATGATTATTTTAAATTAAAATCTATTTAGCTAATTCCCAAGTAAAGAGGAATAGAGAGGTGTGTTTTCAAATCTACATCTTTTCAAAGTTTTTTCCCCAACACCATAGTCATGAGCAAATTTTCAATACCTTATGTAGCAATTTGCATCCCATTTCACTTCAATTGTATTTGAATTCAATTCACTAGCCTACCTATTTAAGTGAACTTAACATGTTAAGATATTACAAGTAAGAGTTGAACCCCTCACCTTCACAAAGACAAATGAAGTCCTCAATCAATGCACCACACCTTTGGTGGTGACATCCTAACACCTTTGGTGGTGACATAAGATGTCACAGTGAAAGATATGAACACAAAAAACCTCTACCATTTGTGTAGTAGGTAAGTACTATCTCTACTAGATACTTTGAAGGTAACAAGTAGGAGGTAGATGGGTACAAGTTATAGGTAATTAGAATAGGTATTACAAGTAGGTATGTAGTACTAGGTAAGTCATAGGTAGTCACATGAACCTACTACCTCTGACCTACACATATAAACCTATCTACCTATCTAGACCTATCTATGTATCTACATACCTACTTACCTACTTCCATATTTTTCCACCTACCTTTAATTTACATACCTATTTATTGTTCTGCATATGTACCTACCTACCTATCCACCTATTTGTCTACCAATCTACTTACCTTTCTACGAAAGTATTGCGCTCATCAAAAGAAGAAGAAGAAAAAAATTACACCAAGTCAAGTATGACATACAAAAATTGCCCCAAAAAAGCTCCCACATGGAGAGGCAGGGTGAGATAATGCTTCATGATCTTGTCCTATGATTTAGGCAGTTTGCAAAAACTTGGAAAAAAGAATCAAGGTGTTGCCCATTGTGTGTATAGGGTGGTATCTTTCAGAACAAGGAAAGTTTTTCAAGATAAGGGAAGGTTTGGAAAAAACAATATGTTCCTTGCAAAACAATGGAATTATTAATTGAAAACAAGATGTTAGCTCACTTTGAGAGGACCGATTGCACCCTATAACAGGGCCTCCATTAACACTAAAAACAGCAAGGTCTTTATGAAAACTACAAACTAATGCCCACTTTACACAAGGAGTCAAGGCCAAGGTTCAACTCAAATCAAATCATTCCTATTGGTGCGAAAGTTGAAATCAGCCACAAGGGCTTTAGGGCTGAAATAGAAAAAATCTTTTCAATCTGCCCCAAGTTACTAATAAATGCTGAACTTTATGGCCTTATATTGGCCCAAAGGCTTAAAAAAGGAAACCAACTAATTTGCAAAGCCAATTCACAACCCTTGGGGCCAATGTTCCAGCATTCGTTAATATCTGAACATCAATGTAGTAGCATTTAGTGATAATTTGGGGCCAAACAACAAGCCAAAAATGCTTGAAGTTGGCCCCAAGTTTTTTCAGCCCTGACTTCTAGTCTAAAGTGGGCCTAGAGGGGCATTCACACTTGGTATTAGGGACTCTAGTGTTGAGTCCCCTAACACCATGCTAGTCATTTAGGACTTACACCTACTTACCATGAACATTTTATGTTAAGCTACCATTCACTTAACATTAAGCTATCACCCCATGTAACATTGGGTGCCACGTAGAATGCCACCTAGATTTTCATTTAACATTGACTTAACATCAAGTGTGAATGCACCATAAGTATTGTAAAAAAACATAATAGATGTCGAAGTTTTAACTGTTGGTGTAGAAAATCAAATGCCCAAAAGTAATGTGGAATAATGAATGTAAATCCTAGGAAATTTATGGTTATTTAAAAATTATTAAAAAGCATGTAACATGCCCAACATTTGGATTGCATTAGGAATTTCACAATGTCAGGTCAACACTCTTTTGTGATGTGGGTCCTTTTACTCCTAAAGTCTAAGGCCCAAAGCACATAGGACTTTAGTATGGGCCTTTTTGCCTTGGCCTAAAACCAAAAACACTAGAAAATTGGAGTGCTTTGCAAAAATATGCCTATCTAGTGAATGGTGGAACTTTAACAAGGTCCACAATAAGCTCAAAGCTACACTAGGGGGATAAAATAACACAAAGTACAAAACTTCAAAAATTTAAATGTCTTATGGACAGGCTTACCTGAATGAATGGGGCCTCTCATCTCAAATGTCATCCAATCCAATGCCTTCTTTGCGGAAGGTGACCTCTCCCTCAAGTACTTTAAAGAAAACATCAAGAAGCTTTGATATCAAGACAAACTAGATGTGCTGGCTTCTCTTCTCATCCTTGATTTTTGCATCTAGGACCCAACAAGCATGTGCATCTTCTCTTCTTGTCGTTGATTTTTGCATCTAGGACCCAAGAAGCATGTGCATTGTGGAGCAAGTTGCCAATGCTACGTGCTGGATGGGTAATGTGGTCCTGGGAAGACAAAGTAAGTGACCTGGGAAGACAAAGTACAACTTGAATTATCACTCAACTTTGGTTTAGGGTCGAACTTTGGTACATTTTCATTGTCATCCCCAAAACTTCCCACATTCAACTCAATAGGCTTTCGCACTACCCAGGAATTTGAATTTGGATGAAGGGTTGAGGGTTTGGAGTACAAGCATGAAGCTTAGGACCAGCGTTTTATTTTAGGTGAAAATTTGCATCCTGGCAACCAAAAAAAAAAAAAAAGAAAAAGAGCCAGTGCCACTGATACAAATGCTTTTTTTTGAAAAAAATTGGCCAAAAGTTGCCACATTATGGGGAGTTTTTTTTCTGAAGTCATCAGATGTAGACAATAGGTTCCAGCATGTTGCCAAAATTCGACAAAGTTCCCAAACTTTTCTACCAATTTCCTCTCTGACTTGTAGGCAAAGTTGAATAAAAAAAGATAGTTAGGTTGCTTCAACTTTAGACTTGGAAGTATTTACTGTTATCTTTTTTCTGTTTCAAAGTCTGTTGAGAGATGCAAAATCTGATTTTCTTTTTATCTTGATATGCCTATGATCTTCTTATGAATTTTATTTTGTGACACATTAGAGAAATCCGCAAAGTCACCCTGTCTTTGGGCCTCCTTTCACCCCCTAACCCTTGAATTTTATGTTCAAACTCTTCTTTTGCTTGAATTTTAATGCATTTAAGTGAGAGACATTTGGCGCAATCTAGTTTTTCCTTTGGGGGGAAGGTATAACAGGTTTCAAATACAATTGGGTGTGGTTTCCAATTTGGTCAACCTTTTTGCATACCCCCTTTCCTTTGAACAAGTGATATTTTGGGTCAATTTTGTGATGTAGCTAAAGTGGTGATGATCCACAGGACGACTCGACCAACTTTGGTTACAAGCTAAACATGAAAGTAGAAATTTGAAACATTCTTCTATATTTTTGGCTACCTACTTGAACTGTGTATACAAATCTGGCAAATTTTCTGAAGCTTTGGTTAAATTTTGGCTATTGAAATTTTTTAAGTTACTTAATTTTATCATTTTTAGTTTTTAATAAAGCTTTTTGGCTATATGTAGCCAGCAAAAGAAAGGCTAAGGTCCCCTTGTGCAAGATACTTAAGTTTTTTTTGATGGATGAAACCAAGGAAGTTCTAAATTGATTAGAACTCAAAGGGGTTTGACAACGGATGAACACAAGAAAGTTAAAAAAATGGATGAACTTGGAGATCAAGTTGGACAATTGATGAATCAAAACAAGTTGAAAAAAATGGATGAATTTGGGTTTAGGGATTATTATTGGGAAAAATAAAATTGAAAATTGTGAGAAAAGTGGATCATAATGGATGAAATGGAAAAGAGTTGGGAAGGATGATCGAGCTTGTGAAATGTAGATAAATATTCCACTTCTTTTGCCAAAGTTGCATGGATCTTATTTAGAAACCTTCGTAGTCTTTAGATTACATAGAGGTACAATTCTCATTGTGTTTTGAAGTGTTTACAAACTTCTTGTAAAAGTTGACTTTGAAGAGAGTTTATTTTAAAAAAAGCTTGAAGGTTTTTGTAATCACAATATTTATTTGTTTTATTTTTCTTTTGCATTTTTCATTTGTTTCATGATGAACCCCTTGCAACTTCCTTTGGGTTTTAGATCTAAGTTTTTCCTTAGTGACCAAGGGCCAAATCCAATAAACACAACTTCATTGTCTTGAAACTCCCCTACCTTTGACCATTTATCACCATCATCATTTCTTGATTCTATCAAACTTTCTATTGATCTTGATATTAAATCTTTAGAGCCAAAAATTAAAAGTCCAAAGAAAAAATGTAGGAAGAAAGAATGGAAGTTGAATCATGTTTTCCAAGAACTATGGGTTGAAAAATTCCCATGGGCTAAAGTAATGTTAGGGTGTGATTGGAAATTGATTATGGTTTGTTACAAAGTGTGTAGTGAGATCAAGGGTAGGGAAAAAAATTAGTGTTTAAATTTGATAGTTTGCAAAAACATGTAGGTAGGCACAAATGCAAGGTTGCATGCCTTAGATGTGTTGTGGGCCAATATTCATGTCAACAAAGAGCGAACATATGAAGAATAAATGTTTGTGGGTTAGCAAGGTTTGAAATGTTGTTATTGGGTTGGTTTGTGTTGTTGGAGTTGTTATAAACAAAAATCGTAAAATCATTTAGTTTGTTGCCATTTTTTAGCTCTTAAAACTTGGTTGGCCCTTGATAGATTTCAAGAAGATGAAACATTTGTTTGAGTTTTTGAAAATGAAGAACATGCTGCACAAGCATTGGTTTGATTACATTAGTTAAAAATTGGTTGAGACCATGCATTGGATTATCATGAGATTGATCAAAGTTGTGCAAAAAATCAAGTACCTTGTTGTTAGTTGTGATGAAATTACAATAATTGACATTCAATCTTTGTGTAATCGGCATGCTTATATTGTTGATGATTTTAAGAGGATGCCATTGTTGAATTTTGAAAGGCAAAGGTTTTGTGGATAACCTTGCTCTTTCAATTTTGAAGTCATGGATGAAATATGGGTGTTTAATAGTTGAGCAAATTGGTAGCAAAATGGTTTGTTTTGGGTTAGATGGGGTTGCAACATATAAGGTTCATTAGTATGCATATAGATGTTGTTATTTCATTAATTGAGGTCTAAATTTGTAACTTTCATGATTGCAATGCATTGCATGACAAATTGAACTAACCTAGCCATGCAAATTCTTTCTATTTTACCCCTAATTTTTAAATTAAAAGGATTGGTGTAGATTATTTATAATTATTTCTCATCTTCATTAAAAAGGCACCTTGAGCAATGTGCTCATGCTGCGTTATTATAAACCACATGATTGGAACTACTACATAATGTAAAGACTATGTGGATTTCCATGTTGTCCTTTGCTAAATGAATTCTTGTAGAGTACAACATTTTGGTGGTGAAGATGAATGATGACATGAACATGTTAGTAGTAGCAAAGAGAAATCCAAGGTATGTTTAATTTGTGACATTGAGGTGGTCATGGGTTTGATTTGCATTATGCCACTATTGACAGTAGTGTGTAGGGTCGAAACATTTTTATATGTGATTTTGTTATTTTTGTCAAGATGTCTTGTGTTGAGTTGTACAACACATATTTTGATCCAGAAAAAAAATACAATCAAAAGCACTTCAAGACTTTGTTAGACCTACATGAATGTCTAAATGACTAATTCCTAATTGAAGGTGGATTTAACCTACAACAAATATACAATTTACACAATCTTTTACTTCATGGGCAAGTAATATTAATTGCATAAAAACTGCCTTTTTATTTGTGTGTTCACTTGAACCACACAAGATGATTAGACAACAATTTTTGAAGTAATCAAGGTTTAGTGTTCACATTTTGTTTCTTTGATCTTTGGACAAAGGTGCCCAAGCTAGGAATTGATGAATGCAATTGGCATCATCTATCCTCAACATTAGTTAAATCTTCATGTTGAAGAAATGTTTTGAGGACATTTGGCTTTACTAAAAGTTCATTTCTATTTTGAGAAGTTCAAATTAGCCCAAAATTTGATTAAATGAAGATCCCTACCTTCCTTGATGAAATGAAATTTGATTTTTCAACTTTTCTTTTCACGATTATTATGCACAACAACCATGCTTTTAAACTAAACCCCCATTGGTGTGCAACCCTATCATTTGACTATGGTTTAAAGTAACATCCTACTGCCTTTTGCAAAATGTGTGACTTTCTAAATATTTTGCATTGGTATTTTTGTAATTATAATTTTAGAGAATGTAATAGATAAATACTAATTGTTGGCCTTGTCATTTATGAAATCCAAGTTGCGTAACTAGTTAACTATGCATTTGGATTTGGTTATGAGGATGTTTGCGTGAGATGATTATAGTTTAAATATATATTTCCTTTTGGGATGCCATCAAGGATTGGACAAAGAATAAAATGAAATATAGAGTGAATTGGTAGAAGTTTTATAGCTTCAATTAGTAGTTTATGATGCAAGTTTTTCAAATTCTTTATTACACCAACAATTTGCAATGGAATGAAACTGTTATAATTGTTGATAGTTGAAACATTTTAGTTTCATACTTGATGTATGCCAATTTTTGGCAAGGTTCATAAGTAAAAATATAAACTAATCTGTGGAGATTTGATTTTCACCCTCACTTTCTTTTGCCTTGTTGGGAGTGTTTTTTTCTAGAATTTTATATATTGCATGATTGTTGATGTATTTTGTTTGTACTATTGTTAAATTTTGGGCTGATGTTTTGTAATTGTTTATGCAACTTGTATTGGTAATACATATTAATGTGAGCATGTAGGTATGGTTCTAATGTGTGTGGCTTGTGTGGGACCCAACTAGGTTGCAATCAATAGGATCCAAAAGGATCAAGTTTCGACCTTCTCCAAATCCATCAATTTTCTTAGTTTCATGTCTATGGTGTTTTGTTTTGTCAATGTGAAATTGAGGTTATGTTCATGATGTTTTTTTTAAATTTAGGTTTTCGTTGTTGAGGTCTTATTTCCAAGCTCACCAATTTGCCAAAAGCTCCAATGCAACCTACAAATGCTTGCCACATTTCATGCCTTTCCATCTATTTGATTGTCAAATAAACTGTCCCTTAAAACATGGTTTCACCAATGTATGTTATCACTTGTTTTTTAACATCATTGCCCATATTTAATTACTTAAGTGCTTAAGTCATTAAAATGCACGCCTTAATCTGGTGGGCTTACCCTTGGCATTTCCAACGTGCCATCACTCCCTTTGCATTAAATTTTTTGAAGCCATTTAATACACCTTGGATTTCTGGAAAAAAAACATTACCTCAAGGTCAGATTTTACAGTTATATTATTTTTAGTGTGTATGTAAGTTCAATGGAAACTTTTGACAATTCAATGAGTGCAATAGATGTAAATAAATGTTAGTTAATTACTTACAAAACTGTTGTGGAATTTAAAGCCATTTTAGATTAAGTGCAGGGTCTAATGAAATAGAACAATCTTATTGAACGAGAGCCATAAATTGGACCCACAGCCATCATAGGAAGGTCCAAGACCAAAAAGTGACAAATTGAGGCTAAACCTACATGGCACCATTTTGGAGGGAAAATCAATTGGTCAGACAGCAAAATGAGCTCAAAGGAAAGCTCAGGATTTGGAGAATCAAGATGCAAGCTAGGCTCCAAGGCATGGTCCAACTCAAGGATTCAATTTGTTTCAAATGAGTCCAAATTGGTTCCTAGGAATTTGAACCCTGAACCCCCCCCCCCCCCCCCCCCCCCCCCACGGCCGGGCCGCACCACAAGAAAACCAACACCACTAACGACACCCCCACCCTCCTTCATCAACATACAACTAACACACACACCTTTTTTCTTT
>Ga0116229_10015902_pt1 | contig 10173 bp, 7 predicted proteins | sample S1TSphgellanicum_3_FD_87313 | JGI IMG/M metagenome (GOLD analysis project Ga0116229, IMG submission 87313) | Host-associated microbial communities from peat moss isolated from Minnesota, USA - S1T2_Fc - Sphagnum magellanicum MG | ecosystem: Host-associated > Plants > Peat moss > Unclassified...
CAAAAATTAATATTTAATTTTTATAAAAAGAACACGTGAAGGTGTTAAAAAACCCTGGGGGGGGGGGGGACACTAGTAAAAAGAAAAAGAAAATAAATGAGTAAAAAAATATAGGGTGTAATATATTGGTTGTTACGTAAAAATTATAAGTTAATTAGTTTTTAAATAGGGGGCATTTCATTCAAATATTCAATTTAATTATAATACTGAGTATGTAATAATCTGAAAGAATAAATTATAATTAATATAAGGTGGCTTTAATATGTCTATATTTGAAAAATAGATAATAATAAGGTGATAAGAATAGGTTGGACAATTATCTAATACCCCCCTTAAAAATGGTCATTTGATGCACATAGATCCCAAATTTTACACCAAGTGTCCCCCTCCCCTCCCCTCCCTAGTCATAAACACATATGAACACATCACATCAATGAATGAATTTAAATTATGAAAAAGGTCAAAAGAATAAGAAGATTTTTCAAGTGGAAGTTAGAACCATGAAAGGGGAAATTTTTGAAAAAGAAGAAAATCAAAGAGAAAAAAACCCAAGCAAGGGAGAGAGGGCGAGAAGGGAAGGTTGAAGGATAAGATTTTAAAAATCTTGTCCAATAATGTGTTTTACCCATGTTTCATAATTTAACTTTGATTTAGAATTTCCCACCACAAGTTATGTTTATCATTTCAAATTTATATGAAGTAATTAGCCCTAGGATAGTTTACCCAACTAAGAATTTATTTATTTTTTGGTTCAACAACTTGGGTCCTTATTTTGCACATTTTATTTCAAGTCGTATTACTTATTTGTTTAACACATACTCCCAATTAGTAAAATTATGAAGCAAGCTTCTTAATCACAAGATTTTCCTTACTACCATAATCCTTCATTAATTTAAATTTTTTTGCTTAAATTCCATCAAATTTAAAGCAATCCATTTTATTTTAATTTTGCTACTATTGTCCATGTTAAGCCAATGCAATATATAAATGTTCTTTTGGGATAAATGTCCAATCATGTACACCATAAACCATTGGTTTTATAATGTTAAGAATATTATCTTTGAATCCAAACTTACCATCTCTCTTGAAATAATTAACATACTTAATTCTAACCTCATAAAAGTTAAATTCTAATGTTAAAATTCCCATCATCTATAATTCAACCCCTTTGCATCATGCAAGTGTATTTGAAAGGCTTGAATCAACTAAGTCTATACATTATTCCTTAACTTAAAACACTAATTATAAAACTTAAAATATCAACCTTCCTTAAAATTTGTTATTCTAATGATGTTATATAGATGAAGTAGACAATATATTTGGCATCCCATATTCAAAATGAGTTAATTAGGTCTTGCAAGTATGGAGAATTATAGGTTAGGAAAGTAGAAATTTAACTATTGCTATTACAACCTTTTGACAATTGATGTTGGCCTCACATAAACCATGACATGCTAAAATGTGTTGTCATTATTTATCATGCATGTCTCTTTTGCCAATGGATTGTGTTGATGCAATCCTTGATGACATTGTTGGATGTAAAATATCCTATTATTAAAAGTTTCTAAATAATGTTTGAAGGTTGCTTCACCAACTATTGGGCATCCATCACTTCCTAGTCACTAGACCATGGACCATGGTTTTTTCCACTTGTTAGAGGGCATTATCAACCATCTATCACATAAATGATATGGCTAATACATTGTTGATATTATTCATCATATTTTACAATTCTTGAGAATATGTTATGAAGGAAGGAAATCCAAATGATTTGAAAATAAAATTCAATTATCTAGAATGAATGAATATTGTTCTAGAATTAAACAAAAAATCCTAGGAAAATGTCACCAACAAGGAGTTTTGACTATGATTTTGTAATATAAAGTTTGAAAAAAAATGTGTTTATGGATCCACTTTATACTTCCAATCTTCTAATCACTATCAATGGAACATTCTTATGTTTAAGCCTTTTCAATGTTTGTTTTAAATGTGATATTATACTTAGAAACCATTATCCTTAAAATTTTGAGATGTAATTGGTGCAACAATTTTCATTATGGAATCTAAAGGTGCTCAACTTCCAAGGTTTGAGCCTTTGACACTCCCATTAAAAATTATCATATGAAAGTTAACCCCCTTAAAGACAATATGGTATTTCCATTCATTTTAATGAATATATTCAAAATGTATATTGACCAACAACTAAAACATGATAATTCCTATAAACATTATTTAGAAAATTAATAAATCTAAATATATGGGAAATAGGTTTAACCTAGCCTTGTAAATATTAAGATACAATTTTACATTTCATTCTAAAAGTAAGAATGTCCAACTTTTTAAACGAATAATTAACACACGGTTAAAGTAAAAGGTCCTTGATGGTTTATAGTACTAAAATGGTTTTAAGAAGACAATAGTGGTGTCTATAAGGCTCGTAACTATGTTTTTGTATGTTTTTCACATGTCCATAACAATAGGTAAGCAAGGTAGGCTAAACAAAATAATATACATCATAAATTACACTTTTGGAATTCTCCAAAAGTGGTGCCAACACCTCTCCCATATGTTTTTCATATAATGAATCAAGGTTGTAGATTAGTATAAAAAACATTCATAAAGACTCAAAAGAGTGGAATCCAGCAACCACCATTCATTAATATAATACTACAAGCCAACAACCTTTGTCACAAGTTCCTTAGTTTTTTGTTTCATGCTCCTTAATTTTGAGTTCCTTCCATTTTGAAATTGATTTATGCTTTTGAAAATAAAATACAGTGAGGTTTTAATTGCTTCAAAAAAATAATAAAAGTTAGGGTGGTGACTTGTTTTTGTGCATACACCATTGGATAAGTTGTTCAATGACTTTCTCATTCATTCAAGCACCATACCAAAGTTGTTAATAGTAATTCAACAACTTTCTTTGAAAGAAAAAATAGATGTGATATTAAGGTTTTTAATTTGTTTTGAATGTTTGCATGATAGCAATAACATGCAAGTTGGGCCATTGATGCCTAGTAAACCCTTCTCCAATTAATTTGTTATTTAATGGTTTTATTAGGATGGGTCTAAGTAAGGTTCCAGCCTTTTGCAAACGTTTAAACAATCTAGACCTAAAGGAAAAACTCACATATGATAAAGCTTTCATCAAACCTTTTTTAATGTACTAACCCAAATTGTTGGTTATAATAATCTATATTCTGTTGGTTTTAAAAATACCATTTATCTAAAAATTGTTGAATCCATTATTTATAGTTTGTTGGTTTTTCACAATTTTAACATTTTAAAAGTTGTTTGCATGAATGGTTATGTTCATATTTAAATGCTTTAACATTTTGGATTTGATTACAAACAAGATGACTGGATTTAAACACATCAATTTGTGATGAGGTTTGTTTGGTTTGTTATGATGATTTCTTTGATTTCTTGATCTTGCTAGTTTAATATACAAATCTTATTAAACAAAAGTGAATATTTTTCAATAGGTTTGATAACAATAAGCTCTCTCACCATCTTTTTGGATTTATAGACCTCCTAATCACTCTTTAACCTTTTCTGACTATCTTTTACCTTTTTTGGATTTGTAAACATGTTTAACCTTCTCTAACCTTTAGTCTCCCTTTTTTTTAATTTGCACAAACCCTTACAAATCTCCTAAACCTTCTTTTATTCCTAGCTTTTGTAGTCTCAATTTAGGTTTTTACCTTTGATTGTGTTTGAAATGATTGAATGGTCCTAAATTGTGTACCAACACTATAAGTGACAATACTTAAAATCAAACTTTTATGAAGAGACATTCAAGGATAGATTGCAAGATACATTGAAGGAGTTAAAAATCAACATGACAAATGAAGAAGGTGCAAATGGGGTAGTGTTGCAAAACAATGATGTGTTAACATTATTGAAAATCACAAAGGGACATGTAACATGGAATGTGTTCAAAATGTGATAATCATTCCTATTGTAACAATACAACAATTCCATCACATGTTTCATCTCTTAATGTTAACCTTACTTCTATGTTCAATGAAATGTTAAAACATTCATTAATATCTATTATTACATTGACACCAAACTTTGCATCTACACCAAGGGAGAAGATGTTAACAAAGGTCAAAATATTGTAATCATATTCTCATAACTTCACAACTATTGTTAACAAGATGGAGGCTAGTGTGAACAACTAAAAAAAATTGTTAAAAGAGAAGGTAAATGTTACTGTAGTGAAGAACTCATTTACACATGCAATTTGAGGTTAACTAGAAAATGCATGGAATGATTTTAGATCTAGAGTTTAAACCAAAAATAAAGAGTTGTTAGATTTACAATTAGTATTCATCATCCCAATCATGGTCTATTGAGTTATTTAGGTGGTTATTAATGACTTCAAATTTGAAATCTTGATAATGTATGTGTAGAAAGTTAGTTAATAGAACAACTACCCTAAATAAATAATTGTATTTTGATTTTGTGGAATCACATCATTTCATGAACCTTCTCCATTTGTGTTTGAAACCTCCAATGCCCTATTCCGCCTTAAACCTATAACATGCATGCATTTTATTGTTGACCCTAATTTCATCCACATCTATAACAAGGGCTAACTCATATTTCCCAATGTGACACATCACAAACATATTATCATTCATGTACTTAGGTTTTCCAATAGGGTCAAATGACAATGTGTTTTGTTTTGAAAAATAATCACACTTTCAAATCATATCAAAATATGTTAATTATTGTAAGGTTTAATGTGATAATTTTTTTAAAAAAATTTAAACTTTGAAATGTATTTTGAGTTTTTGAGTTTTAAAAATTCCATAACTTTTTAATGGTGAGTGTTTTTTGAGCGTGAGTAGTAGGTTATTATCATTTCAATTTTTGTCCCATCAAAATGTTTTCATTAAAAAAGTCCTTAGTTTAGTCCTTTACAAGATTGATTATTTAAAGAAGAATTGTTGTTGAAGTTCAAAAGTTCTTTAATAAAAAAAAATCCAAAATTAAATTAAATACATTTTTAATTTGAATTCTTTAACAATCCTCCTTTTTTTTAGCACAACTTCCCATAATTAACATGAAATTAAAATGATAATATATAAATATATGTAACAAAGTTCAAAAAAATTGATGGTCGTTCAACATGTTTTATGGCTCATTTGATTATGATTGCACCCAACATATATTTGAGACACTTGTTCATGTATACAAAAAACTAATGCCAATTTTTATAAAGTCTTAGATTGGTGTAAGGTAGTCATGCTGAGGAATGACCTTGGAATATTCAATATCCAAATAAATGGATGAACCACATTGATCCAACACTATGTTGTTTTAAGGTTTATAAATTTTGATAAAAATCTCATTAATGAATCCATCATAATCCTAAAATTAAGGAACATGCATTGCTAATAGGTAGATTGTTCTTCAATAGCACATTGTTGAATTTTTTTGAACAATGAAAAACTTACTGCAAGAAGTAATAAATTTGCCATCATCATTAAGTGCAATTTTGTTCCATTTCCATAATAAAGTGTCATACATGTTGTTCCATTTCCACAATAAAGTGTCATACATGGTGACATTATCACAATCTAACTAAAGAATCAAATTAAATAAATGTTGCTCTGAGGTCATTTTAAATAATTACTTCAAAATGTGGTGGCATTCACCTATGGACCTAGTGTGTTTAATGATAGGAAAGACCACTAGTATAAAAACTTTTGAAACCACTTGTAAACCTCATGTGCCTAATGATAGTAGGGACCATTAACTACATGAACTACTCAAACTCTCCCAAAATGAAATTGGTGAAGGTCATGAACAAACTTGACATAGTTTACATTATGGCCAAAACATCCCACACACCTACATTCAGGTCCATCAACTATTTACCATCCCCTCTCCAACTTTGTAAAAATAAAAATATTACCATTCGTTGACAACATCTATGATATTCCCTTTACATCAAATAATGTCTTGTTGTTACTTGAGGAGGAATTTGAATCATCCCTTGACAAACCATGATCATAGCTCATAGATGAAGCCATATTTCTCAAGTGAAATGAGATTGAAAAAATGAAAAAAAGGTGAAAAAAGCTTTCACTAATATCACCCCATCCTTACACCCCTATAGTGCAATTTCCTTTTTAAAACAATAAAAATTTGATATTTAACAATTAATGGCACTTTACTTCCCCCCAAAAAATGAAAATTATTCCATGAGGGCATTATCCCTGTCATTGAGGGAAAAAAGTATAAGGACATAATAGCCAACAAGTAACCTATAGAACATGTACTAGATAGAACCAGTAGTTTGATAGGTAGTTAAGCAAGGTGTTTATTTTTTGAAATTTTGGATTATTAGTCTAGGTGCTAGTTAATGACTATTTATAATGGTCAATTATGACTATTGTATTTTGAATTGGTTAGTATAAGACTAGGAGTATAGACTTGTTGAGGGACTTTTGGATCTCATACATAATTATGTGTTTCATTTTTCAATTATGGAACATGGATCATACTTCTTTTAGCCTATTTTTTTCAAGTTTGAGCAATTTATGTACATGTTAATTAGGAATTTATAGTAGTTTAAGTCATAGTTTGTGTGTCATGTACCCGTTGTTGTTTTAGGAACTTGTTGAAAAATCCAAAGGTGAATTAACCTTAATGGGAATATAAAAACCTTGTTAACATTTGGCGATCACATAATGCATTGGAATTCAAAAGCAGTCATGCTTAAAAATTTTGGTTAAAGTTAATAGTTTAATAGATTAGGTTTGAAAAACAATCATGCTTCAAATTTTAATTTGTTACATGTTTGCTTATTTTGTGTAAATTTTAGGATTCAAGTTTTTGATCTTGATTTAGTTTGGAAACCTTAGGAATAGGGTGAGGTTAATGTAAATTTTTTGAAGATAGATAGGCGCCCAATTTATGAAAGAAGTTTTACACAAACTTTTGACTATTGAGAGGGGTTGTTTTGAAAAAATAAATTTATTGTTCAAAAATAATGCAAAGGTTTTCCTAAAACTTGTTGATTTCAAAAAATGTCAAGAGTAGTTATTAAAAGTTTTAAAAAACAATTAGAATAGGTTAGACATCAACCTATTCAAAAACATGCACAAGAACAAGATGAACAATAAATGCAACCTATGGGAAATGAACTTGTGAATGCACCAAACACCGATGCAACACAGAGGGGAGAAGTCAATGAACATCAAAATGTAGCAGAAGCGGTTGTGGAAAGAGACCCAATAACAATCTCAACCACTCATCAAAAAACACCACAAACAATAACCCAATCAAAGGTGGTGAGTGTTCATAATGATGACAATCATGAACATGTTCAACCATTGGATGAGGTCATATTTGTTCAACAACCATGGCGATCTATAACCCCATGTTATAATCTACCCAAAATCGGTGCATCTACACCAATTACAACATTTGTTGGTTTTCAAAACCAACCATCACACACCAACATTCATTTGGTACCCATTATTTGAAAATGGAACGATTTCACCTACTCAATAGGTTGGAGCAACTTCGTCATGTCGACTAAAGATCATCTAATCAATTAGTTTTTATACCACATGTAAAACCTATTAAACCCAGAACAACACCCACAATTGTTCGACAAGGAGTTATATATCCACAAGGCACTTGGCCAATGAGATCAGCATGTGGTCCAAGTGAAAAGTCACAAGTTCCACATCACAAATCGGTTTCAAGAGGAAACCAAGGTGCTAGAATTGTAACATGTTTATATTGTTATAAAATGGGACACCTTTTCAAACGCTACCCATTTGTTGATGATAGATTAAGGTAGTTATTTAGGGAGGAGGTGATGAATGTTCATCAACCTATTCTTCCAACCACTACAATAGTAGTACCCAATGTGTCTATATTAGCAACTCAAACCATGAATCCTAATATAACTCATACAATAGTACTTGTTAATTATCAGACAACTTAGTCACAACCTGTTACAAAAATTGTATTAAGAAAAACTAATATGTTACCCACTTTAACATACTCAATGTGGTATAATGTCATACTCCCTTTTGTGCTTTTAGATCCTAGTTTGTATCCAACTTATCAAACTAGAACAAAAGGATTTGATTCCTCGATCTTTAATAATTATACAGGTTATGTACATGGGAATGTGTACCCAATATTTAAACAACTTGTTGTACCACCAACATATATATCATATTTTGTTGGGAATCAATTTCCTACGATCAGTGACCAACAGGGACAGACAACCTGTTACTGCACTAGTTTTGACCACTATGCAAATTATTATTAGTTTACCAACTCATATATTTAGAGGTTCTAATCACCAACCACCAAATGGAAGACAACCTAGAGATACAATTGGAGGAAGTTCACCTTAAGGAGATTCGCCAAAAAAAAACCCTTCAATCCACATGCTGAATCTTTTGGATGGCCAACACCTAATCCACGTATGTTTATACCATCATGGTATCAACGACCTATTGTGCAACTTGTTTCAAAACCAACAACCAAGCTGCCATATAAGAAGTTATAATACCCAACCTTTGTCAAAGACACTCATCTAGATGTTCACATTAGAGTATTCAAGAAGGCCATTAAAGCTAATGGTGAAACAGTGGAAGCTGACATTATCAACCTATTTGGTTTTACTTTCAAAGATAGTATTTTTGAATGGGGTGAAAACTACGTTCAAAACCATCCAAACTACACTTTTGAAGAGTTGGAGCAAGCATTTTGCAAGTGATTCACAATTGTAAAGAACGATGAGGAGGTCTACATGCAATTGTGAAACATATAATAACAAACCGTCAAACATGTTAAGGTTTACCATGAATGCCTGTTGAAATTAACTAATTGTTTACATGTTAGAGCAATAGATTTTTTTTCAATACTATTTTTAGAGCAAGTTTATTACCTTATCTAAAATTAGCAATAGCAAGTATGAAAAGAAATACTTTAATCAAGCACAAAGAATCTATTGTAATACGTTAGGAAAATGGACCTGTTAGTTTGAGTTACAATGTTCTACTAACCACACCAAAGGCTAATGCAATAGTTAAACATGTAGTACCAACTATTACAGCTAAATCAACATTAGCTTGTACTAATTGTAGTAAAATTGGTCATTTAGTGGAAACTTGTCATAACAGGAAAATAGAGGTATTAGTTGTGCCAAACTACTATGGTTAAATCTACAAAACTTGTAGCTAGAACAAAAACCCAACTTGTTAAATCAAGAAAAATATTTGTTCGTTATCCCTATATAATTTGTTCTAGCATAGGACAGAGATCCGGAGAATGCCCCATTAAAATTGAAGTACAAAACATGTTCAAAATTAAACCTATTAGTTCCAATGCCACGACAGAACCTAAACCACCTAAAACCAACAATGTGCTAGTTAATATGCTAGTTAATGTAGTAGTTGTTGCCACTCACAATCAATAGTCAAAATAGAAGGTGTTCGAGGAAAGGAAGCCAATTAACACTAAAGGGGCTGAAGAATGGTAATAAAAAGAGTGTCTATGGGATTCTTTCATTAAAACTATTAGATAGTTATAACATAGTGGGGCTGAAAAACAACCTGCTCCTGTCAATGAGGGTTCATTGTAGAGTAATTGGGTTGGATTGCTTGATAATTCAACCATGACTCAACCGGCTATAAGCAAGGAAGAAGCATACTGGCAGTCAAAAAGATCAGTGTTCCATCTTCTGCAGGTTTCTTGGAGCCAGAAACAGGTGCCTGGCATCCAGTTATAGGCACCATTTTAGAAAGTTCCTCAAGAAATACCAGGCATGAATCTCTTGATCAGAGTGTGCAGAATGATTAGCAGATATGCTTGATGATGCATATGGCAGTGAACCCATACATTTGGATACATTCCACCAAATGAGAGATTCATGTCCAAAGAAGGGACTGAAACACAACCAAATTCAGTTGATTCAACTGAGGACCTTACCTCCACCTTCTACAGTCAGAATCAAACCTATGGCTGTTTGGGCATGCACCTCAGGAAATGCAGCTCCCCTTTCACAAATTACTACCAAGTATTCAAATCTTGTAATGGATGGATAGCAGTCTGGAACCTATCAGTTAATCCACACCTCACATCAACACTCCAAGTTAACACTCAAAGCACTATGCAGTAATGAAGTCA
>Ga0116229_10015903_pt1 | contig 10173 bp, 6 predicted proteins | sample S1TSphgellanicum_3_FD_87313 | JGI IMG/M metagenome (GOLD analysis project Ga0116229, IMG submission 87313) | Host-associated microbial communities from peat moss isolated from Minnesota, USA - S1T2_Fc - Sphagnum magellanicum MG | ecosystem: Host-associated > Plants > Peat moss > Unclassified...
CCGAGCGCGTCGCCGAGGCCGAGACCCTCGGCAAGGCCCGCAGTGTTCACGTTCATCACCATGTTGACGAGCGCTTTGACTTGCGCGGCGCTGCCGGCGGGGCCGACGTAGCGGAGCGACGACGAGATCGCTTCGAGCAACGGCTTCACGCGCTCGAACACGTCGCGTTCGCCGCCGATCATCAAGTAGAGCGACCCGTCGCGCGCCTGCGTGATCGAACTCGCCATACACGCTTCGAGCGATGAGGCACCGCGTGCGTTCGCGCGCCGCTCGACTTCGACGTGAACGGACGGCGTCACCGTCGCCGTGTTCACGAAGATCTTGCCTTCCGCGTGATTCAAGAGCGAGTCGCCCGACTCCGCGAAGATCCCATACATCGCGGCATCGTCGCTCACGACGGTCACGATCACATCCGCGAGCGGCGCGATTTCGGCGAGCGTTCGCGCGTGTTTCGCGCCCGTCTCCTTCGCGGATCGGGCGGCCGCATCGTCGCGCGTATCGTACACGGCGGCGACCGTATACCCGCAATCCTTCAAGCGCAGCGCGATGTTCGCGCCCATGCGCCCCACACCGACGACGGCAACTCGAGGTTTCGTACGTTCAGTTTTCCCTACCATACACCGAATCTGCGCCGTCCGATAACTTGCTTTCCTTGTCAGTTCGATTCAACGTAACGGTGCGCGTCGTTCTCGAATCACACCATATCGAGCGCGATATCGAGGGCGATGACGCTGTGCGTGAGCGCTCCGACGGAAATCACGTCGACGCCCGTCGCCGCGACCGCGGCGACCGAGTCGAGCGTGATTCCGCCCGACGCTTCGAGGATCGTCCGGCCTCGCGTGCGACGCACGGCCTCGGTCAGATCGTCGATCGAGAAATTGTCGAGGAGGATCACATCGGCACCGCGCGGATGCGCGAGCGCCTCGTCGAGTTGCGAGAGGTTATCGACCTCGACTTCGATCTTCACCAGGTGCCCGGCGCGCTCGCGCGCCGCATCGAGCGCGCGCGGGACGCCGCCGGCGAGTGCGATGTGGTTATCCTTGATCAGGATCGCGTCGTCGAGACGAAAGCGATGGTTCTTCCCGCCGCCCGCGCGGACGGCGTACTTCTGCAGCGCGCGGAGCCCCGGAAGCGTCTTGCGTGTCTCCACGATCGCGACGCGATTTCCCGCGGCCGCGACGTAGCGCGCCGTCGCGGTTGCGATACCGCTGAGATGGGAGAGCACGTTGAGCGCCGTGCGTTCCGCGCCGAGAAGCGCGCGTGCGTCGGCATCGATGCGGGCGATCTTCGTGCCGCGATCGACCGCCTCGCCGTCGCGCACGTCGATCGCGATCGTGGCGCGCGGATCGACGATCCGGATGGCCTCGCATGCGATGTCGATCCCCGCAATCGTCCCACGTGCGCGCGCCACGAAGGCCGCGCTCGCGCGCGTGCCGGCCGGCACCGTCGCCTCCGACGTGAGGTCGCCGCCGAGCCCGAAGTCCTCGACGAGCGCGGCGCGAACCAGCGGTTCGTAGAGCACGCGTGGGAGCGGAGCGAGTTCCGCCTCCGTCACGTTCACGCCGAGAGCGCGGGGCGCGCGTCGGCGAGCGTCGAGTACGAACGATGACGCTCGGCCTGCGAAAGTTCGGGATGATCCGAGCGCGCGTGGCTGCCACGCGTCTCGCGGCGCCTCCGGGCAGCATGTGCGACGAGCGCTCCGACGACGGCGGCTTCGCGCACGTCGTCACTCGCCGTCGCGTCGCCGATCGCACGCAGTCGGTCGATCGCGTTTGCTAAACCCGCTTCGTCACGTTCGACGCCGACGCCGGCATACATCACGTCGCGCAGAGCCGCCCACTCGGCCACCGACCCGTCGCGCGCCGGCGCGTCGATCGGAATCGATTGTCGTAGGGAGACGGGCGAACGAAACGCGTGCGACGCGACGTCGCGCGCGATGCGCTCGGGATAGACGACGGATTCGAGCAGCGAATTGCTCGCGAGACGATTCGCGCCGTGAACGCCGGTCGCCGCAACCTCGCCGCACGCGTAGAGTCCGCGCACGCTCGTGCGCCCCGCGAGATCGACCGCGATGCCGCCCATGTGATAGTGCGCGGCGGGAACGATCGGAATCGGTTCGCGGCGGGGATCGATGCCGAAGCGCATGCACGCTGCGAACACCGTCGGAAAACGTTCGTCGAAACTCCCGGCGGCGACGTGCCGCGCGTCGAGCGCGACGCGTTCGCCCGCGCGACGCAACGCGAAGATACGCCGCGCGACCACGTCGCGCGAGCACAGCTCGAGTTCCGACCCGTCGCTCGCGCTCACGCGTTCGCCACGCGAATCCACGAGCAGCGCGCCTTCGCCACGCAACGCTTCCGTCACGAGCGGCAGCGGATCGCTCGGAACGTCGAGCGCCGTGGGATGGAATTGCACGAACTCGAGGTCGGCGAGCCGTGCGCCGGCGCGCGCCGCAATCGCGATGCCCGCGCCCCGCGACGAGGTGGGGTTGGTGGTGAACCGATAGAGACCGCCGAGGCCGCCCGTCGCGAGCACGACGACCGGAGCGGCGAACGTGCGCGCGCCGCCGCCGGCAACGCGCGCGGTAAGTCCCGCGACGGCACCGGCATCATCGAGCACGACGTCGAGCGCGCGCGTTTGCTCGAAGCAGACGATGCGCTCGCACGCATGCACGGCGAGTGCGACGGCGCGCACGAGCTCCGCGCCCGTCGCATCGCCGCCGGCGCGGAGGATGCGGCGGCGCGAGTGCGCGCCTTCGCGGCCGAGCGCGTAATGCGTCGCGTCATCACGGTCGAAGCGGACGCCGAGCGCCGCGATGCGTTCGATCGCGTGGGGCGCATCCGCTGCGAGCCGCGCCGCGACGCGGCGCTCCACGAGCCCGCCGCCGGCAGCGACCGTATCGGCGGCGTGGAGCGCGGGAGAATCGTCGTCGCCGACGGCGGCGGCGATGCCGCCCTGCGCCCAGGCCGACGACGTCCATTGCCCGAGCGAACCGTAGGACACGAGCGCGACGCGTTTCGCTTGGAGTTCGAGCGCCGTCAACATCCCGGCGAGGCCAGCGCCGACGACGATCGCATCGAAGCGTTCGTCGCGCGGAACGTTCGCGATCATACGCTCGCTGCGTCGCGGCGCACGGCCGTCATGCGTTCGACCGCAAGCCGCGCGCGACCCGAGATCGCCGGATCGATTTCGATCTGCGGCGACATCGTCTCGAGGGCGCGCAAGATCTTCGGCAGCGTGATGCGACGCATGTGCGGGCAGAGATTGCACGGCTGCGTGAATTCGATTTCGGGAAACGCATCGACGAGATTGCCGGCCATCGAACATTCCGTGATCATCGCGACGCGCGCCGGCATACGTTCCTTCACGTAGCCGAGCATCGCGGTCGTCGAGCCGACGAAATCCGCGTTCGCGAGCACGTCGGGCGGGCACTCGGGGTGCGCGAGCACCGCGATGCCGGGATGCATCTCGCGCAAATCGAGGATCTCTTGACCGGTAAAGCGTTCGTGGACTTCGCAGTGCCCTTGCCACGTGACGATCTCGACGTTCGTCTTCGATGCGACGTACGCGGCGAGATATTGATCCGGAAGAAAGATCACTTTCGGCACGCCGAGCGATTCGACGACGGCCACCGCGTTGGCCGACGTGCAGCACACGTCCGATTCCGCTTTCACGGCAGCCGACGTATTCACGTAGGTGACCACGGGCGCACCGGGGTGCGCGGCGCGAAGCGCGCGTACGTCTTCCGCCGTGATCGAATCCGCGAGCGAACATCCCGCCTCGAGATCGGGCAACAGCACGATCTTCGATGGATTGAGGAGCTTCGCGGTCTCCGCCATGAAGTGCACGCCGCACATCACGATCACGTCCGCATCCGTCGTGGCCGCGGCTTGCGCGAGCGAAAGCGAGTCGCCCACGATATCCGCGACGCAGCGATAGATCTCGGCGGATTGATAGTGATGCGCGAGCACGACCGCGTTCGTCTGACGCTTGAGCGCCTCGATCTTCGCGACGTAGGGCGCGTAGAGTTCCCACTCCGCGCGCGTGACGGTCCGCGAGACGCGCGCGTAGAGCGAATCGGTCGCGGCGGCAACGTCGTCCGTGAAAGGCAGGTCGAGACGCTCGGGAATTGCGATCATTGTACGCTGTGTGACGCCGCGCGAACGGCAAGCGGTTTCGCTATTTACGCCCGTCCCGCAAGGATTTTAGTGAAACGATCGTTTCACAATCCCTTGACGGTGGGTCGTGCGAGCGCCGGCGTCCGGCGTTCGCCGTCGGCCGCCGGGAAGGCGACCGAAAGCGGCGCGACGATCGACGCGGCCGCGAGGTACGGATCCTCGCCGGACGCACCGGCATCCAAGAGCGTTTCGATCCGTGCCTCGACGCGTCGCGCGACGTCGCCGAGCACGAGCGCGCGCACGCGATGCGCGAAGGCACTGCGCCGCTTCGCATCCAGGTCGCCGCTCGAACGCAAGTAGGCATCGTGCGCCGCGATCGCGGCCCAGAGTTCGTCGATGCCGACGTTCTCCCGCGCGCGCGTCGCGACGAGTTCGGGCACCCAGCCGCCGCGAAAGTCGAGCATCTCCATCATCCCGCGAATCTCGCGCTGGAGTTGCAACGCCATCGGGTGGTCGGCCTTGTTGACCACGAACACGTCCGCCACTTCCAAAATACCGGCTTTAAGGAGTTGCACGGAGTCGCCGCTGCCCGGCTGCATCGCGACGAGCGTGGTGTCCGCGAGCTCCGCGATCTCGATCTCCGATTGGCCGACACCGACGGTCTCGACGATCACCACGTCTTTGCCGAACGCGTCCATGAAAGCGACGGCATCGCCCGTGGCGCCGGCCAAGCCCCCGAGGTGGCCGCGACTCGCCATCGACCGGATGAAGACCTCGGGATCCGTGAAGTGCTCGTTCAGCCGGATGCGGTCGCCGAGGATCGCGCCGTGCGAGAACGGCGAGCTCGGATCGACCGAAACGACGCCGACCGTCTTGCCTTCGCGCCGCGCCACCGCCACGAGGGCCGAGCAGAGCGTCGACTTGCCGACGCCGGGCGGCCCCGTGAGGCCGATCGTCATCGCCTTGCCGGTGCGTGCGAAGAGCCGGTGCATGAGCCCGGCCCCCAAGCCCGCTTCGGCGCGAGAGATCGCACGCGCGAGCCCGCGAGGGTTGCCGGCATCGAAGAGCGCGAGGATCTCGGCGTCGGGCGCGGAGAGGTCGGCGGCGGGTCCGTTCATCGGCGCAGGCCCTTCGCCGGGTACCCCGCGCGCACATGGACGGCCGAGTGATCGAGGACGGCGCGCACGATCCCGCGCAGCGCGAGGAGCGCGAACGCGGTCGGGAGGAGCGCCACGAGCCCGAAGACGATCGGCCATACGCCGAGGCCCCCGGAGCGGCCGGCGGCGCCCGCGACGAGCAACCAGAGGATCGCCGCGCAGAACGCGTTCCCGAGGATCATGAAAGCGAGGCGCGCGATCTCCGAGAGGTTGGCGAGCGATGCGCGCGCGGGCGCCTCGGCGACGATGTAATCGACGTAGCGCCGCCGATAGTCGAAATACTTATCGAGGAAATGGTCTTTGAACCCGGACACACCGTTCGCTTCGACGCGAGCGTGCGGTCCGCCCCGAGCGGGGGCAGTCGGCGCGCGCGGCCAAGTCTGCCGGGATGAGTCAAATCGGCTATTACCGGTACGCCGCGATCGCGCGCGACCAGATCGTCTTCGTATGCGAGGACGATCTTTGGAGCGTCCCGCGATCGGGTGGTGTCGCACGCCGACTCACGGCCGGTTCGGGAGAAGTCTCGACCCCGCGCATCTCACCCGACGGCGCGACGATCGCCTTCGTCGCACGCGACGAGGGCGGCCCCGAAGTCTATACGATGGCCGCCGGCGGCGGCGTGGCGACCCGGCTGACGTTCGTCGGCGGAGACGTCTGCTCGATCTCGTGCTGGACGCCCGACGGCTCGTCCATCCTCTTCTGTACCGACGCAAACGCGCCGTTCGCGAAGGAGACGCAGGGCTACCGGGTCGCGGCCGCCGGCGGCGCGCCCGAGCCGCTGAACCTCGGCCACGCGCGCTCGCTCTCGCAGAACGCCGACGGGCGGATCGTGATCGGCCGCAACAACGACGACCCCGCGCGCTGGAAGCGCTACCGCGGCGGCACCGCAGGCGACATCTGGATCGACCGGGACGGCGACGGCATCTTCCATCGCCTGATCTCGCTCGTGGGCAATCCCGTGTGGCCGATGTGGGTGGGCGAACGCGTCTACTTCTTGTCCGACCACGAAGGTGTGGGGAACATCTACTCGGTGTTACCGAACGGCGGCGACCTGCGGCGCCACACGCACGAGACGGAATACTTCGTGCGCTTCCCTTCGACGGACGGAACCACGATCGCGTTCACGGCCGGCGCCGCGATCTATACGCTGGATCCCGCGACCGACACGGTCGCCCGCGTCGACGTCGACACGCCCTCGAGCGCGCCCCAACTCGCACGGCGCTTCATCGAGATCGGCGACCATCTCGAACACTTCGCGCCGAGCCCCGACGGAACGTCGCTCGCGCTCGTCTCGCGCGGCGCGCCGTTCACGATGCCGCTCTGGGAAGAGGCCGTGGCCTCGCACGGCGCGGGTAGCCGCGTTCGGTATCGCGCGGCCGAATGGCTGCACGACTCCAAGCGCTTCGTGTGCGTGAGCGACGAGGGCGGCGCCGAACACCTCGAAGTTCGCGAAGCGTCGGGAGACGGCGCGCCGCGCAAGATCGCGGAACGCGAGGACATCGGCCGCATCGTGGAACTCGCCGCGTCGCCCACGAGCGACGTCGTCGCGCTCTCGAATCATCGGCACGAGCTCGCGATCGTCGATCTCGAGAGCGAGCGCATCCGCGTGATCGACACGAGCCCCGCGTCGCACATCACGAACCTCGCCTTTTCGCCGGACGGGCGCTGGCTCGCGTACGCGTGCGCGGTAAAATCCGACGAGGTATCGAGCGCGAATGCCGACACGTCGATCGTCCGGATCGCGAAGGTGAAATCGGGTATCGTGCACGACGTGACGCCGCTCTTGCGCGTCGACCGTTCGCCCGTGTGGGATCCCGAAGGAAACTACCTCTACTTCATCTCCACGCGCGATTTCAATCCCGTGTACGACGCGCTGCAATTCGACCTCAGTTTCCCGCAAGCGTCGCGACCGTTTCTCGTGACGCTGCGCGACGACGTGCCGAACCCGTTCGTTCCGAAACCGGCGCCGCTGCATCGCGACCGCAAAGACGACGAGGACGACGCGCGCAAAGCGAGTGAGAAACCCGTGCGGATCGAGATCGATTTCGAGGGCATCTCCGGTCGCATTCTCGGCTTCCCCGTGGAAGAGGGCGACTACGAGCAGCTCGTTGCGGCGCGCGGCCGCGCGCTCTTCACGCGCTTTCCGCTTCGCGGCATCAAGCCCGAGGGAAACTCGTGGGAAGACTCGCCCGAAAGCGCGACGCTGATCGCCTACGATTTCGATCAACAGCGCTCGGCGCCGGTGGCGCAAGAGGTCCACAAGATCCGCCTTTCGGCCGACCATCGCACGCTCGTGTACGAATCGCACGAACGTATGCGCGCGATCGACGCGAGCGTGGAGCTTCCAGAAGACGGGCAAGACGATCCGCGGACCGCGAACGATCCCGGGCGCCGCAGCGGCTGGCTCGATCTCACGCGTGCGAGCGTTCTCGTGGAACCGCACGACGAGTGGACGCAGATGTACGACGAAGCGTGGCGCATGCAACGCGAGCAGTTCTGGGACGAGCAGATGTCGGGCATCGATTGGGATCTCGTGCACGAGCGCTACGCGAAGCTGTTGCCGCTGGCACGCACGCGTACCGAACTTTCCGACATCATGTGGGAAATGCTCGGCGAACTCGGGACGTCGCACGCCTACGAGATCGGCGGCGACCATCGTCGCCCGCCGCAGTACCGGCGCGGATTCCTCGGCGCCGACCTCTCGTGGAACGAGGACGCCGGCGGCTACACGATCGCGAAGATCTATCGCGGCGACTCCTGGAATCGCGACATCGACTCGCCGCTGGCGGAGCCGGGTCTCGCGATTCACGAAGGCGACGTGCTGCTCGCGATCGGCGGGCGCGCGCTCGCCGCCGACGTCTCGCCCGATCGGCTCCTCGTGAACGCCGCCGGACACGAAGTCGCGCTCACGATTTCGGGACGCAAGAAAGAGAAGCGCCGCCTCGTCGTGCGCGCGCTACGCGACGAACGCATGCTCCGCTATCGCGCGTGGGTCGATGCGAATCGCGCGCTCGTCCACAAGGCGACGGGCGGCCGCGTCGGTTACGTGCACATCCCCGATATGGGTCCGTGGGGATTTTCTGAATTCCATCGCGGCTATCTCTCCGAGTTCAATCGCGACGGGCTCATCGTCGACGTCCGCTACAACCGCGGCGGTCACGTGTCGCCGCTGTTGATCGAAAAGCTCGCGCGGAAACGCGTGGGGTGGGACGTGTCGCGCTACGGGCCGCCCACGCCGTATCCGCCCGAATCCGTCGGCGGCCCGATGGTCGCGCTCACGAATCAATTCGCGGGCAGCGACGGCGATATTTTCAGCCACGTCTTCAAGCTCTACAAACTCGGGCCGCTCGTCGGCAAACGCACGTGGGGCGGCGTGATCGGCATCAACCCGTACCACCGTCTCGTCGACGGCACGATCACGACGCAACCGGAATTTTCGTTCTGGTTCGTCGACGTCGGCTGGAAGGTCGAGAATTACGGAACGGATCCCGACGTCGACGTCGATATCGCCCCACACGAGGACCGCGCGGGCTTCGATCCGCAGATGCACAAGGCGCTCGAGATGATCGAAGCCGCGCGCTTGTCGGCGAACGGCAAGCCGCACTTCGAGGCCCGTCCGCACCTCGCATTACCGACGGAACTCGCATCCACGACGTGAGTCCCTCGGGATTGCGGCGCGCGGGTGCCGCGCTCGCGTTCGCGCTCGCCGCGAGCGGCTTTCTCGCGAGTGCCGCGCGTGCCGACGATACGCCGACGGCCGACGAGTTGATCGAGCGCTCGAACGTGGCGATGGGCGTCGATCGCCGTCCCGACAACGAGCACGAGGTCTGGACCGTGCGCGTCGCAGGCCTCGACGGGACCTTCGAGACGGAGCGACGCGGCGCCGACAGCGTCAGCACCACGGAGCTCGGGCCGTTCCGCACGGCGCGCGGTTCGTGGCACGGCGAGAAGTGGCACCAGAACGAGAACGGCGAGACGATCGTCGATCGCCCGGAGCCGTCGCAAACCGAGAAGGTCCTCACGCAGGCGGTCACGCGCGTGCACGAGCCCGTCGACGCGTGGGAACTCGTCACGACGTACGCGAGCGGACATGTGGCACGCGCGTACTACGATCCGCACACCTACGAGCTCGTCCGCAGCGAACGCGTGTCGGCCGGTCACACGGTCCACACGTCGTATGAAGACTTCCGCGCCGACGGGCGTGGCCGCGTGCGCGCGTGGCATTTCTTCGGCGGCGACGAGCGTCCCGACAACGATTTCGACTACCACCTGATCCGCGACGACGAGGACGAAGCGATATCGGATGCCGATCTCGCGATCCCGCACGACCGGCGCGTCCTCGTCGAGTTTCCAGAGGGCAGCGAAACGGTGCGACTGCCGGCTCGCATCGTCGGCGGTCGCATCTACGTGCGCGTGGATATCGCGGGGCGCGGCCTCGATTTCTTACTCGATTCCGGCGCGGGTGCGATCACGATCGACGACGCGGTCGCGCGCGAGCTGAAGCTTCCGATCTACGGGCGCAGCACGCAGACGGTCGCCGGATCGTTTCCGACGGGCCGCCTCGTGGTGCCGACCGTTGCGGTCGGCGCCCTGACGATGCACGACGTGGTGATGCACACGCTTCCGTATTCGGCGCCGGAGATGAAATCGGTGCGCGTCGTCGGCTTACTCGGCTACGATTTCCTCGCGGGTACGTCGCTTCGCATCGACTACGCGGGCGGAACGATCGACGCGCTACGGCCGGGTGCGCTCGTACCTCCGCCCGGTGCGGGCGAACTCGACGTGCGCCTCAACTCGGGCACGCCCGTCGCGCGCGCGACGATCGGCACCGCGACCGGCGACGACTTCATCATCGATACGGGCGCCGCGTTTTCATACGTGATCTTTCAACGATTCGC
>Ga0116229_10015907_pt1 | contig 10171 bp, 8 predicted proteins | sample S1TSphgellanicum_3_FD_87313 | JGI IMG/M metagenome (GOLD analysis project Ga0116229, IMG submission 87313) | Host-associated microbial communities from peat moss isolated from Minnesota, USA - S1T2_Fc - Sphagnum magellanicum MG | ecosystem: Host-associated > Plants > Peat moss > Unclassified...
CTCGAATACCGCGAGAACTTTCTGCTGTGGGCGCTCTTCACGCTGGTCTATCACGGCGCCGCGCTGACGGCGCTGTGGGTTGTATTCAGGAGCTTCCCGTCGATGAACGGCTGGAGCTTCAAGGACATGGCGTTCCTCTACGGGTTGTGGATGCTGGCGCACGCTCTTCACAACGCGCTCTTCTCCAACGTGGAGGAGGTGCCCGAGCGGATCCGGGAAGGCGAATTCGATCGCGTGCTGATCCGCCCGCTCGACGCGCTCTTCGGGGTCGTCACCACGCCGGGCCAGATCTTTCCCGACGAAGTGCTGATGGCGCTGGTCTACTTCGCCTTCGCGGTCTGGTACAGCGGCGTGCGCGTCGACCTGACGTTCGTTGTCTTCGTGCCGCTCGTCGTGGCGGGCGGCGTATTGATCGATTTGGCGATCAATTTGGTGATCGCGACCGTCGCGTTCTGGGTCGTGCGGGTCGACGAACTGCGCTGGATCTTTCTGCAACTGGAATCGGAGTTCACCCGCTACCCGGTCTCGATCTACTCGCGCGGCGTTCGGCTGCTGGTGACGTTCGTGTTGCCGTTCGCCTTCGTCAACTATCTCCCGGCTGCGTATTTCCTTCACCGCGGCGGCGGCGGCTTTGGGCTTCCGCCGCAGGCCGGGCTGCTGACGCCCGTCGTCGGCCTGGTCTTCGCGGCGGCCGCCTACGCGTTCTGGCGTTTCGGACTCAACCGCTACCAGGGCGTCGGCCACTGAGGGCGGCACGCGGCGCCAGGGTTTTCGCGGTGGCCGCGCCTATGTAGGCGGGCGATGAACAAAGTCGTTTCGAGCGCGCGGGCCGCCGTCGAGGACATCGCCCACGGCTCGTCGCTGGCCGTCGGCGGCTTCGGTTTGAGCGGGGTCCCCTTCCACTTGATCGCGGCGCTGCTCGAGCAGGGTGCGACCGACCTGATCACGGTCTCCAACAACTGCGGCGTCGACGGCTGGGGCCTGGGAACGCTGCTCGACAAGCGCCGCATCCGCAAGACGATCGGCTCGTACGTGGGCGAGAACCGCGAATTCGAACGCCAATACCTCTCGGGAGACCTCGAAGTGGAACTGGTGCCGCAGAGGACCTTGGCCGAGCGCTTGCGGGCCGGCGGCTCGGGGATTCCGGCCTTCTACACTCCGGCCGGCGTCGGCACGCCGGTGGCCGACGGCGGACTGCCGCTGCGCTACGCGCGGGACGGCAGCATCGCACTGGCCTCTCCGCCGAAAGAGACGCGGAGCTTCGACGGCCGCGACTACGTGCTCGAAGCCGGCATCGTCTGCGATTTCGCGCTGGTCCGCGCCAGCATCGGCGACCGCCACGGCAACCTGATCTTCCACAAGTCGACGCGCAACTTCAACCCGCTCTGCGCGATGGCCGGCCGGATCACGATCGCCGAAGTGGAGGAGTTGGTCGAGCCGGGCGAGATCGATCCCGAACACGTGCATACGCCGGGCATCTTCGTGCAACGCGTGGTCCACGTCGGCTTCGAAGGCAAGCGCATCGAGCGCGTGACCGTCCGGGAGAGGGAGTGACATGCCGCCACTGACGCGCGAACAACTGGCGCGGCGCGTCGCGCAGGAACTGCACGACGGTCAGTACGTGAACCTGGGCATCGGTTTGCCGACCCTGATTCCCAACTACGTCGATCCGGCGATCACGGTCGTGCTGCAGAGCGAGAACGGGATCCTCGGGATGGGACCGTACCCCTACGCGGGCGATGAAGATCCCGACTTGATCAACGCGGGCAAGGAGACGGTCACGCTCAACCCGGGCGCGGCGTTCTTCGATTCCGCCGCGTCGTTCGGCATGATCCGCGGCGGCCACATCGACGTGGCGGTGCTCGGCGCCATGCAGGTTTCCGCCGGCGGCGACCTGGCGAACTGGATGATTCCGGGCAAGATGGTCAAAGGCATGGGCGGCGCGATGGATCTCGTACACGGCGCCAAGCGCGTGCTCGTGATGATGGAGCACGTCGCCAAGGACGGCTCGCACAAGATCGTCGAGCACTGTAGTTTACCGTTGACGGGCAAAGCCGTGATTCAGCGCATCATCACCGACCTCGCCGTGCTCGACGTCACGCCGCACGGCCTCGTGCTGCACGAATGCGCCCCCGGCATCTCCGTCGAGGAGGTTCGCGCCGCCACGGGCGCTCCGCTAACGGTTAGCTTCTAACTCGGAGAACACCAAGCCCGGATACCGCTCCTCTTGGGCACGCACGGTAGCAACTATGCTCCATCACGTGGCGCGCGAAAGCGTCGCTAACGCGGCGCCGTGTTCGCGGAATCGGTAACAGGAGGCTTCGACGATCAGCCAGCCCTCGAGCGCGAGGGTCAGCACGAAGACCAACGTCGCGAAGAGCGCACCGAGTTCGAAGGCGAGGGCCAGCGCCACGGCGCCGACCGCGGGCACCAGATAGAGGCCGGTGAGCAACAGGCGCACGAGCATCATCGGTCCGCGGCTGTCGACGGGGTTGGGGAACACCGCGTAGAGGCCGACGCCGAGCGCCTGCAACGACCAGTAGGTCGCAAGCGAAAGCGGTAAGGCGACGGTCGCGAGCACGACGTCGCCCGAGACCACGCCGGCCGCGAGCGGTCCGAGCGCAATCGCCGTGCCGCCCCGCCACGCCCGCCCGAACGTCCAGGCGGCCATGCGCGCGCGCAGCGGCGAAAGCGAAAGCCAGAACATCGGCTTCGAAAGTTCGGCGGCCAGACCGACCGACGCGCCGAGCGGCGCCGAGAGAAAGACCAGCACCGCGCTCATCGCCGCGAGCGAGTAGAGCGGCGTCGCGTCGTCGAAACGCATCGAGGCGATCGCCACGCCGCCGCCGCAGAGCGTCCAGAAGACGGCACCCGCGCACCACAGCTGCAACGCGCCGCGGCCGCGCCGGAATGCGACCCAGTCCTTCCATACCAGCGCCAGGGCGCCCGCTGGAACGTGCGGGGTTGCGCCGGCGCCGCCCGCTTTGAACGCCGGTTCGCTCGCGTAACTGCGCCGGCGGCCCCGGACCGCGAGCGTTCGCTGCGTGGCCGCGTAGAGTTCCGGTACGGCGTCGCTCGCGAGCGCGAGTATCGCGGCGAGCGATGCGGCCAGCACGGCGGCCAGCAGCAGGACGGGCGCGAGCCGGCCGCTCAAGAGCGCCGTCGCGAAAGCCCCCGGATCGAACTGCAGTGCTGCGACGAGGGGCGCACGGAAGCGCGGTCCCAAGACCGACGTTATCGCGAATGCGAAGCCCGTCGCCGCCAGCACCCACCCGAAGATTCCGATCGGAAATCTCACGCGCCGGGACAGCAGGAACGCAGGCAGTTCACAACTCATCAGCACGCCGACGGCGAATACGGCACCGATCAACGCGCGCAGCACCACCCAGCCCGAAGCGTGTTGCGGAGCGACGACCACGAACACGTACGCAAGCGACGCGAACCAGCGCAGAGAACCCAGCGCGAGTTTTCGTAACTGCAGCCACAGGGCGATCGTCAACGGCCGCACGCCGGCGTTCGAGAAGAGGACCGCTTCCGCGCCCGAGCGGAAAGCGGCCACGCGCCCGGCCGCGGCGAGCCCGGCGGTGGCGCCGAGCATGCCCAAGTACAGGCCGCCCGCCAGCGTGGCTAAGCGCGGATGTTCCGCGCCGACGCGCAGAAAGGCCCGGTGGTGCGGGGCGCTCAGCCGCAAGTAGGCGATGTAGATGATCGAGATCAGATACGGGAGCCAAATCGCCAAGCGCAACGGCGAGCGCAGGATCGCCTCGCACTGGTGCTTCGCGTAACGCAGTTCGAGGTATGCGAGCGCGCCCATCAGGCCGTGATTTCCAAGAAAACATCTTCGAGGGTGCGGCCGCTCGTCGCCCGCAAGCGCAGTTCGGCGACGGCCCCGGAGGCGATCGCGGCGCCGCCTTTCATGATGATCAGGCGGTCGCACAGCGATTCGGCTAACTCGATCACGTGCGTGCTCAAGATGATCGACGTGCCGGTCGCGCTGATCGAGCGAATCAGGTCGCGCAGTTCGCGCTGGCCCAAGGGGTCGAGGCCGATCATCGGCTCGTCGAACAAGAGGACCGGCGCGTTCGCAAGCACCGTCGCCGCGATCAGCGTTTTCTGGCGCATGCCCTTGGAGAGCGTCTGTCCCAAGGCGTCGCGTTTGCTCTCGAGGCCGACGCGCCCCAAGAGTTCCTCGGCTCGCGTTTCCCAGCCCGGGGCGAGCCGCGCGCTGCGCGCCACGAACGCGAGATGTTCCCAGACCGTCAGCATCGGGTAGACGTCCGGCGTTTCCGGAATCAGCGAGATCGTGCGCCCGCGGTCGCCGCCGAGCCGTTGCCCGTGGTAGGAGATCGTCCCGCCGTCGGGCCGCAGCAGGCCGCAGAGGCACAGAAAGGTCGTCGTCTTGCCCGCGCCGTTGGGGCCGAGCAATCCGAGCACGTCGCCCGGCCCGAGGGCAAAGGACAAGCCGTTGACGACCGGCACCCCGTCGAAGCGCTTGGTCAGCGCGTCGACCTGCAGCGTTGCCGTGTGCCGGCCCGAATCGTTCAGCGGAGCATCGCGAACGGCGCGACGGCTATGCCGTCACCGCCGAGGGCGCCGCAGAATTGGCCGAAACGTCGCAGCCCGAACATCCTGTGATTCTGTGGGTTGTGGGCGTTGGTCTCCTCTCTCCTTTTGCCGCGAAGACATCACACCGAACGCAACGTCGCGGTCGTGCGAGCGACGAGCGCGGATATTGAGAGCAGCTCCGCTCGTTTGGCCGACGTTTCGGTTGCCCGCGGCTAGCGCGGCGCTGCGGTCAGGAAGCCGGGGCGACGACTTCGAGGGGCGGGCGGCCCGACTTCTCGAATTGGGTGCGGTAGAGGCGCGCGTACGTGCCGCCGGCCAGCAACAATGTGGCGTGGGTGCCGCGCTCGACGACCCGCCCGTGCTCGATCACGAAGATGACGTCGGCCGAGAGGATCGTGGAGAGACGGTGCGCGATGACGAGGCTCGTGCGGCCGCGCATCGCTTTGTCGAACGCCGCTTGAATCAGCGCTTCGTTCTCCGAGTCCAGGGCGCTGGTCGCTTCGTCGAGGATCAGGATGCGGGGATCCTTGAGCAACACGCGCGCGATCGCGAGCCGCTGGCGTTCGCCGCCGGAGAGTTTGTGGCCGCGCTCGCCGACGATCGTGTCGTAGCCGTCGGGCAGCGACGCGATGAAGTCCGCGATGTTGGCGGCCCGCGCCGCTTCCACGATCTCGGCCTGCGTGGCGTCTTGGCGGCCGTAGCGCAGATTGTTCCCGATCGTGTCGTGGAAGAGATACGTCTCCTGCGTGACGATGCCGATGTGCGAGCGCAGCGAATCGATTTCGACGTCGCGCACGTCGACGCCGTCGATCGTGATGCGGCCGCTCTGCGGGTCGTAGAAGCGCGGAACCAGTTGGGTGATCGTCGTCTTGCCGGCGCCCGAGGGACCCACGAAGGCCGCGACCTGGCCCGGCGCGATCCGCAGGTCGACGCCGTTCAGCGCCGGCCGTTCGGGCGTGTAGGCGAAGTGCACGTCTTCGAACCGGATGTCGCCTTCGACCGCGGTCAGGACCCGCGTGCCGCTGGGTTCGGGCGCCATGTCGAGGTACTCGAAGATGCGCTCGAAGACGGCCAGCGCGCTGACGATCTGAACTTGGATGCCGGCGAGCGCCGAGGCCGGCCCGTAGAGCCGGCCGAGGAGCGCGACGAACGCGACGATCGTGCCGATCGTCAAGCCGTAGAAGATCGTCAGATAGCCGCCGCCCAGCCACACGACCGCGGGTCCGACGATCACCATCGCGCTGATGGCGGCGATGAACCAGCGGCCGACCATCGCCAAGCGGATCTCGAGTCCCATCAGATCGGTCGAGGACTTGAAGAATCGTTTACCTTCGAAGTTCTCGCGCACGAACGACTTGATCAAGGTGATGCCGGAAATCGAGAGCGTCTCCTGGGTCAAGCTCTCGATCTCGTCGCGCTTCTCGCGCGTCAGTTTGCGCACCGCGTACATACGGCGGCCGACCGGCGAAAGCGGCAGGATCATCAACGGTACGACGGCCAGCGCCAGGAGCGAGAGTTTCCAATCCAAGACCAGCATCGTGACGATCGTCGTCAGGATCGTGGCCAGGTTGGTGACGATCGTGACCAGCGTGCCGGTCACGACGTTATCGACGTTGTCGACGTCGCTCGAGACGCGGTTCATGATCTCGCCCGTCTTGGTGTTCGTGAAGAACGAGATCGGCATGCGGTGCAGGTGGGAGACCAGGCTCGTGCGGATGTCGCGCATGATGCCCTCGCCGACCAGCGAGTTCATGTAGCCCTGATAGACGCCGACGACCGCCGAAACGACGGCCGCGGCGATCATCCCACCTACGTCGAACCAGAGGCCCCGCACGTCGTGGTGCGCGAGCGATGTGTCGATCAGGTGCTTGGTGTAGAGCGCCGGCGCAAGCCCCAGCGCCGAACTGACGATAATACAGACGAGGACCAGCGCCTCTTGGCGCCAGTAGGGCAGGAAGAGCGCGCCCAGCCGTTTCCAATTCACCGCCCGCTTTACGGTCGGCTTGTCGGGGCTGAACATGCTCGACCACATCAAATGTACGGGAGGGCCGCCTAACATCGAACCTCTAGACCACGCGGCGTCTGGCGAAGTTTCCGAACCGGTGCGCTGGGTAGGGAGGACCTTTGTCGAGCGAGGTCGGAACGGTCCGGCCGTGGCGTTCTTACTTCGGACATGTGTTTTGTTTACCGCGGCCTTGGGGGCGCTCGCCGTCCCGGCCGGCGCGGGGAGCGCCTTCGACCGGTTCCAGGACGCCTGGACCGGCGTTCACGACTACAGCGTGACGATCGAATCCCACGAGCAGCTGGGTACGGCTTCCGACGAGCACGAGTTCTTTTACGCCTTCCGCAAGCCGGACCGGGCCCGGCTCGACGTCGTCAAGGGTCCGCGCAGCGGGGGAACCATCCTGTGGGACGGCGGCGATCGCGTGACCGCCTACAAGCGCGCCATGTCCATCTTCAAAATGCACGCGAGCGCCTGGGACAAGAACCTCACGAGCCTGCGCGGCAACGGCATCCTCTCCTCGAACATGGGCGACGTCGTAGCCTGTTTCGGCGCCCATCGGGATGCCCTGCGCGAACGCGAGGGGCCGCTGGTCGACGGCGAGGCCACCGACGAGATCGAGCTGCCGTACGAGGGCGTCGAGTGCCCTGACGACCCGCCCGCCGACCGTGGAACCGTGACGCTCGACGTGCTGGACATTTCGAAGGCGACGGGCATGGTCGTGCAGCGCAGGCGGTACGCCGGCGACCAAGTCGTGGAGCGCTGGGAACTCAAGGAGTACCGGATCGACACCGGCCTCGACGATTCGGAGTTCCGCTAGCTCCCGGTCCCCGGGAAACTCAGTGTTTCGTGCCCCGCAGGCCGGCGAGTTCCACGAATAGCTCCCGTTCGTGGGGTGAGAGATCCGTCGGCAGCATGCCGGCGAGCCGCACGTACAGGTCGCCGAACCCTCCGGTTTTCGCCTTGGGCATGCCCTTGCCCGCGAGCCGCAAGCGCTTGTTGTTCTGGGTGCCCGCCGGGACGGTCACGGTCACGTCGCCCGTCATCGTCGGCACCCGCACTTCGGCGCCCAGGATCAGGTCGTAGATCGAGAGCGGCAGGTCCACGTAGAGGTCGTCGCCCTTGCGTTCGAAGGCCGGGTCGGGCAGTTCGTGCACGACGAGGTAGAGGTCTCCGCTGGGTCCGCCGCCCGGTCCGTGGCTGCCCTGGCCGGCCAGCCGGATGCGCTGACCGTCGCGCACGCCCCGGGGGACCGTCACGTCGAGGCGCTTCTGTTGCAGGACGCGGCCGGTGCCATGGCACTGCGGGCAAATCTGTTGGTTGAGGATCCCGGAGCCGCCGCAACGCGGGCAGTTGTCCTCGACTTGCAGCGAGAGCGATTTTGGCCCGCCGGCGTAGGCTTCGCGCAGGGTCAGATCGAGCGAGGTTTCCAAATCTCCTCCGCGTTCGGCGGAATGCCCGGCGCCCGGCGTGCCGCGCGACCGTTGCCCGACGCCGGAGAAGAACAGGTCGAAGAAATCCGAGAAGCCGCTCGGTCCGTTGTCGGTGGCGAAGCTGCCGCTCGTGAAGCCCGGGTCGGGGCCTTGCGCCGAGCGATAACGCCGCTGCGCCTCGGCCTGCTGGGCCGCCTGCGACCAGTCGCTGCCGAGCGCATCGTACTTCTTGCGCTTCTCACTATCGCCCAGGACCTCGTAGGCCTCGGAGATCTCTTTGAACTTCTCCTCGGCGGCCTTGGCGTTCGTCGGATTCGCGTCCGGATGCCACTTGCGCGCGAGCTTGCGATAGGCCGACTTTATGTCCTTTTGCGGCGCGTTCTTCGCGACGCCTAAGAGCTCGTAATAGTCCTTATAGTTCAAACTCGTTTACGCGCCGGCTGCGGGCACACGCTTGGCGACGAAGACCAGCGCCGGCCGCAGCAACTCCTCTCCCAGACGATAACCGCGCTGCGCCTCGGCGACGACGACGTCGTCGTCGTGATCGGGCGTTTCGCGCGTGCCGATCGCTTCGGCCACGTGCGGGTCGAAGGGTTTTCCGATCGTTTCCACCGCGACGATCGATTCGCTCGCCAGGAGCGACTCGAAACCTTTGAGCGTCGCTTGCAAGCCGCCGCGTAGTGCTTCGCTATCGTCGAAGGCCAGCGACCGCTGCAGGTTGTCGAGCACCGGAAGAAACTTACCGAGCAACTGCTTTCGGCCGTGCGAGAGCCGCTCGTCGGCAATGCGTTGCGCGCGCTTGCGCACGTTTTCGATTTCCGCTCGCGCGTAGGCGAGCTCGTGCAGCCGTTCTTCGGCTAGCGCCTTCGCGCCGGCTAATTCGTCGGCTGCATCCGGGGACGTCGCGCTTTCGGGCGTACCGTCGTTAGCCGTAATCGTACCGTTATCCGGTGCGGCTTGTGTTTCGCTTTCCATCGCGTCCTACTTCAATTCAGCGTGCGCGTGGGCGAGCTCGGGCCCGCCCACGCGCTAGCGTGCGTTACTTGGCTTCTTTGAACTCGGCGTCGATCACGTCGTCGCCGGCTGGTCCGGCCGCGGTCTCGGCGCCGGGATGCGCGCCGTTGCCGTTGCCGTTGGCCGAAGCCTCCGCGCCGGCGGCCGCGCCCGTCTTCTGGTAGAGCGCTTCCGCGAGCTTGTACGACGCTTGCTCGAGCGCGTCGGTCGCGGTCTTGATCTCCGCGGCCGTGCCGTTCTCGCTCACCGTGCGCAGAGCTCCCAGGGCCGTCTCGACGTCGCTCTTGGCGGCCGCGTCGAGTTTGTCGCCGATCTCCTTGAGCGATTTCTCGGTCGAGTAGATCAGGCTGGACGCCCGGTTGCGGATCTCCGCCTCTTCCTTCTTGCGCGTGTCTTCGGCGGCCATCGCCTCCGCTTCACGCACCATCCGGTCGACTTCGTCCTTGTTGAGGTTGGTCGAAGCGGTGATCGTGATGGTCTGTTCTTTGCCCGTGCCCAGGTCCTTGGCCGAGACGTTCACGATGCCGTTGGCATCGATGTTGAACGCGACCTCGATCTGCGGGATACCGCGGGGTGCGGCCGGGATGCCTTCGAGCCGGAACTGACCCAAGCTCTTGTTGTCCCGCGCCATCTCGCGCTCGCCCTGGAAGATCGAAATGTCGACCGACGTCTGGCCGTCTTCGGCCGTGGTGAACACCTGGGACTTCTTGGTCGGGATCGTCGTGTTACGATCGATCAGCTTCGTGAACACGCCGCCGAGGGTTTCGAGCCCGAGCGACAGCGGCGTGACGTCGAGCAGCACGACGTCGCGGACTTCGCCCGCCAGCACGCCGGCCTGGATCGCCGCGCCGATGGCGACGACTTCGTCCGGGTTGACCGACTGGTTGAGCTGTTCTTTGCCCGTGAGTTTCTTGACCAGATCTTGAACCAGCGGCATGCGGGTCGAACCGCCGACCATCACGATCTCATCGATCTGGCTGAGTTCGATCTTGGCGTCCGCGAGCGCGGCTTTGAACGGCGCGACCATGCGATCGGTCAGATCGCTCACGAGCCGTTCGAAATCGGCGCGCGTGATCGTCAGATCGAGATGCTTCGGCGTGCCGCTCGGATCCATCGTGATGAACGGCAGGTTGAGGCTGGTCTGCGTCAGGGTCGA
>Ga0116229_10015910_pt1 | contig 10169 bp, 3 predicted proteins | sample S1TSphgellanicum_3_FD_87313 | JGI IMG/M metagenome (GOLD analysis project Ga0116229, IMG submission 87313) | Host-associated microbial communities from peat moss isolated from Minnesota, USA - S1T2_Fc - Sphagnum magellanicum MG | ecosystem: Host-associated > Plants > Peat moss > Unclassified...
GCGAGCGGACTCACCATGTAGTTCGCGGTCGGGGTCGTATAGCTGCTCGCGCCACCGGCAAAGGTGTAGTCGAGCGCATCGGCACCGCTCAAGGTCGCCGTCTGGGTATAGCTGCCCGCTTGCACATGATTGCTGGTGCTGTATGCCGGACTCGCTATCGTCGCCGTTCCCGTGACCAAGCCGGTATCCCCGGCCAGCACGCCATTCAATGTCACGGCGCCCGGCGTCACGGTTGACCCATAGACCGAGCCCGCCGATGCGATCGACGCTCCGCTCAATGCGAGCGGCGTGATCGTGAACGAACTGCCGCCCGTGCTGAGTGCCGTGTAATTGGACGCGAGACCCCCGTTGCTGCTCGTGCCCAGCGCCAACCCGGCCACCGACGACAGCGTGCTGCCGGTTTGCACATCCTTGCTCGACAGGTTGCTCGGATCGCCTGCGCCGGTGACGACAAAGGTTTGGCCGGCAACGCCCGTCGCCGTGAGCACGCTGCCCGCCACCACCGTGGTGCCGTCGTACACCCGGGTCCCGCTCAAGGTCAACGCCGCCGGGTTGATGGTCAGATTTCCGCCCGTGATGTCATAGCCTTGCTGATTCGAATAGTAGCCGCCAGTGTAGGCACCTGCGTTGGTCCCGTTGGCCGCGGTTCCAAAGACGCCGCTGTTCGGGGCACCGATACTTGCCCCGCTCTACGCACTGCCGTTGTAGGTGACCGTCGTATTGCTGAGCGTCAGCGGCGTCAAGAAACTGAGGAGCAAGGGATAGGTATTGCCTTGATAAATGCGCCACACATCCCCGCTGCCGCCGGAGCCGGAGATGCTCCAGCCCGTGAAACTCGCGGCGCTCTGCATTTGCGGATCCGACAATGGACTGCCGCCCGCGGAGCTTGACTGTCCGGAGGTCGTCGTATCCCAGAAGCTGTTGCTGACCGAGCCGAAGTAGTTGTACCCCACCAGCCCGCCAACAAAGTTCACACCGCTCACACTGCCCGTGGCGTAGCTGTTGCTGGCCGTGCTGCCTTCGTCGTTATAACCCACCAGGCCGCCGACATACGAAGAACCGGTCACGTTGCCTGTGGCGTAGCTATTGCTGACCGTACCGAAGTATGAGTCACCCACCAGGCCGCCGACTTCCGCGAAGCCGCTCACGCTGCCCGTGGCGTAGCTGCTGCTGATCTGGCCGCCGTTGAAACCCACAAGCCCGCCGAAATAACCGGATCCGCCACCACCGCTCACACTGCCCGTGGCGTAGCTGCTGCTGATTGCGCCATCGTTGGAACCCACCAGCCCGCCGAAAGAACCGGAATAGGTACCACCGCTCACGCTGCCCGTTGCGTAACTATTGCCGACTGTGCCTTGGTTGACTCCCACCAGGCCGCCGACATTGGAGTAACCGCCCACTTTGCCCGTTGCGTAGCTATTGCTGACTGCGCCATCGTGCAATCCCACCAAGTCGCCGACATCATACTCACCGCTCACGCTCCCGCCTACCAAGCCAACGTTTTGGATTACCGAACCCCCGCCCGTGAAGCCAAACAGCCCAACATAGTCGTAGGACGCTAGACTGACGTTGGACGGTAGATTGATGGTGAGGTTATTGATGCTGTGCCCGAGGCCGTTGAAAATCCCGTTATAGGCAGTGTTATTTGGATTGCCGATCGGCGTAAACCCGGCCCCGCCGTTCCAACTCGCGGTCGCAGCAGCATTGATATTGCTGCCGAGGGCATAGTCGCCGGAGAGATTTCCATTGATCCCCTGCAGGTCCGTGCCCGTGGTGCTGCCCGGCGCGCCTAAGCTGTTGATCACCGTGTAGGCAGTGCCTGCGATCGACAAACTCGGGTTCGATCCCGAGAGAGTGATGGAATCACCCATGGCGAGGCTGAAGACACCGGAGCCGCTTGCCGCCTCGCTGCCGTTGGCCGTGTTCGGATTGATCACCAGGCCCGCGGTGTTGCCGGTGGCGGTCATGTTGGCATTGACGTTGACGTTGTTCGCCGCCGTCACGGTGAGCGTGGTGTTGGCGGTCCAGGAGACGGTATCGTTGATGTTGATGTTGCCGCCGCTACCACCGCCCGTCACCGGCGAGGAACCGGTGCTGCTCAAAATCGTCGTGTTGGTCGTATTGAGATCGGCGCTCAGCGTCGCCCCGGTCGCATCGCCCCCGCTGGGGGCCACCGTGAAGTCCGTGGGATCGATGAGCCAGTTGCCCGTCTTTCCCGAGTTCGCCAGCGTCGTGACCCTGGCATCGCTCCCCACTTCGACATGCGCCGCGTCGGTCTCGATGAACCCGCCGTTGCCGCCCGCGGGAGCGCTCGCATCGAGCGTACCGCCCACCTTGACCGTGCCCGCCGTCATGCCCCCCAGCAGCTCGATGGTGCCGCCGTGGTTTTCCACCGTGCGTGCTTCGATCACGCCGGTATTGTTCACCACGCTCGCGAGCAGCGCGTCCTTCGCCCCCGCACTCATGATCACCGTGCCGCCGTCCGCCTGGATGAGTCCGCCGTTCGCGGCGAGGGTGTTCAAGGTGCTCTGGTCCACCTGCATCTTCACCAGGCCAGTGCCTGCGAAGCTGAGCGTGGTCGCGCTGCCCGCGGCGAGCGCGACCGTGCCGAGCCTGGCGCTGATCGTGCCCTGATTGCTCACCGCTTTGCCGAGCAGGGCTACATAGCCGCCCGAAGCGGCCGTGATCGTGCCTTGATTCACGATGCTGCCGGCGCCTGCGCCGCTGAAGTTGAATGTCGAGCCGCTGAAGCCGGGATCGGTCACCGCAAGCGTCGAGGCCACCAGCCCACCGACATTGACTTCGGCGCCGCGGCCAAACAGCACGCCGTTCGGGTTGATCAGCCACACCTGCCCATTGGCATCGAGGTGGCCCAAGATTTGTGAGCCATTGACCGATGCGATCCGGTTGATCGCCAGCGCGCTCGAGGACGGTTGCAGGAAATCCACCGTGTCCTGCGCGCCGATGTTGAAGCTCTGCCAGGAGATCGAGACATCCTGACTCGTTTGGCGCACCGTGATGGTGTCGCCCCCTTGCGTGATGATCGCCGTGCCCGCTTGCACGTGTCCGCCGCTCGGCAGGGCGCTGGCGGCAGGGCATGCGGCGGAGGACGCGCACGACGGCACCGTGTGCGCGGCCGGGGGCGCCGCCGGGTTGCTGACTGCCACCGGTCCCCCCTGAGCAAAGGCGCCGAGGCTCGAGGCCAACGCAGCCGCTATGACTTGGCGCACGGACACAGCGGCGCGCCGGTTAGGAAATCTGCCGGTTGATCATGCGACGGCGGGCTGCATACGAGATCTCCACGCCTCAATTGCATAATAGAAGGTTGCCGCGCGCACTCGAGTGGAGCTGCGCGGCCAAGCGCTCATAGGAACGATCGGAATCAAGGTGAGGCGGAAATCATCCACCCAATTATTCGATGTTAGAAATATCCTACGACCTGACAGCCCGTTTGTAAATAACCGGCGTTCACTGCCGCCGTCATTGCTCAGCAAAGGCCGTCGCCCCGCCAAGAATGTTGACGGCCTCGATGCGATCTCGAGCGAGCGCTGGGGAGGTGTGGCGGACCTCCTGCATGATGCATGGCAGCCTGGTGTCGATGAGCAGCTGCGACGCAATCGCTGCGTGCAGCGACACGAGCCACGGTTGTTTGTTCAATGGCTCGCTCATGGAAAAGCTGCAGTACGGGCAATGGGAGCCATGCAATGGGAGCCGTGCAATGGGAGCCGTGTGCATCGCAAGGTTCCCGCACGGATGGATCTGCGAGAGGCTCTGGGTAAATCCCGGGGCCTATTGTCCCGCATGCCTCTTCCGGATGAAACACCATTGAGCGGGAGCAGTTTCCGCTATTAGCTATAGTCCCAGCCGCGCCAACAAGCCGTCAAGCAGCGAAAGCCCGCTCTTTGACACGAAATGCGCTCGGTCCGTGGCGTCGTTCGGTTCGTAGCCGGATGCAAACAGAATACCGAGCGACGGCCGGCGGCGCAGCGCCCGCGCTGTCGCATCACTTTCACGCCGAGTATTTCCTCCTCATCGAAACCCTGAATCAAATTTGAGCGATTCGCCGCGCAGGGGAGCACCGACCTATGTGCGTAAGCGTACCGTCGCGAAAGGTCGACGGACGTTATGTTGCCGGCCCAAGGCATTTCGCACCGGCCCTTGAGTTGAGTTACCGCCAGCGCAGGCCGGACGCGAAGCCTTTGTCATCCGACACATCAGGCCTGAAAGAGCCAGATCGAAGAGGGGTCTTCACCCCTTCAGCACACGTTCCGGACAACCAATACCTATGAAAACTGATGCAGGTCCGAGCTTATTGTTGTGCTGCTTGCTGTTGGCAGGTTACGTCGCCCCCGCGAATGCCCAGTTCAAGCTGCAGCAGTCTTTTGAGGGTACGAGCGCGCCCGGATGGACGTTCAGCGACTCCGCCATGTTGACCGCACCGTCGATAGACGCGGCTGGCTCGGGCTGGCTGCGCCTGACCGCTGCCGTCAACAGTGAAACGGGCGAGGCACTCAACACCGGGTTCAGTTTCACCTCGAATCAGCCCGTCGTGGTCAGGTTCAACTATGTGTCATGGGGCGGATCGGGTGCCGATGGCATGACCGTGTTCCTGTACGACTCCTCGAACGGGTCCCCCATGATGGGCGCCGTCTCGGGCGGTGGCTTGGGGTATTGCGGCGGAGCGGGCGGATATCTGGGCATCGGTCTCGATGAATATGGCAACTTTTCCGACCCAACTAATCACTGTGGGTACCTCAGCGGCGGCCCGGGCAGAACACCGGAATCGCTGGTAATCCGCGGACCGGAAAGTGCCCATAATTACTGGGTCAATACGACGGTCATCTCCGGCGGAATCGATAATCCCGGTGTGTTCTCGCGGCCCGCGCCTAAGACCGTTCAACTGACTCTCACGCCGGCGACGGTCGGCTATACGATCACGGCGCAATTCCAGAGCGCCAGCGGTGAGCCCTTCCAGACCCTGTTCTCCAACGTGGCGTTCACGTACGCCCCGCCGGCGAACCTGAGTGTTGGATTCAGTGGCAGCACCGGCGGCTCCAACAACAACCACGAGTTGCAGGGCCTGGTCGCGGCGACGCCGGACGATGTTCAGGTGACGATGACCGGTCCCTCATCGGCGTTGCAGGGTTCGGCCGTCACCTATGCCGTAACCGTGACGAACAATGGCAACCATTTGCTTGGCACGGGCAACGCACCGACGGTCGCGGACACTCTTCCGGTTTCAATCACGGGTGCTACTTGGACTTGTGTGGGTGCCGGCGGGGGCACCTGCGGCGCGTCGGGAACTGGAAACATCAACACGACCAACCTCACGCTTCCGGCGAACGGCTCGGTCACCTACACGATCGTAGGAACGCTTTCTTCAACTGCAACGTGTGGTTCCAGCGTGGCCAACACGGCAAACGCGGATTTCAGCAGCAGCACGAGCTTCCTGGATCCGGACGAAACCAATAATACCGCGACCGTCATTTCCACGGTCACCTGCGACAACATCCTCGTGGCCAATCCCGCGTCCCTGGCCTACTCGCCGCAACAGCTGCAGGTCGCAAGCAACTCGAAGCAGGTTACGCTGACCGAGGGGAGCAGCGGCGGCGCGCACATCACGAGCATCGCGATCACGGGAGACTATCACCAGACGAACAACTGCCCGGCAACGCTGGCCAACGCGCAGACCTGCACCATCAATGTGGTCTTCACGCCGACCGCGGTGGGTAGTCGCAATGGGACGTTGACGATTTCGAGCAATTTGACCGGCTCGCCGACGGTCGCGACGGTGGTACCGCTGACGGGTACCGGCATCAACTCGATACCCAGTCCGTTCAGTTTCACGCCGCTCATCGACGTGGATCCCTCCAGCGTTCAGGTCTCCAATTCCATCACCGTGGCCAGTACCGACGTTCCCGCGCCGATCAGCGTGAGCAACGGCGGCCAGTACAGCGTCAACGGCGGCAACTTCACGTCTGCTGCGGGCGTCGTCTCGCCCGGCGCGCAGGTTCAATTGCAATTGACTGCGGCCTCCGGCTACAGCACGTCCGACTCCGCCGTGCTCACCATCGGGGGCGTCACGTCGACGTTCACCGTGACCACCGGTACCCCAACGGCGCTCACGGGCGGCTTCACGCCGGTGACCAACGCGGTGCCGAACAGCATTCAGACATCCAACGCCATCACCGTCGCGGGGACCACCATGTCGGTGCCCATCAGCGTGAGCAGCGGGGCTGAGTACAGCATCAACGGCGCCCCGTACACCGGAGCGCCTGGCACGGTCCAGCCGGGTGACCAGGTCACCGTGCAGATGACCACGCCCTCGACCTACAACACGACGACGTCCGCCGTCGTGACCATCGGCGGCGTCACGTCGACGTACACCGTGACCACCGGTACCCCAACGGCGCTCCAAGGCGGCTTCACACCGGTGACCAACGCGGTGCCGAACAGCATTCAGACATCCAACGCCATCAGCGTCGCGGGGACCATCATGTCGGTGCCCATCAGCGTGAGCAGCGGGGCTGAGTACAGCATCAACGGCGCCGCGTTCACGTCAGCGCCTGGCACGGTCCAGCCGGGTGACCAGGTAACCGTGCAGATGACCACGCCCTCCACCTACAACACGACGGCGTCCGCCGTCGTGACCATCGGCGGCGTCACGTCGACGTACACGGTGACCACGGGCGCCCAACGGGTTCCGCAGGCAGCATTCACCGCCGTTACCGGCGCGAGTGTCTCGAGCACGCAGATCTCCAATGCGATTACGGTCACGAGCATCACCGCCCCCGCGTCGATCAGCATCGGCGGCGGCGCGGAATACAGCATCAACGGCGGTCCATTCACCGCGACCGCCGGCACCGTCAAGCCGGGTGACCAGCTCAGGGTCAGAGTCACCGCGCCGTCCACCTACGGAGCCACGGCGACGTCGGTGCTCACCATCGGCGGCACGCCAACCTCCTTCGTGGTGACCACCGGCGAAGAACCGGTGGTGCAAGGCAGCTTTACTGCGGTCTCTGGCGCACAGAATTCGAGCGCACAAACCTCCGACGCCATCGCCGTGACGGGCATCACCAGCCCGGCGGCCATCAGCATCACGAGCGGGGCGGAGTACAGCATCAACGGCGGTGCATTCACGTCGGCCCCCGGCACCGTTCAAGCGGGGGACAAGGTCACGGTGCGGGTCACCGCGCCCTCCACTTACAGCACCACAGCCACCGCGGTGTTGGACATCGATGGCGTCGACATCAAGTATTCGGTCACCACCGGTGTCCAGCCACTGCAGGCCGTTGCCGTGACCGGCGGTGGCGGAGCGATCGGCACGGTGACGCTGCTGATGCTTGCGCTCCTCGCGTCACTCAAAGCCGTGGGTCCGCGGCGTGCAGCGCGGCTCTTGCCACTGGTCGTTGCGTTTCTCGCCGCGATCTCGAGTGTTCCTGCCCGAGCCGACAATGGATACTGGTGGTCGAACATCTACGGCGGGCTCCGCGTCGGTGAGTCTACCAGCAGCATGACGGCGTCCAAGCTGACCGGCGACCTGCGGGACGACGGCTATCGAGTCACCGCTGCGGGTGACGAGCGAGGTACCACCGGCGGTACGCTGTACCTCGGCTATGAGTTGCGCAACAACTTCGCCGTGGAGATTGCCGGCACCTACATCGGGCGCACCCGTGCGGCCTTGGAAGGCGTTCTGCCGGCGAATCTCGGCCCACTGCTCGCTGACACCGCTCATATCGTGCGCGGCAGTGGCGATATCGTGGCCCTCGAGGCGCGCTACCGCTGGCCCTTGACGCAGGCCATCGATCTGGACCTGCGTGCGGGTCCATACCTCTGGCTAACCACAGCGGATGTGTACGTGAGCGGGGTCGACAAGCTGAACCGCTCGGATAATGGTCTCGGCTACACGCTGGGTGTCGGTCCACGCTTCGCCCTGGGGCAGCACGTTGGAATCGGAGTGAGCGCCGAGTACTTCAATTCGACCTCGCAGAACCAGTTTTGGCAGTTCTCCGGCACACTCGAATACCATTTCAGATGAGTGGCGTGGAATCGCTCGACTAGCGGGACCTCAGTGCCGTCTCCAGCGCGTTCTTGAGCGCCTCGCCATCGTACGGCTTGCGCAAGAAGACGGCCCTCGAGATCTTGTCCGTGGCGTCGTTCGGGTCGTAGCCGGATGCAAACAGAATACCGAGCGACGGCCGGCGGCGCAGCGCCCGCGTAGCAAGCTCGTTGCCATGCATTCCTGGGATCGACAGATCCGTCACCAGCACGTCGAACGGCTGCGCCTCCAGGCGCTCGAGCGCTTCGGCGCCGTTGCTCGCCTCGGTCACCACGTAGCCGCTGCTGAACAACATTTCCGCCGTCGATGCGCGTATGTCGGCATCGTCTTCGACCAACAGCACGCGCGTCACCTGACGCGGCACCGCGCGCCGGGAGGCGGAGCGCACGTGAGCCGTGGAGGCGAGGTTGCGCTGTTGTTGGTTGCGCAGCACGTGCCGGATCTTGCGGGCGAGCGCATCCCGGCTGTAGGGCTTGCTCAGCAAATCGATGCCGTCGTCGAGGCGGCCGCCGTGGACGATCGCATTGTCGGTGTAACCGGAAGTGAACAGCACCGCGATCGTGGGAATCCGCTCGCGCGCCTTGATGGCGAGCTCCGGGCTGCGCAGCGTCCCGGGCATGACCACATCCGTGAACAGCAAATCGATGGGCACGCCGCTCTCGATGATCGCGAGTGCACTCTGCGCGTCCCGCGCCTTGAGGACCCGGTAGCCCAAGTCGGTGAGCATGTCGACGACGGTGCAGCGAACCTCATCGTCGTCCTCGACGACCAGGACGAGTTCGGTGCCGCCCGTCACGACGCCGGTCTCGACTTCCGCCGCAACGTCTTCCGACTGGCGCGAACGCGGCAGGTAGACGCGGATGGTCGTGCCTTGACCGAGCTCGCTATAAACCTTGATGTGACCGCCGGACTGTTTGACGAAACCGTACACCATGCTGAGGCCGAGTCCCGTGCCCTGCCCCTCGGGCTTGGTCGTGAAGAAGGGCTCGAAGATCCGGTCGATGAGCTCCGGTGGGATCCCGATCCCGGTGTCGGTCACGGCCAGCATCACGTACTGACCCGGGTTGACCTCCGAGTGCTGGGCGGCGTAGCTGTCATCGAGTGACGCATTGCCCGCTTCGATGGTCAATCTGCCGTGCCCGTGCATGGCATCACGTGAATTGATCGCGAGGTTCAACAAGGCATTCTCGACCTGCGCAGCATCGACGTAGGTGTTCCAGAGCCCGCCGGCAACGACCGTTTCGATCTCGATGCCCTCACCGAGTGCGCGGCGCAACATGTCGCTGATTCCGCGGATCAAGCGTCCCAAGTTCACCACGCGCGGGGCGAGCGGCTGCCGGCGTCCGAACGCGAGCAGCTGCGCGGCCAATTTGGATCCCCGATCCAGGGCGGCGACCGCGGTCGTCAGGCGTTGCTCGCCGCGGAGGTTGCCGTGCAGATCGCGCGCGAGCAGCTGCAGGTTGCCGGAGATGATCTGCAGCACATTGTTGAAATCATGCGCGATGCCGCCGGTCAGCCGGCCCACGGCCTCCATCTTCTGCGCCTGGCGCAGCTGGGCCTCCGCGTCGGCGCGCTCGGCGATGGCAGCGTCGACGCGCATTTCCAACAGGTCGTTCGCCTCCTTGAGTATCCGCTCCGCTTCCTTGCGATCGGAGATGTCGATCACGGAGCCGATATATCCCAGGAACTCGCCGCCGTCCGAGAAGCGCGGACTCGCCGCACTGAGCGCCCACCGATAGGTGCCGTCCCGGTAGCGCAGACGATATTCAGTTCTGAAAGCTGCCTGGGCTGCGTTCGCCTCATCGAATGCGCGTTGGCAGCACTCCTGATCCTCGGGATGGAGCATGTCCAAGGCGCCGTGGCCGAGTGCCGCCTCGCTGGACTGGCCGGTAAACTCCGACCAGCCGCGGTTCAAGTAGACGAGCTCTCCGCCACGGTCGGTCATCCACATCATCATCGGAGCGTGATCGGCCATGTTGCGGAACCGCGCCTCGCTCTCGCGCAGTTCCTGGGTCGCCTCGCGCCGCAGGCGCACCATCTCGAGATTGGCGTTGACCCTCGCGATCAGTTCGCGCGCCGAAAACGGCTTGGTGAGGTAATCATCCGCGCC
>Ga0116229_10015912_pt1 | contig 10168 bp, 13 predicted proteins | sample S1TSphgellanicum_3_FD_87313 | JGI IMG/M metagenome (GOLD analysis project Ga0116229, IMG submission 87313) | Host-associated microbial communities from peat moss isolated from Minnesota, USA - S1T2_Fc - Sphagnum magellanicum MG | ecosystem: Host-associated > Plants > Peat moss > Unclassified...
GGAGATCCTATTTTATATCAACATTTGTTTTGATTTTTTGGTCATCCAGAGGTTTATATATTGATTTTGCCAGGCTTTGGCGTTATAAGTCATGTGATTTCTGATTATTCTAATAGAGCTATTTTTGGTTATATTGGAATGGTTTATGCTATTCTTTCTATTGGTTTTCTTGGTTTTATTGTTTGAGCCCATCACATGTATACAGTGGGCCTAGACATTGATACTAGAGCATATTTTACTGCAGCTACTATGATTATTGCTGTGCCTACAGGGGTAAAAGTTTTTAGTTGGTTAACTACTATGCTAGGCGGATTGCTTGAAATTACTGTCCCTATGCTTTTTGCTTTAGGTTTTGTTTTTCTTTTTACCCTGGGTGGGGTAACGGGGGTTATTTTATCTAATGCTGGTTTGGATATTGCTCTTCATGATACTTATTATGTGGTGGGTCATTTTCACTATGTATTATCGATGGGAGCTGTTTTTGCTATGTTTGCTGCTTTTTATCATTGAATTGAGCTTTTTAGTGGTTTAAGATATTCTGAAACGTTGGCACGTGTTCATTTTTGACTAACCTTTGTAGGTGTTAATGTGACTTTTTTTCCTATGCATTTCTTAGGTCTTGCAGGAATGCCTCGTAGGATTCCTGATTATCCAGATATCTATGCCTCGTGAAATTTCATTAGTTCTGTGGGCTCTTTAGTTTCAGTTATAGGAGTCTTTTATTTTCTTTTAGTTATTTTCTACTTATTTATGGAGAGTGATTTAGCTATTTCATTTAAAGATCATTCTCGTTTTCTTTATTTAACTTCTAGTAACTGGGAGGCTGGGGCTCCTAGCTTTTCTTATTTTCCTTCTTATGATTTTTTTGACACTTTTGTTCCTCTTTATTATGATATGGTAGTAGAAGGAAAGCATCACATTAACTTTTATCATATTTGTTGTTATAAACATTATCAACATTTATGAATGCTACCAACTACCAATATTAAAGCTTTAAAAGAAGTTTTAAATTTTTATTATCGTTCTTCAAGTTTTGCTTTAAGTTTCTTTTATAAAAAGCCCTTTTTTGAAAAAGATTGAGCAATAATTTGACGGCGAGAGCCTATGGGTTCCTTGGTTGAACGATATTTTTCTCATCTTACTTGAGGTTGAATACTATCCCTTGAAGAGCTTCAAGGGATAAGTAGAAAAATAAGTTTAAGCCCCGAAGTTAAACGTTTGCGTTACGAAGCGCTTTTAAGTTTAGTCTGAGTTAATTTTTCTCGGGTTAGGAAGCCTCATGGGCTTAATGTTGCTCGTTTAATGTCTGTGCCAACGCTAGCACTTTATGCTCCTTGGGCTTTGCTTAATTTTATGTCTTGTGCTAGTGTGGCTTATTTTTGTGGTAAAAGAAAGCCCTTTTATCGCATTTTTTTCCTTGCTTTTTTAAGACGTCAATCTTTTATTTTCTTTTATCTTTTAAATCGTTTGAATTACGCAACCTTATTGCTTCCTTTGTTTTATCAGAGAGTTTTCACTCAGGCTTTAATTGCTAAGGTAATGAAGCGCTTTTTGGCTTCTTATCCTCTTCGCTCAGGGCGTGAGAATAATGTTACTGGACTACTTTTAAGCTTAAGTTTAAAGGGAGTAAACATCTAGTTTAGACTTAGACCATATTTTAGGTCTGGGGCTCAAACTGAAACCTTTCTCAAGCAGCAATCTAATTTTAATAGTCAGTTTCTTGCTTGTTAAGTTTTTAGTGAGTTCGCGTTTTCTAGTTTGGCGCTTTAAAAAACAGTTGTTTTTTTAGTTAAGTTTAGCTATTAAGTTCTTTTTCTTAGTAATTTGCTTTAGAGGCTCTGTGAGTTTTTAACTTTTTTCTTATAGCTTCCACTGTTTTTTTTAGCTATGTTTTTTACTAATTATTATTATGTTTTTTTTGCTTTAGCTGCGCTTTTATTTTTTGGAGAAACTAATTTGTTTTTACAGTGAGAAGAGTTTTTTGTAGCCTTAATTGCGTTTCTTTTTTTTCTTTTAATTTTTATTTTTTTGGCTAAGCAGATAAATAGTTATTTGTTTGTTCGTTATACTTTAGTATATACAATCTTTTATTTTCTTCTTTCTTCAGCTCTTTTTTATCTTTTTGCACTTCGTCTATTGCTTCACTGGTGCAGCGATTTAACTTATTTTTTTGAGAATTTTGCACTAGGGGCTTTAAAAGCTTCAAGTCATATTATTTTAGCTTTTTCTAAGCTTTTTTATCTCAGTGCCGTTTTTCTTTGGCTTATAGATTTTAAAAACCCAGCTTAATTTGCTTTTTTGGTTAAAGTTAAAGTGTTTTTTATTTTATTCTATTATTCCTTTTTTTGTGTTTTAATTTTAAACTGGTGCGTTAAATTTTTAAAACTTTCCTCTTTTGTATAGTTAGTTAACGTTATGGCTCATCATGCGTTACGCAAGATTTTTTTTTAAACAATTAGAAAAAAATTTTCTTTTCCGCTTTGCTGCTTCTGGAGGACGCAACTTTTTAGGGCGTATTTGTGTCTTCCATAGGGGTGGAGGCAATTTTAGTTTTTCCCGTTCTTTGGATATATTTCGACGTATTAACTGCTTCGGATATATTTTGAAAACTTTTAAAGAACCTAAACGCACGGCTTTTGTAGGTTTGCTATTATATTTTAATAGCTTAGTTTCTTATGTTCTTTTAGCTGAGGATGTTCGTCCCGGCTCTTTGCTCTTTTCTGGTATCGCGCCACCTAAATCCAAAGATTTTGCTCTAGCTTCGGGCTTTAGTTTAAGTTTGATTGCTTTGCCAATGTTTTCTCTTATTCATAATATTGAGTTTATTCCTTTTAAAGGAAGTAAGTATGTGCGTGCAGCGGGAACTAGTGCTTTATGCATAGCTCATTTAAACAATCATTGTAAACTAAAACTCTCCTCGGGTTGGCAAGTTTTAGTGCATTCTCAGGCTTTAGCTTGTTTTGGGAGAGTTTCTAATGCTTTCCATAAGTATAGACGGTTGGACAAAGCTGGACAACGGCGTTGAAAAGGCTTTCGCCCTGTGGTGCGTGGTGTAGTCAAAAATCCTTGCGACCATCCACATGGGGGGGGAGAAGGAAAAGGTTCCCCTCCTGCGGCTCAGCGCTCTCCTTGAGGAAGATTAACCAAGGGAACGCCGAGTAAAAACAAACTTAAAGATCGTCTTCTTCGTCGGCGTTTTAAAAATATAAATTAATTAATTTCTATGACTTCTCGCGCGCGTTGAAAGGTTCCTTATATTTCTCCAAGTTTTTTTGTTAAAGGTTTAGTCTTAAAACGTCGTGGTATTAAAAGTCATATGAGGAGTTCTATTATACCTAGCTCTTTAACTTCTAAGTCTTTTTATGTGTATAATGGACGTAATTATGTGGCTGTATTGGTTAAACCTTTGATGAGAGGATTCAAGTTTGGAGAATTTAGCCACACTTGTACTTATAATTTCAAAGTAAAAAAAAAGGGTAGAAAAGGTAAAAAAAAGTCAAGATAATGGGTCATTTAATAAATCCTGTTGCTTTTCGTTTAGGTTGAAATAAAAGTTGAATTGACAGTTATTATGCTAACAAAAATTATTATCCAGAATTTTTACACATGCTTTTACGCTTACGCCTCTATTTTCTTTATTTTTTCAGGCAAAAAACTCTACGTAGATTAGGTTACATTTATAGTCATTTTATTTTGAGCCATGGTATTGGAGGGCTTAGCGTAAGTATTTTTTATTATGATGCTCGTTTAGAAGCCTCGTGGGATGAGATTTCTAGACGGTTGATCTCTTTTAAGGTGAGGAGAGCTTTAAATGTTTATGATATTTCTCTTTTCCAGCGTTTTTATTTTCTTCTTCTTCTTTTGCTTCTTCTGAATTCTTTAATACTTTCTCGCTTAAAGCTTAAGGGTATTGTGCGTCATTTTCTTAGAAGAAGCAAAAGAAGGAGAATTAAAAGAAGGAAAACAAAAGCAAAGCAGCATCTTGAGAGCCTTAAGCTTAAGCGCTTTTTAATGGGTTTAAAGAATATTCAAGAAACCACCAATAATAAGTTTACGCGCTTTATTCCAAAAAGAATTAAAAGAAGCAGAGGCATTTTGAAGCAGCGACGCGCGTCTTTTACTAAAACTACGTTTCGCCTATTTGCGCGCTTATTACAAGGATATTTCATACGTTATTTGCATAGTCACGTAAACTTTGGTGCCAAGCGTGGAAGCCGCTCTCGCTTAGATTATGAAGGTTTTAGTAAAGCCTTTTATTATATAGGAGTAAGCCAAATCCTTTCCAGACCTTTTTTTTACCATTTAGGTCAATATTTTTCTTGTATTATTTCTCACCTTTCTATTTTTTCTAAAAGTCAGATAAATTTTTTTTTAATCTCTAATCTTCATGTAACTGCTGGTTTCTTAGCTAATTATATAGCTCAAAGGTTTAAGCAAGGGTACAGTTTGCGGGAGTTAATAAATCCTTTGAGAAGGGAGCTTAGTCGTGTTAAGCGAGCAAGTAAAAATAGATTTCGCCAGCTTGTAAAGAAAGCTACTTTATCAGGAAGCTTGATAAGGTTGAATTATGCCAGCGTTTTTTCACGCTCATTATTTTTTTTATTCTCTACTTATCGAGGTCAGTCTTTTTACTTTTATGCTAATTATGCTAGCTTTGTAAGCTATGAGTTTTTTTTTACGTTTTTTTCCTTAGCTAAAGACTTTTTTAGTAATAATTACCAAAAATTTTTTGTCACCTCCGCCTCATTTCTTCAATGTCGCTTTAGTGGTGTTTTAAGAACCCTCTTTTTGCGGCAGCCACAGACTTTATTTTTTTATCGCTTGGCTCAAGCTAATCTTTATGGTTCTTATGTTTTCTTACCATTATTTTATCCTGGAAGTAATACTTTAATGCGGCAAGCGGATTATTATTTTTTTCTTAGGGAAATGTTAGACAGTTTTATCTCAAATTTTTCTTTTTTATTAGGCAGTAATAGTTTTTCTTTAGTAAGTCAAAATATTTCGACTTATAGTGTTTATAAAGCTCTTAATATTGGATTGAAAGGCTTTACACGTTACTTAAGGTTTAACATACTTAAGTTTAATTTAAATCAATATTTTAATATTCTTAAAATTAATAGAAAAAAATTTCGAATATCGGAGAGAAAGCAAAAAGTAGGCCTGTTAGGATTTAAGTTTCATCTTAAAGGACGTTTTACGCGAAAACAAATTGCTGCTTCTCACGTTTTCCGCCGTGGTCCTTTACCTTTAAGTACTATGAAAGCAAATATAGATTATGCTTTTAGTACAGTAGCTCTTAAAAACAGTGCTGTTGGTATAAAAGTATGGCTTTACAAAGCTGATAAGTTTAATAATTTTTATTTTAAAACTATTTAATACTCATGAAGCAATCACCTAGTAATTTTCGTTACAGAAAAAATCATAAGCCTGGGCGTTTCTTTCTTCAAGCTTTTGAAACGAAGACATTTTTTTTGGCTAAAGGAACCTTCGCTCTTAAAGCCTTAGCTCCTGGCCGTTTAACTTTTAAGCATATTGAGGCGGGTCGGCGAGCAATTAGGCGTACAGTGACTAAAGGTGTGCCCGTATTTATTCGTGTTTTTCCACATGCTTCTCTTACAAAGCGTTCTTTAGGTATGCGCATGGGAAAAGGAAAAGGCGCACATTTTCTTTGGGTTTGTCCCGTTAGGGCAGGGCAAATAATTTATGAGCTTTTAAATGTCCCTTCAGCACGTGCTTGGTTAGCTTTAAGAAAAGCGGCTGACAAAATGCCTTTTAAAAGTTCTATTGTAAAGTTAAACTATTAATTTTTCATGATTCAGCTAGGGACTATAGTTAGGGTTACAGATAAGAGCGGGGTAATTTTAGGTCAATGTATAAAAGTTTTGGGTAATTCTTGTAAGAAGATAGCCACTTTTGGTGATCTTATTCTTATTTCTGTCAAGCGTATTAATACAAAAAAATTTTTAGAAGTTAAAGCAAGGGTGCGTAGGCGCTTTCAATGTGGTACAATTCATCGCGGGTTAGTAGTTCGGGCAAACACTAATTTTCGCCGTTTAACAGGGACATATCTTAAGTTTAATGAAAATGCTATTGTTTTAGTTAATAAGCGTCGCATTCCTCTTTCTAATCGTGTACATGGTCCTATTATTAGGGAGTTCTGTTTTCGATGACCTTCTTTAGGATGTGTAACTCGAAGTTTCATTTAATTTAATGTTTTTTGACTTATTTTTCTTTTATACTTTATTACTACGCTTGTTTTGATTTTTAAAGTTCCCCTCCTTTGCTTTAAAACTTTCTTTTTTGCCCACCTTTGTTTATGCTGTGATTTTTTTTGCTGTTCGCCGTTTAGAGTTTTTAGAGCATCCTAAGATTTTTAACTATGTTTATCTTTTCCGCTTTTTTTTTGGACGAAAGTCTTTGGTTACTAATTATAACTCATTTTTCAGTTTGGGACGTCACTATTATAATTTTAATTTAGGTATTAATTATTCTAAAGCTAAAACTTTTTTTATGCCATTAACTTTTTTAATTTATGAGCTTCAGCCTCAATTAAATTTACCTCTCACAGCAGGACTTAACATTGCTAGTGGTAATATTTTCACTTGAAACTTATGAGACTTAAATATTTTTACAGAAAAAAAGACTAATGTAGGGTTATTTGATTTATTGGATCCTTTGCATTTTAGATTTTTTCTAGGAGGAGCTCTTTCTTTCGTTTCGGCTCGTAGTTTTCTAGATTGTTTGAAAATAACATTATTTTAAGATGAAAACAAAGCATTGAATAACTCGTGACGCTTTTGCTCGTCAGAACTATAGTTCTGTTGAAGTTAAAAAAATAGTTTTGCAAAGCCTTTTAGCTAATGGTCAAAATTATTTTCCTTGGTCTCATAAATTTTATTGAAGTTATTTATTTCATAAGGCAGGACAGCGGCGGAGACTCTCTTTTTTTAGACACGGTTGTCTTTGAAGTAGTAGTGGACGATCGGTGTTTCGTTTTTTTAAATTCTCCCGCCATTGATGCAAACATTTTGCCTCTCAAGGCATTTTAGTAGGTATGCGTAAGTCTTCATTTTAAATCAGTGCCTATGACTAATTACCAGTTAGGAGCTATAGCTGTTATTTTTAATGTGGGCGGACGCGTTTATGCTCAAAAGATTTCTTTGCCTAAAACTGTGTTAGCTTTACAAGTGCTTACGCTTTTTTTAAAGCAAGGTCTTATTCAGAGCTTTTCTGTAAAACCAAAGACTATTGAAGTTAAATTAAAGTATTTTCGTAAAAAACCACTTATCAAATCTTTAGAGCTTATTTCTACCCCCGGACATCGGCGTTATTGCACTTTGCGTCAATTAAGCTGTCTTTACAATGGACATAGTTTTGGTGGATTTTATTTAGTTTCTACTTCTAAAGGTCTTTATACAAGCACGGAATGTCTTACAGTGTTGCGTTCTGGTGGTGAACTTCTACTTAAAGTTATTTTAAATTAATTTTCATGCTTTGTGTAAGGTCTTCAACTTCTGTAGCTCTATTAAAGGGTATAAATATTTTTTTTTTTAGGAGTACAAATAAATTTTTAGCCTATTGTCCTCAAACCCCTGGAGTTTTTTGCTCTTTTTATTTGCCGGGAGTTTTTTTTTATAGTGCTTCTTTTTCTAACAAACTTAAGCTTCGCTTTTATGACCATTTTACTTATGCTAGTTTTCTGGCTCATCTTCAAGGGGCATTAAAGCGTTTGAAAACATTTTATTTCCTAAAATTACGCCTGCGCGGTTTAGGTTATCGCATTCGTCGTTATCTCCCTTATTTCTATCGTTTTTACTTTACACGCACTAATTATATATATTTTCATGTTCCAAAAAATATATTAGTGTGTCGACGTAAGAAAAGAGTTTTACTCTTAAGTACAGATTATCATCTAGTACGCCTCGTCTTTGCTAACCTTATGCTTTTACATCAGGTTGGTCCCTATAACCGTAGAGGTTTTAGTTATCCTCGTCAAATTATTTTGCTTAAAGCAATTAAAAAAATTGTCTAAGTTGGTGTATATTTTTTTAAAAAAAAATGTTTATTATGTCTTTGTGCAAAATAAGCTTTTCTTTTCCCAAACTATTTTAAGGTCTTCTCAAGTACCGTCTCATCTTTCACCGCAACGTTACTGATATTTTTATGTGCTTTTTGTTTGTAGTCATTTTGGTTTAACTTCAGTTAAAAATAAAAAGATTAGTTAATGCCTAATTCTTCCTTTCGTGATATTGAGCTTAATTTTAAAAAAGAATTGCGTAATTCTTTACAAGGTATTTGAGGAGTGGGATGACATAGATCAAGCTATGCCTTAGCTAAGTTAGGCTTTGCTTATCCTTTTTGAGCTTCAAACCTTAATTATTATCTTTTTAATAGTATTACTTTTGTTTTACAACGTTTACTTTTAAGTAAAGCCAAAGCACAAAGACAATTAGATTTAACTTTGAAGACTCTTATGGAATTTGAGAGTTATCGAGGAAAACGTCATCAACTTCACCTACCTACGCGGGGTCAGCGTACTCGAACCAATGGCCGCACTATGAAAAGACTTTCTCGTTTAACTTTTAAAAAAAGCAAAAAGTATGGTAAAAAAGTTAAAAAAAAAAAATAGACCTAAATCTAAGTCTCGGCGCTTTTTTTTTGGCTATCGTGTTTCTAAGGCCCGTCTTCATTTTCGTAAGAGTTTTACTAACATTTTTCTTACGCTCACAGATTTGCGTAATAAAGTAATTTATGCTTTATCTGCTGGCCAATGTGCTCAAAATAATAATAGGCGTCAGAAGACGGCTCCTTTTGTTATGGAAGCTATGACTAATAAAATTAATAAAGTTTTACGCAATTTTCGCATAACTTCTTTAGAAATTATAGTTAAATCAACTTTGCGCGTACATATACGTATTTTAGTTCATCGTTTAGGTTTAGCTAACTATATAATAAGCGCGATTTTAGACCGCCGCTTGGTTGCCCATAATGGTGTCCGTTCTCGAGCTCCAAAACGTCGTTAAAGTTAAGATGGCTTTTAAAAGCGGAAACTTTTTGTCTTATAAGCAGCTTTTAAATCAAATTCGCTTAAACCCGCGTTTACTTCCTAATAATAGGCGTTTAAATGTTTTTGATACAAATATACATTTGGGTAAGAAAGAGCGCCAGCGCGCTCGCTTAGAGAAGCAATCTTTATTTTTGCTTCCTTCTGCTCCTTATCCTATTTTTACACGAAATCTTAAGTACTTGGGTTCTCTCTCTCGTTTTGTTTTAAAACCTTGAACTTGTGGGACCGCTCATAGTTCTTATACTATGCCTTTTTATTTTGACCGGCAACGTTGACTTTCTTATCGCATTCAGGCTCGTCCTTTAGCTTTTGCTTTTGACCGTGAGCAAAGGAAATATTTTCTTACTTATGATGTTGGAACTAAGGCACCTCTTACCCTTTCTAGTAGACCTCTCTTAAAATTTAATGTTACAGAAGCTTCTGCTTCTGGACATCTTTCTTACACCAGAACTACGAGTCGACATTTTTTCAAAACCTTACCAAAAAAACATTCTTTTTCCCTTTATGCACCTCCAAAAGCTAACGCAAATAGCGCCTATTTTAAAAGCTCTCTTTTTTCCTCTCCTTATAATTGAGCTTCAGATATTTTGCCTTTAGTTTTTAAACATCGTTTTACTTTTAATAGAAAACTTCAGGTTCAAGGGGAAGACTTAGATCTTTTAATTTCAGGAAGTCAGTTTTCGTGAGCACAAGTATTCTCTAAGTGACCAACACCTTCAGCTTTTTATCCTCTTTTGCCTCAGCGTTACTCTTCTTTTTTACTTTCTTCTTCCTTGAAAACTAAAAGGGTGCGTTTTCCAGCTAGGTTTTTTCGATACTATCATAAGTATTTCTTACGCCGGCAATATTGATCAGCACTTCTTCAGAATTTTTGGGGAGGATTCCTCAAAGAAAATCCAGTTAAAGGCTTTTTCCCTTGAAGATATTTTTCTTCGATTCTTTTACGCTCTGGTCTTTCTATTTTTTTTAGTGCTAAATTTTTCTTGCAAGGTTTTTATATGCTGGCTCATGTTTTTTCTAGTATATTTTTTTCTGCTAAGGCTCGCGCTTTTTATTCTTTCTTATTTACCTCTCTTAATGTAGAGCATAAACATTTTTCCC